>ERZ795059.788-NODE-788-length-38503-cov-15.982886_pt1 | contig 38503 bp, 29 predicted proteins | sample MGYA00375143_ERZ795059 | MGnify/ENA primary metagenome ERZ795059 (study PRJEB30188, sample SAMN05720168) | activated sludge metagenome | isolation source: Anaerobic digester | place: USA | collected 2015-01-07 ... | reverse complement strand
TACGATGATAATGAGTTATAAATATATGCATTTATCTATCTAAACTGCCGTCCCTGCAGGACTCATCTTTGTTTGGGACACCGGATCTATCTAAACTGTCGTCCCGCCGGGACTCGTAAGGAATAATGTCACGATAATCAGTTTTCGCACAAGCTCTCTAAACAGCGATCCGGCTATGCGCAACCGTCTCCCGCTTCCATCGATGGGACGTTAGTGGCTGTGAAAAAGGGAGAAAGATGTATTTAAGGCTTCTCGATGATGGCTGGACGGCTGAAAAAGAAATCGGTCTTGAGGTTGCTGCCCACCCAGGGGTCTTGTTTTCCGCCGGTTTGTTTGTAAACGGCACTGTTCACATCCTGCATCATGAGCGGGATTTGTTTGTCGGAGTTGAGGATATGTTTGACCAGCTCGGCTGTAAAGGGGCTGTTGCCACCCGCTGGACCGTCTTCAGCGGTTTTACCAGGAGCGGTGCTGTAGATGATCATCTGGTTGCCAAGACCTGTTGCCATGGCAAGACCTTTTGAAGCAGACTTTGCGCCCCTGAAGGGATTGTCCCGGCAGGCATCCAACACCACTATGGAGGTGTGGGCTTTCTGGAGGCGGTCCATATGGGGCAGGACCCATGCGTGGGGAACCCGTAGCACAGACAAGGGGAGTACAGGAGCTGCCTCCAGCCCCAATGCCACGAGCAGCAACAGTAAAACGATTAGCGCGCCTTGTTTCATAGTAGTCTCCTTTTATGGGATAAATGACCTTGGAATGTTAAATGATCCGGCTGATGATCTTAGCTCAGATGCCACTCTTCTCTATCATCGCTCGGGCCTGGTCCAGCCGGGACATGATTTCCAGCAGTTTATCGGCGGACGCGCTGATCTCTTCGTAGCTTTTGCTGAGCTCGGGATGAGGTTGAGCGTCCATCACGGTTTCCAGACGGTTGAGGGAGAGGTTGATCACGCAGAGCGGAGTATTGACGTCGTGCATGATCTTGCGGACCAGGCTGAGCAGCTCTGATCCGGTGGCTTGAGTCTGATCGATCATAGGTTTACCTGCCAAAGCTGGAGGGCTGAAAGCGCTTGATTGCGAATTCAGCCCTGCATTATGTGATTATTGATGGGTTTAGATATTCAGGCAACCGCGAACGTTTGCGGTTCCATTAATTGAAGCCCTGGCTGATGGCGTCGCCCAGATCGAAGATGGGAAGGTAGATGATCACGATGATGCCACCCACGATGGCGGCCATGATCACGATCAGGAGCGGCTCGATGAGTGAGGTGAGGCGGTCGATGACGCTATCCACCAGCTTCTCATAGAACTGAGCGGCTTTACCCAGCAGCTTGTCCATATCTCCGGTTTCTTCACCGGTGGCAATCATCTGCAGCAGGGTGGGAGGGAATAGTCCCGTCTTACGGAAGGCGTTGGCCACTCCATAGCCTTCTTTCACCATCACACGGGCTTTGCGCACACCACCTTCCACGACGGCGTTCTGGACCACGTTTTCGGTGAGTTCCATGGTGTCCATGATCGGCACCCCGGCAGCCATGAGGATGGAGAAGGTGCGGGAGAATTTGCTCATGATGGAGTTGGAGAGCACTCTGCCGATCACGGGGATTTTGAGTTTGAAGGCATCCATGGCATAACGTCCGCGATCCGTGAGATACACCAAAAAGAGCCCGATGACAGCGGCGATCACGATCAGGATGGTGGCAAACACATTGGCCACAATGAAATTGGACACCTTGATAGCCATGACGGTGGGAGCGGGCAGATCGGCCCCGAAGTCTCCATACACCCCCGCGAAGAGCGGAATGATGTAGTAGAAGAGGGCCCAGGTCACAAAGCCCAGGAAGACGAGGATGAAGATGGGATAGGCCATGGAAGACATCACCTTGCGGCGGGTGTCCTCGATCTTCTCCAGATAGTCGGAGAGTTCATCCAGCACGGTGTGCAGGGTACCGGAGACTTCCCCGGCCTTCACAAGGGCCACATAGAGGGGATTGAACACCCCGGGGTGCTGTTCCATCGCCTCAGAGAGCGAAAAGCCTTTGCGGATGTCGTCTGATAGCTTGCGCAGGACGCGTCCGAAGCGTTTGTTTTTCTCTTCCTTTTCGAGGTCGGTGATGGCCTTTTCGATGGTGAGACCGGCGGAAAACATGGTGGAAAGCTGCCGGGTGAAAAACACCAGGGTCCTCAGCGACACGCCGGTGCGCCATTTATAGACCTGGAGCATCAGTTTGTCGAAGAGTGAGAGCTTACCTTTGAAGGCACCTTCGGCAGCGGCTTTGACGCTGATGATGGTGCTGCCTTCTTTGGCCAGTTTGTCCACCGCCATGTCCAGAGTATCGGCCTTTAGAATGCCTTCCACTCTGGCGCCTTTGGCGTCCTTAACGATGTACGCGAAATTTGGCATAGTGCTTACCTTTTATCTTGTAAACTTATTCGATTACGGTCATTTTGATGACTTCGCGGATGGTGGTCAGGCCACGTTTCATCTTGGAGATAGCAGCGTCGTGAAGGGTGCGCATCCCGCTGCGCAGAGCGGCGTCGCGAATGAGGTCCTGATTGCCGCCTTCATAGACGAGCCGGCGGATTTCAGCATCCACGGTGAGCAGTTCAAAGATACCGGTACGTCCTGAGAAGCCTGTGTTGTCGCAGTGGACGCAGCCTTTGCCCATCTTGAATTTGATCTGGGAAGCCTCTTCCGGGGTGAGCCCGCAATCGCTGATCTCCTGAGCGGTGGGAGCGTAATCGTCGATGCAGTAGGGGCAGATCTTGCGGATGAGGCGCTGGGCCATCACCAACGAGAGCGAAGAGCCCACCAGATAAGGCTTGATACCTATATCGATGAGACGGGTGACGGTGGAGGGAGCGTCGTTGGCGTGGAGGGTGGAAAACACGAGGTGACCGGTGAGCGAGAATTTGATCGCAATGTCGGCAGTCTCTTCGTCGCGGATTTCACCGATGAGCACGATGTCCGGGTCCTGACGCAGCACGGAACGGAGAGCTGATCCGAAGGTGAGGCCGATCTGTTCTTTGGTCTCGATCTGGGTGATGCCTTCGAGGCGATATTCCACGGGGTCTTCCACGGTGATGATATTGGATTCGATATTTTGAATCTCTTTAAGCGCGGCGTGCAGCGAGGTGGATTTACCGCTACCGGTGGGACCGGACACGATGATGATCCCATAAGGGCGGCGAATGATCTTGGCGAAGATCGCCATATCCTCTTCTTCAAAACCGAGGGTGCCGAGTTTGAAACCAAAGTCACCTTTGTCCAAGAGACGCATCACGACTTTCTCACCCAAAACGGTGGGAGTAATGGACACACGGACGTCCACGCTCTTCATGGAAGTCTTGAGCGCGATGTGACCGTCCTGAGGCAGACGGCGTTCCGCGATGTTGAGCTTGGACATCACCTTGGTGAGCGAGACCACCCCGGCATGCATACCGATGGGAGGGGTCATCACTTCACGCAGGGCGCCGTCGATGCGGTAGCGGATGCGGGAGGTCTTGATGAGGGGTTCGATGTGAATATCGGTGGCGCCGGCTTTGATGGCTTCATTGATAATCAGGTTCACCAATTTGACCACGGGAGCGTCGGCTGAAGTAGAAGCGTTGGCGATGGTGATTTCGTTTTCGTCTTCATCCACGGCCACAAAGTCAAATCCGCCCACAGCGTCTTCCACCTGGGATGTAGTGCGGATGCTTTTATAGTATTTCTCGATGGTATCATGCAGGGCAGAATCGCCAATCAGCTCTGGTTTGACGTTTTTGCCCAGCAGTTTTTTGAGGCTGTCCAGGACGGTGAGGTTTTCCGGATCGGCGATTCCCACCACGATGCCGTCTCCTTCTTCCCGGAGAGCAATCACGCGGTTTTCCAGCGCGTAGGGCTCGGGAATCAGAGACACGATTTCCAGATCGAGGTCCATCAGTTCGCGGTCTTCCACGATGTCATAGCCCAATTGCATCTGCAGGGCGCTTAGCAGGTCTTTTTCTCTCAGGTATCCAAGCTTGATCAGCGTTTCGCCTAATTTCAGGCCGAAATTGGTCTGCTTGATCATGGCCTCTTTTACCTGATCTTCATTTACAAAGCCCTCATGCACCAGCACTTCGCCGATGCGGGCAAACTGGGGATTATAGGTCATTCACTCATCCTCTGTGTTGTATTCTTAAATCTTATGGCCTGGGGCCAGCTTGGGGTCTATAAATCTCCTTGTAGGGTCGAATTCCAGTTCTATAGTGTTATTGGAAAAAGAGCGCCGGAAGACCGGGATCTCCCGGCGCCATATATCTTTAGCTATTGTTTAGAAGGGAGGAGCAGGCGTCCAGTAGCGATAAATGGCCACGTCCGTCTGATCTGTGACTGCCGTACCCAGGATACGGCCAATGATGGAGCCGGTCGTCTGTCCGGGAGATTGGGCCTGAGGGTCTCCAGCCGGACATTCCAGCCGGTGGAACCTGATCTGGCCCCATGCCCAGCCGGCATAGTTGCCAGTGCCATAGCTGCCGTCGTCGGTCTTGATCATCCAGACCGGCGCGGCGGGATAGTCATTGTTGAAACCTGGTATGGCCACAAACTGTCCCTTGGTGCTCACCAGCATGATCTCCTGATTGCCGATCAGACAGCCCTGGCCGTCGGTCAGCACGCAATAGATCTCGGTGGACTTCCAGTCCGGGGATGAATCGCCGAAGTTTAGCGATTGAGGATTGGCCTGGATCTCGAAACGGGGATCATTCAAAGGCAGAGGCAAAGTGGCAAAACCTTGCACGATGGCCCCTGTGCCAGAACCTGTGGTGGCCTGGATAGTGATCATCTCGTTGGTGTGAACACCGGAATAGGTGACGATCGTATAGGCAATGGCTGCCATTGAATCGTCCTCCACACTCACGTTGCCCACATAGCCGTTACCTTCAATGGTACAGCTGGTGGTGTTGTTGATGATCTCAAAGAACACCGAGGTGTTTTTATCGACGGGATTACCATGGATGTCATACACTTCCGCGCCTGCAATCACGCGCCACAGACCACCGCCCATGTTCTGACCGGTGTTGAAGCGGCCAATGAATGGCGTGATTGTAGCGGGTGGACCGGCATGGATGAGGATGTTGGCCTTGGTAGCCCGGATCCAGCTGCTGTCGGATTCTCTGATATGAGAGGCCCTCACTACCAGCACGCCGGATTCGGTGCCGCTGTTTACCGAGATTTGGGCCTCACCTCCGGTGGACATGACCATCACCGAATCGTTGGGAGGCTGGTTGTTGAGGTTGGCTCCTTCGGGATGGGGGTCATTGGGGTTGTTCCACAGCAGCCTGAACCAGACCTGTTTTTGGGTGTCGATCAGGTTGCCGTTGATATCGCGCAGTTTGACCCTCAGGATGGCGGATTCGGTGCCACCAGTGTTGGCGACGCTGAGGTCGATCTGGGTATCCTGAGTGAAGCTGATGGAGTGAATCTCGCTGGAGGTGACGCTGAAGATCAATTGGGTGATCAGGGTGTCGCCATTGGCGGATGCCTGAATGGTGGCCGCGCCAGCCTGGAGGCCAGGGATCAGTCTTGTGATTGCCTTGCCGTCGGCACCTGTGTTCACAGTGATGAGCTGGGTAGTATTCATAAAGGTACCCAGATCAGTGCTGAACTTAACAGGCTTGGTCTGGCAGGCATTGCCATGCAGATCGTTGAGAGTGGCATAGAGCTTGATCTCATTGGCGCTGTCCACTGGATTGGTCTGGGTCTCGGTGGAGTCGCCATCGGCAAACACATAGGAGCGCAGATCGATCACAGCCGGAGCACCGGCTCTGATGAGCACTTCCCGCTCGCTATCGGCGGTTCCGATAGCTGCTCTGATCAGGGCATTTTCCATGCCGGGTGAGGTGGTGGAAGTAGCGCCGGAGTTGTAGTTCACCGTGGCCCTGCCATTGGTGGTTTTGGCGACCACTGATGCGCCCAGCACGTTTCCAGCCGCGTCCACAAATCTGCCTTTGGAGCAGGTGAAGGTGACCAGCGTATTGTTGGGGACATACTCGTCGAGCACGTTCTTGACGGCCGCGCTCACCTCGGTGGTCTGCATGACGGTCATCGGGAAGGGATTGAGAGTGGACTGGAATTCCAGAGTGACGCTATCGATATCTGGCACAGGGAGAATGTTCACCGTCACGGTCTGGGTTGCTTCGGAGAGGACCACAGTGGGGTCTTCGTCGGAGTATTTGCGGACCACGGCAGTGACCTGCGCTTCACCGGCCACACCAGCATCCCACAGAGTAGTGGTAGCTACACCGGTGCTGTCGGTGGGCACGTTGGTCAGGATCCGGCCAAGAGTGGTCTTGAAGCTCACAATCTGATTGGGAACGCCAAAGCCTTCACCATCTTCCACCAATACTTTGATCAGAGAGTAGGTGATGCCATAATCCGCGTAGATGATATCCGGGGTGGCGGATATATCGTCGATATAGCGCTCGGATGAGATGGGCACCGGCTCCTGGTCTATAACGACGGGGATGTTGCGCCGGTCGCATGAGGTGGCCAGCATGACAAGCAGCAAGGCCATAATTGTGATAATGGGGATGCGTTTAGTCTTCATTGTTCACCCCTTATTTTTGGGAATTCTGATTGTCTTCGTATTCGATCAGAGCACGGGTGAGACGCTCGTCAACCTTGGGTTCCGGGCTGGGTTCGGTGATCGAAACCAGGCGGGGAGTGATCTCCATGATCAGGTCGGTGTTCTCAACCACTTCATAACGATGCTGGAAGAGCCTGCCGATGAAGGGAAGGTCTCCCAGGAAGGGAAGCTTGGAAGTCTTTTGGCTGATGTTGCTGTTCAGCAATCCGCCCACGATGATTTTCTGCTCGTTGGGAACGGTCACGGAGGTAGTGACGCGGCGCACTTTGGTGCGGGGCACATAACCACCCACCAGATCAGTCACGGAGCTCACTTCGGGAGCGATAGTGGCGGTGATCAGGCCATCCTGATTCACGGAAGGCATGACCTTGAGAATGATGCCTACCTCTTCGCGCTCCACTTGGATCTGCTTGTCATTGTCGGTCACCACGAAGGGTACCACTTCACCGATGTGGATGGTGGCCTCGGTGCCGTTGAGAGCGGTGACGCGTGTGTCTGTAAGCAGCTTGGCGGCATTGTTTTCCAGCAGCCAGTCGATGGTGATATCGAAGGCGGTGAGCTGGCGGCTGAAATGACCAATGTCTTTCAGGCCGTTGATGCGCTGGAAATACTGCTCGTCAGGAAGCTGTTCGAAATCGGTGGGGTCGCCGTGAGGAAGGTAGCCATCTACATCGGTATAATTGTAGGGAAGGCCGCTACCGCGGGCATTGGTGGGGTCCTCAGCCAGGATGGTGGTGAGGTGGTTGAGGCGGCTCCAGTCGATACCCATCTTTTTGGCGTTGCTGAGATGGATCTCGATGAGGCGGACCCTGATCTCGATCTGTTTCTGTTCCAGATCGATTTTGGTGACCAGGTCCTGGATATTCTTGAAGGTCTCGGGGTTGGCATAGACCATGATGGCGTTTTGACCTTCCAGAGGAACGATCACGCCGTTGGTGTTCTCAAGGGACCTTGCCACCTTCTGGGCGTCCAGGTTTTTGAGGTAGATAATGTTGCTGCGTTCGCCGGATTCTTCCATGATGTTTTGTTTGTTGCCCACCAGGAAGGTGTTTTCGCCCAGGACGCGATAGGCAAGGCCAGAAGCTCTGGCTACCAGGGACACGGCGGTTTCGATCGGAACGTCTTTGATATTGATGGTGACGCGGCGTTCTTCTTTCTTGTCGCCAGCCTGACCGGGATCGACAGCCAGCACGATATTGGTGCCACTCTGACGGGCCAGGGCGTTCATGACCGAAGACAGCGTGGCGTCGTCGGCGTTATAGCTCACCTTGGTGGTGAGTTTGTTGGACTGCGCCATCATCGATACCGCCAGCCAGGCCATGGCCAGCAGCAGGATGATCCGCAGGAAAGGTTTTGAGCTTGGAGTTAATCTCATTGGTTCTCCCATATATTCCATATTATATTGATCTAAAAGTTGCCAGACTGGAGTTCAGAAGGATTGATCGTGCTAAAATCCGGCATAGGCGGACGTGGGGCTACCTGAGTGGTATAGGTGGAGCCGTTGAAGTAATAGCGGATCCAGTCTGTGCCAATCTCTGTGATGCGCCGGCCTTCCACCACGTCACCGATAGTGGCATAGTAGTTTTGGTCACGATACTCGATTGTGGCTATCTTGTTGCCGTTTTCAGTGATCGACGTGGAGGAGAGGCGGAAGGTGTTTCTGAGGTTATCTACAAACTCTCTTTCCAGATCGAGTCTATCCTTGATGATGTTGCCCTGACGCAAGGGATCGCGGTTGATGCTGAACACAAAGGTCTTGCGGTCCTGGATGGACTTTTCGATGCCTTTGATCTTGCTCAGCAGGGTGTCCGAGACGGATTCCTTGGAGTGGATCGATTGCTGGGGCACGTCCTTGGCCTTGAAGTAATTGGTATACAGACGGATGCCCAAAACCAGGAAGATGATCACGATCAAGGTGATGGCGAAGTCTTTCACATATCTCAGCTGCACTTAGGCCTCCTTTTTAACCTTGAAGATGGAGAGCTCAAGCATGATCCGATACTTGGAGACGGCGGTATCCACAGTCTTCTTGTTGCCGTCTTCAACCTGGGCGGGAGTGACGTCGATGGCATGGATCTTGATGATGTTGTCCAGAGCTTCCAAATCGGAGAGGAATTGCCCCATCTGCACGAAGGTGGCTTCCATCTCCAGATTGTAGGTGGTTTCAAGGAGTCCGGGCAGCGAGAACTTGTTGCTGTCGGACAGTTTGTTGATGGAGATCTTGCGTTCGTGGGCAAGCTCGCCGATCCGCTTCTTAAACTCGTTGATCTCGTCAAAGGTGAAGCCCCCGGAACGGGAAAGGCTGTTGTCTATGATCAAAGAGAACTGGGAGAGCTGCTCGTCCATGATGCGGGCGCTGTTGAGCTTCTCCTGGGCTACCTTGATCTGCTCGTCATACTCTCTGACTTTCTTGAGGTTGGACTGCAGGTTATTGGCGCTGGCTGTGAAGATCAACACGGCAATGAGCACCATCAGCAGGATGAATACGATGTACTTTTCTCTCATCGTTGTTCACCTCCGGGAGTACTCGGCACTTCCTTGCTGTAACACTCGATCACGAATTCCATAATCGCCGTATCCTTGACCATCTGTTTGGTGATCAGGCCGGATTTGATCTGTGGGAAGTCGTTGCTGATCTCGGGGTTGGATTTCAACCGCAGGATAAACTCATTGATCAGGTCCAGTTCACGCACGTTGTTGTCCACGGGGGTGATGCCGTTGAGCGTCAGCACTCCATTGGCGAAGGTGAACTTGCGCACGGCCAGCTTGTTGTCGATTTCCTGAGACAGGGCCACCAGCTTGTTGGCCCAGAAGATACGGTTGTTGAAGGTTTGTTCGAGGCGATCGAGGTCCTGGCTGGAGAGATAGTCATCGCTGGTCTGAAAGCTCTCAAGTTGTCTTTCGGTTTCCTTGAGGAACTTGCGGCGGCTATCCACCTTGGCTCCCAGACGGGAAGACAGCACGAAATGGACGCCCAGGATGATCAAGGTGCCCAGCACGAACACGGCTATAGCCTGATAGAAGTTCTTCTTTTCGCGCTCGGTCTGGATCTTGAGATCACCGTATTTGTTGAGGTTTATTTTGAAGTAAAACGCGTTGTTCATACTTATATCCTATTCCGCCCGCATGGCCAGGCCGATAGCCAGCGCCAGCTGAGGGTCTTTTTTATCCATGAATTTTTCCGGCATCTCCACGTTGATGAAGGGCATGAAGACCTCGGTGGGGATGCTGACCTTTTCCTGGATATACTCCAGCAGACCGCGCAGCTTGGAAGTGCCGCCCATGATGTATACCTTGCGAAAATCACTGTTGCCGGCCTCTTTCACATAGAAGCGCAAAGAGCGGCGGATTTCTTCCACAATGGCATCCTCGGTGGGCTTTTCAGTGATGTCAAGCATGCTGAGGGTGCGGACCTCGGGGTTGCTGGGATCTTCCATAAGCCCCCATTCGAGCTTGTAGTTCTCGGCGTCATTCCATTCCAGCTGGCGCTTGCGCATGATATCACGGGTAAAGTGATATCCGCCATAGGGTATGTCGCGGGAAAAGAATTTGGCTTCGGGACCCCAGATCACCATATTGGTGCGATGGGCCCCCAGATTGAGCAACACATACACGCCGTCTTCCACATAGGCGTTGAGGGCAAAGCTGTTGGCAACCGCCAATGAATCGATGTCCACCAGGTTGGGTGAGAGTCCGGCAGTCTGGAGGATATTGGTGTGTTCATTGAGCAGTTCCTTGGAAGTCGCTCCCAGCAGGATGTTCATGTTGTTGGTCTTCTCTTCCACACTCAGCACCTGGTAATCCAGCACCATGTCCGATCCGGAAATGGGGATATGCTTTTTGGCTTCGAAGAAAAGGGCGGATTCCAGCTCCTCGTCAGGAAGGAAGATGGTCTTGATCTGCTTGATACTGGTGTTGTCGCCGCCGACGGAGGTGACCAGATGCTGCACCTTTTTGGGGTTGATGCGCAGCGTCTTAAGGATCTCCACGAGGACGGGACCATAACGTTCAGGGCGCAGATCGCTGGGAATATACTCCACTCCCTGAGCGACGGTGGGCCGGATCTCATAATTGAGCAGCTTAAAGCCTTCGTGCAGTCTCTTGAGGTGGACTACCTTGACGCTGTGGCTGCCGAGATCGATCCCGACCGACTCCTTGAACTTAAGCGTTTTCTGTTTCTTCATAGTTCCTCTTATCTATGACGTTAATTTATAATCTGAGAAGGTATGAGTCTCGGGCTCCGGATCTCCCATTTCACAGCCGCGAAGGGGGTTTCATCCTTGCGGTTGATCTCTGGGAAGTCGATGGGAGACGTCTTGTAAAACCTGTCGTCGTAATGATAATTCTTCTGATAGCCTACCCCGGTGCCAGTAGCTCCGGGAGCGTGTTGGGTAGCCATCTGGAAGCCCAGGACGGGATCGGTCTGGAGGGTGCCGTTGGGTGAACTGGTGCCACCGCAGAAGTCAATGGGCTGATTCCAGATACCAGCGTTGTTGGGGTAATCAGCGTCGGTATAGTTGCGGTGGACAAAGCCTCTGCGGCGCTGAGAAATGGAGCCGTGGACGTTGATGTATCCACGCTCGCAATAGGGAAAGCGCTCCGGCCAGAGCGGATTGTACCAGGGATAATCAAGCAGCGGAGGCCAGGCTGCCGAAGAGGTTTGCGGATAACGCCTGCGATGCAAATCAATCTTTGTAAAGGTGGTGTTGCCGATCCTGTAATCCGGTGTGGAGGGATGGGGGTGCTGATATTCAAAGGTAAACACACCGTCCTTGCGGGCGTTTCCATGTCCGTCACCCAGGGCGGCCATAGCGGCATAGATCCAGACTCCGCCAAGGGGATTCCCGGTGGTGGGACCGCTGGTTTCCTTGTAACGCAGAGAGTCGATCGGACTGCGGTAACCGTATTTGACCAGAATAGACTTTTCAGACACCAGCCCCACCACGTCTCTGCGGTTGGCGGATGGACTGTCGCCGCGGGGAGTGCCCTGCAATAAAATGTCGCCTATAATAAAGAGAGTATCACCGCAGCCCCAGGTCTGATATCTGGAGAAGTTGCCTTTCAGCCACAAGCGACCATACACAAAGCGGGATTTGTTGATCGTGGACGAGGAGCCCAGATTTACCCACATGGTGTCTCGCACCGTGTATTGATTGGTCCAGGCAGGTTCACCCTGTCCCGGAGGAAAGCTGTTGTTGGTGTAAACATCGGCAAACTGCCGGATGGGGTCCTGAATGGTTCCCAGCATGGCCTGGGCGCTCACGCCATCCACATCGGCATAGACGATCTTGTTGACGTCAAAGTAGCTGGGCCCCAAAACCGTGCCGTTTCTGCGAATCCGGGTGGCTTGTTCCGGGAAGACCGTATAGGGATAACCCTCGGAGAGACCGCCTCTGAAGACGTCGGTCTCGGGGAAAGTGTGACCGCCGTCCGGATAGACTTTGATCACTCCGCAAGTGGATACCCAGCCCCAGAAGGTGGGCCAGTTATTGTTGTTGCCGCCCCCGGCCTGTCTGATCCAGATATCCTGGTTGCTGTGCACGCGACCATAGAGCACGTCCGGGCCATAAAAGCGCACTGGAAAACCGTTGGGGTCTGATTCGATATCGGTAAAGTACATAAACTTGGCAAAGGTCTCGGTCTCGAGCGTGAACACTCCATACTTGCGGATCAGCCTGCGGGGATTGGTGTAGGCTGCCTGACCGATTCCAGCTTTGGTGTTTACGCGGCTGTGGACCTGAGTGATCTGCTTCTGGTCTCCCGCCACCACGTCATCGCTGGACATCTCAAATCCACCGGGTGTGAGCAGGGACTTGATCTTGAAGGTCTTCTTCATATTCGTTCCGGAGATTTCCACCGTGCGTTCGCTGGTGGAGAGCGGAACGATCACCCCACCAATCTTCTCCATGATAGCCTGGCCACGGTAGGCTTCGCTTCTCAGCATGATCTGAGATTGGATGCTTTCATAATCGTATTGAAAAGAGATAACATCCCTCAAAGCCATGCTGGCCATTGTGAAGCCGGACATCATCGAGATCACCATCAAGAGCATGGCGATGCTGATGTTGCCGTTGGGCTTTGTCAATATCTCATTCATAAGTTACTCCCGGTTAGAAGCTTGGTGGACGATTATTTTCGTGCCATCTTGGTGCGGTAGTGAATGCTCTTGTATTGCTTGGGACCCACTTTCACCCTGGCTTTCAGGCTCACTTCCAGTGCCCAGATTTCGGCATCGGTGTTGATTCTCCTGAAGGTGATCTGGTCCAAAAACATGTAATCCCTCTTGCCTGTCTTGGGGAAGAGGGTCACTGGGGCCGCCTGAGCGATGCCCCGGTAGCGCCAGTTGCAACGGATAGTGCCGTCGTAAAGATAGAAATCGGCAAAATCGGTGGGGGCAATGATGCTGGAGGTCTCAATCGGGACCACTCTGATCCCGTTTGCCTGAGAAGCTCCATAGGGAGCCTGTAAAAATCTGATGCTGATGGCGTTGTTGACCCCGAAGTATTCCTTGGGCCGGATAAACTGCATCTCACCGTTGTTGGCCCGGCGGATTTCCTGTGAGCCCACCGGGATGCCGTTTTTGATGTAATTGATCACTTCCAGGCCATCTGCCTGCAGTTCGGCATAAGCTTTTAGCTCGTTGTATTTTCTAAAAAAGAGGGCGATTCCTCCCGCTGAGATCACGATCATGATGACAATGATCAGCATCACGGCGATCACCTCTACCAGCGAAACGCCCCTCTGATTGGCAAGGGGGATTTGGGCCTTGGAAAACAGGCGCTTCATCAGAAATAATCCTCCCGCATTCTCATCACCCGGGGTCGTTTGGAGACGGGGTCGATCCAGGTCATCGTGGCTGTGAGGGCCACATAGTTGAGCGTTCTCTGATTGGAGGTTTCCATTCCGGATAGGGAGGAGATGGTCAGTCTGCCAGTGAGAGGGCGGCCCCGGTCAAATTCCTGGATCACATACTCCTGGCTGTTTTGCAGCTGAAAGTCGTAACCTCTGGTGTGGCGGTAATATTCCATCTCAAGTTCGCCAGCCAGCAGCAGGGTCACCACCCGGTCGCGATAGTTGGTCGCCAGGGTCTTTTCGGCATACACGATGCCGATGTACAGGCTTACGATCAGGATCACGATCACCACCACCAAAACCAGGGCTTCAATCATAGTGAAGCCCCTGGTTTGGCGAAGTATGCTCATGGGTCCCGCTTGTGGAGTCGCAAACGTCACCGTTTGCCTCTGTGACCTCGGTTTTTCTCCGTGGGGGGCCAAAGAGCTTGCGCTTTCCGGCACCTGTTTGCTACCCATGATCAAAGACATCTTAGAATCCAGCTCCTGTGGCAAAGAGTTTGGGGTTGTCTGCCAGCTCCTCGGCCAGCGTGCGTTCTACCAGATTGTTCATCACAAGGTTGTACAGCGATTGGTCGCGGGTCTGCATTCCTTCTTTGGTGCTGGACTGGATCACGGAGGGGATCTGATAGGTCTTTTCCTCACGGATCAGGTTGCGCACCGCGGCGTTGGCGATCATGATTTCCACGGCGGGAACGCGGCCTTTGCCGTCCTTGGTGGGCATCAGGGTCTGAGAGATCACCGCTTCCAGAGATTCGGAAAGCATGGAGCGGACCTGCTGTTGTTGTTCCTTGGGAAACATATCGATGATACGGTCGATGGATTTGGTGCAGCTTCCGGTATGCAGGGTGGCAAACACCAGGTGACCTGTTTCCGCGGCCGTAAGGGCCAGAGAAACGGTCTCCAGGTCACGCATTTCACCCACCAGAATCACGTCCGGGTCCTCACGCAGAGCGCTACGCAGCGCCGCTGTGAAGCTCCAGGTGTCGTGGCCCAGTTCGCGTTGGTTGATCAGGCAGTTCTTGCTGCGGTGCACAAACTCGATGGGGTCTTCCACGGTGATGATGTGGCAGAAGCGGTTTTCGTTGATCGTATCGATCATGGTGGCCAGGGTAGTGGATTTGCCGCTACCGGTGGGACCTGTTACCAGGATCAAGCCCTTTTCCTTGGTGGTGAGGCGTTTCATGACTTCGGGCAGATGCAGCTCTTCGTAGTGTTTGATCTCATTGGGGATCACACGAAAGGCGGCGGAAATACCATTGATCTGATGAAACGCGTTCACACGGAAACGCACATCGTTGGACAGCTTGGTGGAAAAGTCGATCTCGAGATGCTTGCGGAAGAGCTCCTGCTGACTTTCGTTCATCACGCCATAGACGAGACTTTCGATATCTTCCAGGGTTTGGATCGGCAGATTGAGACGTTTCATCTTGCCGTTTACACGCACCATGGGATGCGAGCCGGATGCCACGTGCAGGTCTGAGGCTCCGGCTTCGGCTGTGAACCGTAGTAGTTCGTGAATAGTCAACTTAGTTCCTCCAGATCAGTCGGTTTCGGTCCCTCCGGATTCCGGGTTGGTCCAGGTATCAATGCCATAGCCATGGAATTTGGCTTCTTTGACGTCATACCAAACCTGTTTGCCTTCGCCGCCAGGGAAATCCGCGGTGGAAGTGGCGATGTATTTGGTGGGGGGGTTACCGGTGATATCGAACTGCCAGTTTTTGATGGTGCTTTCACCCAGACGGGCTTCTTTGAGAGCTTGTTCTTTGGTGAATCCTTCGGTGGTTCCGTCTGTCTGAAGTTTAACGTCGAATACTTTGCGCAGGGTGCTGATGGCGGTCTGAGCTTCGGTGGAACGTGATTTTTCCACATATCTCAGATAACGGGGTACGGCGAGGGCGGCCAGGATGGCCACGATGATCACCACCACCAATATTTCGATAAGGGTAAACCCTTTCTGGTTTTTGAGTTTACTCAGCATTTTGGTTTTCCTCCTGGGAAGTGTTTTTTCGTAAATCGATACTATGCACATTACGTGCCAAACCGCCGATAAATTGTGGCGGAATCTTTTAAGCCAATAAATGACTTGACGCCTATCTGGTCAATCTTTTTTTGGGTCACACACAAAAAGTTCCTCGCAATTAAGGAGTAAAATATGTATTCACGCTTCAGACTCCCGATCCTGCTGGTCCTGCTCTCAGCGATAACCTTGCTGATAGCAGCCGATGAAGTGCCCATTCCGGTCAGCAGTCAAAACCGCCTGAATGATCAGGATATCCTTGCCGAATTCGATGGTGGAACCATCACCCGCAAGGATGTAGACAGCCGCATTTCCAAAATCCCGCCCAATCAGCAAGGCCGTTTTCGCACTGTGGCCGGCCAGACCCAGGTGCTGGATGTCATGGCCCTCGAAGAGGTTCTGATGGCCAAGGCGCTGCAGCTGGGCATAGACCAGAATCCCGACGTCCTCAGCAAGATAGATGCCGGGCTGCGTCAGTTTTACATCCAGGAATATTACACCCGCAACGTCACCGAAAAGGTTCAGTTGACAGACGCGGACAAACGTGCCTACTTCAACGACAACCCCCAGATCTTTATCGTTTTGCCCCTGGTGACCATCAATTATATCCAGGCGGCCGACGAAGCCAGCGCGCTGAAGGCACTTGATGAGCTCAAGAGCGGGGCGGGCTGGGAACAGGTGTCCGAAGCCTACAATCAGAATACCTACGTGAAAGGCCTCAAAGGTGTGATCAAAAACATCCGCCTCAACGGCAACATCCCCGGAGTGGGAAACGACACCGATCTGGAAGCCCTCATCCAGGCCAACACAGCCAATCTCAACGCTTTAATCGGCCCCGTCCAGACCAATACAGGCTGGCATATCTTCACGGTGGTGGATTTCAAAGAAGGCCGCTCCAAGACCTATGAGGAAGTCATCCCAGAGATTGAGCAACGTCTGCGTCCCGTGACCGAAAAGAATCTTTTGGACCAGATCAAAAGCGAACTGATGCTCAAGTATCAGGTGAGCATAGACAGCGCCATGATCGCCAAAGTGGACCTCAATTCCCAAGCCAAAAACGACCCCATCAAAGACCAGCCCGTCCTTAGTTCCAATCACCCGGAGCTCAGCTTCACCGTAGCCACCCTGCTGGAAGCTTTCAACCGTCTCGCTCCTCAGGAACAGGTCTTTTATGTCAAAGGCGAGGGCGCGGTCCAGCTCATTGATCAGGAACTCATCCGCGCGCTGCTCTACCTGGATGCCAAAGACAACGGCTACGAGCAGTTTTTTGAACAGAAAGACGAATATCAGCAGATGCGGCGCTTCTATATCCTCAACACAGCCTACCGGCAGCTGGTGATCGATTCCGTGGTGGTACCCCAGGAAGAAGTGCGGGCCTATTATGACAGCCATATCCAGGATTACACCACTCCCGCTTCCAGGGCTATCCAGATCCTCTGGTTCAAAGATCAGAATTCCGCGGACCGCACCTGGAAAAAGTTCCAGCGCATGTACAGGCTCGGAGACGAAAAACGCATGCAGCAACTGATCGATGAAGAATCCACCAATCCCGCTCTGGCGCTGTTGGACAACCAATACAACAACGGTGTGGTTACCGGCATCGGTCCTGACGCTGAGTTTTCCAAACGCATCTGGGACAATCCGGTGGGTTATTTGAGCCCGGTCTTCACCTCCGCTCGTGGCGATCTGGTGTTTTTCCGCACCCTGCGTGAAAATCCACCCGTGGTAAAAAGCTTCACCGAGATTGAACCCCGCATCTTTGGCATTCTGAAAAAAGAAAAGGAAGCCGGACAGCAGGATAAGATCAACAAAGAGCTTTCCGAGGAATTCAACCTGGTCAAATATCCGGAACGGATCAATCTGCTGCTCAGCGCTGAAGAACTATTCACCCTGGCCGACGACGCTGCCAGAATGCGCAACTTTAAAGACGCCATTACTTTCTACGACCAGATCATCCAAAATTATCCCAACGGCAACGACGACTACAAAGCCTACTTCATGAAGGCTTTCCTGGTAGCCGAAGAGCTTAAAAACAACGATCTGGCCCTCGAACTCTTCAAATCCTTCCTTGCCAAATTCCCAACCGGCGATCTGAACGAATCCGCCCAGTTCATGATCGATACCATGGAGGGGAAACTGGTGCTGGAAATCGAAGAGGAACCTGCCATCCCCGAAGCCAGCCAAGAGATGGAATAAGATACCTCGGCCTTATGATATAATAAGCCTCCGGTTCGGAGGCTTATTCTTTGTGGGGGAGTGGATGCGAAGCTTGCGGCTGTGGTAAACGATCACTCCCCTGGATTTCAAAGCGCCGCGCCAATAAATGACCCTTGCGCAAGGTCATGCCACTGGCTTCGGAGCTTGTGCGGAAACTGATAATCGTGGCATCATTCCTTACGAGTCCCGGCGGGACGACAGTTTAGATAGATCCGGTGTCCCAAACAAAGATGAGTCCTGTAGGGACGACAGTTTAGATAGATAAATGCATATATTTATAATTCATTATCATCTTACTAGTCTAATCTAAACTGCCGTCCCGATGGGACTCAAATAGGTGGCAGAAGCCTCGCATATCTAGCTAAACTACCGTCCCGATGGGACTCAATGCGCCATTTTCGCACAAGCTTCTCCTCGGGAATGACAGCGTATTCATTGCCGGTAGCCGATTAGTCAATTCAACGAAGTTCAAAGCCCCTGGACAGAATAGGCGTTTATCTCCTTGCTTGACGGGGCTTTAGACTTCAAGCAGTACATCGGAGGCATTTTGTCCGCAAGCGTGCTGGTTGAAGTCCAAGCGGCCCGCAATCCCGTTGTCATGTATACCTTTATCGTGGCCGCTTGAACTCCAACGGGCCAATCTCAGCGGCATTGCGTTCCTGATATTCACTGTCACGCCACACCAGCCTCACGGCTGCGCCACCTATGCCTGGGCAAAGGTGAGGCAAAGGAGATGTAAAGGAGGGGCAAAGGAGGCTAAGCGGGAAGGGCAATGGGTGTAAACCAGGTTTACACCGGTTTGTCGATCTGATTGATTCTACTGTGAACCGCAGACGTCCTGATGGCAAACCACCTGATTCTTGCCGTTGCCTTTGCCTTTGTAAAGTGCTTTATCGGCTTCGGCTATCATCTGTTCCACTGAAACCTGTTCACTGTGATAGCTGAACCCGATCGTGAGGCTGAGGTGAAATTCGTGGTCCCCGCAGCGGAAGAGCTTGTTGTCCAGGCTGGAGCGAATACGTTCAGCCACGATTCTGGCACCTTCGCAGGTGGTTTCGGAAAACACGAAGAGAAACTCCTCTCCGCCCCAGCGTCCCACGGTATCAGTGTCACGGATCCACTCTAAAAACGTTTCGGCCATGTGTTTGAGGACCATATCCCCGCAGTCGTGACCATAGGTATCATTGATCATTTTAAAGTTGTCCACGTCTCCGATAGCAATGGCAAAGCCTCGTTTGTAACGGTGGGCGCGTTTGTGTTCGCGGATCATGATGCTGTCCATGGCCCTGCGGTTATAGAGGCCGGTGAGGGTGTCGTGGCGGGCCATTTTGCTGAGCTGGCGGTTCAGATCTTTCTGATAGTTTTCCGCTTTGACTTGCCGGTCGATGTTGATCAGCATGCCGATTACCCCGATCACCTGTCCCTTCTCATCGGTGAGAGCCGAGACGTGCAGATCGGCCCAAAAGCAAGAGCCGTCCTTGCGAAGATAGCGCCTGGTTTTGCGGATGCTGGACAGCTCGCCATCGATGATCTTTTTGAGGGAGTTGTCGCTTTGCCGGCGTTCTTCTGGCATGGTGGTGTCTCTCACATTGAGGTTTTTTGCTTCTTCCTCAGAATAGCCCATGAACTCACACCAGGCGGGATTGACCATAACATACTTGCCGGTGAGATCGGTGATGCCGATGCCCACGACGGAGCTTTCAAAGATCTTGGAATACACATGCGCGATAGGTAACTCAGGCATAAGCTCTTCCTTTTGGTTTATAAGTTGTTGCCGTAAAAAACATAAAACAAGTGGCCGCGTTAAAAGCGGCAAACATACCTCGGCCCGTGATAGGGGCCGTTTAAAACAAGATAAAGCAACAGCGCGGGAAAGCAACACTTTCCCGCGCACATCATTATAGGGATCTTATTATTCGCTTACCGGCGGCGTGTAGACACGCTTGCCCAGCTCGGCGTTCAACATGAAGATGCCGGCCATGTTGTCGCTCACCATCTCAAGCTGGCGAACGATCTTTTCCGCGGTGGCCTCTTCTTCCACCTGTTCGTCCACATACCACTGCAGGAAGCTTTTGGCGGCATGGTCGTTTTCGGCGATGGCGAGGTCCATCAGCTGGTTGATGCTCTTGGAAATGAACTGCTCGTGTTTATAGGCTTCACGGAAGGCGTTTAGCGGGTTTTTGAAATCCACCTCAGGTTTGTCCAGGGCCATGAGTTTCACCTTCCCGCCGCGATCCAGGAGGTAGTTGAAAAATTTCATGGCGTGGAAGCGTTCTTCTTTTCCCTGGGCGTCCATCCAGGTGGCCATGCCATCCAGATTTTCACCCGCGAACCATGCTTGCATGGATATATAGAGGTATTCACTGAACAGCTCGCGGTTGATCTGTTCGTTGATGGCTTTTTCCAGTTTTTTGCTGATCATGTTAGTTCTCCATTTTGGTTTTAATCTTTTGTTCAAGTTCTTTGGTGATGTTTGTGAGGGTTGCGGCGTCCGGAACATACTGCACTTTGATCGGGTCCAGCATGTCAAAGCCGCATTCTTTGGGGTCTCCCAGCAGTTGATGCAGGATGGGGATGCTCTGTCCGCCCCAGCCATAGGACCCGAAGGCCAGGCCCACTCTGTCTTTGGGGGAGAGGCCTTTGAGATAATACAGGAAGGCCGCCACGGTAGGCAAGATAGAGCTGTTGAGGGTGGGTGAGCCCACGCAGATGTAGTGAGCGTCCATCACATCCGTCATGATGTCTGAGATGTGATTGGTCTGAAGGTTGAGCATCTTGGCTTTGATGCCGAGGTTTTCAAAGGCGTCCGCGATGGCGAAGGCCATCATCTGGGTGGATTTCCACATCGTGTCGTAGATTACCAGGGCCTGTTTGGGATTGGCCACGTTGAAGGCCCAGTCTTTATAGGCTTCCAGAATCTGGGGGATGTGCTCGGTCCAGACCAGTCCGTGGCTGGGGGCGATCATCTCGATCTGGAGAGGGGCCGCGGCTTCCAGCACCTTCTGCACCTGCTTGGAATAGGGCAGCACGATGTTGGCGTAATACTTTTTGGCTTCCTCCATCACGATGCTGAAGGGAAAGTCCTTCGCCAGGCGTTCGCTGGACGCGATATGCTGGCCAAAGGCATCGTTGGAAAACAGGAGTTTGTCCTGAGGGCAATAGGTGAATTGGTTATCGGGCCAGTGCACCATCGGAGTGGTGAGGAAGCTGAGATCGCGGGAGCCGATGTTGATGCTGTCGCCACTCTTGATCTCGTGAAAATTCCAGTCCTGCTTGTAGTGGGCCTTGAGGCCTTTGATGCAGTTGGCGTTGGTATAGATCGTAGCGTTGGGCAGCAGTTTCATCATGGCCGGCATGCCGCCAGAATGGTCCATCTCCACATGGTTTTGGATGAGGATGTCGATCCTGGTGGGGTCGATGACGTCACTGATGCGCGCGATCATTTCATCGAAGAGATAGCTTTTGACGTTGTCGATCAGCGTGATCTTTTCATCGATGATCAGGTAGGCGTTGTAGGTGGAACCCCGTTGGGTGAGGTAGCCGTGAAAGTTTCGCAGGTCCCAGTCGATGCCCCCAACCCACCAGATATCTTTTTTCAGTTGGATTGCTTTCATGATCTTAGCTCCATATCTTTTTAATAATTGATTGGTATAATTCCTACCTATAGTATAGGTGACCGCTTCCGATCAAGCAAGGGAAAAGAGGGAGGGGTTGAGAGAGTTGAAAAGGTTGAGAGGTTCAGGATGCCGGCCATATCAACCTTCACCAGATCCTAGCTCTTTCTATCCTGGCAGACTGCACAGAAAAAGGTTCCCCGGCCAGCGTGCCTGCTCTTCTGGATGGGATGGCCCAGCGGGCAGGTCTCCTTCTGATACACTCTCAGAAACTCCTGAAATCCGCCTTGCTTGTCATCCACGCGCCTGAAGTCCGAAATCGAGGTACCGTTGTTGGCCAACGCTTCGATCAGGATGGCCTTGGTGTGTTGCACTATCCTCTTGAGAGAAGGCAGTTTGAGCTCACCACAGGGAGTGTCTGGATGCAGCTTTGCCCGGTAGAGGACCTCGCAGACATAGATGTTTCCCAGTCCGGCCACCACCTTTTGGTCCAGCAGGGCGTTCTTGATGGGCATCTTGCGGCCTTTGAGCCTGCTCTGCAGGTATTGGGCGTCAAACTCGGCTTCCAAAGGTTCCGCTCCCAGCGCGGGCAGATAAGTGTCCACTTCAGAAGTGGGGCAGAGGATGATCTTGCCAAAGGTGCGGGGATCGATAAAGCGCATCCTGCGGCTGCCTTCCAGATGAAAACAAGCCCGTTCGTGGATGTGATCGGGACCGCTGTCCTTATCCCACACCAGCTTGCCAGTCATCCGCAGATGGATAATCAGGCTGTGCCCGCCTTCCAGATCGAGGATGATGTATTTGCCTCTGCGGCGATGATTTATCAGCCTGGCTGGGAAGGGCTCTTTGCTAAGCTGGGGAGAGCGGATCACCGTGCCGGGATAGAAACACTCCAGAGACCTGATTTTGTGCTTGCCGATGCTGGCCACGACGCCATTGAGGACTGTCTGTACTTCCGGAAGTTCTGGCATGATCTATATTCCTTTGTTATTATCTGTCAAGCTCGTTGCGGCCGGAGCGGAATCCGGAGCATCTCAAGCTTTATCGATGATGTATTTGTTGATCTTATGAGCCGCCCCGGCTCCATCTCCAACCGCTGTGGCTACCTGACGCAAAGCTCCCGCCTGGACGTCTCCCACAGCCCAAACGCCTTCCAGGCTGGTGCGATATGAGCGGTCCGTGACGATGTATCCTTGCTCGAGCTCGACCTGTCCTTCAAAGAGAGTGGTGTTGGGCAGGTTGCCCACAAAGATGAAGATTCCGTCAACCTCCAGCAGGCTTTCCGCTCCGCTCTGGGTATTGATCAGACTGATGGAGCGCTGGGTATCGGTGTCAAAATTGAGGGCCGTCACCTGAGTGTTGGTGATAAGCTCGATTTTGGGCTCGGCCTTCACCCTTTCCTGCAGGATGGGATCAGCGCTAAAGCTGTCTCTGCGGTGAATGAGATAGATCTTGGCGGCATATTTGGCGATGAAGAGCGATTCTTCAAAAGCGGAATTGCCACCACCTGCCACGGCCACGGTTTTATCCGGATAAAAGGGACCGTCACAGGTGGCGCAGTAAGATACTCCCCGGCCACTGAATTCAGCCTCATGGGGTAATCCAAGCCTGCGGGGTGAAGACCCCGTGGCGATCAGGACGGTTTTGGCCCTGTAGGTGGCATAGTCTGTCACGATCTCTTTTACGATTCCGGTCAGGGATACGCTTTTGACCGTCTCGGAGATGATCCTGAGGCCAAAGAGCCTGGCCTGGGCTTCCATATCGGCCGCCAGTTTGGTACCCAGCACGGGCTCTGGAAAGCCAGGATAGTTTTCCACCCACTGGGTGGAGGTGAGCTGTCCTCCCGAAACCACGGCTTTTTCCAACAGCAATACTTCCAGCTTGTAACGGGAAGCATAGAGCCCGGCAGTCAAACCGGCAGGACCTCCTCCGATGATGATGAGGTCCCAGAGCTTGTCAGGTTCCGCGGTGGCAGACAGACTGACGTTGAAATCCAACATCTTAGAGCGCCTCTTTGGCCTTGGCCACCAACATCGCTTCCGGGGCCGCGCCATCCAGGGACCACTTTTCGTTGATCACCGTGCGGGGTACACCCTGCACCTGATATTTCTGGGCCAGATGGGGAAATTCACTGATCTCCACCATGTCTGCAGTTATCTGATCTGATGCCATGGCAAGCTGATGGGCCAGAATCACGGCCTGAGGGCAATAGGGACAGGTGGGAGTCACAAAAACTTGCAAATGAAGGGGGGTCTGCAGATTGGCGACAAATGCTTTGGTCTCGTCCGTGAGCTTGACGATACCGGTGGAAACCATCAGGATGGCGTTGAGCAGGGAAGAGAATTCATAGCCCGCGGGGATGCCGTAAAAGCGGATGCCATAATCCTTTTCGCCGATCACGGCAATGGCGGGAATCTTGTCTATGTTGTCCTGGGCAGCTTCTTCCTTATCAGTCTCAAACTGCTTTGTTTCCAGCTTCAATAGCGGATTTGCCTGCACCAGCTCTGACAAAAGATTGTGGGTTTCCTTGCAGTAACCGCATTCAAAGGCCTGAGTATATAATCTGAGCGTAACGGGCTTGCGCATGGCGTTGAGCGCTTTCTTGACCTCGGTCATGACTTTTTCATCCAACATGGGCATGATAAGCCTCCTTTGTTTATTCTGGAGATAGAATAAGTAAAAATGACCCGGATGTCAAATACCAATTTGAGATTTTCTGAATGAGAGAGGATTTAGATACGGGTAGCCACAAAGTGGGGTTGCAGGGCTTTGGGGTTTTAGGGTATTAAATATTTATCAGCAGCTCGCAGAACTCACAGTTCAGGGCAGGATCAGTACTCTCACGGTGGAGCTGTCCACGGCCGCGGCCACGGTGTTTTTGAGCTCTGTGATGTCTTTGTTGTACATGCGGATACATCCCTTGGACACAAAGTTGCCGATGCTCTTTTCGTTGCTGGTGCCGTGAATGCCTATGCCGGTCCAGCTGCTTCCGGAAAAAGCTCCGCTGGAGGTGTTGAGCCGCAAAAACCAGGGACCATATACCTTTTTTCCGTTGTATTTCCAGTCCCTGGAATTGTGGATGCTGTCGATCTGGAAGCTGCCTTCCGGAGTAGCGTTGTCTGCCTTTTTGCTCTTATCATTCTGGTTTTTTCCCACTCCCACAGAATAGACTTTCTGAGGGACTCCGTCTTTGAACAGAGTGAGCTGGCGCTTGCCTTTGGAAATCCTGATCAGATAACCTTCTCCGGGGGATTCGATGTGGGTGCTGTCATCCCGGGTGTAGGCCACCCAGAGAGAGTCTTGGGGATTAAAGCTGCTCTTTTTCTGCGGTTTGGCGGGTTTCTTTTTGAGCGTATCCTGCACCGCGGCTACGGCTTTGGGCTCTTGTTTTTGCCCGGGCTCAACGGCTTTTTGCAGTTCCAAAGTGTCCGGGAACGCGGTCAACGAGTCCGCTATCATGACAGTTGTCCTGCTGGCAGGTGCGGGGCGCATAAATGCCAGCCAGCCTATATCAAGGCCAAGTTTTTGGGCTGCCATCAGGGCCGCCATGCCGATTATCAGGATGCCGAGGATGATCAGGACCACATACAGGGGTTTGGAGCCGCTCCGGATCATAGAAAGGCCTCCGCGCCCTTTTCATTCCAAAAGGATTCTGCATTATTCGTAATCACTTGAAAAATAATCACGTTATATAGAAGAAAAAGCTTGACCTCTCTCTGCCCTTGAATAATGTGGTTCATATCACTGACACATAAACAGATAAGAGGTCAAGATGTCAAAGCATGTATTCTTACATTCGGAAATAATCTTCTTTGATTACCAAGAAGAAAGGGCGTCCAAGTTCGTCAAGGAATATGATCAATTGTTCGAAAACCTGGATCTAAGCGAGATTACACGGTACAACAAAGGCGTGGGTGCTTCGGGATTTGATCAACATGCAATGATCAAAGCCATGATTGTATATACCAAAGAAGGATACAGGTCTATCCCTCAATTGATCAGGGAGTTGGAAGCTAAACCGTTCCTCAGCACCTATGTTTTGGGATTCCCTGGCAAACTGCCAGATGAGTCTACTTTCTATCGATTTCTCAAGCACTTTGATTTCCAAAAGATTATTGACCTATGTGCGAAGGCCAATGTCAAAAACCTCCAACAGACAGGCAGGAAAGTTAACATCGTTGCCATAGATTCCAAACCTGTTGTAGCGAACACAAAAGAGAACAACCCCAAGTCCTTTATCCACAACCTGACTGACAAGACTATCCTGCCGTCCAGGAGTGAAGAATCAGCCCTGGGGTTTTATTCCAGCACTAACGACATCAATGGCAAACCCAAGAGAAACTTCTACTGGGGTTACAAGCTACACCTGATGGTTGATGCGGAGACCGACACGCCCCTGGTATGGAATCTTACTCCAGCTAATAGTTATGATGGTCATGAAGCCCCGAAGTTGCACGAAATGCTAAAGCGCTATTACGCTAGATATTTTGGAAAGAAACTCATTCAGACAGCTGATAAAGGATATTGGGACAGGAAGGTTTTTACAAGCTTCATGGACACCTGTGGAGGGTATTCGGCGATCTCAAAGAATCCCGGCAACCAAAGTCCAAGCCAGGAAGTAACCCTACTAGGCGTACCAATATGCCCAGCGGGAGTGGAGATGAGATTTGAAGGTCAGTGGTACGACAACAAGGACAAGTGTCAGCGTTATAGATTCCGTTGTGCAAACCCAGACCAGGAATGTCAGTTCAGAAGGCCCGATAAAAGATGTACGAAGACTTTGCGCATTCAAGATCCGGTTCCAGGCATGATAGCTCCGTTCACACAAGCCTTTCAGGACGTCTATTCCATGCGGCAGTCGGTTGAAAGGGTCAATGCCTTTATCACAAGCGTAGGTTACGATTTCCCTAACCATTTCATCAAGGCCAGTATTAAGAATCTGATTGGCTTTGCTTTACTGGCTAAGGCACTCACCCAAAACCATAGAGCTACGGTAAAACTAAAAGCTGCCTAAACTATTCTAACATAATCATATCCTCGACTGACAGGGGTAGTCTGCTCAATCGCGGTCTAATAGGGAAAAAAGAGAGCCTCAAAGGATAGTTTAGGGTAGATTCCGGCTAAAAAAAGTCGATCCGAAGTCACTGACTTACTTTTTTTCTCTGTTTTACTTGAATCCGAATCGAAAAAATCGCTATTTTGCAGAACCCATTTTTCATTCCAATAGGGGCAATCCTTGTATGCTGTGTAAATCTGGCTATCAAAGCTTTCACTCGAACCGGGCCCGTAACGATGCTTCACGACCTTCTCCTGATCAGTTATTTTACTCTGAGAGCAAGCTCTTAAGGGGCTTTTTTGCTGTCAATCTCTTTTTTTGGGGGACCGTGTTTGCGCAATCGGTGGGAACCTGGCCATCGCGGGATGCGAAGTCAGGAAGACAAAAGCGACCCGGGGGTGGGATCCCGGGCCGCGTCTTTGTCTGCCTGTTACCTTATTGTCTCTACGTACTCAATCTGTGGCCCTCACTCTAAAGAAACGGCGGGGATGAGAACCTGGAACAGTGAAGCTGTTGAAGCCTCTGCCGACGGGCGTGAAGAGTCCGTCATACATATCGGCGTCCTCGATGATGTAATCGTTGGCGCCAGTCACTTTTTCCCAGCTGAGGATCACGTTTGTGCCGGAAGAGCTGATCTGGAGGTCCTGAGGTGCTTCCTGGGGGTCCAGATAGGGCCAGCTGGAATAGATGCGGATGTTGTCGATGGCGGCAGGGGGCTGGGTTCCGCCACCGCTGTCGTTGCGCCAGCTAAAGATGAGGCGTTTAAGCTGTCCCGCCATGGCAGGATCGAGGTCGAGGCTCACATACTGCCAGTCCGGTGAGGAGTGATAGGCGCTGCCGATCTGGCCATCGCTGAAACTGCTTCCGGCCACGGGAGTAAAGCTGGTGTCCGTGATGTGGACGGTGAGATAGTCGAAACCAGCCTCCCCGGCGCATTTATACTGAAAGCGCAGCTTCATACCGGCCATGGAAGCTGGGAAGCTGACGTCGTGATAGAAGTGGGAATAGGATCCCGAATTGGGGTTGTAGCTGTGAGTGGCCCCATAATTGGAACTGATATAGGCGCTGTAGCTGTTCCGGTAGGGAGCCGCGGAGCCCAGTTCCCATTTGTTGGGCTGGTCTGTGTTCACAGTGATCCAATCCACCCAACCGTCCTCAAAGTCCTCCACACAGGGGGGCTGCAAGGGTCCGATCCCTCGTCCGGTGAGCGGGATTTGATGGATGGCGCGGTTTTCTATGTTGTCCACGATCATCAGATTGGCAGTGCGGACCCCCAGCTCCTGAGGCGCAAAGCTTACATAGATGGTGTAGCTTTCTCCGGCCGCCACCACGATCTCCTCCGCGGGATCGGTGAGGATAAAGTCATCCTGATGATTGCCTTCCAGATAGACGTCACCCTGCAGGATCACGAGGTCCGCGTCTCCGGGATTGCTGATCACGAAAGCCTTGGCATCGCTGCTCTGGGAGACGTTGATCATGCCGTAGTTCCAGGAAGAGGGATCGATGCTGAAGGAGGGATAGGGCTCGTAGAAGTTGATCGAGATATCATCCAGGCTGAGGTAGTTGATATAGTTGGTGCAGACACCGTGGATCCCCAGATACCAGATTCCGGTGGAAGGAGGAGTGAAGGTGCCGGTACCCCTTTGGTAATCGCCGTTCACAAACTCCTGGATGTTGATGATTGTGCCCGTCATGCCAGCGATCGAGGGAGTGGGGCCATAACGGACCTGCAGGTAAGCCTGGGCTCCGGAAGCAGTGTATTGGCGTGCCCACAGCTCCAATTCATACATCTGGCCGGCCGTCAGGTAGATGGGACGGAAGATCCAGGCATCACCACCATCGCGCAGGGTGAGGTTGTAGCTTCCCGTTTTGGGCTCGCGATTGTAGTTGGTGCTTGTATTGGCCGTCCAGTAGTAGCTTCCACTGCCAAGCGCCTGGCTCCATCTGTTGATAGTAGTGGAGCCGTTGGTGTTGCCATCCTCAAAGCTTTCGGTGTAGGGAAACTCCATGATGGTGTCATCGGCGCGGGTATCAAAGCTCCAGATATCCACTCCCGCGGCAGTGCCAAGGTCATTTACGGCATCCACCTTCCAGTAGTAGGTCCTTTCAGGCAAGAGGCCGGGCGTATAGTGGGTGGCGGTCACATTGGTGGCTACCTGGGGAGGAGTTGGGGTTTCACCAAAATAGACGATGTAGTAATCCGGATTGCCACCTCCGGGACCAGCGGCCCAGGTGATGGAAGTGTTGAGGGCCAGGTCGATGGCACCGTTTGCAGGGCTGAGATACACTGGTAATGCCGGTGGCAATTGCACTTCCAGGAAGGCACCCTCATCGGCTCCGATATCAGGACGGCTGGCATTACGGGTTTGGCCGTCATAATCTATGCCCACACTGGCGATCACGAGCGCGTTGCCTTCCGCGTAGGTCTCCACCAAAGGATCGAGGTGCAGATCAAAGGGAGACAACTTGCTGAGGAAGGGAGCGTCTTCAGAATAGGAATTCTGGTCCTTTCCGGCATTGATGGCTTTGTATAGCTCCAAGGTCTGGCAACTGCTCGTGCCATAGTAGCAGATCAGGTTTTGGGCGGAAGGGATGCCGGCATACCAGATGTTGTTGTTGCTGGCGTCCGAGACTGCGTCAAAATCTGGCTGAGCGTTCCAGAAGGCCACCGCTTTGCCTGAAGCTCCGGGCGTGCTGAGATTGGAGAAGATGTTGTTTTGCGGGCTCAGGAGAGTGGGATTGTTGCTGTAGAGGGCCGCGGAAGAATGACTGCCAGTGCCGCTGGAAGTGATCAGTACGCTGTTGTAATACAGATTGGATGTGCCGGCATACACGTAGATGCCTCTCACCTGGGGCACGCTGTTCGATGAGGGAGCACGCAGGTCGCAGATCATGTTGTTATGGGCTGTTACCGTGCCGTTGGTGTATAAACCGCTTACAGTGCCTGAGCTTCCACCTGTTTGGAGGTTGTGGATATCGTTCCGGTACACAGAGCCGTTGCCGATGTTCATGCCATATACGGTTCCATTCGAACTGAGCCCGGAAACCGTGTTTTGATAGACAACCGAGGAATTCATGATTATTCCAGCAACATCACTGGTACCTGAGGAGGCAAGATCGGCTACCAGGTTGTCATACACCAGTCCATTGGACCCGCCATAGTAGTTACGGATGCCGTAGATGTGGCTGCTGGCACTGATCCCGGATATCTGATTGGAGTAGATATTGAATTTGTCGTAATGGTGGTAAATGCCATTAACCGTACCAGTTGTGGATCCACCGATGATCTGGTTGTGATGGATTTGGCCGGTCCCACTTTCATTGTAGCAGTTGATACCCGTAAAATTGCCTGTGTTTGTAGCCGCCATCCCGATCTGGTTGTAGCTCACCACAAGGTTGTTTGTATAGCGTATGTAGATACCGTAGGCACTCACGGAGGATATCTGGTTACCGCTCAATACCAGATTTTGCGCGGCGCTGGAATCATAGAGATAGATACCGTTCTTGGGCCCGGAGATGTGGTTGCGCAGATAGCGGTTGCGATGATTGATCCGGCCTGAGGCAGAATCGCTCCTGATGCCAAAGGTATCGGTGGCGCGCGCCATTGTGATGGAGCAGTTTTGGATGCTGTTGTCTGTGCAGCCATCATCGGTCTGTGCTTCCAGCCAATAGCCATACACCAGTCCGCTTTGGCCGGGCTGGTTGGCAATGTCGATGTGATCGAAGGTAACAAAATCTGCTCCCTCCAGCTTGATGCCATAGGAACCTGCCCCTTCGGATGGAGTGATGAGAGGATTGACAGCCAGGGTATCTGTGCTGGTAAACACGATGGGGTCTGCTGCTGTGCCGGAAACCACAAGTGGGGGTGGATTTTCGGCAAAGACCTCTGTGGCAAGGGCTTTGAAGGTGACCCCACCGGTTCCCACCCCACTGGCATTCAGGTATCTGATGGCATGGGTGAAATCTGGATAGAATCCGCTGCTGCCTATTACCCAGTTTCCGGTGAGCGGTACCTGATGGGTGGAGAACTGCCAAACAGGGCAATCGTCGGGATCAGTGCTGCCGTTGTCGTTGTAGGGGACGATCTTCCAGTAGTAGGTACTCAGATAATTCAGGGTAACGGGAGAAACGTAGCTGAGCACGTTGCCGATATCGATACCGTCCGCGATATCCGAGGGGGGATTATTGGACCCGAAGTACACGAGATAACCGGTGGGAGCACCTCCGGCCCCGGAAGCGTACCATGTGAGGCTGGGATTGATGCTCACGGCATACTCGTTCATTTGGGGCGATACGACTACCGCCGGAGCGGGAGCATTGGCAGGAACAACGAAATTGCCCTCATCAGCTCCGATATCTGGAGTGCTGGCATTGCGGGTCTCCAGATCGATATCCGTGACAATGCCATCTATGGGAGTGGCATTGCTTTCAGCTATCGTGGCAGCACCAATGGGAATGTGGATATCATAATCCGGCCCCAGGGTATCCACAAAGGGCACTGCCTCTGTGAAACTGCTCTGGTCAAAGCTCACAGCCGCGGCTTTGTAATCGTCCAAAGTCTCGTAATAGACCGATGGAGTGCGGCAGATGAGATTGCGGGACCCGGGCGTGCCAGCATACCAGATATTGTTGTCTGTAGCAGCGTTGATATTGGCAAATCCGTCCACACTTTTCCACAGAGCGGCTGTGATGCCGGCATTGCCTGGCGTGCTGGTGTTCATGAAGATGTTGTTGTTGGCCCGGGTGGAAGTACCTCCGGTCACACAGAGAGTGGCTGTGGTAAAATTGTTGTTGGTGCCGGAAGCATCCAGAAACACAGTGTTGTAATAGAGGTTCGCGGTGGAATTGACCACCCAGATTCCCGCTATCTGAGGAGCGGATGTCCCTCCGGGATTGCGAAGGTCCCAGATCATATTGTTGTAGGTGCTGTTTCCGCTGGATACACCAATATAAATCCCCGTGACATTCTGAGAACTGCTGGTATTGGATGCCAGGTTGTGGACGCGGTTGTTGTAAACGATGGTCGTGCCTCCCGCGTCCAGATTGAGCTCTATGCCATACACATGGGCATTTGATGTCAGAGTGTGAAAGTGATTGTTATGCAGGGTGATGGTTCCGCTGTAGCTGTCAAATCCCTCCATAGTGTTATTGCTGTGAATGTTGGATACGGTGTTGTGGTGCCACTCCACAGAACCGGCCTGTTGGCCCATCCCGATGCAGGTGGAAGAGGTGGTGCCTCCGCTGATAGTGTTTTCCCAGATTTCTCCTCCCGTCATGGAATAAGCCTTGATACCCACCAGGGCTTCTGTAGCGCCGCTTGGGAAGGATATGGAATTGTTCCATATCACCCCATCAGTGCTGGCCCGGCAGTAGATACCGCTAGTTGTGACATCGGTGAGGGTGTTGCCACTAATCTGCACTCCAATTGAATTGGTGCCAGGATAATGGTAAATACCTGCTTTGGAATTGGTGATGGTGTTGGAAAGGAACTGGTTGCCTGTGCTGGCCCCTGAGCCGTTCATGTAGATCGCCATTGTTCCGGCCTGGCTTCTGTCCAATGTGATTCCGCAGTTTTGAATGGTTACGTAGCTGGCGGCATCGCTGCTGATGCTGTATATCCAATAGCCATAGATCAGGTTGGTGAATCCGCTCAGGTTGGCGATATCTATATGGTCAAAAGTGATATAGTCGCCGCTTTCGATCTTGATGCCAAAGCTCTCCGTTCCACCCGCTGGAGTGATGAGTGGGTTGCTTTCCAGGGGATTGCTGCTGGTGAAGAGGATCGGATCGGATGCTGTGCCTGTGGTAGTTATGGGAGGCGGATTCTCCGCGAATACCTCACCCGCCAGGGCTTGGAAAGTAACTCCTCCCGCCCCCACACCCGCGGCGTTCAGATGGGTAATGGCCAAGGTGAAGCTGGGATAAGTGCCTGTGCTGCCGATCACATAATTGCCAGTCAGGGGTGTGGCATGAGTCTGGAATCTCCAGATGGGGCAGAGGGCTGGGGTGGCTGAACCTGTGGCATTGTATGGGACAATCCTCCAATAGTAATCTGTGAGGAAGGCCAGATCTGGATCGGGATCATAGCTGGTAACATTGCCGAGGTCTATTCCATCGGCGATGTTGGATGGCGGGTTATTGGTGCCAAAGTAAAGCAGATATCCAGTTGGCGAGCCGCCCGTGGTGGCAGCACTCCAGTTAAGGGTGGAGGAAGGAGATACCACAATTGACAGATCTGCAGGGCTGATCAGGTTGGCGGGATCCGGATACACGGCCGGAACTGTGAAGGCACCTTCATCAGCGCCCACATCCGGAAATGAGTCGTCCCGGTTTTCCCCGTCAAAATCCGTGTCCCAGCCTGGAATTGGCAGCGCGTTACTTTCCGCGATGGTGGAAGCGCCAATTGGGATATGGAGGTTGTAGGGTTCCACCGTGCTGATAAAAGGCACATTTTCCGTGAAGGAACCCAGGTCGAAGCTACCAGTTGCGGCTTTGTAGTCCCCCAGGGTCTCATAGGAAGTGCCGTTGTCGTAGCAGATCAGGTTCTTGGGACCGGGTGTGCCGGCATAATAGATGTTGCGGTCGCAGGTGGGGGCAAAATTGGCAAAACCGCTGTAATACTTCCAGATAGCCGTAGCCCTTCCAGTGCTGGCACTTCCTGGTGTGCTGAGATCGATGAAGATGTTGTTGCGGATATCCAGATTGATGATACCGCTGTTCAGATAGAGAGCAGTGGACCCGAAGTTGGTATTGGTGTTACCGCCTTTCATGTAAACGGTATTGTAAAAGATATTTACGTTGGTACCCCCGGTAACTCTGATCCCGCGGATCATGGGTGCCACATCACCGGTACTGCTCAGATCATAGATCACATTGTTGGCCACTGTGATGTTGGCACCATTGACCTCTATGCCGGAAGCGATGTAACCGGAGCCCGCGGCACCTGTGTATCTGATGTCGTGGATCTCATTGCCATAGATATTCACATCATCCGCGTAACTGGATAGAAATATTCCTGAAACATGGCTCTGGGCATTGATGGAGTAGATGTGGTTATCGTAAATCTCATGATTGTAGTTATACACATAGATCCCGTGGCGGTTGCTGCTACCGGTGCACACAAAATCCCGGATCTCGTTGTCATGCCAACTGAAGGTCCCCGAATTGGCAAAGAGGCCATACACTATGTTGCTGGTCGTGTTGCCGACTATTTCGTTGCTATCAATCTCACCCGTGGAGCTGGTGCCATCGGCTTTGATCCCGGAAAAGAAGATGTTGTTTCCGGCACACATGGATATCTGGTTCAGGGTGACCCTTACTGAAGTGGAATAGTTGATTTCGATTCCCTGACCGGAGATATCCGTCAAAACGCAGTTGGAAACCAGTTCGCCGTCGTTATGATATGCCGTTGTGCCATTCCCATACAGGTAAATGCCCGTATTGCAATCTGCTATGCCGAGGTTCAGATAGGAGTTGTGGCTGTTTCCTGCATAGGACGCGCCCGCGGAAAGGATGGCTTTTGTGGCGCTGTTGCTGCGACTGAGAGTAATGCTACAGTAGCTGATACTATTGTGGCTACAGGGGTTGTAGGACTGCGCGGCCAATTGAAAGCCATATTCCAGCGAACTCAGCGAAGGATAGTTCTGGATATCGATGCGCTCAAAGGTGAAATAGTCACCCCCCATTAGCTTTATCGCCGCGTCCGTGGTGGCAGTAGTACCTTGCACCTGCAGGATCGGGTTCGCTCCGTCGCCGGTCTTGCGGAAGGTGATGGGACGGTTGGGAGCTCCGGTAGCAGTGATGGCAGGCAGCAATTCCGTATTGGGAAACACTTCCCCGGCCGCTACATTAAATATGGTGCCGCCTTCCGGAATGCCCTGCAGGGGATAGTTTGTATTCAAAAAGGCAAGGGCAGTGGCAAAGCTGATAAAATCCCCAGCGCTGCCAATAGAATAGGAGCTGTCAAGCGGTGCGGGTGGTGTCCAGGTAAAAGTAGTGCCGTTGGCTGGATACACCGTATTGTTGAGGGTGCAGGTACTGGTAGCGGCGGCTCCGTCTGTGCTGGCACTCCAGTCGGTTGTGGTTGTGCGGGTGGCGAAATTGGTGGCGGTGCCGGTGGGGTCGCTCCTCATGCCCACCTGGGCAGTGGTCGCGGTGGCGTTGCACACCATATTTCCATACACGAACTGCACCTTGTTGGTGGTTTCTTCCAGCCTGATTTGAAAGTTGAAGCTGTCGTCGGTTCCATTTGAGGCCTTTTAGTAGTTGTTCCATTGCACTACCAACACCCGGTAGGGCAGGATGCCGATCGTCTCTATCCTGAGGCTGGAACCTGCCTGAGCGGACATATTATTCGCCAGTCCGGCGATCCTGCTCACCAGCCAACTGGGATTGATTGCTGACGTGTATCCCAGTGGAGTGGTCGTGTTTGCTGACATGTTCAACGCAGTTACTTCCCAGGATTGGCCCAGACTAATCCATCCGTTGGCACAAATCCCCACCCTATCATATTCTTGCCCGTTGAAATAGAAATTGAAGCCGATCGGGAAGCCCGGGCCGGTGGTAGCCGTGCCTCCCAGTGGGATGGCAGGGTCCACGAAACGCTGGCCCGAGGTGGATTCATTGCCCAGTTGCGTACCAGATGATATTGGCGTATATGAGCTTACGCCATGACTAAATGTGTAATTACCCAAAGACTGGGCAAAGCAAAATACACAAACCGATGCGAACGCGAGGATCGCGATCAAGCGTTTCATAACAGGCTCCTTTTACTTCAATCTGACCTGGCAGATCGGTTAATAGCAATACAAATCAGAGCCGCGCCTGTTATTTCACAAGCAGCGGACAGCTCAACGGGAATGCTCCAGCGTCAGGGGATATATGTCAAGGAATATCTCAGGAATTGTCAAATCCTGCCATTAGAGCAGAGCAGGCTGATACAGAGTGTTAACTTACTGAACGGGATGGGATAAAGAGTCACTCCAGAGCATTTGATATCCGGACTTATCCCGCGACGCCAACACGCGTTTGTGTATTTTTTTCCTCAATCAGCGCCAACTTATCGGCAAGCCCTCAGACCCTGGTTGAGAGCGTCCTCAGCTCAATCAACCTAACTTGGCATGCCCCCCGGTCAGCTTTCGCGCTTCTTTTCTCAGGACAGTCCAGAGCTCTACATAGTCTTTCCCTCGGGGCCACAGATATCCGATGATACGTTTGCCGGAATGGAAATGCTCATAGATCAGGATAGCCAGAAACCAGGCCAGATAGGCGATGCTGGTAGCCAGAGCTGCCCCTTTGATGCCCATAGCGGGGATGAGAATCCAGTTGAGCCCGATATTGAGCAACAGAGCGATGAGTGGAAGGACCACACTGATCAGCGGAAAGCCCTTGCTCCAGAGATAGGTGTTGAACAGCGAGCCAAAGGAGAGCCCAAAGCTGGCTGGGATCAACCATAGATAGACGTTGTAAACGGGGGTGAAATCGCGTCCGTACATCAAGGTTAACAGCGGTTTGCCCACTATCACGAAACCCAGATTGGCAGCTCCCAAGAGCAGGAAAAAGCCCAGAAACACCTTCTTGAGCAGGTCCCAGCGCTGCAGGTCGTCCGAGATATCAGACATTTTTACCAGCAGCAGCGAGCCCACCAGATTGGCTGCCATCTGCAGCATATCCACGATATTAGCCGCGACGGCATAGACACCCAGGTCCTCAAAGCTCAGAAACCTGCGGATCAGCACCACGTCAAAGCGGATCAGGAGAGTGATGAAGAGGCTGGAAAGAAACACTCTCCAGCCCATTGAGTAGGCCCTGAGGATATAGCGGGGACGAAAGCCTTTCCAGAAACGGGAGAACAGCTCACTGTGGACGTAAGCCCCCACGGCACAAGCCATGGCCAGATTGTAGGAGATCAGCACATACAAGAGCCTGTCGCTGTTTCTGAATGCCAGATAACCGCCCGCCACCATGATCAGCATCACAAAACTGTTGAGGGTCTGGTAGTGGGAGTTGGTTTTCACCAGGTCCCGTCCCAGATAATACATCTGCATGTGCAACTGCAGTTTGGTGAGCGAGATCGCTCCCGCCACCAGGACTACGATGGGAGCAGTGAAGTTGAACTTTAAAGCCTGGCTGAAGAAGGGCATAAACGCCAGTCCCACAGCAGCTATGAGCGTAAACTCGATCAGAAACTGCAGCAGCGACCAGGTGAACAGCTGCAACCGCTGCTCAGCCTCCTTGCGGATCAGGTAGGGATAGGTCTTGTGGATGCCGAGGTCCAGCACCAGCCAGGCAAAGCTGCTAATCGTGATCAGATAGCTGTACTGGCCCTTGAGTTCGACTCCCAGGAAGCGGGTGGAAATCCATCCCGTCAGAAAAGACAGGGCCATGGTCAGCACCTTATAGCTGGCGCTGATCAGGATGTTTTTCTTGAGGTCGATGCCGGGCACGGCTGTTACAGCATCACCTTGAGGATATCTCTGAGCCGCAGTCCTTTGTCACCGGTTTGATAGCTTTCCAACAGGGCTATCATGAGGCGGGGCGTGGCCAGCCCGGAGCCGTTGAGTGTGTGCACAAAGGCCGGCTTGCCATCGGGACCGCGATAGCGGATATTGGCCCGGCGAGCCTGAAAATCTCTGAAAGTACTCACGGACGAGACCTCCAGATACTTTCCGGTCCCGGGTGCCCAGACTTCCAGATCATAGGTGCGGGCTGAGGCGAAGCTGAGGTCTCCGGTGCAGAGTTCCAACACCCGGTAGTGCAGGCCAAAGCTCTGCAGGATATGCTCCGCGTCCACCAGCATCTCTTCCAGGGCGGCATCAGACTTTTCCGGCTCGGTAAAGCGCACCATTTCCACCTTGTTAAACTGGTGCAGGCGCTGTAAACCTTTGGTATCCTTGCCATAAGAGCCAGCCTCGCGACGGAAGCAAGCCGTGTAAGCCACGTGCTTGATCGGCAGGCTGGACAGGGGGAGCACTTCACCCGCGTAGAGATTGGTGACTGGCACTTCCGCGGTGGGAATCAGAAAGAGATCGTCTTCATCCACATGATACATATCGTTTTCCAGCTTGGGAAGCTGGCCGGTGCCGGTCATGGTCTGGCGCGTCACCAGCAGAGGCACGTTCAGCTCTTCGTAGCCGTGATGATCGATGTGATAGTTGAGCATAAAGTTGATCAGGGCCCGCTCCAGTTGGGCACCCTTGCCTTTATAGACCGGGAACCCGGAACCGCTGATCTTGGCCCCGCGGGCCAGGTCCAGAAACTGATTGGCTTCCGCGATGGCGAGATGGTCGGCGGGCTCAAACTCGAAGGAAGGCTTATCACCCCAGCTTTTCACCACCCGGTTGGCGCTCTCATCCCTGCCCACTGGGACATTTTCAGCCGGGATGTTGGGTACCGTCAACAGCATGCCTTCCAAGCGGTTGCTCACCTCTGTCAGCTCCTGGTTAAGGGCTTTCACCTCATCGGCCACCCGGGCCATTTCGTCCAGCAGTTGGCTGGCATCAACTTTGGCTCGTTTGAGAGTGGCGATCTCGGTTGAGACCTGATTTTGTCTGGCTTTGAGGGTATCAAAGTCGAACTGCAGCTTGCGGCGTTTGTCATCCCAAACCAGGATGGTATCGATATCCGCCTTCTCGTTTTTGTTGGCTACCGCGGCCTTGACCAGTTCGGCGTTGGCGCGGATAAATCTGATGTCTAACATCTATGCTCCGTTATAATGAGTTATTGAGTGGGTTGAGAAGACAGGCAAGTTGCCCGCAGATTTCGCAGATTTTGACGCAGATCACGCTGATATTGATAAGATTTAGTGGGTTGAGGAGTAACGCCTGTCGCTTTCACGCCGCTCTCCTTGCCATCTGCGAAATCCGCGTGCAAATCCGCGTAATCTGTGGGAACCTAAAACGGTCCACGTTCGCGTCTCTCATGCTTATGAATGAACACCCGCTCTCAAAGCGGTATTGATCATGGCCTCAAAATCCCCGATCTTGAGAGACGCTCCTCCGATCAGGCCACCGTCGATATCCGGCTGGGCGATGAGTTCGCCGATGTTTTCAGGTTTCATACTGCCGCCGTAGAGGAGGTGGATGGAATCCGCGATCTCAGTTCCAAAGCGATCCCGCAGCCATTCTCTGATA
>ERZ795059.782-NODE-782-length-38619-cov-15.927731_pt1 | contig 38619 bp, 25 predicted proteins | sample MGYA00375143_ERZ795059 | MGnify/ENA primary metagenome ERZ795059 (study PRJEB30188, sample SAMN05720168) | activated sludge metagenome | isolation source: Anaerobic digester | place: USA | collected 2015-01-07 ... | reverse complement strand
ACAAGGTTCGGGATGCGCTCCGTGACTCTTCTTCCCAACCAGAACAGGCCGGACGAGAGATGGACGTTCTCGATCAACGACGCGCGCAAATATATAAGGGGAGCCAACTGGGTTCCGTGCGACTCGATGCCGGGCAGGGCGGGCCGCGAACGTTATGAGAAGCTAATCAAGATGGCCCGTCAGGCAAACGTGAACATGCTGAGAGTGTGGGGCGGCGGGTTGCGTGAGAAGAAGGCCTTCTATGATTTGTGCGACGAACACGGAATCCTCGTGTGGCAGGAGTTCCCGCTATCCTGCGGAAGAAAGCCGTATCCCGCTGACGCGGCGTTCAGGAGGCTGCTAAGGAAAGAGGCGACGGGGATACTCGGCTCGCTGCACAATCATCCCAGCGTCGTTTATTACAGCGGGGGCAACGAGATAAACCAGACGTTCAACAGGCGGCTGATAAGCATGATGGAGAAGCTTGTCAGGGAGCGGGGCGGGGGCAGGCCGTTCAGGGGCGGCTCTCCGGCGGTGGGCGAAAGCCACAACTGGAGGGTGTTCCACGGGCTTGCGAACGTCGCCGACTACAGGATGGAACAGTCCTCTTTCCTCAGCGAGTTCGGCATGCAGTCCGTCCCGGTCAGGGAATCGCTCGACGAGTTCATTCCGAGGGAGAGCCAGTGGCCGGTGGAGCCGAAGTTCCCTTACACTCTGAACGAGTTCCCGCTTAGCGGCAGGATGAGGGCGGAAGAGTACGACCCGATAAACAGGATGATACTGTCGAATTCCGTCAAAAGGCGGAACGCCGAACTGTGGGCGTACCACGACGCGCAATTGATGAAGATATTCAGGTACGCCAAGCAGATAGGTTTTTACGACTGCGAATCGTTCATAGACGCGACGCAGAGGATGCAGGCGCACGGGTTGCAGGTGGCGGTGGAGCACATGAGGCGAAGGAGGTTCGAGGCCGGAGGGGTGATGTTCTGGCAGTTGAACGAGCCGTGGCCGTCTGTCTGCTGGAGCGTGATCGACTACTATCTGCGTCCGAAGCTGGCATATCAGAAATTGAAGGAGATATATTCGCCGCTGTTGTTTTCGATGGAGTATCCGCTGGGGCCGTACGAGGCGGACCAGACGCTGAGAGCGAGGGCTTTCCTGATAAACGACAGGCGGGTCGAGTATTCCGGGCTGGACATAACAGTTAGCGCGACCGGAAAGGGAGGCGTTGAGGTCGACCGGGTCGAGAGACATGTCGACAGAATGCCGGGGGACGGTATAATAGAAGTCGAACCGGTGGAACTGGCGTTGAGAGGCGAAGGCGGCTGGCGGATAGAATGCGCGGTGAGCCACGCGGGCAAAGCGTTGTCGCGCAACAGCTACGATTTGACGATTGTCGACCGGGAGGCCACGAAGAAGCTATTCATGGCGGGCGACTGGATAATGCACAATATAATCTGGAAATGAGGCGCGAAAGATGAAAGGTCTTATATTGAGCGGCGGCAGAGGAACTAGGCTAAGGCCCTTGACTTACACGAGGGCGAAGCAGCTTATCCCCGTCGCGAACAAACCGATTCTCTTCTACGGAATCGAGGCGATCGTCAAAGCCGGAATAAACGAGATAGGAATCATCGTCGGCGACACGAAAGAAGAGGTCAAAGCGGCGGCGGGGGACGGCTCCCGTTTCGGCTGCAAAATCACATACATCGAACAGGACGAGCCTCTGGGGCTGGCGCACGCGGTGATGGTCGCCGAACCTTTCCTAAAAGACGACCGCTTCGTCATGTATCTGGGCGACAACATCATCCGGGACGGCATAAACGAACTGGTCGGGCAGTTTATCGAGAACAAGCCGAATTCGCAGATACTTCTAGCCCGCGTTTCAAACCCGTCGCAGTTCGGCGTTGCGGAGCTGAACGGCAACCTGATAGTAAGGCTCGAGGAAAAACCAAAGAAACCGCGCTCGGACCTAGCTCTGGTGGGCGTTTACATGTTCGATTCCAACGTGTTCAAGGCCGTCCATTCGATTAAACCATCATGGCGCGGCGAGCTTGAGATAACGGACGCGATATCGTGGCTCATAGAAAAGGGTTATGCGGTGGAGCCGTACATAATCAAAGGCTGGTGGAAAGACACCGGCAAGCTGGAAGACCTGCTGGAGGCCAACCGCATCATTCTGGATATGATAGACTGCGAATGCAAGGTGAAACTGGAAGGCGGCTCGAGGCTTGAGGGGAAAGTGGCGGTGGAAGAGGGCGCGGTCATCGAGAACAGCGTGGTGAGAGGCCCGGCGGTGATAGGGGCCGGAGCGAATGTGTCGAACTCGTACATCGGGCCGTTCACGTCCGTCGGGCCGGGCGCGAAGGTCGTGAACAGCGAGATCGAGCACAGCATCCTGCTCGACGACAGCGAGGTGTCCGATATCGCGGGAAGAATCACAGACAGTCTTATCGGGCGCGCGGCGAAAGTGACCCGCTCGGCGGGAACGCCCCGAGCTCTGAGTTTTATGTTGGGAGACCAGAGCGAAGCGACGCTCCTCTAGTCCGAACGCCTGAAACCAAATAAAAGGGAGACGCCCATGCCGGGAACAGCCACCCTGAACGAAATTGCCGAACAGTTCGACGTCTGGAAAGGGCTTGTCGACGACATCGACCTGCTGATAAAGGATGTGGAACTGAATTTTCAGGCGAAAGAATACGACGACGTGGTGTTCGTCGGGGCCGGGTCGTCATGGCACGCCGCCACCGCCGCAGCGTCGTCTTTCCGGTCGGTGACCGGGGAGATGGCGTTTTCGCTGCCTTCTTCGGAAGTGTGCTATTTTCACAGGAACAACCTGAAAAAGGAAAGAAAATACATATTCGTTTTCATGTCGCGGTCCGGTCGGACGCCTGAGACCGAGCAGGCGCTTGACGTCGCGCGCAAGAATTACCGCGCGTCCACCGTGGCTATAAGCTGCGACCCCGCAAGCCCGTTATGCGCCGAATGCGACATGGCGTTCCCGGTGAAGAACTGCGTCGAGGAAAGCGTGACGATGACCAAGTCGTTCACGTCAATGTTGATGGTGACGCACATGTTCGCGGCGGCTCTAGGAGAGAGGTACGCTTCGGTGAATCATCTGGAACAGTTGCCGCAAGAGGGCAGAGCGGCGTTCGAGATGCAACGAAGAGTGGCGGACAGGCTGCTGGATGAATGCCCGGTGGAGAGGACGACCGTGCTTGGCGGAGGGCCGTTCCTCGGAGTGGCCAGAGAGTGCGCGCTGAAGCTTGAGGAGATGGCGCTTGCGAGGACTGAAGCGATGCCGCCGATGGAATTTCTGCACGGCCCTCGCGCAGCGGCGGACGCGTCAAGTCTTATCGCTCTCATGATGTCGGACTCGGGCCGGGACGCTGAACTGAAAATCCTCAAAGCGGCAAAACGGCTGGGCGCCAAAACTCTGGTTATGTCTGACAGAAAAGAAAAGGATTTCGACGACTCTGCGGACTATGCGATACTGACAGGGCGCGGAATGCCCGAGCTTTACAGAGGCATGCTCTACGCTCCGTTCATGCAGTATCTGGGAGCCAAGGCGGCGCTCGCAAAAGGGCTTGACCCGGACACACCCCCAAATATTTCGCGCGTGACTTCTCTATAGTTTTTTGCTGCTGGTGAATTATTTCACTTGACATGTTTTAAGCTCGTTTGATATGATGATTTCGCTTTCGAAAATGATTTAAGATATCTGCCGCAAGCAACCATTAAACTTAAAAGGGGTGTGAAAGATGGCGGTCACATGCGCTGAAATCTTTGCAAGGATGCCGGAGCAGTTCGACGCTGAAGTGGCGGGCGACTGGGACGCCAAAGTGGCGTACAAGATTGAGGGAGAAGGCGGCGGGAACTGGGCGATGACAGTATCGAACGGCTCTTGCTCGGTCGCTCAGGGCGAAGTGGACGACGCAACAGCGACGATAATCACCGACTGCGAAACATGGGTGGGTATAGCGGAAGGCTCTGTGGAGCCAACTACGGCGTTCATGACGGGCAAAATCAGGATCGAAGGCAATATGGCCGATGTGATGAAGGCTCAGAAGGTCATCAAAAGAGCGGACGCCTGACGCGCGCCGCGCCGCGCGGCTGGAAAGGTCAGCCGTTGCTTAGCCGTCCGGCGTTGTTTTTATGCAAGCCGTTTTTGAAGAGCTGAAAATTATCTTGTACAATCGTCTTTCGCGGATATATAATTAAGCATATTCAGTTCCGGGTGGGTGGCATGGGACGCAAAACCCTTTTGACGGTCGACGACGATCCGGTGGTGCTCGCGGCGATAAGCGAAGTGTTTTCTGGCGACTACAATGTGCTTACCGCTAGAGACGGCCATGAGGCCATCGAGATTGCGAACCAGCACAGAATCGACATCATCCTTCTTGATATTATGATGCCGGGTTTCGACGGTTTCTCCACTCTTATGCTTCTGAAAGAAAGCCCCGACACAAGAGACATACCGGTCATCATGCTGACCGCCGTAGGAAAGAAGGAAAAAGTGATAACGGCTTTCCGCGACGGCGCGTCCGGCTACCTTTTAAAACCGTTCAAAGAAGAAACTCTCCGCAACAAACTCGAATCGGTGCTCAAACAGCACGACGAGGAACTCGCGGAGCGTCAAAACGAAACGCCTCCCCAGAACGGCTAACCCGGAACTTTCATTCCAAATCCTTTATTAGAATTCTGTTTTTTTCTCTCCAACGCTATCTATCACTCCTAATATTTTACCTGTGCTCAGGATGCTTTTTCTCAAGAGACGCCGGGGGAATAACGCGCAATGCGAGTTTTTGAGCGCTGTTTCTTGTTGTATGTCGCTGCAAGAGGGCGGAACCGATTGGTTTTTGGTATAATAAACTTTCATTGGAGAAATGCCGACGAGCCGCAGGCTGATGTGAAACAAATGAAAGGCGCGCGAATATGAAAATGACATCCAAACAAAGAGTGAGGGCCGCCGTAGAGAGAAAACCTCTCGACAGGCTTCCAGTCATGTTGTGGTTCGAGCCTCAGATGCTGTTGAAATGCGCGTCTGAAATCGAGCCTCCGCGCAGCCTGCTCGACAAGGCGGTGTTAGGCGGATTCGAGCTTATCCGCAGGAACGCCCCCTCCGAACAGTTGGCAAACGCCGCCGCGCTTTTCGCTTACACCGCCCAGCATGACTATCTGCGACAACTCGGTTCCGACATCGTAGATTTCCATTGGTTCTTCGGGCCGTCCATCATCAAATCCGTGAACATCAAAGACGGCAATCTCAATATTACGGACAGATATGGAATAAAACGGAGCGTGGTCGGGCTTTATCTTGAGACGGTGGAGCCGCCCTGCAAAACTATAGAAGACGTCGCGTCATACGAGTTTCCCGACCTGACGCATCCCGCGCTGTACGCCCAGATAAGGATGTACCGAGCGCTGAGGCCCGGAGCATCCATCGCGTGCTGGGTTCCCGGCGTTCAGGACTCGTCTCAGCACTGGATGGGATTGCAGAACCTATACACATGGATGATAGAGCGGCCGGATGTCATAATGAATTTCTTTGCCGCCATGGCGCGGCATTCTCTGGATGTCATCAGGGGGGCGGTCGCCGCCGGCGCGGATGTCATCATCATCATGGACGACTACGGCTCGCAGAAAAACCTCCTGATGTCTAAAAGGATGTGGGAGCGGTTCACGTTCCCGTTCCTGAAAATGCAGGTTGACGAGATACACAGGCTGGGCGCGCTGGCGATGCTGCATTCATGCGGCCACGTAGAGCCTCTGCTGGACAAAATTGTCGAATCCGGAGCCGATATGCTTCACCCGTTTCAGCCCACTGCAGGCAATAACCTTGCTCTAGCCAAGCAGAAATACGGCGGCGAACTCTGTTTCGTAACAGGGATAGACGCTCAGAGCATGTCAATGATGACTCCCGCCCAAGTGGCCGGCTCCATTCGGGAGAACGCCGAGGTCGGAAGAAAAGGCGGCGGATTCGTCCTGAGTTGCACACACTACCTTCAGGAAGATATACCTGAACAGAACATCAAAACGATGTTCAAAACCATCAAAAAAGAAACCGCGCTGACTTAAAATTTGCTTCAATCTTTTTTTTATCCGGTATCCTTGGGAAGGATTCAGGGCCAAATATTTGCACTTTTTAAGGTTTAGAAAGACCAAAATTCTTGATTGACATAGTCTATACCTATTGGTTAATATTCAACAAGAAATATGGTTATCGTTTAAATACTTTGAGCAGGTCTGTCATGAAGTGTGCGGCAGACAACAAAGCTCATTTATATATCGAATAAATTCGGCCAAGGATTGAGAGGAGAATAGAACATGAAAAGAATTTTTTCAGTAGTCGTATGTTTTGCGGTGGCAGCTCTTGTTTCTGGATGCTCAGGAGGGGCGGGCAAAGGAACGCAATATGAAAAGTATTCGAGCATTGCTCACAAATTCAGCGTTGAGGTTCCCAAAGGGGCTGAGAATTTTGAAGTTGAAACAAGAGATGCGGTCACATCAGGCGGCAATTCTGTGACGACAACTCTGTATTCTTCGTCATTGAAAGACATAATGTTCATGGTGGCCGCCACGCCGGTCAACATAGTGAGCGACAACGTTAAGGAATCGCTGGAAAAAGGTCGAGACGCGGTGGCGAATAACGGAGAAGTGATAAGCAAGGGAGAATCCACGCTTGCGGGACAACCGGCTCTGACATTGGTCTACAAAACACAGTCGCAGGGCATGGATGTTTATTACAGCGGCGTTTTCGCTTATGTCGAAGGCACTCAATTCCAAGTCTTGTTCGGCTCGACAGATCAGAAAAAGCTTGAGGGAGCCGACGCAAAGCGCTTCTTCGAATCTTTCAAGTATGATCCTGAAGCTGCCGCGCAGAAAGAAGTCCCCGCAGCGGCGGAAGGCAAAAAAACCTCCGCAGGCAAAGGGCAAACACTGGAATCGCTTTGCAACAAGCTGACGCTTGAGACGAAGAACACGGTGGGAGCCGCTTATACGAGCGAGTTGGAAAACCAGACTCGAACTTCATGTTTGGCGGCAGCGGACGCTTACAAATCATCTCCCAAAGCAGACGCAGCTATCAGCGTTTTCGTGGGCTACATCATGGACGCATGCGACGGCAAAAGCGGGCAAGACTGGATAGCTTGCTATAGCAGTCAAGCCGCTGCAGCAGGGCAGGCCGCAGCCAATGAGATGATGAAATAACGGTTAGCTCGCGCATTCGGATTTATTGTAGTATTTACTAAAAGTGAGCAAACAAAAAGCCTCCGATGAGGAGGCTTTTTTGTTTTGCCGAAGAAGGGAATCGAACCCCCACGAGGAGTGATCCTCGGCAGATTTTGAGAAAATTGAAAAATCCAAGAATTATTATTATATAAGGTTTTTATTGTATTCATATAACCTGTGTTATGCGTGTGTTATCAAGATTAAGGGAGTTTTCGTTGAATACTCGGATTGAAAATGATGGTGTAAATTATTCATGCCGATAATGTGACAATGTTAATCATATTTGCGCCGTATCGATTCATAAGCAAATTGTGCCGCCAGTTTGTGAATAGTGTTGTGCTAAGCTACAGGGCATTTCCGTTATCACAAGCTTTGTTGCGTTTATTGAGGCGAGAAACAAGGGGGCGGACAAAGTAATATTTAGTTTGAAAATATAAGGGCTTATCCTTAACATGTGAAATCAAGAGGAGTTGTCGGTTTACTTGCGGAGCTGGCAAGGTTGTGTCGGTGTAAAGGCGATGTTCTCCGTTTTTATAGAAGGGATTGAGGCATAGCTTATTGGGATGACAGACAAAGCAAAAAATCAGACGCAGAGAAAAATGTCGGAATTATCTCGGATAAACCAATACGCTGCTGTGATTGCGGCGTTCTGGACTTTTGCCGCGTGCGCGTCGATGTTATGGGGTTTTCAGCTTCAGCGCAACGGGATAATAACGCTTGCGAAGAGCCAAGCCCGCGCGGCTTTTCAGAAAGATATTCTTTACCGGAAGTGGAGCGCGGACCGAGGCGGGGTCTACATCAGGGCAAACGAGGCCACGCCTCCGAACCCGTATATTCCTGAAAACGCGAGGGAGATTGAGACGTCCGGCGGGGAGAAGCTGACGCTTGTGAATCCGGCATATATGACGCGGCAGGTTCACGAGATGGGAACGGATGAAAACGGAGTGTTCGGACACATTACGAGCCTGAATCCGATAAGGCCCGAGAACGCTCCGGACGAATGGGAAACGGAAGCTTTGAAACTGTTCGAAATAGGCGAAAAGGAAGCGGTGACTGCGGTAAAAACCGGCGACGGCGGCGCTCTGAGATTTATGAGGCCGCTGACAGTAGAGGCCGGATGTTTGAAATGCCACGCGTCTCAAGGTTACAAGCTGGGAGAGATAAGAGGCGGCATAAGCGTGATGGTTCCGCTCAAGCCGCTAAAGGAATCGGTAAGGAGCCACTTGACTGCGATAGCGGCCGGGCACTCCGCGCTCTGGCTGTTCGGAATTGTCGCCATAGCGTCCGGCGCAAGGACTATCCGAAGAGAAACAAAGCAACGGTTGAAAGACGAGGCGGCTTTGAAAGCCAGCGAGGAGTTTTTGAAGAAATCTCAGGAGATAGCCCATGTGGGTAGCTGGTCGCTCGACCTGTCTGACAATTCGATAACTTGGTCGGACGAGGTTTTCAGGATATTCGGACTTGAGCCGGGCAACATAGCCCCAACGTTTGACGCTTTCCTCGAACTGGTTCATCCAGAAGACAGGGGACAGATTTCAGAAGCGTATGAAAAAGCGATAAAAAGCCATGAACTGACGGAGATCGTCCACAGGATAATCACTCCGGCTAAACGAACGAGGACGGTAAGGCAGAAAGCATTCATGGCGGACGCGGTCGGGGGAGGCGCGAGGATAGTAGGCACTGTCCACGACATCACCGAGCAACAGGTATACGAAGAAAGCCTTAAGATGTCTCGCAAGCTTTGGGAAGACACGTTCAACGCGATAACCGACGTTGTGTTGGTGATAGACAGAGAATTCAAGATATTGAAAGCCAACAGGATAGCCGAGGACATGTTCGGCTCCGATAGAATTGTCGGCGCGAAATGTCACGAGTTGTTCCACGGGCAGGATTCTCCGCGGCCGTGGTGTCCGGCGCTTTCGGTTTCGGACACTAAAGAATCAAGGCGCGTCCAGATGAAGGAAGAGTATCTGGGAGGCAGGTGGTTCGACTATTCGGCGCATCCGATCTCCGACGAGGTTGGAAATGTGACCCAGATCGTGCTGGTGGCAAGGGACATAACCGAGAAGAAAAGGGCGGAAGAAGAAGCGGCCCGGACCGCGTCGCTTAACGAGTTGCTCCTTGATTCGTTCCCTCATCCGGCGATGCTCATAGACAAAAACAAAAAAATACTCGCTGCAAACAGGATAGCGAAGAAGATGGGCGCGGCGCAGGGAGAAAGCTGTTGGAGCAGTTTCGCGGGAATGGCCCGCGCGCCGGGAAACGGGGACGCGGGAAAAGGAGTAGCCGCTCTATCCGCCTGTTCTCATCACTGCGACTTCTGTCTCGCTGAAAAGGCTTTCGCGGATATGGAGTCAAAACAGGACTCCAACGTCGGGTTAAAGGGCGGGATATGGGACACACATTGGGTTCCCGTCGATGAAAACACATATCTGCATTACGCGGTTGATATCTCGGAAATCAGGAAGGCAGAGGAGGCTCTGAGGAAATCGGAGCGGGACCTTGCCATAAGAAACAGGATAGCGGATGTGTTCCTTGCGCGCTCTTCAGGCGACGACATGTTCGCGGAAACGCTGGAAGTGGTGCGTAAAGAGCTTGGCAGCGAATACGGATACTTCGGCTACATAGACGAAAAAGGGGATTTTGTTTCCGCATCTATGACGCGTGAAGTGTGGGATGTCTGCCAAATTCCGGAAAAGACAAATGTGTTTCCGAAAGACTGCTGGAACGGGCTTTGGGGACGTTCGCTGATAGGAAAAAGGACGATTTTTTCAAACGAGCCGTTGAAGGTTCCGCAAGGCCATGTTCCGCTGGACAGGGCAGTAGCGGCGCCGATTGTCTATTCGGGAAAGCTTATAGGGCAGTTGGCGCTGGCAAACAAAAAAGACGATTATACGGATAACGACATAAGGTTGATCGACTCGATAACCGAATACATAGCGCCGATCCTTCATTTCAAGTTGACCGCCGAACGCGAAGAGCGCGACAGGAGGAAAGCGGAAACAGCGATACGTTCGATCATAGAGGGCACGGCGGCGACGACGGGCAAAGACTTTTTCAGGTCGCTGGCAAAGAACCTCGCGCAGGCGCTTTCCGTGAAATACGCGCTCATCGCCGAATATCCTGCGGACGCTCCCGGCAAAGCGCGTTCGCTGTCCTTCTGGGCGGGGAACGGATTCGCAGACGATTTCGAATACGATCTGACCGGAACGCCGTGCGCGGAAGTGTTAGAAAGCGGCAAAGACATCTGCTATTTCCCCAAAAGCGTCAGAGAACTTTTTCCAGATGACGTGGATCTGGCGAAAATGGGGGCGGAAAGCTATTTGGGAACGTTGATGATGGACTCTGCCGGAAAACGCATTGGGCACGTGGCGGTTCTTGACGACAAGCAAATGGCATTCGATCCAGACACGAGAAGAATCTTGAAAGTGTTCGCGGCGCGGGCGCAAGCCGAGATAGAAAGGCTTGGAGCCGAAGAGCAGCTTAAGAGACACAGGGACAGGCTGGAAGAAATTGTCGCAGAAAAAACCGTCGAACTAGAAAAGGCGAACCAAGCGGTGTTTCAAACGATGAAATACCAGATGGTGGCGCGTCTATCAATGGGTTTGTCTCACGAGATAAAGAACCCGTTGGCGATTATGAAAACGCACGCCGAGCTTCTTGAAACCAATGAGGCGGTGGCTAATATCGGCGACGAAGAGATTAGCTATTCTCTGTCGGTTTTATTGAAACAGATCGACCGGATATCGACTACTCTGGATAATCTGAGGATTCTATCAAGAGAAAAAGCTTCCGAATTTAAAAACATCGAAATCAAGAGTATGATAGGCGAAGTCATCAAGATGTTCTATCCGGCTTTAAGGAAAGCGGGCATAACGGCGAGGCAGTCTTACGCCGAGGACGCTCCTTCGATAATAGAAGCGGACGAGACGAAGCTGATGCAAATGCTGACGAATCTGGTGTTTAACGCCATGGAAAGCATGTCCGAGAGAGGCGGCAAGTTGACGTTGTCCCTTGACTCTCTGGAATCCGGCAGACTCGTTCAGATATCGGTGTCGGACACAGGTCGCGGCATTTCTAAAGACAACATTAAGAAGGTGTTCGACCCGTTCTTCACTACGAAATCGGGAGGAACGGGAATGGGGCTGGCGATTTGCGCGGGCATGGCGGAGGACCACGGCGGCTCGATAAGCGTGGAAAGCGCGGAGGGCGAAGGCGCGACCTTCAGGTTGACTCTCCCAGCGAGCCAGAGCGCGACTAAGCGGAACGGAGAGAAGGCATGAAGGCGAGAATTCTGGTTGTGGACGACGAGGCGGACCTTTGCAAAGGCGTGGAGATAGCTCTGAAAAGAGACGGTTATCACGTAGAATCAGTTTTTTCCGGTGAAGAGGCTGTCGAGGTTCTTCAGGAGAAAAGCTTCGACCTGATTATTCTCGATTATAAGATGACCGGCATGGACGGGCTGGAAACCTTGCGCCAAATCAGGGAGAGATTCGGTGACGTCAGCGTCATTTTTATCACCGCGCACGGGGATCAGGAGCTTGCCATCAGAAGTTTGGAGCTTGGCGCGACCGAATACATGCACAAACCGTTCAACCTTAAAAATCTTTCGTTCAGGATTTTCAAGACGCTGAAACTGCATTTGCTGGAAACAGAGATAAAAGAGCTGAAGAAGAATAGCAGAAACAGTTTTTCAGGCATTGTGACGAGAAATGAAAAGATGAAAGAGATAATGGAGATAGTAGACAGAGTGTCTAAGCATTCAACGCCGGTGCTGATAACGGGCGAGACGGGGACGGGGAAAGAAGTGATAGCGTCCGCGATACACCACAACACGATGAATCCGAGGAAAGAGAAGGCGTTTCTGACGATAAACTGCGGAGCGGTGCCGGAGCCGCTTATAGAAAGCGAACTGTTCGGGCATGTAAAAGGCGCGTTTTCAGGAGCGGTTATGGACAAGCAGGGCTTATTTGAGGTCGCAGACGGGGGAACAATCTTTCTGGATGAACTTACAAGCGCATCTCCAGCTCTCCAAACAAAACTGCTTCGCATACTCGACTGCGGCGAATATTTAAGGGTGGGCGACACCGCGACAAGGAAGGTTGACGCGCGGGTTGTCGCCGCAACAAACAAGGACATCCCCGGCGAAATCGAGAAGGGCAATTTCAGGATAGACCTTTATCACAGGCTCAAAGTGGTTCAAATCGAACTTCCGCCTCTGAGGGACAGGATAGAGGACATCGAACCGCTGGCGAGGCGTTTTCTCGAAATCTATAACGCGGAGATGGGCAGAAGCGTGAGCATGTCGGCGGACGCTTTAAGCGTTCTTAAAAGCTATCCTTGGCCGGGCAACATAAGGGAGCTTAAGCACTGCATGGAGAGCGTCGTTCTTATGTGCCGCGGAGAAATCATACGGCCTGAAGACCTTCCTGAAAGGATGCGGCTTCTCGACGACAACGAGCTTTCCGGCGATTTCTCAGAGATGAAATCCCGTCTGCTGGAAAACTTCGAAAGGAAATACTTTGCTTCCATTATTAAAGAAGCGGGCGGAAATATTTCAAAGGCGGCTGATCTGGCAAACCTGAGCCGGGTGTATCTTGCAAAAAAGCTTAAAGAATACGGGATAGACGCCAAAGAAGAAAAGCAAAGCTCCGGAGATTCTCCCGGCAAATAAAACTCTTTTTTATTTTCGTATTAATAACATAATCGGTTTGGCGGCTATGCTGCCGAATGTCGTATCGCGCCTCTTTTTCGAGCGGCTGATCTTGCCGAAGCATCAAAAAAACAGTAGTTATCATATTAAGTCGAGAAAATAATCCCGCATCGAAAAAGGAATATTTATTACTAGCGCACGTGAGCGGCAGTTGAAGACGTCAACTGTTGTTGGCATTCGCTACCTATCACGCGCCGCGCGCGGCGGTTCTTATCCAAAATAAATAAACCTTTAACACAAACGATATTTTTATCGTTTCGATTGCGCGCCGCGCCTATGGCTCGTGTTGGCAGGCTAATTGATATATTAGAACCGCAAGCAGGACGTGACAGGGGGAAACGAAACGCTGATGGAAAACATAGCCGTAGAAACAAGTTTCTCGCAACCTAGGCTGCTGCTTGTGGACGACGACGCCGGTTTCAGGGAGAACATTGAGGAAATTCTAGACAGGTCATCGATTCAACACGTGTCCAAAGAGGGCGGCGCCGACGCAATAAAAGAATTGATACATAACAAAAAAGGTTTCGACTGCGTGCTGCTTGATATGCACATGGGCGGGATAAGCGGAGTGGACACAGCGCGCATGATTAAGAAGTTGAAGGGCGCGTTGCCGATAGTGATGATGGGAACGGGCGAGTCGCTCCTGATGGAGATAACCGCGCGGACTATAGGATCAAATTGCCATTATATAAAGAAGCCGTTCAGCGAGGAAGAACTGGTGGACGCGCTGAGACGGTCTATAAGCGCGCCGACGGGAGAGCGCTAAAAATGGAAGATAGAGTTAAGACGGCGATAGAAAATCTCTCGGCGTTGGTGGCGGAGTTCGATGCGGATGACGCGGCGATAAGCCGTTTGATACTTGAAGCAATTGAGGAGATTCGGGATTCGGCGACGGATAAGATGGCGGCGCTGCTGGACAAGGTTGAAGGAGCGGTGGTCGACATCTGCGCGGGCGAAACGGATTTTGCCGCCGCTTATGAGGCGTTGGTCTCGGCGGTCGGCGCGGTTCAGAAGGAGCAGGAATGCGGAGGAAATGCCGAAGACAAGCCCGCAATGCCTGCGGAAGACTTATTTGAGGTTGAGATTCAACACGATGTGCTTTCAGGGCTGATTGAACAGGCCGGCCCTTCGAACGACCACGTCACCGGCGTGTGCGGAGACCTTTTCGAGAAGATAGCGGCGGTGAAGACGCTGCCCGGCAGCTTGAGAAAAAAGATAGGCTACATAGTTGAAACGATAAGTTCTCGCTCCTATGAAAGCGGCCCGTTTGAGGCTCTTGCGGCCCGAATGGAAGAAGCGGTCGCGGAGGTGGGGAGGACGCTGAAAGAAGCGAAAAGGACGATTGACGCCGAATCCAAATTTGTTGACGACGAGGATTTGACCTCGGTTTTTCTGGAGCGCCAACAGGCGGCTCTCAATGAGTTTGAATCGGATATATTGAAAGTTGAAAAAGGCGACGCGGTCGCGGCGCTGGATGTGGCGACGACTGTGGGACGGCTCGCGGAGGAAACATCCGCCCTTGGGATGAAAGAGGCGGCGGTTTTCCTTGAGAGGCTTTCGGGGCTTATGGGCACAGAGCCGCCGTCGGCTGAAAAGAAGAAGATAGACGCGTTGCTTGTTTTGAAGGACATACTGCAGGAACATTTCGACGCGTTGTCCGAGGGGCGCGAAGGAAAAATCGACGCGGCGCGCGCCGAATCGGTCGCTGTTGCGTTCCGAACCGGGCAGGCGCGCCCGGTTGTAAGAACCGAACACGGCTCTGCGAAAAGAATCGCGCCGAAGGTGGTTGTGGACGCTTCCAACCCGGATTTTCCGGAGTTTATCGCCGAAACCCGCGACTACATCCAAGCGGCGGAAGCCGCGATGATTTCTCTTGAGAAAAACCCGGACGACAAAGAATGCCTGAATGAGATATTCAGGTGTTTCCATAATGTGAAAGGCATATCGGGTTTTTTCAGTTTGACGGATGTCAACGAGTTGTCTCACAACGCGGAAACATTGTTAGACAAGGCCAGAAAAGGGGCAATGGAATTCACTTCCGAGTGCGCCGCAGCGTCGTTCGAAGCGCTGGACATGCTAAAAGAGATGCTGGAGCGGGTCGAGAGAGCGCTGGGCGGAGGGGCATACAATTCGCCGGAAAGATGGGCGGAACTCATAAACAGGTTGGAGATGATAGCTGCCGGGCAGACGCCGCCGGAGGCTCAGCGCGCGATTCCGGCGGAAACCAAGCCGCGACCAGCCGCTGAAACGGCAGCGCAAGAGGACTCCGCAGGGGAAAATGTAGTTGCGTCAGTAGGCCCCGCTGACTTGTCAGCAAATGGAGCTTCAAATCAGAACGCGGGCATGGTCAAAGTCAGCACGAAACGGCTGGACAGCCTGATCGACGCGGTGGGGGAGCTTGTGATAGCCAACGCGATGGTCACTCAAAGGCTAGAGTTGAAAAATACGATAGACGCCGACCTCGCCCGCAACGTCAACCAGTTGAACAAGATAACCCGCGAGCTTCAGGAGCTTGCGATGAGCATGAGAATGGTTTCGTTGAAGAGCGTGTTTCAAAAGATGGCGCGCGTGGCGAGAGACACCTCTATAAAGGCGGGGGTTCCGATGGAATTCTCGTTTTCAGGAGAAGACACCGAACTGGATCGAAATGTTGTCGAAGAGATAAGCAGCCCGCTGGTGCACATGGTGAGGAACGCGGTTGACCACGGGATAGAGCCGAGCGAGGAGCGGATGCGCTTGGGCAAGCCGCCGATAGGGAAGATAAAGCTGTCGGCATTCCATGAGGGCGGCGGCGTGATAATCAGAATCGAAGATGACGGACGAGGACTGGACAGGGAAAGAATAATAGAGAAGGCGCGCAGGCTTGGGATGGTCAGGCCGGACGCCGAACTGAGCGACCGCGAGGCGTATTCTCTGATATTCAACGCCGGATTTTCCACTGCCGAAAAAGTAACAGACATATCGGGCAGAGGCGTGGGGATGGACGTTGTGAGGCGCAACATTGAGAGTTTAAGAGGCAGAGTCGAGATAGATTCCTCGAAGGGGAAAGGCTCTGTTTTCACCATAAGGTTGCCGCTGACGCTTGCGATAATAGACGGCATGGTGGTGAGGATAGCGGATGAGAACTACATAGTTCCGACGATAGCCATAAGAGAATCGCTGAGGCCGGCGCGGGAGCAATTGACCACAGTGGCCGGCAAGGGCGAGATGCTTTCGGTTCGCGGAGACCTCATGCCATTGTTCAGGCTGAACAGGTTGTTCGAGGTGGAAAACGCGAAAGAAGACCCGTGCGACGCGCTGGCTCTGGTGCTGGGAAACAACGGTTCGAGTTGCGCGCTCATGGTGGACGACCTTGTGGGGCAGCAACAGGTGGTCATCAAATCTCTCGGCAAGTCTTTCGGCAGTCTCGAAGGATTGTCCGGAGGCGCGGTTATGGGAGACGGGCGGGTCGCATTGATTGTGGACGCGGCCGGGCTGGCAAGGCTGGCAAAGAATTCTTGACAAAGGCGGAAAGCGAGGCGTGTTTCGGCCTCGCGAAAATATTGACAACTATGGAAAGGAGGCATGAGATGGCGACGGCGATAGAAAGACAGACGAATGAAAAAGGCGCGGGCGCGACTCGAAAGTATTTGACTTTCGCGCTCGGCGAAGAGGAATACGGTCTGGAGATAATGAAGGTGCGCGAGATTATTGGACTTATGGACATAACTCGGGTGCCGAGGATGCCGGAGTTCGTGCGGGGCGTTATCAACCTGCGCGGCAAAGTGATTCCCGTTCTTGACCTGCGGATGAAGTTCAACATGGACAAGGCCGAGGACACCGACCAGACGTGCATCATCGTGGTCGATATCGAATCGACCCTGATGGGCGTCGTGGTCGACGAGGTGTCGGAGGTGATGAACATATCCGAAGAGGATATCGAAGAGACTCCCGAGTTCGGCGCGCGAGTCAACACGGAGTTCATACTCGGCATAGGCAAAGCGCCGGGAAGAGTCGTTATTTTGCTCAATATAGTAAAGGCGCTCAGCGCCGAGGAAATAATCGCGATTTCAGAAATAAGAAACACAAAACAGGCTTCGGCTTGAAAGCCCGAAGCGAAATTTAAGAACAGGCGGAGGCGGAAAGATGCTTAAAAACATGAATGTGACTTCAAGAATGATACTTAGTTTCGGGTTGCCGATCCTGCTGATAGGGTGCATCGTCATTATCGGGTTTTCGGTGTCCGGAAAGGTTTTGTCGAACGCGCTTCTGGTGAAGAACGAAAGCGTTGTATATTCGGGCGTGGCGCGGGACATGAAGCTGGCTGTCGTTCAAACCCAGCAATGGCTTACGGACATATCCGCGACCCGAGGGCAGGACGGCCTCAACGACGGTTTCGACCATGCGGAGATGAACGCCGTATCGTTTAAAGAGGGCGTGGACAAGTTCATTGAAATGTACGAAGCCGAGAATAATGCCGCGCAAATAGAGGAAATGGAAACCTTAAAAGAGGCTTATAATAATTTTTATATAAAAGGAAAAGAGATGGCGAAGGCGTATATAGATGGAGGGCCGGCGGCAGGCAACAAGATGATGGCGAACTTCGACGAATCCGTGAATGACATCTCCAAGAAAATTGACGCTTTCGTTGATGAGCAGCAGAAGGAAGCCGACGATTCGCTGGCTAACACGATAGCGTCCATAAAAATCCTTAGAACATCGATTCTTGCGGTGAGCGCATTAGCCGCGTTTTTGATAATTATTCTCGGCGTCTTATTTACTCGCAGCATAACCGCTTCGTTTGAGAAAGTTCTTGCGGCGGCTGACGAGAAGGTCGAATATCTCCAGAACCTTCCTACCCCGATAATCGCTGTCGACAAAGATTACACTGTCAAATATGCCAATCTTGCGGCGGCGTCCGTCCTCGGAAGAAGTCAGGGCGACACGCTCGGAGTAAAGTGCTACGACCTGTTCAAGACGCACCATTGCAACACGGGCGAATGCAGGGTCAGGCAGGCGATTGAAAGGGACGGCGTGTTCACAGGCGAAACAAGCACGACCCAGAACGGACGGAAGATAGACATCGAATACACGGGAGCCCCGATTAAAGACAAGTCCGGCAACATCATCGGAGCAATGGAATTCGTCATCGACATAACAGAGCGCAAGAACGTCCTCAAAGACATCGTGGGCGTGGCCGAGGGGCTGGCGGATGGAGACCTTTCACGGAGGCTGAACGGCAGTTATCAGGGCGACTACGAGATGATAGCCAACTACCTAAACACCTCGATGCAGAACCTGCAGGGAGTGATGAAGGAGATTACGGCTGTCTGCTCTGATTTGGCGAAAGGGGACCTCACGACTGCCGCCAGCGGAGACTTCAAAGGCGACTATCTGGCAATAGTTAACAACCTGAACGAAGCCATAGGCGGCCTGCACGAGGTTGTCAGCCAAGTGGCCGAAGCGGTGGATCAAGTGAACACCGCTAGCGGACAGATAAGCGCGAGCGCGCAGGGAGTGGCCGAGGGAACTTCGGAACAGGCAAGCTCGCTCGAGGAGATTTCAAGCAGCCTCGAAGAGATGTCCAGCATGACGAAGCAGAACGCTGACAACGCGGCTCAGGCTCAGGCGCTGAGCAACGAGTCAAAAAACAGCACGGATAAAGGCGGCGAGGCCGTTTCCCGGATGAATAGAGCGATTGAGGACATCAAGAAGTCGTCGGACGCAACTGCGAAGATAATCAAGACAATCGACGAGATAGCATTCCAGACGAACCTGCTGGCGCTGAACGCGGCTGTTGAAGCCGCCCGCGCGGGCGAGGCAGGAAAGGGTTTCGCGGTCGTGGCCGAGGAAGTCAGGAATCTGGCGATGCGAAGCGCGGAGGCCGCAAAGAACACCGCCAACATGATAGAGGCGTCCGTCGGCAACAGCGAGAAAGGCGTCAAGATTGCCGAAGAGGTAAGTCAGACTCTGAAGGAAATAGCGCTCGGCTCGGAGAAGGTGAACAACCTCGTTGCCGAGATCGCCGCCGCAAGCAAGGAACAGGCGCTGGGAATAGAGCAGGTGAACATTGCGATGGGGCAGATGGACAAAGTCACGCAGCAGAACGCGTCCAGCGCCGAAGAGTCCGCAAGCGCCGCAGAAGAACTCTCTTCTCAGTCAAAAACTCTCGCTTCTATGGTTTCAAACTTCAGAATCAAAGGAAGCGGCGGTTCGAGAAGGATTGAGCAGGCTCCCGCGCGGCAGACGGCGCAATCGGTTTCCGGCAATGGGAAAAAGGTTTTCGCCTCGGCGGGCGTATCGTCACGCTTTGATGAGTCAGGCAGGTCAAGAGGCTCCGCCAACGAGATTATCCCTCTTGATGACGAAGATTTCAGGGAATTTAAGAACAAGCTAATGTCGTAAACGCAACCTTTCAAAAGATAGTCTTGCGACGGAGCCGGGAAACCGGCTCCGTCTTGCTTTTGTCTGTTTTTCATTGATCGCTACCGAATCCTATGAAGGATTCGGGTTGATTCGGCTGTCGGCAAGCGGCTCTCGAAAACGTTGCCAACGCCTTTCGGGCGCGTGTTTCTTGTCTTTTAGCAGGCTGATTAATGAAAACTGCGCAATTATAGAAAAAACGGCTGTTGTCATTACAAAAAGCTTAAATATTACATTTGCAAAAGGAATTTGTGTTTTCGCGCATGGGTGAGCCAGATAGTTTGTGATTACTGTTGTTTTCAAAAAAGATGTCTATTGCTTCGCGTAAGTGAAGCGCAGAAAAAAATAAATAAGCCTTTAATAATGCTGATATATCCACATATTGCGCGTTTCGCTAACGTTCACGGAGATGTCGGCATAGCAATTGCATTACTTATTAAAACAAAAGAGGGAAAACGGAAGATGACTGCAACGCAACACTACGAACTGAAAGACAGAGAATTCAGGAAAATCAGTTCCATAGTATATGACGCATGCCGGATAAATTTGAGAGACGCGAAAAAGGAGCTAGTGCAGGCAAGGCTGGCAAAAAGGCTCCGGGCGCTAGGCATGGACAGTTACGGCGACTATCTCGACCTTATCGAGAAAGACGCCTGCGAACACACGATAATGATCGATTATCTTTCGACGAACCTGACGATGTTTTTTCGCGAGAGGGGACATTTCAACTACCTTGCAGAAGAAGTTTTTCCGCGGATAAGCGAGAGTTCCACTGGAAGGATATGGAGCGCGGGATGCTCGTCGGGAGAGGAAGCGTACACGCTGGCGATGTTGTTGAGGGAGAACTTGCCGAAGATAAATCTGATGGATTGCCTGATTCTTGCCACAGACATTTCAACGAGAATGCTCGAAGCCGCAAAGCGAGGCGTTTACACCGCAAAGCGAATGGAAAACGTGCCTGAAGACATGCTTGAAAAGTATTTCAGGAAAACCGGAAGAGCGGAAGAGACATTCTTCGAGGCGGGCGCGGCGCTCAAATCGCTTATACGGTTCAGGTACTTAAATTTGATCGGGCCGTGGCCGATGGACGCGAAGTTCGACGCGATACTTTGCAGGAACGTGATGATATATTTCGACAAGCCGACGCAGCAGGAGCTTGTGGCGCGTTTTTACAACCTTCTGAAGCCCGGCGGGATTTTCATCGTAGGACATTCCGAAAGTCTAGTGGGAATAAACCATGATTACACATTCGTGCGCCCGTCAATATACAAACGGCCCGCAGGAGAGGAGAGAGTCGCGTTATGACACACAACGTGGGAATATCAGACCTGAAGGTTTCAAACGATCCCGGAGACGACATCAAGACTCATTCGCTCGGCTCTTGCGTCGGGGTTACGATGTACGACCCTGCGGTTTCAGTGGGCGGAATGCTGCATTATCAACTGCCGTCGGCGCGGGAACACTCGGAAAAAGCCGCGACGAATCCATACATGTTCGGAGATACGGGAATCACAGAACTGATGAAGGAAGTGTTTGAACGGGGCGCGGACAAGCGCCGGCTCGTGGTGAAACTGGCGGGCGGCTCAAACGTCGCCGATAAAAACGGCTTCTTCAACATAGGAAAAAGGAATCTCATCATCGCAAAGAAATTCCTCTGGAAGAACGGCCTTTTAATCACCGGCGAGGATGTGGGCGGCGAAACTTGGCGCAACCTCAAACTCGAATTGGGAAGCGGCCGCGTTTCAATAAAAAGCGGCGACGGCGAATTTGACATATAGGAGGTTCGGCCATGTCTTTCAACATCATGATAGTCGACGACTCAACCATTATCCGCACGATGATTAAAAGAACGATAACTCTGGCCGGAATTCCAACGGGCATAATCGTCGAAGCGCAAAACGGGGCGGAGGCGTTAGTTTCCCTCGGCGAAAACTGGATCGACCTGATTTTTACGGATATCAACATGCCGGTGATGGATGGGGTTGAGATGCTGGAAAGAATCAGCCGCGAAGAAAGAATCAGCGACACTCCAGTGATAGTTGTCTCGACTGAAGGAAGCGAAACGAAAATCGACCGCTTGACGCGAATGGACAACGTGAAAGCGTTCATAAGAAAGCCTTTCGCTCCGGAGAATCTCCGAGACGCCGTTGAAGCGGCGCTGTCGGAGAGAATTCAGGAGGCTGCAAATGCTTGACGAGAAGCTTCGGCAGGTTGCTCAAAGGATATTAGAGGACGCGGCGTTCGTTTTTGTGGACGGGGGGGCAGAAGACGCTATCGAGCTTCTTAACGGAGAAAACGCGTTGTCGGCGACGCTGGAATTCGACGGCGAGTTCTCAGGCTCGATGTCCATGTCCGCTTCTTATTCATTGGCGAAAACAATGGCGGCAAATCTCCTTGGCGCGGACGATCTCGACCCTGAAGCTGAAAGCAAAAAGACCGACGCTATCGGAGAGCTGCTTAACATGGTTTGCGGAAACCTGCTGCCGGAAATAGCGGGGACTTCTCCTGAATTCAAAATTGGCGCGCCTCGCGCCGTGTCGTTTGACGAGACTAAGCGTCAGTCAGCGGATATTGCCCGCTCAAACGGAAGCTTGGTTGCCATGTCGGTTGAAGGATGTGAAGTCGTGATGTCGTTATTGATTAACGACGAATCCGGAGCGGGAGAACGTGTGTGATCGCTTGCGGCTCCCATTTTGAAGATGAGGCGGACGAAAGAGATAAGAGCGAACAGCGGAAAGGATGATAAAAATGAGCGAAAACGGAAAAGTGAATATCGAGATATCAGGAGACGAGATGACGGCGGTGGCCTTCATAACTCCTCCCGGCCTGACAGGCAAACCGGTGGAAGTGGCGGATGTGAAAAAGTCGCTCGAAGAAGCCGGCGTCGTTCACGGCATAGTGAACAATGAGCGAATTAAATCGTTCGTTGACGAGGGGCGGCTGATCCCAATTGATTTTCTCGCGGCGGCTGGAACCCGTCCCGGGCATGGCGCGGACGCTTCTATTGAAAACGTCTGGCTTAAAAAAGACGCTCCCGCCAGAATCGACGAAAAAGGCAGGATCAACCTGCGCGAGCTTAATGTCGTGAAATCCGTGTCTCAGGGTGAAACCATCGCGGTGAAAACGCCGCCCACTCGCGGCGAGACCGGGATGACCGTTAAAGGCGTTGAAATTCCCGGCGAGTGGGGTTCCGACGTTTCATTCAAGGCGGGCCGCAATGTAATCGTTTCTGACGACGGGTTGGAGTTCAGGGCCGCAATCAGCGGCTCCCCGAATTACGCGGGCGGAATCCTCAATGTCGATCCGGTGTTTGTCGTGGATGGCGACGTGGATTACTCCACCGGAAATATCAACTTCGCCGGGGCGCTCGATATAAGAGGAAACGTGCAGGACGGTTTCGTTGTCAGGGCAGAGGGAAACATTACGATCGGGGGGAATGTTCAGGCTGCGGAAGTGGTTTCCGGTGGCGATGTCGTTGTGAAAGGCGGCATAATCACGCGGCATGAGGGCGTCGTCGCGGCGGCCGGTAGCGTAAGCGCGAAGTTTATCGAAAATTCCGAAGTCGAGGCCGAGGGAGACGTGGTGGCTGAGCGAGCCGTCATCAATAGTCTCGTCAAATGCAATGGGACCGTGATTTGCTCGGACGGCGAGGGAAAAATCATGGGCGGCGAAATCATGGCCTATAACGAAATCCGCGCAAAACATCTCGGTTCGGACAAAGAGTCCAAGACCACGCTCCGCGCGGGTTTCAAGCACGACATATACATAAAAATGTCTGAAATGGAAAAAAAACTTGAGGAAATAATCGAGGAAGCCGCCGGTCTTCAGAAAAACCTCCTCGCAAAAAACGCCAAACCGGAACTGGTCGCCGAGGTGAAACAGAAAATCCAGTCTCTTGAGACCGAAAAGTTAGGCCTTCAGCAGAGAATCGCTTCGCTTCGCCTCCGGGTTCAGGTGAACCCGTTTGCGACGGTGAAAGGCGAGGAATACATACATCCCGGCTGCGTGGTTTACATCGGCGGTTCAAGGGAAAGGATAGCGAACCCCCTCAAGTTCGCCACTCTTATGGCGGACGCTGACGGGGGCGTGGCGTTGTCGTCTTACGACGAAACCAGCGGAAGCATCAAAACGGTTAGAGTCGGCTCGAAAGAAAAAAAGAAAACTGTCATGATAGTGGACGACGCCAGATTCATGAGAAACAAACTCAAGAACATCCTCGAAAACGGCAACTTCAGAGTGGTTGGCGAAGCCGAGGACGGCAGACAGGCGGTGATGTTGTTCCAGAAACTCAAGCCAGATGTCGTGACCATGGACATAACGATGCCAGATGTCGACGGCATCAGCTCTTTGCGGGCGATAAAGAAAATTCATCCGGACGCAAGAGTCGTTATGATATCGGCGCTCGGACAGAAAGAGAAAGTCCGCGACAGTCTTGTTGCCGGCGCGAGGGACTTTATTATAAAACCTTTCATCCCTGAGAAAGTCATCGACACCATGACTAAAGTTCTTGAAAAAACCAACTGAGGCGGATACGGCGATGAAAGCGGTTTTTCTGAATCCTTTTGTGAAGTCTGTTTTTGAGATACTCGAAAGCGTGGTTTATGAGACTCCCGAAAAAGGCGACATATTCATCCGGGAACGGTATCCGTGCAACATGGAGACCGTCTCGGCGATGGTTGGCATAACCGGAAAGCTTACGGGGCAGGTGACGCTGACCATGAGCCGCAAGTCGGCAATCTCCATCGCGGCAAAAATGATGATGGAGGATGGACTTGAGGAATTGGACGAATGCGCCCAGAGCGCGCTCGCCGAGATGGCGAACATGGTGGCCGCCAACGCCGCCGCCAGCCTATGCGACGACGGATATGAATGCGACATCACCACTCCGACGGTGATTACCGGCTCCAACATCGAGATTTCCTTCAGGCCGGAAGTAAAAACTATCGTTATTCCGCTTACGCTCAGCGTAGGCAGCATCGACGTGAATATTTCAGTGGCCGAGACATCTTTTATAAAAGGGTTGCAAGGCTCCGCGCGCGCGGCATCCGAAACTGCCGCCGCAGGGGCGATTTGAAATACTGAAAGTTTAATTGAGGTTATTATGGCGGCTTTTAACTGGAGCGATAAATATTCGGTAAATGTGGCCGAGATGGACGCGCAACATAAAAAACTAGTGGGGCTTCTTAACGAGCTTGACGAGGCCATGAGTCAGGGCAAAGGAAGAACCATCGTCGGAAGGATTCTATCGGGTCTGGTCGATTACGCGGCGACTCACTTCCGAGATGAGGAATCTCTGATGGAGCGGCATGGTTTCGCAGACATTGAGGCGCACAAGGCTCTTCACGACAAGTTGACGGCCCAAGCCACAAGCCTCAACGCTGAGTTTCAAGCGGGAAGCATTTCTGTCACCATAGATACTATGAATTTCCTTACGAACTGGCTGACCGACCACATTCTCGGAACGGACAGCAGGTACGGCGCATATCTCAACGGGAAAGGAATATACTGAATCCGGTTCATCCGAGCGTGAAGCGGCTGCGGTAAGGTTAATCATCGATGAGCGAATCATCTTGCAACTTGTCTGGCGTGGCTCTTGTGATGTCGGATTTTTTAGATTTGGTGAACCCGAAACTGTCCGGGCATCACAGGTCAGTTGCGTATATCGCAATGTCCGTGGCGGAAAGGCTGGGCCTGCCGTCCGAGAGCAAAGAAGACATAATACTGGCGTCTCTAACACACGACATAGGCGCGCTTTCCGTTGCCGACAGGATGGAGGCGCTGGATTTCGAGTTCGTCGACGCCGACAGCCACGCGCGAGCCGGAAGCAGGCTGATCGCAGCGTGCGCTCCGCTTTCCGGCGTGGCGGACATTGTGGCCCGGCATCATGAATGGCACGACTCATTCGTAAAATCAGGGGTGGACGCCGACATTGCGTTGAGCGCCTCGATAGTCCATCTCGCCGACAGGGTGTCCATTCTGCTGAACGACAGCTCCGAGCCGTTGTCGCAACGCAAGAAAATAATCGAAAAAATATCCAAAAGGGCAGGCGGAATGTTCAACCCGCGGGTCGCGGCCGCATTCATCGAAGAATCGCGCCGCGAAGCGTTCTGGTTCGGCACATTGCCGGAATTCAGAGACTCGGCCATCGCAAGGTTCGTGTCTGAAAACGGGGACGTTGACCTGTCAACGGCTGACATGCTCGATGTGGCTAAGCTCTTCTGCCGGATAATAGACTACCGGAGCAGTTTCACCGCCGCGCATTCAGCGGGAGTGGCGGCCTGCGCCAGCGCTATCGGCGGCTGCCTAGGTTTGCCGAACCATGAAAAAGCGCGGCTGGAAACTGCGGGCTATATGCACGATATCGGCAAAATGGCGGTTCCTTCATCCCTTATTGAAAAAAGAGGCGGGCTTGCCGACGAAGAGTTCAACATAGTGAAGTCTCACGCGTTTTATACTTATCACCTTCTGGACAAACTACCCTGTTTTTCCGTCGTCAGGGATTACGCCGCCATGCACCACGAAAAAATAAACGGGAACGGCTATCCTTTCAAACTCAAAGGCGGCGAGATACCGACGGGAGCCAGAATCGTGGCGGTCGCAGACGTGTTCACAGCCCTCTCAGAAGACCGTCCGTTCAGAAAAGCCTTAGCATTGGATGACACAATCAAAACTATCGACGAGATGGCTTCAGACGGCTCTCTTGACGGCGATATCACGCGCGCGCTCAAATCCAACCTGAGCCTTGTCGATTCAGCCAGAGCAAAAGCGCAGCGCGCAGCCATTTTTGAATACCGCTCTTTCGAGGACGGACGCGGAATAATCGCTCACAGCGCGTCAGCTTAACTAACGAAAGGCCGGACGACGCCGACAACTAGGCAATCCGGGATAATGGAGATATGGAAAACACAGCCAGAAAATTTATCAGATCAAAAAAAATCCTTGTTGAGAACGTGGAGCCGGGGATGACGCTCGCAGAGGACATTAAAACCGCAGCGGGCGGAGTAATTCTTCCGGCGGACTCCATCCTATCAATGACCAACATCGAGAGGTTGAAAGAGTTTGATATTTTCTCGATATATGTCGAGGAAGAGACAGTTCTCCGGGAGTCCGACGCAATGCGCGGGAAGCGAGCTGTGGTTATCGACGACGCTCTTTTCTTCAGGCACATGTTCTCCAAGATGCTCTACAAGATGGGCATATTCGTGATGGAAGAAGTGGAAACCGCAGAGGAAGGCGTGTGCCACGCGAGAAAATACCGGCCGGACCTCGTGATAGTCGATATCCATCTTCCCGGCATGACCGGTATAGAAGCGATTAGGGACATAAAAAGCAAATGCAGCGGCTCGAAATGCGTCGCAGTTTCCACTGACAAAGACCGGAAGACGGTAGTGGACGCCCTGCGCGCCGGAGCCGATGACTTTCTGGTCAAACCTGTAATGTGGGATCGCCTCAAACCTAGGATATGCAAACTATTTGATAGTGGCAAAGACGCTGTTGTCATGTGATCCGCGTGTCTGAAGAAGAAACGTTCGGACAACTCAATTATGAAAATCCCGGGTAGAATCGTAAAGATGATAAAAGATTTATCGCTGACTTGGCCTTGAAACTTTGAAAACTTAAAAATCTTCTCTTAAAGCTCTCTCTTTGTTATGCAAGGCAATGGAAAGTTTCAGTTGACTGCGCTGGTGATTACTGTTGTTCAAAGTCAGCGCAAATGAGAATCCTAGGCGATAGAAAACAAATAATAGATTCGGGTAGTGAGTCAAGGGGCTGGCTTTGCGATGCTGAAGGTGGTATTAAAGGAGCTTGGCATTGCAGAGATAAATGTTTTAAAAAAGATTAAGAAGCCAATTCCATGTGAGCCGAAAATCCTTAAATGTGCGCAAGATTTGTGCTAGGGTTTTTATGAATTTGCAGAAGCAATTAAAATTGGCTAAAACCCAAAATCGCTCTTATTTACTGGGCGTTTTCTATGCCGAAGAAGGGAATCGAACCCCCACGAGGAGTGATCCTCGGCAGATTTTGAGAGAATTGAGAATCTCAAAATTTATTTTCATACAAGGCTTTTATTACATTCAAACAACCTGTGTTACGCGTGTGTTATAGAGATTCAGGATACATTCATTAAATTCTTGGATTGAAAAGGGTGTGGTAAATTATTCATGCCAATAATGTGACAATGTACTCCTCGTGATGTATATTCGGGTTAAAGAGACATTTGCTTGTCCTTAGAGAATCTTTAACAATAGCGACCATTGCTAATAGGAGGCTTGAAAACTTAAAACTTGCGTTCGGAACATCTGCCTCTCTTGCTGATTTCCGATTCTCATTATCGATTAAGATGAACAACGCAGTCAGACGCTGGAACAACCTTTATGTTAAAGTAACAGACGCCTATAGAAACAGAAATTCAACTACACTTCAAAACCGTGATTATTGAAATAACGTCTATGCACGAAGTTGCATCGTGCGCTGTGGGTAAACCACTCCACGCACGATGATTTTGCCTTTATCGCAGAACTCCGCGACATCCGCGCCTTATCCCACCTGTTTTCGTTTTTTTCCCGATACTCCTTAACGGCAGAGGTTTCGACTTCATACTCAAGTTCCTTGTTTCTCTGAAAGTCATACAATGAGATTATATTTTTACGCGTTGCTGTAGGAAATGATGTCATACGATTTATTATTTGGAATTATACATGAATTGTTGCTGTTTTCGCTCATGCACAAAAGAATGATTTTTGCGCCGGCGCACAAAAAGATAGGTGAAATCTATTAAGAACAACTATAATTTGCCAGATTCTATATAAATTCGGAGAAACAGCAATCAATTATCTTCGGATTTGGGAATTAGGTTTTAGTCGAATTTGAATTTAATGGAAATGTAAGGGCCTTTGCCCCAATAAGAGTCGCCGGCGAGGTCGGAGTCGAAGTCGTCGAAGCTGTAGCCTGTTGTCAACCAGATGTTTTTCAAGCATTTGTAGCCGAGTTCGGCGGAACCGCCGATGCTCTGTGAATTGATGCTTCTGCTTCTCAACGTCCTTGCTTCCAGCCCGATGTCGAACCTGCTGGTCAGATCATAAGTAAACCGCCCGGCAACCATATCAGTGTAAGACCTGAACAAGTCTGTTTTTGAAATTTTTGCCGCGTATTTTCCGGTTAACGAAAAGCTTTTCGACGGGTGGTAAACGCCCTCTATGGAATAGATCCTCGCCGACGGAGTGGAGTCCGAAACGACGGGAGAGCTTCTGTCGCGCTTGAATTCTATACGAGCGAAAGCATTGAAGCGGTTGTTGTGGGCTGGTCTGTAGGCGACACCGACCATGCTGCCGGTGGTGGTGCGCTGTGCTCCGGTCGAGTATCCGGTATTGGACCACCGTTGGCGAAGGAGCAGGGAGTAATCTGTTCCCATCTTGGCAGCCAGACCGAGTTCGGCGAGGCGGGAAGTATCGAGAGTCGAGTCGCGGTATTCGGCTCTTGCGGTCATTTTAACATCTCTCATGAACACAAATTCAGTTCCCGCCGTAACCGCGAAAGCATCGGGGTCGCGCTGCATCTCCGCGCCCTTTACGGTGTTTAGTTTTTCGAGGGAGACAGATCCGGAAACCCGGTCGTTGAGAGCAAACTTGTTTCGGACGCCGATAGCCCGCTGGACCCTGCGGCCGTCCGCGCCGCCTTCGAGCCGGTATTCGTTAAACGCGGACGTGTCCCGCGCAATCGGAGTCTCAACGCCGAGGACATTGCGCCAGCTCCGGCTGCCGTCGAGCCGCCAGAACTCTCTCCTTGCATAAAGATGTCCGGCGCCCTTCAGTTTGTAGTCCAGTTTGGCGCTGCTGACGTTGAAGTTGTTATCCTGAATGTCCTGCTGGTGTTCCAGAGTGAGCGCGAGCCTCGGCCTGATGTTCCCGGTGAGCGAAAACCGCGCGGCGGTCGTCTTACTCGGCGTGCGCTCGGAGATGTCGAAAGGATACCGTGTCCGGTCGGTGTTCGTGATGATAAAGTTATCATTGGAACTTTCGCGCAGCAGCTCCGACTCGAATTTCATGTTCCGAATCGTCCGTTTCAGGAGAATCGAGCTCAGGCGGTGATCCATGTAGTTGACGCTGTCTCTCTCCGTGAAGAACTTGCCCGCGAGGGTCGTGTTTCGATTTTTGAGGAATGAGAATTCGAGTCCTTTTTTCTCCATGCCGCGCTGCGCATCCACCGCAGACATATTCCCGAAGTAACTCCTCGTGTTTCTCCAGTAGGCGGTAATTTTCGTTCTCTCCAGCGCGTCGCTCTTAAGTTCGAACGACCACCCGCCGCCGTTTTTAAGCGCGAGGATATTGTCGATGTTGAACAGCGACTTCGTTTCGGCAAACTCGTATTTCAGGGTGGTGAGCTTGTGGAGTTTGTAGTCGAAGTCCATGCCCCAGAGATGATAGTCGGAGGTTTCGGCTTCCTGAGTGACTCCCGTGAACCCGACACCGAGGCGGTCGTTCAGTTTGAACCTCAGCCGGGCGCCGTAGATGTAATACGTGTTTCCGCCGCCCTCTGTCTCATAGCTGACAATCAGGTAAACGGGATTCAGGTCTTCGTCGTAGCTTGGCAACGGATCCTTTAGCAGGATTGCGCCGGTTTCGTAATCGATGGAGTATTCGGACCACCTTGACAGTGTGTCTCTGTTCAGCGCCGCCTCTGGCCGGAGCCTGTCGCGGATTTCGACGGCCACGGTTTCGCTGCCGTCCATAATCGGGGCGGCGGACAGATAATAGTAGCCGGATACGCCGCGGCCGGGTATCGCGTCCACCACCTGCGACTGGTCGGTGTGAGTCTCGAATGCGGACAGGCGGTACTTATCCGTGTTCATGCCGATCTTCAGGCCGTTGAAGGAGCGCGAGTACGCGCTCAGTTTCGTCTCGTTGAATCCCGTCTCAAAGTCTCCGAACAGCAAATGGGACTTGCGGCGGTCGAGACGCAGATAAAGTTTCTCGCGGGACTGAGCTTCGAAGCTCGTCACGCTGTCGTCGCCGTAGATCGGGTACTGGTCTTCGGCGTCAGGATTGCGCAACGAGTTAAAGAAAAGGTCGGGGCGTTTGCTCTTGTGTGAGTCGTATGAGAGAGTAAGAAGCGAATCGTCGCCGATTTTTCTTTTTGTGAACAGAGCGCCGCGGGCGCCAGCGTAGCCGCCCCGGTCGAACCAGCCATCGCTGCTGCGGATCAGTTCCGTGTCTCCGCCCGCTTTCCCGCTGCCGAACCTGAATTCCACGAGGCCCACCGAGAGGTTGTCGCCGAGGTCGGGCGTGAAGTGCACCTTCGCGGAACCCTGTAGTTCGCCGAACGCGACGGTTATCACCGCCTCGCCTGCCTGTCTCGGCGCTTTTACATCGAACCGCGCAGCGCCGCCGCTGTAGAGAACCTGCACGCCGTCCATGCTCGCGTCCGCGTCTTTCGTGTCTATTTCCCCGGAGGTTGTTTCGACGGTCGCGATACCTTCATATGCCACGGGAAGCCCTTTATCGTCGTACACCGAAGCGGAGACGCGCGCCTTCGAAGCGCCGTCCGCGATGATTTCCGTTTTTTCGGGTTTCACCTCAATCTTGGCGGGTAGCCCGGCGGCGGTAATCCTGATTTCCTTTTCGCTTGTTATATTTCCGTCTTCGTCCCGGGTTTCCGCGCGTATCGCGTTTTCCGCTCCGGGCGCGAGTTGGATTCCTATGTATTGGTAGATAGCTATTTCAAGCTCGGATTCCGTTATCTTTTTACCGACCCTTTTGCTGCTAACCGGTTCGTCGTTGAGGAAGAGGTAAACCTTCGCGGCAAGCGGAGCTTTGACCGTGATATTAGTGTTTGCCGCCGAGGAGACCGATCCGTCCTCGGGATAGAGGATGTCGAGGTCGGGAGTCATCGATGAAATCTCTTCTTCGAGAGGAACGTAAACGAACTCTGTCCTGCCGGCGGCCGCGGCCTGTCCGGAGGTTGCGGCTTTTTCGCGGGTTTCCATATTTCTTCTATCCGCTGATTCCTTATCGCCGGATACAGTGAAGTCCGCGTTCATGATGCCGCCGGAAACCATGTCTATGAACTGCGAATCCGGATCGCCGGCGAACCTGTTGGTGGATAGCGAGGAGATCGATATTCCGGCGGGAAGGGTCTTTGCTTCGATCTTAAGCACATGCAGTCCGGGCGTTACGCCGATCACCGAATACTTGCCGTCCGTTCCGGTTACGATCCTCGCGCCGTCTTCCATGTAAATTGCGACTCCGGACACACCCGGCTCTCCGCGGCTCTGCATTCCGTCGCCGTCAGAATCCACAAAAACTTTGCCGACGATGGTGCCGTTCGAGGTGAACACGCCTTCTTTAATGGTTACAGTGTAATATGCGGTGTTGGAAGAAACTGTTTTTGCGCCGAGAGTTCCCTGAGCGTAAGCGGTGTTTTTGCCATCGCCACGCTTGCTGTCCACTCCGACGACCGTGCTGTAGGAAATTTCGAAGTAACCGCCGGCTGCAAGGGAAGTGACGCTCCACGCGAGAGTCATGGAAGCGGGCCTTGCGGGGTCAGCCGCCGCGCCGCTGAGTGTTGTCGAGCCGTCGATATACTGCATCCCATGCGGCAGTATGTCGGTCACCGTGATGTCGTTCACCGGCCAGCTTCCCGAGTTGGAAACACGCACCGTGTACCTTACGATATCTCCGATAGTGGCATTTTTTTTATCTGCGGTCTTGGTCACTGCGAGAAGTTCGATCACCGGCGGGTCCACCGGGATGTCGAAGTTCAACGGATAATAAACCAAGTCTCCGCTTTCGACAACGCCCGCGTCCTCAAATTCGCCCGGGAGCGGGGTTACGAAAGGATTGCCCTTAGACCTTTCATCCACCCTGTACTGCTTCGGCATCTCCGAATTGGGAATCAGTGATGGGAAAGTAAAATTTCCTCCGACTGCAACGCTTACCCGGTAGTGAGCGCCGTCGGGTGTCTTGGGAACATAGTAAAAAGTAAAAACACCGTCCGCGCTGGTTCCCGCAACCGAGGGGCTGGGATTGGGTTGGTTATAAGGAAGCGCGACAGAAGTTTCCACGGACTGATCTATTTGGGTAAGGGTCACCACGGCGCCCGCGACCGGTTCGCCGGTCATCGAGTTGAATACACGGCGCTGCGGCTCCACTAACGCGAACTGACGTGAAAGCGGGGTGCCGTTCGGATCAAACGGATCGATATATATCCCTTCGAGTTCTCCTCCCGCAGTTAATGTTATATGACCGTTTCCGGACGTTGCGGCGGTCGCCGATGACCTTGCCGCGCGCGTGGCGGCCATTTCGCACTGACCGCTGTTCAAGATGTTCGGCACGCAGCCGCGGAACATTTCGGAGTTCGTCCCGACCTCGGTAAGCACGACGGTTTCCGTATCGCCGCTCAACTTATCAACAATTGTGACTTCCAATGTGTCTTTTGTGTTGGGATTGATATTTCTATCCGCGTCGTTGACTTGCAGATATATGTCCTCATAAGTCATTAGCGTGCGTTTAATAGTCGTATATGTTTTATTGTAGATTTCTAGGTAATTATCGACGTCGCGAGCCGAAACCACGGTGGTCGCAGTCGCTGACACCGGGTCTGAGTCGTCCGCTGTTACGGTCGCCACATTTTTAATCGTATCGCCATCGAGTTCGCTGTCCGGCACGTTGAGAAGCAACTTGAGAGTTTTGCTTTCTCCGGCGGACAGATCGCCGATGTTCCATGAAACCGAGCCGTTGGAGAAAGTCCCCCCGTTGTCCGCGCTGACGAAACTCGTTTTCTCCGGGATGGGGTCTGTAGCGAACACGTTTGAAAGCTGTATGTATCCGTCGTTGGAAATCAGTATGGTGTAATAGATGTCGTTTCCCGCGAACGCGGGAAGGCCGGTCTTTGTAACTGAAAGCGATGCCTTGCGGATATAAGTTTCGACCGAATTAGAAACCGCCGGAGCAAGTTCGGCGCAGGTTATCGAGGCGATATTGGTGATGGTGGTTTCGAGCGCGGAGATGGATGAAACGGAAACGGAGAATTCCAGATCGCCTTCAGCGCCGGGAACGATAGCTCCGAGATCCCATGAAACAATGCGGCCCGAGAGAACACCGCCGCCCGTGATCGAATTTTCCACGAGCGAGGTTTCGGACGGCAATTCATTGATGACTCTCGCCAGAGACGCATCCGCATTGCCGATGTTCTTGTAATGAAGAGCGTAGGTGATTGTGCCGCCGGGGCCGACCACGGCGGACGAGGCCGATAGCGACAGTTTAAGATTCGGTCCCGCGCCGACCATTATGCTATTGGTATAATTGGTTTGTGTTTCATCCGAAACCATCGTGATGGAATTCTCGATGACATCGCCGACTGAAATTGCGCTTGGGTCGGCGGGAGGATAATCGGCCGCAGTTTTGACGACGCCGGTGAGTGTGAGCGTGCCGCTCTGACCTACTGCCAGCGATCCGAGATTCCATGAAACGGTCCCGCCGGCCGGACCGGCGGCGTAAACTCCGCCGCCGGTCGCCGACGAGAATATCACATAATCAGAAATCGAGTTCGTGAGAACTACATTCGATGCATCAGAATTGCCCGAGTTCTCGTAGTAGATCGTATAAACGAGCAGTGACCCCATAGCCGTCGGGTCGGAGCTTTCAGTGACCCGGAGGAACAGAACGGGGGCTCCGGAAACTGTGACCTCCGCCTGAGCTTCGACTCCGGGCATGGGATTTCCGCCCGCGTCACGATACGAAACGAGAGCGCGGTTGACAATCAGGGTTCCGATCGGAGGGCTAGATGCGCGCGCCGGCGGGCATGCTGCGGCAAGCGCCATCAGGCATATAAGCGCCGCTCGCGCTGCAATACCGGTGATTTTGCGCTTTACCGATCCCATAAACAGCTCAGAACCCTTTCATTCCAATTCGTCAATTTATAGTCACAGAAAACCGCAGGACATACGTGCCGCCTGCGCCGAGACTCGGCGTTTCACCGAGAGCGTTGTTGGAACCCGAGTCGTAAGTCGCGCCGTCGCCGTCGCTTGCATCCGTCCGGGAAACAAGCGTTCCCGTAGTGGCGCCCGTGTACAGACTGCCCGGCACGTATGTCGTGTGCAGCGGGATGTGATCGGTTATAACTACTACCGTGGCCACTCCTGTGCCGGAATTGGTTGCAGTTATCGTGTAGGTGAGAGTCGTTCCGGGAGGCTGAGTTCCGGTAGGGCTGACCGATTTGGTAAGCGTGACAACCGGCGCTGTGACCGTGGTGGTGAAGGTAAGGATGTCGCTCTTCGAGGTGTCAACCGAAGACTTCCCGGTCACGGCAAGGGTATCGATGCTCTGGTCCGAGGCGCCGGCGGGTATCGTAACTACTGCCAGCACAGAGATGGTCCCATTCTGCGCCAGCGTGCCGGTATCGACTTTGCCGTCGGCATCCGTGTCCGTCAGCAGATAATCTCCGTCGTTGCCGGATATGCCGTCGTTGTTCATATCCGCCCAGAACACCCATGTCCAGCCTTGGCTGGACGTGTAAGTCAAGTCGATCACGTCGTTGGAGTTTGTGTAGTTGTGGACTGTGAAAGGGTAGGTGATTTTGTCGCTCGGATCGCCTGAAAGCGCTGTTATGGTGACGGTCAGGTCAACCGAAGCGAGCGCGCCCACGAATAACGTTCTGCCGTTCGAGTATGTGGTTACATTGTTCGGCCCGGAAACGTATGCGACGGACGCCTGATTCGTGATGGTCGAGTTATATGCCACGCCGCTGTTCACCGTGGCCTGAAATGTCACCGCCTTGGTTGAACCGGCATTGATTGTTCCCACAGTTACCGTCACCGCGCCTCCGGTTGTCCCGTTGTAATCCGAGCCGTCGTCGCCGGTGGCGTCCGTTTTCGTGGTTCCGTCTAATGTTATGCTGCCCGGCACGTACGTGACGCCCGTCGGGACGACGTCGGTCATTACAACCGAAGTTCCCGCCGACGACCCGGTGTTCGACATGGTGATCGTGTATGTCACGGTGTCGCCGGGCGCGGGGGATTCAGGCGAGTGGGTCTTAGCGGCATTAATCACCGCCGCGGCGACTGTCGTGGTGTACAGACCCGTGGTTGTCTGCCCGGGGTCGAACTGCGAAGTCGCCGTTATGGTAATGGTGTTGCTCGTGCCGTCCGTGGCGGCGCCGGACGCCGGAATCGTCACAAACATAAAAACGTCGTAATCGTCGTCCGCAACGACTGTTCCGGTTGTGTATTTTCCGGCGACGGCGGTCATCAGCGTGTCCGTCCCGGCATCGTAAGTATGGTTATTGTTAATATCGTAATAGAATGTGATCGAAGACGGTGTCCACGCGCCCCCGACTGCATACGTGAAGTCGAACTTGTCGCTTCCGTTTCCGTCATTGAATATCTGAAAAAAATGCATGATCGTAGTGTTGTTGGCGCCTGCCATGGTCCCGGACGGAGGGACTAACGAGACTGCTGCCACCTGACTTACCGTAGTTGTGACGGTGTTCGAGTAAACGCGCGTCATCGAGTTGTTGTTGGCGTCCTTGTAGTCAACGTACGCTTGATTCGAGATGATGGTGCCGGATGCCGTCCCGACCGCGTACAGTTTCGCCGCGGCCGCGACTATCCCCGCCGCCGCGAGCAGGAACAGCAGCGCCTCTAAAAACCGTTTCTTTTTTCCGTTTCTTATTTTCGTTGCATTTCTCATTACAGAGCCCCCTTTCAAGGACTTACTTTACTTTTACTTTAAAACTGACCTTGCCCGACTTTCCCGGCTCCACCGTTTTGGCAATCAGCCACTTGATGTGGGTGTACATATCCGCCGGGGCTTCTTTCTCTTCGCTTTTTCCATCGGGTTTTTCCTCTATATATTTAATCGGAGGTTTCTGGAACACCCGCCCTCCGTCTATACTGAATCCAATCTCCGTGTCTTTTCCATCAGCGCTGCCGATTATGTAAACCGTACCCTTCGGGACTGGGTCCACCACGGAGATGTCCTTCAACGGCGCTTTTCCTTCATTGGTGTAGGTTATGGCATAAACCAGAACGTCGCCGCGTTCAGCGTTGTCCGCAGGCTTCAGTTCCGTAACTTTCTTTCCGTTCTTCTCGACAATGGATACAAGGTTTGCTTTGATTTCGAGCTTCAGAGGCTGTTTTAGCGATTTGCCTTTTTCCTGCGCCACCGCGGACCGCGCCGCGAACGCCGCCATCAGAAGAACCACGACAATGCAAGCTGTTCTGATCTTGTAATTTTTCATGATATGTTTCCTTTCAATTCACGGACACCGTGAAGCAGACAATCCCCTCGTCCGTCCCTGAATTAGGAACGGAGTCGTTAGCGGAAACGTTGCCGATTTTGAAAATGATGTTGGAGCCGCTGAGTTCAGCTTCGTCGCCGTCCACGGCGTCTGTTTTAGCAGTAGCCGTAGCGCAAGTGGCGGCGGCGCCGCCGATCTTGAGGCTGTTTACGCTATATATTGCTCCCGTCGGTATTGAGTCGGTGATCTGAACCACGCTCGCCGCCGCGCCTCCAATATTTTGATACCTGACCGTGTATGTTATCGTCGCCCCGGGCAGCACGGTGGCTGTTGACGTCGTTTTGGTCAGTGTGATCTGGGGCGCGGTGACAACAACAGGCGCGGTGTGGCCCGTGGTTGCCGTGGTGAAGTTTGCGCCGGACACCGTCGCGGTATTGTAGGCCGTCGTGTTCGGCCCGCCGACTTTCGCCTTGAATATAAGCGTCACTGTTCCATTCACGATCCCTACTTTTTTCGGAACTGTCCAGCTACCGCTCCAAGTCTGGTTCTGCCCGTTTATCGTCGGATTTGAAGTAGTCAGTCCGGATGTGTTTCCCGTTATGTAAGTGAATCCGTTCGGAAGAGTATCAGTGATATTGGAAATCCAGCCGTCGCCCGGCCCGCTGTTGGTGACTGTGATTGTGTATGTGGCGGTTGCGCCCGAAACCGCTGATCCGACATCGACTACTTTTGCGATCGTTATCGTAGGGCCGTATATCTGAAGCGTATCGGTTCGCGTCTGATTCATAAGCCCGCCGGCGCTTATTTGATCGTGGTATGTCACTGTAACCGTCTCGGAAGGCATGACCTCGAGGATATTGTTCCCAAGTATCGGTATGGAGGAGGAAGTAGTGGCCGACCCGGTGAATATTCCGGTGTTCGCTCCTGTTTCCGTGAGAGTAATAGCCAGCGTATCTCCCGTCTGGGTCGTCAGGGTGACGGTTACCGTCTGCGTTGTTGCGGTGTCAACATTAATGTCCGAGTCGTTCACGCGAACGTATAGCGAAGCGCCGGAGTCTGCCATAGTAACATCGCCGTTCCCCGCAGCGTCCGCCACAAACATCACGGCGCCTGTGGTCGGCGTTGTGCCGACCAGCTTAACAGGGTCGGAAACCGCCGTGTATAGATCCGATCCGGCCACGAGGTCCGCAGAAAGAACTACTCCGTTGCTCGAGGACCCGAACCACAGCCTTATGGGAGAATTGTCATTAATCCCGGTCGCCGTTTTGAATGTGCTGTATGGGAATCTCCAATCGACGAAGTAATCCTGATTTCCGTTTATTGTCGTATCAGCGGCGGTGATTACGATATTACCTGAAACCGTAATGGTCGAAACGCTGGTCTCCGGGCCATCGTTTGGGCTTCCCATCGTTCCCTGCGTCGAATTCTGCCACAGGACTATGGTTTCGGGATTTCCGATTCCGTCAACCATTATAGACCATTCATAATCTCCCGCGTTGTTGTTTGAATCGATCAGCACTCCCCAGCCGAATGAAGCAAGCAGCCCTTGTCCGCCGGAGCCTGCAGGGTTGGAGTCTAACCTGAGCCGGAAATACATATAATTGCCGTCGTTGTAAATGAAAGCCGCATCGTGCGCGGGCGAGGATACTATATTTCTCGAACCGTTAGCATCAGTGAGGGAATCCTGAAGCAGGTCGCCATTTTTGAATACCGGAATCCACTGCGCAGTCGTCGGCCATGCCTCAACCTTCGTTGCCTGCAGCAAAGCCGACAAGGCTATAATTGAAATAAAAAAAATTTGTATTGTATGTTTTTTTGAAATATTAAATTCCTCTCATTTTAATATATATATCACAAAACAATCTCATTATGACAAGCTTGTTAAAAAAATATCTTAATAATTAATAATTGAAGTTTTCACCCGCGCAGGATAATAATTCGAAGATGACTATCTCAAATGGTTTGAGGGGCGCGGCGAACAGTGAGCAGTTGGAGATGACCATGCGCCTTGTTCAAAGTCAGCGCAAATGAGAATCCTAGGCGATAGAAAACAAATAATAGAT
>ERZ795059.780-NODE-780-length-38672-cov-15.612554_pt1 | contig 38672 bp, 34 predicted proteins | sample MGYA00375143_ERZ795059 | MGnify/ENA primary metagenome ERZ795059 (study PRJEB30188, sample SAMN05720168) | activated sludge metagenome | isolation source: Anaerobic digester | place: USA | collected 2015-01-07 ... | reverse complement strand
TTACCCTTTACCCTTTATCCTTACATTTCATTCTAACCATTTTTATATATATTTGCTGAAACCTAAAACTACTTAGTTATGGAAGAAAAAAAATCAAACCTAAACGTTACAATGACGTGGGGTTTAGTCGTAGGACTAGCGTTGATCATTCTGAGCCTTGTACTTTACATCATGAATATTTACAAAGCCCCTACGTGGGTGGGTATTCTGAACTATGCGCTGATCATTGGCGGAATAGTAATGGCTCAGCTAAAGTACAGAAATAACATTCTGGATGGTTACATTACCTATGGGAAAGCAGTGGGAACTGGAGTTCTGGTTTCGCTCTTCGCATCCATCATCTATGCCTTCTACTTCATTATTCTCACAAAGTTTATAGATACCGGCTACATGGACAAGGTTCTTGAAACCGTGGAGCAGGCATACGCTGAAAATGGCCTGAGCGAAGATCAGATTGCGGCAGCGTTGGAGATGTCGAAAAAAATGATGACACCGATAATGATGGCCTTAAGCACTGTTTTTGGCTTTGTGTTTATGGGTACCCTCTTCTCGCTGATTACCTCCATTTTTATTAAGAAGGAAGCCCCGCTTTTCGGCAGCGAGAGCAAGGAGGGTGAAACTCTTTCCGAATAGCCCTGAATTAATGGACATATCTATTGTAGTTCCGCTTTACAACGAGGAGGAATCGCTGTCCGAACTTGCAGCATGGATTAACCGAGTGATGACCCTGCACAACCTGAGCCATGAGGTGATTATGGTTGATGATGGCAGCAGCGACAGGAGCTGGGCGGTTATACAGGAGCTCCGAAAACAGTACCCCGCCATTAGGGGAATCAGGTTCAGGCGGAACTACGGTAAATCGGCTGCACTCCAGGTTGGCTTTACCGCAGCATCGGGTGACGTGGTAATCACCATGGATGCCGACCTTCAGGACAGTCCCGACGAAATCCCCGAGCTTTTCAGGATGATTAAGGAGGAGCAGCTTGACCTGGTCTCGGGTTGGAAAAAGAAACGCTACGACCCCCTGCTAACCAAGCGAATTCCCAGCAAGCTGTACAACTTTACTGTCAGAATGGTGAGCGGAATAAAGCTGCACGACATGAACTGCGGCCTAAAGGCATACCGCAACAACGTGGTGAAGAGCGTGGAGGTGTACGGCGAAATGCACCGCTACATCCCCGTTCTTGCCAAGCAGGCGGGGTTTCGCAAAATTGGCGAAAAAATTGTGCAGCACCACGAGCGCAAGTACGGCTCGTCAAAATTTGGGTGGTCGCGATTTATCAACGGCTTTCTCGACCTGCTCTCGGTTACCTTTGTCTCCCGCTTTGGCAAGAAACCCATGCACTTTTTCGGAACACTGGGCACGCTCATGTTTTTTGCCGGCGGGGTGATAGCCGTTGTACTGGTGGCCAACAAAATATGGTCGCAAACCCACATGCTGAGGTACAGACCAGTAACTGACCAGCCCCTGTTCTACATTGCCCTGGCTATAGCCATTATAGGAGTTCAACTTTTCCTGGCTGGCTTCATCGGCGAGTTGGTGTCCCGCAGCGCCTCCGACAGGAACACCTACATTATTGAGGAGGATACTGGGGCATAAAAAAGATGAGCCGCAGCGGACTCGTGTAATATGAATGTCCAAGAACATGAATTTTTTTGAACCATTTTGTTTCAAAATTAGTTCCTTTGGTTCATTAAAACTCATACCAAAATGAAAGCACTCCATTCCCATCGTTCCATACGCAGGTATAAGAGCACTCCGATTGACGAATCGCTGCTTAACGAAATCCTTCAGGCGGGTATTCGCGCCTCAACAACTGGCAACATGCAGGTTTACAGTATTATAGTAACCAAAAGCCAGGAAGTAAAACAACAGCTTCTTCCCTGCCACTTTAACCAGCAAATGGTTGTAGAGGCTCCGGTTGTGCTGACCTTTTGTGCTGATTTCAACCGGTTCAACAAATGGTGCGGGCAGAGAAAGGCTGAACCCGGATACGATAACTTCATCTCGTTTTTCACCGGTGCAATAGACGCTTTGCTGGTGGCACAAAATGTATGCATTGCCGCCGAGGAGAACGGCCTTGGTATTTGCTACCTGGGTACCACCACCTACACCGCCGACCGCATCGTCGAAGTACTGAAGCTGCCAAAGGGAGTTGTCCCCATTACTACGGTTGTAATGGGCTACCCCGACGAGTCGCCGGAGCTAACCGATCGTTTACCCTTAGCCGGAGTAGTTCACCATGAGGTTTACCAGGACTACTCGGAGGGCGACATAGACCAAATTTACATGAACAAGGAATCGCTGCAGCTGACTAAAAAGCTACTTGAGGAAAATGGTAAGGAAACCCTGGCCCAAATATTTACCGATATTCGCTACACCCGAGCCGACAACCTCCTATTTTCGAAAGTATTTCTTAAGACCATCGAGCAGCAAGGGTTTATGAACAACAAGTAGGATTGGGTTTATATGCAGCTACACACTTTTACTTCAACACAACTCTAGGAGAAAAAGCATGAAGACTTTTAAGACTATTTTACTGGTGCTGGTGCTGCTCCTGATAGGTGCAGGGGCTTTCCTCTATTTTGGAGTTTATGAAAAGGGTGTTATGGCCGGCCGAATTTTAAGGGTGAGCCAAAAGGGTGTTATTTTTAAGACCTACGAGGCGAAGCTCAGCATCGAGTCGTTTGGAGCATTACGAAGCACCAGCCCCATTGCCGAAACGTTCGATTTCTCAGTTGAGCGCAAGCAAAAGGAGCTAATCAAACAGCTTGAGGAGGTTGCCCTCACTGGCGAAAGGGTCAACGTGCATTACCTTAAACGCTACATGCGTGTTCCCTGGCGCGGCAACACCAAGTATTTTGCAGAAAGCATAGAGCGTTTGGGGAAGACGCAACAACCCTAAATCGTGTGTTGAAGACAACAAACCAAGCTTACGCCAACAACTACCAGGAAAAACAATCGCCCTGGAAAAGTTATATATTAAAAAAGGCTGTCGGTTAAGGACAGCCTTTTAAGTTATCTACGTAAGGATTAGTAATCCCTTCTTTCACCACGGTTACCGCTACCGCCACGGCTACCACGGTCGAAACCACCCCGACGCTCACGGTTAAAACCGCCCCCATTACGGGGCTTGTCAGTTTTTGGTTTGGCCGGTGAAACGCTGATTACCTTTCCATCATACTCTGCTCCCGTTAATTCGTCAATAGCCCTTTGGGCCTCTTCGTTGTTGGCCATTTCAACAAAGCCAAAACCTCTAGAACGCCCAGTTTCCCTGTCGGTGATCACCTTGGCTGATGTAATCTCGCCATACTCTTCAAAAAGTTGCCTTAGGTCGTCGTCATTAATTCTGTAGCTCAGACCTGACACGTAAATGTTCATAAAATTAAATTGAATTAAGTGATAAATTGATTGTTTTTCGAGCCTTAAGGCAATACAGGAAACTTTTGCACTCACGCACGTTCTGAGGTGTGGGTAAAGGATTCGTATTGTAACTTAATTTTCGATTCGGCACAAAGGTAGCTATTTTTTTGAAAGCCAACATCTTTTTATTTTTCAAAAAAAAAAATTTGGAGAAATAGTAAGGCTGCCCACTTCGGGCAGCCTTACTATTTCATGGGTATTCACCATTTCAGGCCATAATAATTTTTTGGGTAGTTGGGTATGAAAGTATTTTCAACCTCCCCTATACATTCCCTGTGGCTTTTTCGAGCCTCTTCATAACGGAGAAGATGAATATGCCCGAAATTACGCAGCAAATAATGAGAATTACCCAGAAGCCAACCAGTGGAAGTTTTTCCCAGAAAGTGCCGATTACCCCTACCAGCAAATTGCCGATAGCGGTAGCTGCAAGCCATCCACCCTGCATAAGACCGCTGTACTGTGGCGGTGCAACTTTCGATACAAAGGATAACCCCATGGGGCTGAGGAATAGCTCGGCTACAGTTAACACGAAATAGGTGCTTATGAGCCAGGCTGGAGACACCAGCTGATCGGAAACACCCGAAATTTCGGAGGGTGCAGGGAGTCCGAAAGAGCAGATTAGCATAATGGTAAAACCAATGGCTGCCAGAAACATACCGATACCAATTTTCCGGGGAGCCGAAGGTTCTTTTTTCTTCTTACCTAAATAGCTGAACAGCGCAACGGTTAACGGGGTTAGGATGACGATGAACATGGGGTTAAACTGCTGGAAAATCTGCGGGGTAATCTTAGTCATTACCTCAATTCCCTTAACGCGGGTAAAGTAGTAGCCTGCCAATCCGGCAATACCCAACACCGTTAGTAAAAGTCCTGATTTTTTATTGGGTTTACCACCCAGCAATCCGATTGTAGAAAGGTAAATTCCATAAAGGAAAACAATAAGCGATAGCAATGGGAACAGGTTAAACAGCATAGTCCAACCGGGCGAGATTACGCTCTGGGTATAGTCGCGCGCAAAGAAGGTTAGCGTTAACCCGTTTTGATGGAACGACATCCAGAAAAAGATTACTACGAAAAATACAAGCAGCAACGCCACGGTTCGTTCCCGAACCTCCTCCTTCGACATCACCTTAACCTCCTTGCCGTTGGCCTTTGATTCGGCTATTTCCTGCTTAACTGTTTTATCAACCGATTTCCACGATTTTTTGAAAAGCAGGAATATGAGTACAGAGATAATCAGGCTGATGCAGGCCACGCCAAAGGCCAGGTTGTAGGATGTAGATAGCGATTCGCTAACGTAGTGTTTACCAAAGTTACGGGCAAAATCGTCGGGATTGGGACCTCCTTCCAGCGCCGGATCGGTAATGCTGATTGCCTGAATTTTGGCAGTAACCTCAGCTTTTTTCAGCATATCCTCCTGGCTACGGCTTTGCAGCAGCTCATACTCGTTGTTGCTAATCATCATAGCCGGATCGGTAATTTTGCCCGACTGGGTGTACTGGTTCAGCCCAGCAGCCTTCAGACGGAAAAGCGCATGCTCAATATCCTCGGTGAAAACCACCTTGTGCTTCTTTTTGGCTTTAGTAAGCACTGCATCAAACTCCTTACCGGAGAGCTGCTGCTCGGCCGGTGTAAGGTTTTGTACAATAAAGGTGTTTTTATCTACTGCTTGCTTCTCATCGTTCAGAACAACATAATTTTTAGGAATTGAGGCATCATAGGTGAAATCGGACGATTTCATCACGGCATTGTTGATGTAGTTAGCAGCACTTGGGGCAAAAAAGGCGCCAATATTGATGAACATGTAAAAAATGGAAAAGGCAATATCCCGGTTGGTGTCGTAACGCTTGTCGTCGTAAAGTTTACCTACCAGCGCCTGTAAATTTCCTTTGAAGAATCCGGTACCCAGCGCAATCAAAACGAGCGAGATAATCATCATAGTCAGCCCCACAGAATTGCCTTCGAGTGGAATAGCCAAAAGTAAATACCCTATAAACATGACCAAAATACCCAGCAAAATGGTCTTCCCGTAGCCCAGCACCTTATCCGCCAGAACTCCACCAAAAATGGGTAAAAAATACACAGAAGCCAGAAAAGCTCCATAAATCATGCTGGTTGACGCTGCTGTTAACCCAAATTTAGCTTGCATGTATAAAGTAAGGATAGCCAGCATGGTGTAGTATCCAAACCTTTCGCCCATGTTCGTTAGGGCTAAGACCAGTAAACCTTTAGGATGGTTTTTAAACATTTCTTAGAATTTATTAGGTTATTGATTTGGTTTTTTTTTGATTTGACAAAAATAGTTTTTTTTGGTTTAGTTCAAAATTAATATGTTTTATAGCACCTTCCTTACTACAACCATCAAGCAATACACATGATAGTTGAACATTAATTTCAGCCAGGTAAACATCAACTTCACTTCAACTTTGAGAAATAAATTGTGTGAATACTTAAAGTTTTAGCTTTCTTTAAATGGTCGGTACAAATTTTAGCTATACTTTCGTCAAAAATTAAACCACAGGCTGTTAGCAGTATCCTAGTTGCAGCCGGGTTAAGCAACACAAAAAAACAGTAGAAAGGAACTTTGACCAACCATAATGGTGAGCTGAAGTTCCGAGGGGATGTTCAATATTGTTGTTTGCCCAGCCGGAAGGGGTGAATGATAAATCCTGGTTTTACACGTTCTTTTTGCCATACATGGCGCTTCAGGGTAATTTCATACCCCTTTTAATATTTTGATGCTTCATGTATAGCTATTCGGGTAAAAATCAGCATTAACGGGTACAACTTATTAGTGTTATTTGCATGTAAGATTGTTGCTAGGGCCAATTTGGTTAAAAAATGAGCATTAAACACTCAAAATACCCAAATTTCGATGATGTAATGTTTATCCAACAAGCTAAACTTAAAAACATACCCTGGCCAAATTCTTTCCGTGACAGAACATTACCTCTGAAACCTGAATGAAACCAAACCACCGGCAGGAATATACGTATGGAGTACACATGTCAATACCAACACCAACATGTTTGAAAAGGTCATACCTCAACCTACGATTATTTTGTTTGTTAAAAAAGTTACAGCTGAATTACAATTACCATAAACATCTATAAATACCCTAAATATCGATAACGGATGAAAAAGATAGTTCTTTTTGCCCTGGCAATGGAGGTGCTTTCAGGTATGGCTCAGGCCCAAGATCCTTGGACACTGGAGCAATGCATTCAGTATGCCAACGAGAATAACCTGCAAATAAAAATGGGTGAACTCTCCGTAAACATGAGTAAGGATAAGCTGCTACAGTCGAAACTCAGCATCTACCCTAGCGCAAACCTGAATGCCAACCACGCCTACAGCTTTGGACGAGTTACGAACTACATCACCAACCAGAAGGAGAGTAGGAATACCCAATCTACAAGTTTTTCGTTTAGTAGCAGCATGCCCTTATTTGAGGGGTTTCAGCTTACCAACACCAAGAAGCAGTCCAACTACGATTTGTTGGCCAGCATACAGGATGTGGAGACTGTGAAAAACAATATTGCCCTGTCGGTTGCCTCGGCCTATCTGCAAATTCTTTACCAGCAGGAGCTGGTAGAAGTGGCACAACGTCAGGTAGAGCAATCAGAAATGCAGGTTAAACGAACCGCCCTGCTGGTAAATGCAGGAAGCCTTCCCGAAGGCAATCTATACGAGGTAGAGGCTCTCCTAGCTTCCGACGAGCTGCAGCTGGTCAATTCCCGCAACCAGCTCGACCTGGCATACCTTAACCTTACCCAGCTACTTGAGATTAAAGATGTTGAGAATTTTAGAATAGCCAAACCAAACATTTCGGAGGTTGACAGCATTGCTGTTATCCAAAATCCACAGGAAATTTTTACGGTAGCCCAACAAACCATGCCCCAAATACTCGGTTCACAGTATAAGGTGCAGAGCTCCGAAATGGGCTTAAAAATTGCCAAAGGAGCAAACTACCCACGCCTTACTCTTAGCGGCAGCTACAGCTCCGGAGCTCAGAGCTACCTGAACAACGACAACCCACTGCTCACTTCCGATCCATTTTTCACCCAAATAAAGGATAATGCAAGCACCTCGGTGGGGCTTAGCCTTGGAATTCCAATATTTAATGGCGGAAGCACCCGGTATAGGGTATCAACAGCCAGGATATCGCTCGATAACGCCCGCCTAACTCTGGAAAATGAGAAAAACATTCTCTACAAGGATATCCAGCAGGCATACGCCGATGCCATAGCCGCACAGAAAAAACATAAGGCCAGCCAGAAAAGTAAAATGGCCTCCGAGGAATCGTTCCGCTACACCGAGAATAAGTTCAACCTTGGTTTGCTGCCAGCCATAGACTATACAACAGCCCGTAACAACCTGGCCAAGGCCGAAACCGACCTGCTACAGGCTAAATACGAGCTTGTTTTTAAAACCAAAATTCTCGACTTTTACAAAGGTGTTCCTTTGAGCCTTTAAGTTTAATTCGTAATAAAACATGTACATTTTGGCTTGGGAATCAGCAGCAACCAATTAAGGTTTTACCGTTTTAAAATATCGACATACTTTTGATAATTTGATGTTTAACTAAACCATACTCTCGTGAAAAAGGGATTACTGAAATACCTGATTGGCGCAATGGTCATCATAATAGTTTTAGCCATTGTTGGTAAAAAAAAGGGCTGGTTCGGCTCAACCGATGCTATTGAGGTTTATGTAGAGAAACCCCAAAAAAGGACTATTACCGAGTCAATCACCGCTAACGGGAAAATACAACCCGAAGTTGAAATTAAGATTAGCTCCGAGGTATCTGGAGAGATAATAGAACTTCCGGTAAAGGAGGGCAACTGGGTTGAAAAGGGAACGCTGCTGGTCAGAATTAAGCCCGATACTTACATCTCCATGAGGGATCGTGCAATAGCCTCGGTGAACTCTGCCAATGCACGTTTAGCTCAGGCCAAAGCCCAGCTTAGCCAGAGCGAGCTGGCTTTTAACCGTAGCAAGCAGCTGTTCGAACAAAAGGCCATTGCAGAATCGGAATTTGAAACCGCCAAAACCAACTACGAGGTGGCCAAATCGGAACTCAAGGCTTCCGAGTTCAATGTGGAAAGCGCCCAGGCATCGCTGAAGGAAGCCGAGGAAAACCTCCGCAAAACATCCATATACTCACCCATATCGGGCACCGTATCGAAGCTAAACGTAGAGCTGGGCGAACGGGTGTTGGGAACCATTCAAATGGCAGGAACCGAACTCATGCGGATTGCCAACCTAAACCGGATGGAGGCCAGGGTTGATGTTAACGAGAATGATATTGTAAAGGTGAATATTGGCGACACCGCTCTGGTGGAGGTTGATGCATACCTGGATCGCAAGTTTAAAGGGATAGTTACCCAAATCGCCAACACTGCAAATGTTCAGGGGGTCTCAACCGACCAGGTTACCAACTTTGAGGTTAGAATATTCCTCCTGGATGACTCATATAAAGACCTGGTTACCGATTCCCGGCTTAGCCCTTTCCGCCCGGGCATGTCAACCACCGTTGAAATTCTTACCGAGACCCGTAGCAACGTTCTCACCGTACCCATACTAGCGGTTACAGTGCGAAGCGATTCAACCGCCAAGAAGGATATCACCGGAATGGAAAAGGTTGACGATTCGTCAACCCCCATCGAACAAACCAACTCGAAGCTGAACAAACCTAAAGAAATTGTATTTGCTGTTTCTGGTGATACAGCCAGGATTATCACGGTGAAAACCGGAATACAGAACAACCAGTACATCGAAATTGTTGAGGGATTAAAGGGTGATGAGGATGTGGTTACGGCTCCCTACAGCGCAATCTCACGCAAGCTAAAGGACAAATCGCTGGTTAAAAAGGTTAAGACCAAAAATGATCTCCTGAAAGCTGAGGTTGCAAAGAAATAGCATTCGGGTTGACCGTTATTCCTAACCCGGTATCTACCCAATCTGCTGCCAGGCTTGGCTTGGCAGTAAGTTGTGGATGGCTCAGCAAACAGGTGGTAGGGTTTAATGGGCTTTTCACCCCTGAAACCCAACGTTTTTGAGTTAAGCCAACAGGCCCTCATCAACCTGAAATGAAAAAATAGGAATTACCAGGGTTGCAGACAAAAAATTGCTGTAGCAACCCTGAAGAATTAGCTTCGCACAATTGCAACACCAACATGGCAACGATTCTTTGCATGGAAACCGGCTCAACAACCTGCTCGGTAGCACTGGGCAGCGAGAGCGGCGTTATTGGATTCAGAGAGGTTTCCGATGCCAATATCCATGCCTCGGCGCTTCCTGTTCTGATTGAAGAGCTGATAAGGGAAACGGGTTTTGAATTAGGGAATATTGATGCCATTGCTGTTAGCATGGGTCCTGGCTCCTACACCGGCCTGCGTATAGGTGTTTCGCTCGCCAAGGGAATGTGCTATGCTCTGCATAAGCCTCTAATCGCTGTGGGTAGCCTGGAGGCAATGGTAACCGGGGTTGGAGAATTTATCAACATGGAAAGCATCAACAACAACTCTCTGCTCAGCCCCATGATAGATGCCCGACGAATGGAGGTTTACACCCAACTTTTTAACAGGAAGGGAGAAATGCTGTCGGAGGTAAAAGCCTTGGTGGTGGAAACGGATACTTTCAGCGATTTGCTAAAAAAAAATACTGTCGTATTTTTCGGGAGCGGAGCATCCAAGTGTCAACAGGTGATTGGTAACAGTGGTGCAATATTTGTTGAACATTTCAAACCATCAGCTCGCTATTTACTACCTTTGGCGCAAAAGAAATTTAGAGATGAATTGTTTGAGGACATTGCATATTTTGAGCCATACTACCTTAAGGACTTTGTGCCCACAAGGCCAAAAAACAGGATCATTCCGGATTAACAAGAATTTTGAACTTCTTCGATCCCGCCAAGGATTCGTTGTACTGCTGGCCTGCACTCTAATTCTAGGCATACCGGTAGCTTCGGCTCAAAAGGCATTTGGACCGGGTGAAAAGTTAAACTACAAAATTTACTACGGGCTTATACATGGCGGCGAGGCTGTGCTCGAGGTGAGGAAGGGCGACTACAAGGGAAAGCCTGCCAATCATATTTACATGGCCGGCAAAACGGTTGGCCTGGCCAACAAGTTTTACTACGTTGAGGATATCTACGAGAGCTACACCGACCCCGAAACCGACTGGCCATACTTCTCGATTAGGAATATTCACGAGAACCGTTACCGGCACTACAGCACCCAGGTTTGGGATCACTGGAGCCGTAAGGACTCAAGCATAGTCAACAGCTCCAAAACAGGAGAAGTGGTAGTGGTAAAGGGATGTCAGGATATACTCTCGTCGTTCTACTACCTTCGTAATATCCTGATAAAATCAGATCCTGTGAAGGATCAGCTCTTTATCGTTGACACCTACTTTACCGATGAAAAATTTCCGCTAATGGTTCGCTTTAAGGGTCGGGAAACCATTAAAACAAGTCTTGGAGAATTTCGATGCCTGAAATTTATGCCGGTTGTAGAGGTAGGACGAGTTTTTAAAACCCAGGACGATATGACAATCTGGCTCTCGGACGACGATAACCTGGTGCCGGTTAGAGTGCGCTTCGAGATTTTTGTAGGAGCCTTCTACTGCGATTTATACAGTTTTTCCGGTTTAAAAAATCCGTTTTCCTCCTATAGTCCCAAAGTGAAATAATTTTCTTACACCGGCAATAGAGCACTAAGTTGTTTTTATTTAAACCCAAACATGCTGCTTGTTCTTTGTGCCCGAATGCTCCATGGAGAAATGCTTACTTGTAAATTTGTTTCAACAAGCTAAAGAATTATTACATTTGCACCCTAATTTGTTAAAAATATTTTATGGCAACAACGGCAGATTTCAAAAACGGGCTATGCATTGAGTTTAACGGCAAGTTATACACCATAGTGCAATTTCAGCACGTAAAACCGGGCAAGGGGGGAGCATTCGTTCGAACTAAGCTTAAAAATCTTGAAACAGGCAAGGTAATTGAAAATACATTTACCTCAGGGGTAAAAATAAATGTTGTGCGGGTTGAGCGTCGTCCCTACCAGTTCCTCTATAAGGATGACCTTGGTTTTCACTTCATGCACCAGGAAACCTTTGAACAGGTTAGCCTGAGCGGCGACCTCATCGAAAACTCCGACCTGCTTAAGGAAGGACAATACGTTGAAATGATGGTAGAAGCCGATAAGGAGAACATACTAACCTGCGAGCTTCCCCCGTTTGTGGAAATGGAGGTTACCTACACCGAACCAGGCCTCAAGGGCGACACCGCTTCTTCAACTGCCCTGAAACCCGCAACCGTTGAAACCGGTTCGGTGATCAACGTTCCCTTATTTGTCAATACAGGAGATAAAATCCGTATAGACACAAGAACAAGGGAGTACTACGAAAGGGTGAAGTAGTTTTCATCGCTATCCAAGCTAAATTATTCATAAAATTTTGACTTCCCCTTTTTTTATTGTTAACTTATTCCACTTTTCCAAGTTGGATTGGGCTACTTTTTTAAACCATGTCTATAGCAACCTCGCAAAATAGGTTAAAGTTAAGCACATTCAAGCTAAATGCCCTACTTGGTATGGCCCAGGCAATTAGCGCCGAGTTGAAAACCGAGGAGCTGGTTGACAGGTTTAGATCAATCCTTAACGACGATCTTGGAATAGACAGGATACTACTTTACAAAAAAGAGGAGGATCGCTGGGAGTTGCTTCTAAACAGCAACTGCCCGCAAAAAGTGGTTGAGGGGATATCGGTTGAGCGCGACTTGATGGCCTTTAACGAAATAACCTTTGTTGGAGTAGCCGAAAACCCCCTGCTATTGGAACTCGATGTAATCATTCCCATCGTTCAAAACAATGCCCCGGTGGGTTACGTCCTGATTGGCGATACCAGCGAGTACGAAAAAGGGGTAAGCGCCACCATCAGGCACCTCAACTTTGTGCAAACCCTTTCCATCATTATTTTCGTGGCAATAGAGAACCTTAGGCTTTTCCATAAAAGTTTGGAGCAAGAGGCCATGCGGAAGGAACTTGAGCTTGCCTCCAAGATGCAGTCCATGCTAATTCCTACCCCGGAGTCCATGCCACACTACCCCCACATTTCCATTGCCTCATTCTACAACCCACATTTTGAGGTAGGCGGCGACTACTACGATGTTATCCCCCTAAACGATAATGAATTCGGCTTTTGCATTGCAGATGTTTCAGGCAAGGGAATTTCCGCAGCCCTGCTCATGTCGAACTTTCAGGCCAACCTGCGGGCACTTTTTTCACTGGATATCCCCCTTACAAGATTAGTTGAAAAGCTAAACGAAAGGGTTATGGCTACTGCCAATGGCGAAAAATTCATTACCCTATTTGTTGGGCGATACAACGTTGAGAAGCACCTCCTGGAGTACGTCAACGCCGGGCACAATCCACCCTTCATGATTGACAAGCAAAGCAAAATAATTTCAACCCTTTCCAACGGCTGTGTGGGCTTGGGAATGCTTGACTGCATTCCGGTTATTAATCAGGGAGCCGTTACCATTGACCAGCCGTCCCTGCTGGTTTGCTACACTGATGGCCTGGTGGAAATTATGCGCAACAACAAAGTGGAGTACAACACACAGGTAATCGAGCAGGAAATTGTTAAGCTTGAGCCCATATCAACCACAATTCAGCGTATAGCCGAGTCGCGTGGCATTAAGAACGACGGCAGCAGCAACCCCGAAATTTTTGATGACATTTCAATTTTAGGCTTTGGGTTCAACTGCTGCTAGTCCTATACGCTGTATTCATAGCAGCTATCATAGCCAGATATCCCCAAAAAAGGGCTGCTATTTTGTCCATATCCAAAAAGTTGTTCAGGAACCCGTGAAAAGCATAGGTTGACAGCCCCAGCAACACCCCGAGCAATAACTTCCGGTAGGGAAAATCCAGCGGCAGCTTACCCAGCAACCTAAACCCCATAATAAAAGCAACTAATAGAATTGCGATATATCCCATAGTGGCAGGCCAGCCCGCCTCGGCAAGCAAACCCAGGTACTCGCTATGGGCATTCCCCTTTGCCCCCAGGTTTGAACTTTCAACGGTAAAAAATTGCGAAGGCTGAAATGGGGCATAGGTGAACTGGTATGTACCAGGCCCCCAACCCAAAAACGGACGCTCCCTAAACATTCGCAATGCGCTGGTCCACCGGTTTAGCCGCTCAACGTTCGACACGTCTGTTGTAATATTTCCAACAGAAAGCAGCTGATCGCTTAGGCTGCCCGTTGATACCGTCTGGTTTTTCCCCACCCATTGGGCCAGCTGACCTCTTAACCCAAAACCTATTGCAATAATACTTACCGAAAGGATGGCTATAGTACGAAATCGCAGCTTCATAAGCCATACTACCCATATAAGTAAAGCTACCAAAAGGCTAAGCCATGCCGCCCGGCTATAGGATAGCACCAGCGCAACGGTAAAAACGAGGATAAGTATTCCCATTAATATTTTCTGCCATAGCGTTTTTGTGCTGGCGGCCCAAGCCACCACAACAGGAATGAGAAACGCCAACGCTGCACCGTAGGAGGTGTGGTCGGTGTAGAATGGATTACAGGTTCCAACCGCAGCAAACTTATCAAAAATGCCTATTCTAGCCTGCCGGTATAGGGTTATAGCCACAACTACCGTCAATCCGGTTATGTAGAAGGCAATGTACTTTGTAAAGTTCTGAGGCGTTGCCTTAAACAGTACAAATGGAATGTAGAAGAAAAATGCTATGTAACCAATTCGCAGAACAGTGTACTTTACCGATACCAAAGGTAACTCGCTGCTGATACATGTTATGACAAGCCATCCAAGGTAGAAGAGCATGGCCCAGAAGAGTGGATTACCGAAAAGGCCAGTGTCAAATCGGCGCTCCTGAATAAGATGAATAGCGGTTAACAGAAGTAGAGCAAAAATGAGGGGCTCGGTTGGCAGCCACAGGTCGAAAGAACGGCCTGGCAGGAACTCGCTAAGAGGGACGGATAGCGGCGCCAGGGCAATTACCAGGTAAAATATTTTTACGGGGACAAGCACTACTCCCAGCACCAACAGCAGGATAACCGGCAGCAGGCTGAACGACAGTATGTTTTTAGTAACCAGTAGGCTGTTTATGGCTACAAAAGCAAGACCGAGAAACAGTGCAGCCAGCTTTGTTTTGTGCTCATCGGTTACCATGGCCACGGGATTAGTCGCCTTGGTTTAACTTTGACCCTCTTGCCAGCTCAAGAACTGCAACCACAAAAATGGTGAAAAAAATTGCAGATAGCGTGGATATTACCACTATCAGCCCCCTGTTTGGGGAAACTTTTACGCTAGGCTTAACAGCGCGGTCAATTACGTAGCATGTGGGTATATCACCTGTGACCTGCACACGGGCAAACGCAATGGCCTGCCTTAACCCCGATAACTCCACGGCAGGGGCTAACCCAAAACTTTTTTTGAGATTAGCGAAAGAATCCTGTAAACTTGCCAGCTCCATCAACGCCAGCCGGTACTGATGTTCAAGCGCCTGAAGGGTTTTAGCTGCCACCTCCGATTTTAAGGAGCGCATCATGCTGTCTGCTATACCAACGGCTGCATTGGCAACTGCTGCGGCCATTTGCGGATCGGCATCAGTAACCTCAACCGCTATACCGATAAATTGGGTAGGCTTAACCCTTACATGCTTGCCATAGAGGTTGCGGGCAGCCTGCATGGATTTATCGCCTGTTGTCTGCAACCCCCAGTAGCTGTGAAGACCCATTCGGGAGATTAGCGTATCCCTAAAAGCACCGGAGGCCATCACCTCAAGAAACTGCTCTCTTTCAACGGCTCCCCCAAAGTTGTTAAATTCAACGAACAGGCTATCCGACAATGGAGTGCCTGGTACCTGTAGCTCCCTTGTAGGAGCAAATACCGCAGTAGCACGGAACTTCGGGGCTATTAACAAAGAGGCAACGGTTGAGCCTACCAGTGCTGCTACGCCAACAATAAGAAATACCAAACGGTAACGCTTCCAAACCTTTACCGTTGCCACGAAACTTGGTTCTGCAGTTCTATAATCCTGCTCCATGGGTTAGGGTTGATGAGAACTCGAAAATTTAAAATGCTAAAGTTCCATATTCGGCATTAATAATAGATACTGTCCCAAAAAGTGTGTAAAGCAAGTTTTTCATAAACTTATAGTTTCAAACCATAAAACTTAAAAGTATGAAAAACCTAAACTTTACACGCGGGCAAGTTACGAACATTTTAGAAGGAATTGCCAAAAAGGAAGAAGGCGTACAGCATATTTTAAAGATGAGCATAGAGGCAATTAAAATGGTCTGGCGGGATGTTTACAACAAACGGCACCAAGATATTAGCAATTCCATGAAGATGCAAATTCTGCCATTGTTTTTGCACTTGGCTTTAGGCAATACCACGTATGGTAGGGAGGGCGCCATTTAACCCGTCGTAGGTTGGACTAGGCCTGGAAGATAGCACCAATCAAAAATACCCGGCTTTTCTTCGCTCTTACTATCTTTGACAAATTCGGAGCATGCGCTGCCTTTGCTTAATCAAGCTTACAGGAAAAACGTCCTAACCCGTTTTAAGTAAAGTGTCAAAAAAATAGGGGGTTAAACCTTATACCGTACGTATTATGCTGTAGCTCTTTTTGCCCTTCTGAATGAGGATGTACTTGCCATTTAGCAGATGGCTGTTGGAAACCGGAAGCTCCGTGTTTTCAACCCTTACCTTATTCAGGCTAAGTCCACCGCCGGTAACCAGACGCCGTAGTTCTCCTTTTGATGAGAAAATGGGTGCCAACTCAACGGCAAGCGTTGAAAGGGGCACTCCTTCAGCAATATGCTGCCGGCTAACCTCAAATAATGGCACACCCTCAAAAACGCTAAGGAACGTATCCTCATCCATGGACATCAGGGTTTCGGTGGTGGCATTACCAAATAGCAACTCGGAGGCCTCCACGGCCTTTCGGTAATCCTCCTCGGAGTGCACCATAATGGTAATTTCGCGTGCTAGCATTTTTTGCAGCTTTCGCAAATGGGGTTCCCTACGGTGCTCCTCAACAAGGGCATCAACGGTTGACTGGTCGAGCAGGGTGAAAACCTTTATGTACTTTTCGGCATCGTCGTCGGAGGTGTTGAGCCAGAACTGGTAGAACTTATAGGGCGACGTAAGTTTTGAGTCAAGCCACACGTTCCCGCTTTCGGTTTTTCCAAACTTGCTCCCGTCGGCCTTGGTAATCAAGGGGATGGTAAGTGCAAAAGCTTCGCCACCGGTCATCCGGCGGATGAGCTCAACCCCCGTGGTGATGTTACCCCACTGGTCGGAACCACCCATCTGCAGACGGCAACCCAGGTTCTTGTAGAGCCAAAGATAATCGTAGGCCTGTACCAGTTGGTAGGAAAACTCGGTGAACGACATGCCCTCCTTCGTTTCCTCGCCAAATCGCTTCTTTACCGAGTCCTTTGCCATCATGTAGTTAACGGTGATATGCTTGCCAACATCGCGGATGAAATCGAGGAACGAGAAATTCTTCATCCAGTCGTAGTTGTTCACCATAACAGCTGCGTTGGGGTTACCGCTGTCGAAGTCGAGAAACCGGGAAAGCTGATTCCGGATACCCTCCAGGTTTTTCTGTAGGGTGGCGCTGTCCAGCAGGTTTCGCTCCTGCGACTTGCCGCTGGGGTCGCCAATCATTCCGGTAGCGCCTCCAACCAGCACAATGGGCTTATGCCCGCATAGCTGAAACCTCTTCAGCAGCATGATCTGGGCGAAGCTGCCCACATGTAGAGACTCCGCAGTGGGGTCGAATCCTATATATCCCGAGGTCATCTCCTTATTCAGCTGATCGGCCGTTCCCGGCATCACGTCGTGAACCAGTCCGCGCCATTGGAGCTCATCTATGAAATTCATTTCTATTGTAAAATTAGTCCGGTGCAGGAATATCAAAAAAACGTCCAAATATAAGCGTTTTTGTCCCAAAAGTAACTACAGAAAGTCGAGTGTAGGTGAAAAGGAAGGTCGAACCTACTTACCCTTCTGGTTCCCGAGGGATTTTTTAACCGATTCCTTAATTGTGTCGAAATGAAGGTAGGGGAATATTGCCGGAGCAAGGCTTGCAACAGGATTGTACACCAGCGATTTTGATTTTTGCTCCTCAGTGAAGAAGTTGAAACGTATATTAGCCTTTTCAACAAAAACCAGCAGCACGCTGGTAATAATAGCGTACTTGGCAAAGCCGAAAACAAACCCAAGCACTTTATTAATTCCCCCCAGCATGGCCAAATTCAAAAACCTTTCAACTATCTTTTCAATAAAGTGGATGGCTATTACAATTAAAATGAAGGTTACGGCAAACGAAATGATGGGGAGATGAGCCGAGCCAATGTCAAACTTTTCCGAAAGCAGGGTGGCCATGTAGTCTGAAAAACGTACTGCACCCCAAATACCCAGTAGAAGAGCAACTACCGATGCCAGCTGGGACAGGAATCCCTGCCTTAATCCCCTTATGGCGCCCACAACCAGGAGAATTACCACAACAATGTCAAATACTGCCATTAGAAGGGTTGTTAGGATTAGAACCTTGTGGAGGTGCAGCTGCCCACACAATCCAAAATCTTTCCCAAATTCTCGTTACGCAGAAAGTACAGGTTGTTCTTTCCCTCGCGCTTGCAGGCGAGAAGCCCCTTATCCTTTAAAATTCCAAGGTGGTGTGAGGCGGTTGACTGCTCTATTTGGAGTTTTTCATGAATTTGCGTAACCGTAAGCCTCCCATTAGCCTCCAGTAAGCTGATGATGGCTATGCGCATAGGGTGGGCCATTGCCTTTAGCATGTTGGCGGCATCTTCGAGCTGCTCAACCTTCAACTCATTTATCTTTACCATTTAAAAAATACTGTTAATAGTTCCATCCGCACAAAATTTAGTGCTATAAATTTACAATTAGCCACGCTTTGGCATTTCTATCTTGTTAACCTTCGGATGAAGCACCCATTGTTTGGATTCGCCGAATTCGCAAGTTACGCTCGGTTGTTCGTCCTTTTTTATTCAGGCTTACTCACAAAGGTGTTTCATATTACATCCATGCAAATATATTAATATTTTACTACAAACAGAATTTTATGCCCGGCCTGTATTTACCAGCCAAGCCTCCTCACCAGCTTCGCAGAGGTATTTACCCAATTCCACATTCTACCAGTTGTCGAATATCAACCCCGAGGAGGAGCAAGTTGAAAGGTTAGTACAGGCGAAAGGCACTAATAAAAAATAAGTGTATTCGGAACTTCATGTAATAACAAGGGAAAATCAACAAAAATGGCATTTGCCAAATGTCGGCTAAACTTTTATTGAGCTTTAGCGTTAAATGAATAACCAAAAAAAGTGTTAATTTACCGCTTAATATTTTCAACATTCCAGGAATGCTCGAAGCCATTAAACAGCCAGTTGACGAGGAGCTGAAAAAATTTGAACCCTTTTTCAGGAAGAACATGGGCTCAAACATTCGTTTCCTCGACCTGATTACCAACTACATATACCGCAACAAGGGGAAGCAGCTACGACCAATCATTGTATTTCTATCGGCTGGGTTGAACGGCAAGATTTGCCAGTCAACCTATGTTGCTGCCGGTATGATTGAGCTGCTGCACACTGCCACGCTTATTCATGACGACGTTGTTGATGAGTCGTTTGAGCGGAGGGGCGCTTTTTCCATCAATGCCCTCTGGAGGTCGAAGGTAGCGGTTCTGGTTGGCGATTTTTTACTTTCCAAAGGCTTGCTGGTGGCCGTTCAGAATAAGGAGTACGAGTTGTTGGAGGTGATGAGCAACGCTGTTAGGGAGATGAGCGAGGGGGAGTTGCTGCAGATAGAGCACTCACGGAAAATGGATATTAACGAGGAGGCTTACTACGATATAATCCGTAAGAAGACGGCCTACCTTATAGCCTCGTGCTGTGAGAATGGGGCAATTTCGGCTGGTGCCGATTCCGATTCCATAAGGCGAATGCACGAATTTGGTATTAACCTGGGAATGGCCTTCCAGATTAGGGACGATCTCTTCGATTACCAGCCCAAAGGCCTGGTTGGTAAACCCAACGGCAACGACATCAAGGAAAAGAAGCTAACCCTACCCCTGATTTATGCGCTTAGGGAGGCACCCGCTGCTGAAGGCAGAAAAGTACTGCGTGAAATCAGGAGCAGAAGTAAAAGCAGCGTTACCATTTCAACAGTGGTAAAGTTTACCAATGAATATGGAGGAATTAGCTATGCCACCGGACAGATGCTAAACTTCAAGCAGCAAGCCCAGGAAGTGCTCAACAGCTTTCCCGATTCGGATTACCGCCAATCGCTGATGCTTCTCACCGATTACGTTACTGACCGCAACAAGTAACCCCTAAAGTGTTGGGAGGTTTATCCCCTTAATGATCCTGTAGGTTTCGAGCGCATACACATCCGTCATCCCCGACACAAAGTCGAGTACCGACATAATCTTAGTGTAGTCATCACCACTGGAAGTCATGTACTGGTTTGGAACAAGCCGTATGACCTTTTTGGATAGCCCGGTTTGTGGATGGAGAACGGCATCGCAGAAAATTTCGAGCAGCGACCCCAGGATTTGGTAGCCTGCTATTTCAATCTCAACCACCTTCCTGTGGTTGTAAACTCTCTCCACCGCCAGGTTTTTAATAGCCTCCATAGCCGTATGGCTTGCTCCCGATATTTTTTCGAGCAACGATGAAAAGTCTTCTCCATCCATGATTGGCTTCAGGTTATCCACAAATATCCGAGCACACTCCTCCACCAGCTTGCTGATGACAATAGCCCTAAGGTAGGCCACCTGTTCGTTGGGATCCTGAACCTCCTTTAGCGTAGAGGTAATTCTATCCCTTGCACCTTTGGGCTCATCGGTAAAAAAAGCACGGTAGAGGTCAACCACCATTGGCGTGGAAAGGATGCCCAGCTTATGGGCATCCTCAATATCCATAATCTGGTAGCAGATATCATCGGCAGCCTCGACAAGGTAAACCAACGGATGGCGGCAAAATTCCATATTGCCTACACTATGCATTCCTGTTGCATGTGCAATGCTCAGAAAGGGATTGGCCTCCGACTTAAAAAAACCGAACTTCTTTTTGCCCGAAGCTGATGGGTAGGGATATTTAACCACTGAAGCCAACACGGCATTGCTAAGCCTGAATCCACCTGTCCGCCGCCCGGTTAGCTGCTGGGTAAGGAGCCTAAGGGCGTTGGCGTTGCCCTCAAATCGCACCAAATCGGACCATTCCCAGCTGTCCACCATCGGTTTGAAAACCCCGCTGTTGTCCTCAAAAAACTTTCGTATGGCCTCCTCACCGCTGTGGCCAAAAGGCGGGTTGCCCATGTCGTGGGCCAAGCATGCAGCTGCGATGATGCCTGGTATTTCGGCTACCAGTGGTTTTTCATGCGGACTAAGGGTTTCGGATATCTGCAGGTAAACATTCTGTCCCAGCGATCGGCCCACGCTCGACACCTCAAGGCTATGGGTAAGGCGGTTGTGAACAAATATGCTTCCCGGCAAAGGGAATACCTGTGTTTTGTTCTGCAACCGACGGAAGGGTGAGGAAAAAATTAGCCGGTCGAAGTCGTGCTGGTAGTTGGTTCGGGCGGTATCGTAAGTGTTTTTAGTTGCCCCGGTTGCGCCAAACCGGCTGGCATCGAGTAGTTTTGTCCATTCCATTTGTTGGCATAAATTGACTGATGTTTGGCACTACCTTTTGGGCAGAAAAAGGAATACCTTATTCGGGAAATTCTACCTCCATTTTCCCATAATGCTAAAATTCGCCCCTTGCCCTAAAGGATTCGGGTAAAGGTAGGTAAATTATTAAGGTAGTATTCGCATAAACGCTGCACCTTATATGATGGGAAAAAGTTTACGGGCGGAAGGTGCTGTTTAAAGTTTCATTTATGCAGCTTCTACTCGCCCTCATGCAGCAGGTGGCTCACGTTGACTGCAATCTTCATGATTTTAAAAACTTTTCCGTTCTCGTCCTTTAGTGGTGTATAGGTCTCGAAAAAGAGGTATGTTCTTTTACCAACGGTGAACCGATGAGTCTCTTTGCGGGCGATTCCGCTGTTTAAATCGTCCCAGAACTGCTTGTAGTTTTTCCGTTGCTCATCGGTAAAATCGAGCTGGTAGGAATGGTGCTTTCCGACCACATCCTCCCTTTTCGAGTTGAGGAGCTCCAGGTAAGCGTCGTTGATAAAGGTGATGTACCCGTCGGGGTTGTACTCTATAACGTAGGTGGAGTTGTTTATTGCCTCGTAGAGGTTTTGCGCCTCTAGGGCTTTTTTCTGCATGTCGCGCTGGTATGCAAGGGCATCCATTTCCTTTTTCTTAACCTCTTCCTCCATGAGCTTCGATGCGGTAATATCGCGAGTAATTCCGAAGGTGCCAATAGTTTCTCCCCTTGGATTCTTAAGAGGCAGCTTGGAAGTTTCGGCCCACGATACCCTGCCGTCGGTAAACACCTCCTTCTCCACCAGCCCAATAATAGGAGAGTCGGTTCGTATAATGTTCTGCTCGTCCTCGTAGGCGGGACGCGCATGCTCCTCTCCAAAAAGGTCGAAGTCGGTTTTGCCAATCAGGTCATCCGGGTTCTCGAACCCGTGGGCTTTTAGGGTTGACCTGCTTACCTTGATGAAGCGGCTCTTCAGGTCTTTGAAGTATATTTTGTCGGGGACGTAGTTTAGCAGCGAGTCGAGTAGCGATTTTTCCCACTCGAGCTGTTTCTGGTTTTCAAGAATGTCCTCGTTGCGTTTTTCGAGTTCCTCCTTTATGGTGGCAAGTTCCTCCAGGTTCTGTCTTACCTCCTCCTCCTGAGCCTTCATCTCCTCTGTTTGTTGCTGGGTTTTTTCGAGCAGCTCGGCGGTTTTAAGGTTTGTCTTCACGGTGGTAAGGGTTTGGGCTATGCTTTGAGCTAACTTTTCTACAAACTCTACCTGGTAGTCCATTATGGCTGAGAAAGAGGCTATTTCTATAACTCCCAGAACGTTTTCGTCAACCTTCATGGGCACAATAAGGAGGTTGCGGGGTTTGGCTTCTCCAAGTCCGGAGGAAATGGTGATGTAGTTTTCTGGTATTTCGGTGAGGTAAATGGTTTGCTTCTCAATGGCACATGTTCCGATTAAACCCTCGCCAGGGAGTATCCGTTTCTTAATGAACTTTTGACGGTTGTAAGCATAGGCAGCCAGTAGGTCGAAGAATGGGTTTGACGGGTCGTCGTCGTTGTAAACAAACAGGCCACCCTGGTTAGCCCCAAGGTAGTCAATCAGGTTACGAAGGATGTTGATGGACAGCAGGTCGAGCCTATCGTTATTCTGCCGGAGAATTTCACTGAATTTTGCCAGCCCCTCATTAGTCCATTGCCGCTTTTGGTCATCAGCTGCTCGTTTTTGAACTTCCTCCTGCGCCTTTTTAAGGTTAGCCGATAGGTCTATTAGCGATTGGCCAAGGGCATCCTCATCGCTCATCAACTCCATTTTAGCTCCATAGTTACCCTGCCCGATAGTTTGGGCAAACTCAGTTTTTTTGGTGAGACCGTCAACTGTTCTATTCAAATATTCCGACATGGCCCCCAGCTCATCGCTAACCTCAACATGCACCTTCATGCTGCCATCCACATGTCCTTTTGCCAGCCGGCTAAGGTTTTCAGAAACGTGAATAATAGGCTCCAGAATGTATTTCCTGGCTACTGCCTGTATCAGCAAGGTGAGCAACAGAATGCCTGCCAGGCCAACCAGCAGGGTTTTCCAAAAAATTACGGTGGCATCATGCAGCACAACACCTTTTGGAACAAGCAACACCAACGCCCAGCTCTGGGGGCAACTACCAATTATGATTGGACGAACAGCCACAAATGAATTTGCTCCACTAGCATCGGCACCCTCAAAAAAGGCAGAGTTGCCGTTGGCAATAATTTCTGGTACTCCATGCAGGGTAAACAACTCCTCATAGCTGGCCATGGCGTCATCACCTGCCAAGTTCTTATCGGGATGGGCAATAAACTTCAGGGTGGTTGAGAGCACAAAGGCATAGCTCCCTTCATAGCGGTCAATGCCTCTGATGAGCTCGTTAAAACCAGTGAGGGGGATGTCGACACCCGACACTCCGGCAAACTTCCCATCAATGATGTTGGGCACAACCAGGCTGGTCATCAGCACAGGGGAGCCGTTATCGAAAGAAAAAAAATAGGGCTCCTCAACCGATTCGGTTAGCTCTTTTTTGATTCGGGCGTACTGGGGTGAATCAGGAGTAAGAATGGTCTCCGATTTGGTGAGTATTGTTCCGTTGCTCCTCCATGCCATGTTCCTGATTCTACCGTAGCTGTTGCTGAAAGCCGGGTCAAGAAATTTGAGCTCCCAGCTATCCCAAACGGATAGGATATTCGGTTCCGATTGCAGCACGTCCCGGTAAGCAGAAGTAAGGTAGCTGTTGAGCCTATCGGGTGGCAGTTGACTGCAGGATTTGGCAGTTCCCGATAGGGTTCTGGCAATATACAGATTCTTTTCTAGGGCATTTTGAATCATCAAGGCTTGCTGATCGGCAGTAATGCCTATCTGGGCAATGGCGTTTTCAACAGATTGTCTTTTTAGCTGATTGCTGATGAAAATAAGAGCAGCTATAAGGATAAGAATAGTGGACCCGGTGAACAGGATAAGAATTTTACTTTTAAGTGAAAGCGATGAAAAAAACTGAAGGTTGAGTTTCCTTGCGTTTGGTTTACTCTTCATCATAACCCGATGTGTGGTAGAGATTAGTAAAAACTTTGATACTTACGAATCCTGGGGTTAACGCACATAACGGGGATGTCCAGGTTGGCCTCCCTTTTGGCATCAACAAAATAGTTGTACTTATCGGCCATAACTAGTATCAAATCGGCCTCAATGGTATTGGCAAAGCGGAATACCTCGTCCTTAAAAAAACTTTTCTTTTTAGCGGTTTTAATGCCGTAAATAATTCCCACACCATCGAGCATCTTTTTGGTAAAGTAGATGTTGTTGGCCAGCTGCTTCTTTTGTCCGTCATCGGTAAGAAACGGTTTAATAAGGTTGATGTTGCACTTGTAGTATTTGGCCAGGTAGATGATCCAGTGTACAGCCTCCTTGAACTTGCGGTCGTAATCAACCGGGATTACAATTTCGATATAGTGGTCGTGCCTTGGGGGCTTGCTTACAATAATAAAGGGCAGGGTAATATCTTTAAAGGTTAAATTCTTAATGAAATCGGAGGTGCGGTAGGTTTTATCCTTAATGGTGTAGCCATGTTCGGCAACAATCAGGTTCACGTTTGCCGTGAGTATTAACCCTCTGATTATCTTACGGGGACTTCCCTCCATTACCAAGGTTTGCGGGATAATTCCAAACCTGCTCTGCACATCTTGTGCAACCTTCTCGAATTGCTTGTTGATTGCCTCAATTTTTTTGAAGTTCGGTTTGTAGAAGATGTCAAAGAGTGGGGAATGGGGAATGATATGCAGCAGCATAATTTCGTTATCTCCAGCCTTCGCCAGCTCAATGGCATGTTGAAGAGCGTATTCGGAACTTTGGGTGAAATCCCAAGGAACAAGAACTACCTTTCTTATGCTATCCATACCGAGATGTTTTGTTTATAAAATGGCATACTCATTCATGCTCAACAATTGCGAGTAAAAGCCAAAGTGATTAATTCCCATTACATTTGAATAAATTCAGTAAAAGTAAAATATTTTGTGTAAAAATCATAGCTAAAGGTTGGATTTTTCCATTTGGTTTATCCAACTCTTGATGTTCTGAAGCTGCATGTCCTTGTTTACATTCCTTAGCCTTCGTGCGGTTTGGGTGAAGTACTGGTGGTTTTGAATAAAATTCATTTGCAGAATATTCCATTCGTGAAGGGAACCAATCATTCCATTTTCGTGCATCTCCTTGTAAAGCATGTTGGAAACGGGGATAAAGTCCGTTCGTCCGAGGTAATCCAGGTCGGCATCACATATAATTTCCTCAAGAAGGTTTTTCGGATTGGGGGGTAGCTTGGTTGACATGATTAGCTTGCAGATTTCATCTATCTGGTCGGAAGAGTACCGGTAGTTGGGTAGAATTTCCCTGGCTAGCTTTACCCCCATTTGCTCGTGGGTGGCGTAGTCAACCAGGTGGCCTGCGTCATGAAACAGGGCAGCGGTTCGGAGTAGGAGCAGATCCTCCTTGCTAACCCCTTCTGCACGCCCAATCAGCTCAACCTGGGTGTACACATCCACCGTATGCTTGACGTTGTGGTAGTATAGATTTTTTGGAAGGCCCTGCTCAAGTTTCTCCAGCACCAGCTCTTCAAGGTCGCTTAGCCGGATTAGCTGGAGCTCGATGAAAAAGTCCTGGTTAGGAAGTGTGCCTTCGAGGTTTTGGGATAGGTTGGGCAGAATACCCTCCACGAAGTACATCTGTATGTTCCCCCTATTCTTTACGGGGATTTGCCCACGGTAGGTGCAAATGAAAAAATCCCGCACCAGCAGGTAGGTATTTTCCGAAATGTTTATCTTACCAGCTTCGCCGGCCGATTCCATCCTGCTGGCAGTGTTAACGGTTGCTCCCCAAATATCATACGAAATTTTACTTTGCCCTACTACTCCAGCTATAACCGGCCCGGTGTCTATGCCCATACGTAGCTCCCACACATCACCTTTCTGGTGCCTTCGGTTAGTTTCCTTCATCCAGCTCATCATTTCAAGCGCAACAACCACCACTTCAATGGGGTTGGTTCGGTTTTTCTTCGGAAGCCCTCCGGCACACATGTAGGCGTCCCCAACAGTTTTAATCTTTTCAATATGGTACTTTTGTACAACCGAATCAAACTCGTAAACAAACCTGTCGAGCTGATCGATAAGCTCTTCGGAATCCGTGTCGTCGGTTATCTTGGTAAAACCTTGAATATCCGAGAATAGCACGGTTACCATCTGAAACTTTTGCGCTTTAATCTTTCCAAATTGCTTAAGCTCATCGGCTGTTTCCTGAGGTAGTACACGGGCCAGAAGATTTTCCGATTTTTCCCTCTCCTTCAAAAGCTCATTAGTACGTTGAAATAGTAGGGTCTCCAAGCCATGCATCGCCTTTGTTCGCGAGTAGCTTATCAAGCTATAGAGCAAAAAAAGGGTTAATAACACTAGTATTGAACCAAGCCAAATCATTATTCAGTAATATGCAGAAAGATTTGCCATCTAAGCTACAATATTTTTAAATGATTTGAAATTAATCAGGTAATATTTATTCGTCTCGTTGGCATATTCAGGTATGTAAAAGGTTAAAGGATAAAAGCCATTAAAGGAGATCCGGTTTGGACTGATTCTTTCTCTTCTCTCTAACTTTCAGCACTTTGCCCCTCCAGATTCATGGTTCAGTAATTTATGCCGCAACCCCGGGGTTTAAAATAACTACGAATCCGTTAAAAGAAACCCAAGTTTTAAAGGTTTTATTATTTTTGTATGAAAATTTTATAAAACTTTGGAAGTCCGGCTAAAGCCTTGAACATTTTAAAAATGTAAGTATGAAGGGAGAAAGTAAAACCATTCTGGTCCCTACCGACTTTTCACAGGTGGCAGAGTATGCCCTACAGCATGCCGTTAGGGTTTCCGGCGTAGTGAAAGAACCTATCACTATTTTGCATATTGTTAAAGCAGAGGCCGATAAAGCAGAGGCAGAGGCCAGGCTGGAGAAAATAGTTCGGGGCACAAAGGAGAAGTACGGAGTTGACATCACCCCGGTGGTTCGGGTAGGTAACATTTTCACCGACATAGCCCTGGTGGCCGATGAGGTACAAGCCAGCTTTGTTGTCATGGGCTCATCCACAATTAAAGAAATGGATGAAAATAAAGTTTCATGGGTGCTCAAGGTGATTACCAGCTGCAAGGTGCCCTTCATTACCATTCAGGAGCCCCCGGTAAACAAACGCTACGACGAGGTGGTTTTTCCTGTTGATTTTACCCTTGAAAACCAGGAAAAGCACAAGTGGATATCCTACTTCAGCGATTTTTACCTGTCGAGGTTTCATCTGGTTAAACCCAACACTACCGATCCGGAACTGCTGGCCAAGATTGACATCAACATGGCTTCGGCACGTAGATTCCTTGACCAAAAGGGCGCTAAATCTGTTGAATATACTGTTCCCGGGTTAAAACCTTACGAGCAGGAGATTTTGAGCCTTGCCGCCAACATTAGGGCCGATCTGATTGTTCTTATGACTACACCCCTTGACAGCGAAGGGCGGTTTACGGTTGATCCCATGGAGCAGTACATTCTTGCCAATGCTGGCCACATCCCGGTTATGTGCATCAATCCACGCTAGGTATGATTAACATTCCACAAAAACTGGTTTTTGCCACCAACAACGTCTATAAGCTAAAAGAAGTTCAGGCCATTCTTGGAAATGCTTTCCAGCTGCTATCCCTACATGATATTGGATTTATTGCCGAAATACCCGAAGACTATGAGACCCTGGAGGAAAATGCCATGCAAAAAGCCCGTTACGTATTTTCAAGAACAGGGTACAGCTGCTTTGCCGACGACACAGGACTTGAAGTAGAGGCATTGAATGGCGAACCTGGCGTTTACAGCGCTCGATATGCTGGCGAAGACAAAAAATCAACCGAAAACATTAAAAAACTTCTGATGAAACTCAACGGGGTTGAGAACCGTAACGCCAGATTCCGTACTGTTATCGCCCTGACACTCTCCGGAAAGGACTACCTTTTTGAGGGAACTGTCAACGGAAAAATAATTGACTCCCCCAATGGCTTTGACGGTTTTGGATACGATCCGGTTTTCATCCCCGATGGCTACAACCAAACCTTTGCCCAAATGCCCCTTGAACTTAAAAACTCCATAAGCCATAGGGGTATGGCTATATCCAAACTCGTTGATTTTTTGAAAAAACAGTAAATTCTGTCTTAAACTTTACTGCTACCGCCCTTAAACTAATTAAAGCTGAATGGCAAGAGTAACCAGTGCGGTTTTTTTATTCCTTTTTTTGCTGCAGGGAGTCCTGCAAGCACAGATTCCGGTAGGTAGCTGGCGCGACCACTTTTCGTTTGGTAACATAAAATTGCTGTGCTACGAAGAAGGGAAGATATACTGCGGAGCTGATAACGGAATTTTCTCATACAATATAGCCACCGGTGAGGTTGATAAAGTTACGAGGGTGAATGGCCTTTCGGAAGTTGGAATCTCGGCACTTAGCTATTTCCCTTCATTGCAAATACTTGCCATTGGCTACGAAAGTGGAAACATAGATTTGCTGGTTCAGAACAGCGTAGTTAACCTTCCCTTTATAAAGGAAAAACCCCTTTCGGGTAGTAAAACCATTAACCGGTTTACCCTTTTTAACAACCTGATTTACACTTCAACCGATTTTGGACTAGTGGTGGTTGATCCAGCTAAAAGGGAAATAAAGGAAACCTACTATATCGGAAACAATGGAACCGGCATCCGGGTGAGCAGCATGGAGGTATTTGGGGATAGATTCTGGGCTGCAACTTCCAATGGCCTGAAAAGTGCCCTGTGCTCCGACCCTCTTCTGGTAAGCTTTGAGCATTGGACTACTGAAACATCGTTTACCAACCCTACTGCCGAATGCGCTGGAGTTGCTGCTAAGGATGGCTACCTTTTTGCTCTGGAAAGACAGGAGAACGCCAACGACATTCTCTGGCGATTCGATGGAAGCTCATGGGTTGAAGTTGACCGGCCTTTGCCTGCCACCCTTCATCTTAGCGTAGGCAATAATAGGATTCTGGTAACCTCCGCTAATGGGATTCAAACCTACCAATTTCCGGGGATTAGAGATGAATTTCTTTCACCCGCATCACTGTTTATCAACCCACAAGCTGCAATTTCGGTAGATGCAGACAAGCTGGCCATAGCCGATAAGTTTAACGGTCTTATGTTTGGTAGTTCTCAGGCGCTAAGGTCTATCTACCCAAACGGTCCTGCAAACAACAACCACCTTGCCATAGATGTTAGCAGCAATCGTGTGGTTGTGGCCTCGGGAGGCTACGATGCAACCTTCACCAACTTGTGGCATCCCTTCATGGTTCATGATTTCACGCATGAGGAATGGAGCAGTTTTGCTGATTATAGCTATCATGATGCCGTTGCGGTAAGGGTTAATCCAGGCAACCCATCAGATTACTACGTAGCCAGCTGGGGTGGCGGCCTATACCAGTTCCACGATGGAAGCATGGTTGCACACTTTACGCCTGAAAACAGCTCCCTACAGTCCATTTTCCCCAATGCTCCCTACTGCCGTATAAGCGGCCTGGATTTTGACCCAAAAGGCAACCTGTGGGTGGCAAACACAATGGTCGCAAACCCTATATCTGTCCGAAAGACAGATGGAACGTGGATTTCATTTCCCTATGCATCAGCTATCAATTCTGACAAGCTGTCAACCCTCAGCTACTCCAACTACGGAACGCTATGGCTACTGCTACCTCGTGGTCAAGGACTTTTTGCCCTGAACCCTGGTAATAATATCGACATCAAGGACGACGACCGCTACAGAAAACTACAACCGGCCAGTAGCAGCGGGTCGCTATTCAACGTTGATATAAACGCCCTGGCATTTGATAGGGACGACTACCTATGGCTGGGAACAAGCCAGGGTGTTTTAGTGTGCTTCAACCCCGGCAAGGTTTTTGATGGGGGCATGTACTTTCAAAAGATTAAAATTCCCGATGTGGTTGAGGGGCTGGCAGTTTACCTTCTTGAAACCGAGGAGGTAACCTCTGTAACGGTTGACGGGGGTAACCGTAAATGGTTTGGAACAGCCCGTTCGGGAGTATTCCTGTTTAGCCCCGACGGAACCAAGGAGTTGGCCCACTACACAATCCAGAATAGCCCTCTCCCGTCCAATAGGATTACCGATGTAAAAGTTCATCCGGCATCAGGAGAGGTTTTTATTGCCACCGATAAAGGGCTGGTTTCGTTTCGAAGCAATGCCAACCAACCCGGATCGGGCTTTGGAAAGGTTTATGCTTTCCCAAATCCCGTTCGACCCGAATATGAAGGTGACATTACCATTACCGGTTTAATGGAGAATACCCTGGTAAAAATTACCGATATAAGCGGAAACCTGGTTTACGAGACTTTCTCTGTTGGAGGTATGGCTACATGGAATGGGAAAAACAGCAAGGGACAACGGGCTTCCTCCGGGGTTTACCTGGTCTTTTGCTCGGCTAGTCAGGGCGAAAAAACTGCCGTTACAAAAATTCTTTTTATCAGGTAACCCATGCTTCAGAAATCAAGGGGAATTGTCCTGCATGCGGTCAAGTTCCGTGATAACAGCCTTATAGCTACATGCTACAGCAAGGAGCTTGGTCGAACAACCATTCAGGTGAACCACGCATACGGTAGCGGGAAAACTGCTGGTCTGGCTGTTTACTTCCAACCGCTTGACATTCTTGACTTGGTGTTCTACAAAAAGGAGACATCCGAAATTTCGCTCTTAAAAGAAGTGGCAATTGCCATACCTCTGAGCGAGCTTCACTTCGATCCTGTTAAAATCAGCATTTCAATGTTTGTTAGCGAGGTGATTTACCGCACCGTTAGGGAGGTTGAACCCAACTCAGAGCTGTATGAATTTTTGGAAAATTCTATAAGGCTGCTGGATGTCATGCACGATGGAGTGGCTAACTTCCACCTGATTTTTCTCATCCAGCTAACCAGATACCTGGGTTTTTACCCGGCAAACGGATGGAGCGAAACCATGCCGTTTTTCGACTATAAAAATGGCTTTTTCTGTCCTTCACCACCATCCCATTCTTTCAACCTCGACAAAACTTCAAGCCGTCGCCTGGGAATGCTGCTAGGCACCCCATTTTATAGGTCAAATGAAATATCTCTAAACCATGCTCAAAGAATTCAGGCAATCAACGACCTGTTGTGCTACTACAACTTCCACCTTGGCTCCCCTCTCGATTTTAAAACGCTTCCAATTTTAATTCAACTTTTTCAATAACGCACTTTCACCACCAAATTGGCTCAATTTGTCAAACATTTATGGTGGGGTGGCACAACTTGAGTATTTTTATAAAACAATGATAAATTTTTCTTTTGAATGAAACAGATTAACGCGGAATTTGGAGTTGATACGGCAAATTCCTTGCTTAAACTTATTAATAGCCATAATGCGATAGATCTAACTGCGGGATGGACAAGGTTTCCCATACCAGTGCAGGTGGCCGATTTGGTTGCCAGGGAGTTGAGGCAAACGCATGGACGTGCGCCCATAGAGGGCACGCTAGAGCTCAGAAAGCATGTTTCTGAGTACATTCAGAAAAAATACTTTCGGACATACCATCCTGCAGCTGAAATTGCCATTACCTCGGGTGCTGCCCAGGCAATTTTTTCGGCAGTTGCGGCTTTGGTGAGTGATGGTGATGAGGTTATCATTTTCGAGCCCACACGCAACGACACAGCGCTAGCCATCGAGGTTTGTGGTGCCCGACCTGTTTATCTTAAACTACACGAGGATAACGCAAGTATTGATTGGCATGAAGTTCAAAAGTCGGTTACCCCGCGTACCAAGCTCATAATCATAAGCTCTCCTAACAGCCTTACCGGAAGCATCCTTTCGCCTGACGACATGGAGAATTTGCAAAAGCTGATAAACGGAACAAAGCTTAAAATTATCAGCGATGAAACTTTGAGCGATATCGTGTACCCTGGCGTTATTCCATCTAGCGTGGCGTTTTTTCCTAAATTGGCCGATAACGCATACATAATTGGCTCGTTGAGCCAAACCCTGGGAATTTCCGATTGGGACTTAGGTTACTGCCTTGCTCCAGCAGCCATGATGAACAACTTTCAACGTATTCAGCGAGCCATTGCCAACACCGCCAACCACGCCCTACAGCTGGCTATTGCCGATTTCATGAGCACCAACGAAACTTCTTTCCCCTACCATGCTGTAATTCAGAAAAATCGCCAGATTCTGCTTGATTCTCTTTCATCTACCAGGTTCAAACCACTACCCATGCAGGCCGGATACACTCAAACCCTGGACTACTCGGACGTGTCGGATTTAAAAGATGTTGAATTTGCCGAAATGCTGGTTAGGGATTATGGCGTTGGGGTTTCGCCTGTTTCCATTTACTTCCACGATAAAACCATTCGAAAGCACTTGCTGATAAACCTGGCTGTTGAAGTTGACGTAATGACCGAGGCTGCTCTTCGTTTATCAAAAACAGCATAGGGCTTAACCAGCTTTACTGCCCAATTAAAATTTTACCAGGATGGGAATGCTACCTTCAATCCTTGTTTTTCAGCAAACCCTTTGTGGATAGAAGTCCACATGCAGCTTGAATATCCAGTCCCCGAGATGCCCTGATGGTGGTGAATATTCCTTTAGAGGTAAGGGCATCGCGAAACTTTATGATCGTTTCATCGGATGCGCTGCGAAGGGACGATTCAGGAATTGGGTGAAACCGGATCAGGTTAACCCTACATCGTAAGTTGTGCAACAGTCGGGATATTTCCCGAACATGCCGTGGACTGTCGTTAAGCCCATCAAACATGATGTACTCGAACGATACCCTTCGTTGCCCCGCAATGTTGGCCTTACGGATCTCCTCCACAACGTCGGCAATCGGGTAAACATTCTGAATAGGCATCAGCATCCTACGCTCCTCGTCAAATGGAGAATGCAGGCTAATTGCCAAATGGCAGCTACTTCGGGATAGGAAGGTGTTCATTGCAGGAATAATTCCAATGGATGAAACGGTAATGCGTTTCGGGCTCCAGCCCATACCCCATTCGGAGGTCAGCACTTCGGTGCTGCGAAGAACATTCTCCAGGTTGTCGAATGGTTCGCCCATTCCCATGTAAACAATATTCGTAACATTTTTAAACTCGGGTATGCTCCGGAGCTGGTTGATAATCTCACCTGAGGAAAGATTTCCCTGAAAACCCTGCCTGCCAGTCATGCAGAACAGGCAACCCATTTTGCACCCGGCCTGTGACGATACGCAAAGTGTTGCCCTTCCGGTTTCAGGTATATAGGCTGCCTCGACAAATTTTCCATTTCCGCTCCGAAAAAGGTATTTTTTGGTTCCATCGGCCGAAGCTGAAACGCCTTCGGGCTTGCTAAGGCCGACGTAATACCTGCCGACAAGCTGTTCTCTGGCGCTCTTGGAAATGTTGGTCATCGCCTCGATGCTCTCCACATTCTTTTTGTAAAGCCAGTCGGCAAGCTGCATAGCGGCGTACGGAGGCAACCCCTCCTGGCTAACAATATCCTGTAGCTCGGCAAGCGTCTTTCCATATAGCGGGAGTAGTTCGGGCATAGGATTAAGAAGTTAATGGAAACAATCGAGGTAGTATGATTTTCTGGTAAATTGTAAATTAATGAATTGTGAAAAGCTACCAATAGGTTTAAAAGTAAATTTCAGCGTTTATTCTATCGGGTGGTACACCCCTTGAAATTAGTAAGCTCCTTGTTTCAACAACCATTTCGGTGCTGCCACAAAGGTAGTAATTTCGGTTTGGATCTAGCTCATCCCATTGCAGCAGGTAGCTGGTAACACGACCAACATAATGGCTTCCGGGCATACACCTCGAGCAGCACTGGATATAGTTTCTTCCTAGCTTCTCGGAAAGATAATCGGAAAAGTAAAAGTACTCGGGATATGGAGCACCATGTATTAAAGTTGCCCCTCTAACCTTATTGGATAGGAGTGCAGAAATGAAAGGAGCAACCCCAGTACCGGCGGCAACAAACACCGGTTCGGATTTAAAGCTGGTAAATGCTCCAAATGGCTTTGACACCAGAATCGGGTTACCTGGATTGAGCATTGACAGCATAGGAGTTAGCTTCCCATCGGGTTTTTCCGTATAGAGAACCGATATCAACTCGTCTTCCTCGGAAGAAGCAATGCTGTAGAACCTTGGTTCAATATCGGTAGAAACTCCAAGGGCAACAATCTGCCCTGCACTAAAATCGAACTGTTTTCTGAATTTCAGAAGAAACGCTCCCGGGGCTAGTCGGGTATTCGAAATCACCTGCTGTAATCTATAATCGCCTTCCTTCCATGCTTTCATGAAGTAATCGGAAATAATTTTAGTACTACGATTTATCAGCTAACATAAGCCTAGTAGGGGGTAAATTACCTTAATGCCTTAACAGTGTGCAGCAATTATTCCTGAAGCACGGGTTGCTTAACCCTGGCAAGCAAGCACGTTAGACTAAAACATAGGTTTACCACAACGAAAGCAGTAACATTCAAAACTACAAATAGTTTACAGTAAATTTTTGAAAACACACACTCCTGCGTTCAGGTGAGAAAATTATAACTTAAGGCTGTTTGACTTCTTGCTGTGTATTGTGTTGGCCAAATCGGTAAAGGTAGCTCAGGCTAAAATTTTGTATGATAGCCCTTGACTCGCTTGGCATGCCGGAATACGAGTAATCGTAAAGATCACCCAACCCGTAACCAAACCTGGCTTCAGCCTGAATGGTTCCCCATTGGAAGTCATGGCTTAGGCCTACACCACCCATCAACCCGTAGTCGAAACGGTTTTCGCGAAGAATGTTGATGTCCACCTTGTTCAGCCTGTACTTTCCGGTGGAGTTATCGCCCTCTTTGGCGCTGAGGAGGTAGGCAAAATACGGACCGGCATTCACATGCAGCATTACTATCCCCAACTTCAACCTGAACTGAATAAACATGGGCAACTCCAGATAGAGGTTAACCCTTTTAAAAAGTGTATCACCCAACTCCTCAACATCAATAGCTTTTAAATAACCCCTGCTGGTCAGGTAGAGCTCGGATTGAAACCCTACATACTTTGCATTGAAGTACTTGAATTCAAGTCCGTAGTCCAGCCCGCTACCAGTTAAAAGTTTAGTTTCAGCATCAGGCTTAAAAGTCATGGTTGAAGTGGTATAAGCAGCCCTTAGCCCAACATATGGCTGAGCCTTAATGCCTTCCGAAACAAGCAAAATGAAGAAGAGAAAAATTATTACCCTTCCCTTAAAATAATTGGCAATGTCAGCCTTATTCATTTCAAAGTTACACATTGGCATGCAAGTATATTATCATGAAAGCTTCCACTCAATTCTTCGCACATAATGAAACTATCAGCGGTAATGAAGCTATTATGGCTGAGGCTTGTTGGATATGTAGAAGAATTGCCTAAGCCAGCTTGTCTTCGACCGATTTCACCTTTAAGCTAATCCTTCCGGAGCCTCCCTTGCGAATGTCTAAGCTTACTGTAACGTAAACCCTGTCGCAATCGGGTTCGAGCAATTGGTAAGCTTTTTCCACCACCTGCAAGGCCTCCTCAAGGGAGCTGGTCTCCACAATTGTTCCCATTGCGGTAAGCTGTGAGGCATGGTTCAACGAACGAACGCCCTCCACCACCCTGGCCACGTAGGGACTAACACTGGCACCCTTATCGGTGGGAAACATGGCAAAATTCATCAGTACAGACATAGGTATTTTATGGTTTTTGCAGGCTAACCGAAATCTCGTTATCCCAGTTGGCCCGAATGTTTATCACACCCTTATTTTTCCCTTCAGTAAACGGGATTACCCTTTCGGGCTGAATGCGCTTCAAGTAGTTGCCGCTATCCCAGGTACCGTTTGCGTTTAAATCATCAATAAATCGAAGTTTATACTTTGCAGGGGCTATGAACGTAAAGGTCACGGATTGGTTGCCTACAACGGCTTTCCTATCTACCACTGCATCCTTTTCGGTCAGCAGCTCAGCTACAACCGCCTTACTTACACCAGAAAATTTAGCTGTGAGGGTTCCAAAACTTTCGGGGTCAGCTCCGGTAAGCTGAAGCTTAAGGGTGTCGTTCAGGGTTGAGGTGTAGCTTTCAAAAGCACCCGGCAAAACAATCATTTTGTAGGTTACATTGGGTTTCCAGGAGGTGTTGAAACGGTAAATCCTGGGGTTTATCGAGTCTGCGACAAGCTTCACGCCAGGCTCCAAAATGCTGTCGGTTTGGTTAAAAATCTGCACTAGCGCACCATTCACCTTTCTTGCAGGTGAAGGAAGGGTAAACTCAAAGGGAACTCCGGGGATAGCAACTGCCATGTTCTTGATGGAGGTTTCAACCTTGAATCCGGTTGGTTTTACAACTTCCTCCTTCTTTCCGCGCTTTGAACGGGAGTCATTCCCGGCTTCCTCGGATTCATAGTAAACAAACCTAAGGGTATCTATCCGAGGCTGAAGCATGTTGAGGGAATCGGTTTTGAGGTACGACAAAGCCAGCTTTAGCGTGTCAGCAGCCGAAATTTTCTCCGAGATAATCCAAAGTTTAACGGTGTCTCCCTCGTTGTCGGGTTCGGGAATATACCATTTCTCGCTAACGGGGTTGTCAACTTGTACCAGCTTAAAACCGCCAACCGGTTTGCGGGAGAAGTTTAGCTCAATTAGATCCCGCTGAGGGCGGTTGGTACCCGTAAGTAGCTGGTAGGGCAGTGGCTCGCTAAATGTTCGCAGCCTTACCCACCTAGACGAATCGGAAGCGTTCATTAGCATATCGTGTGTTACCTTATCCTCGACAAATGCAATATCCTCAATGCCCTGGTTGTAAAGGTAGTTACCGTTGGCATCGGTAATGGCAACAAGCTTGTAATCAATGTTTTTAAGATTGTTTACCTTGAACCTGCCATTTTTACCCGACTTTGCCATATGTGTTGGACGTTTAATATAGGGTAGGGAATCGGCAAAACTACTGTAGAGCATGATTAGCGCTCCCTCAACTGGTTCATTAGTAAAAGAGTTGACAATAGTACCTGCCAGAGAAGCAGTGTCAATGGTTGGGCCGGTTGAAAATGCAAACTCAAAATTTGGAATGGCATTATTCTCATTGTTATCCCTTATGGCATCGCCAAAGTAAACCGTGTAGGTGGTGTTCTCCAGCAGGGTATCTTTTATCTCCAGCTCAATTCGCTTGCCCTTTGGCTTAATTTGAGGTCTGTTATTCAGGGGTGGTGAAACCAGCAACTTTTGCTGCACGTCCTTCAATGCCAGGAACTCATCAAACTCTAATACCAGTTTTTCCCCTCTGAAGTTTATGGCGTTAGGCTTCGGGATGCTGTTTACCAGCGCTGGAGGAATGGTGTCCTTTGGGCCTCCCGTTGGGGTTACCACCTTGGCACAGTTAGGGAAAAGTGAAAGCAGAGCGACAGCAAAAATGGTTATCAGAAGAATTTTTTTTAGCATCTATATTTATCCTTTGTTTAAGTTAGCAAAGTTAACCTAATCGCAATTATCTTTGCAGCAGCTAGCCAAAAAACCTTGAAAATTAGCTGTGTGTGGCTGTTGCTGGATTTAAAACTTTACACCTGCTTATTCCCTACATAATGGATAACAAGAACTTCGAGGATAATTTGTTTTTCTACTGGACTAAAAATCTTGTAGGCACAAATTCCCGGTTTATCCTCAACCTGGCTATTGCTATTCTTTTCGGGACGCTTTACTCCTTTAAAATCGCTCAAACCAACGTAATTCTACTCATATTTGGGGTGGTATCGCCTGTAATTTTTACACTATGCCTCTATAACCTTATTTTGCTTGTTAGCGGGGATAAACAGGAGGTGCTGAATTTTCCATCAGTTTTTTTGGTGAAAAAAAGCAACCGGCTTCTTTCCATTTTCGACAGCTCTCTGGTGGTTTTGCTTGGGTGGCTAATTTACCGGGGCACCCTAAACTACTTCTTTTTCCGTTTTCTACTTACATTCTTTATTCCGGTGTTGCTTATAATTTTCCTCAGGGGTTTGTATTTCTTCATAACTGGCTAAAACAGGGTTAAAGGTAAGCGAATACTTGTCCGCCTACTGGTGGATTCCAGAACTTGTCCGCCTACTGGTGGATTCCAGATTCCAGAACTTGTCCGCCTAACGGCGGATTCCAGAACTTGTCCGCCTAACGGCGGATTCCAGAACTTGTCCGATGTTTTTAGCCCCGAAGGGGCGTAATAAATAGCAAGGGGCGCAGTCCCTTGTATGGAGCGAACGATTTTTACAAGCCCTGAAGGGGCGGAATAGGTTTGAAACGAAGAACCTTGAGAGTTTGGAACCAAGAACCCCGAAGGGGCGTAATACCTAGCCCAGGGTAAAGCCCCGGGTTTAATTGTGGCCTCGGAAGTACTAGCGATGCAAGTAGCGGCTTTTCCAAAGAGCTGTACGGATTCTTTGCATCGCAACGGGAAGAAATAAGTATAA
>ERZ795059.775-NODE-775-length-38834-cov-11.192063_pt1 | contig 38834 bp, 39 predicted proteins | sample MGYA00375143_ERZ795059 | MGnify/ENA primary metagenome ERZ795059 (study PRJEB30188, sample SAMN05720168) | activated sludge metagenome | isolation source: Anaerobic digester | place: USA | collected 2015-01-07 ... | reverse complement strand
AGGCGTTTGAAGAGCTGGTGCATGCTCTTCGGGTGGCGGATGTGCGGGTTGCGCTGGCGGGGGAAGAAGATGAACGGGAGGCCCAGCATCTCGCGGGCGCGTTCGTGGATGAGGACCTGCATGGCGTATTCGAGGGCGCAGATATGGCCTTCGAGTTTGGCGCGGTCGTCTGTCCAGTAGGCGAAGCCTTCGATGTCTTCCGGGTCGGTGACCCAGCTCACGATCTTCTGGAGCCAGGCGCGCATGAATTCGCGGGACCGCGCGACCTTGTCGAGCGGGAAGAGGATGCGCAGCAGGAGGATGAACATCTGACCCATGGGTGGGAGTATAGGGTCGGTTCAGGAGGGGGTGGATTCTGGGGAGGAGTATCCCCCAGCATGCGCGGCCAAGGTGTTGAAATCAGACGGGACGACGTTTCTCTGTCCTACAGTTCTGCACCACCTCTATCCCCCATTCTCGCATCGCTTACGGACGTGTCCCCCGCGCAGGCGGGGTCCAGCGGGTGGGCGTGTTGGTGGATGTCGTGCGCTGACGCGCTCTCGTTTTGTGGGACTGGTTCCCGGCCTTCGCCGGGAACGCGTGAACGGGGGTCACGCTTCCAGCGGTGCATCGTTGATGCACCCTACGGGTTTGGGGGTGGTCTTGGGCAGCGGGACGAGTTGCCCCTGGGTCCCGACTTTCGTCGGGAGGAGCGGGACGATGAGCTGAGGATGGTGGGTGGGGCTGAGTGGGGTCTGTTTCTAGAGCTTTGAGAAGTCTGGGGCGCGTTTTTGTTGGAAGGCGGTGAAGGCTTCCATGGCTTCGGCGCTGCGGAGGCGTTCGCCGAAGATGGCGCTTTCGGTGCGGGACTGGGCGAGGATTTTCTCGCTGTCGCGCATGAGCTTCTTGGCGGCCATGACGGCGCCGATGGGGCGTTGGGCGAGTTTGGCGGCTGCTTCGCGCGCGGCCTTCAGGACCATGTCCTTCGGCAGGGCGGCGTTGGCCAGACCGAGCTGGGCGGCTTGTTCGCCGGTGAGCGCATCGCCGAGGGCGAACATGGCGAACGAACGGGCGTGGCCGATGCGGGCCGGGAGAAGGACGGAGGATGCGGCTTCGGGGACGAGCGCGAGGTTGACGAAGGGCGTGGTCAGCTTGGCATCCGAGGCGACGTAAACGAGATCACAGTGGAGCAGCATCGTGGTGCCGACACCGACGGCGAGGCCGGGGACGGCGGCGACGATGGGTTTGGGGAACTGGATGATGGCTTCGATGAAGCCGTGTGCAGCGGGGGCTTCACCGCCCATCGAGGCGGCGGCGAAATCGGCAAGGTCGTTGCCGCTGGTGAAGCTGTCGCCTTCGGAGGCGAGGAGCACGACGCGGATCGACTTGTCTTCGACGGCGCGGGCGAGCGCTGCGGTGGCGGCGCGGTACATCGCGTTGGAGAGTGCGTTCTTCTTGTCCGGACGGTTCCAGACGATTTCCATGATGCCGTTGGCTTCGGAGATTTTGACCAGATCTGTCGTGTTGGGGTCGGTCATGCGTTCACCTGTTCGGTCTGAAGGACTGTCGCCGTATCAAGCACCTTGGCGAAGTCCGCTTCAAGGTGGGCCATGGTTACATCGAAGATGGTTTGGGCGGGAAGGTCTGACAGATCGAAGCCGAGGACGGCATCGCGCACGACCGTCATGCGGAAGCCGAGATCAGCCCCTGCCCTGACGGTAGAGTTGACGCAGAAGCCGGCGACGGCGCCGGTGACGATGAGATCGGTGATGCCGTTGGTGCGCAGGTGGGCTTCGAGATCGGTGGAGGCGAAGCCTGAGGACGTGCGCTTGATGAAGACCGGCTCGCCTGTCGCGGCCTGTGCGCAGGGCATGGGCTGATAGCCGGCGGCGGCTTCGTGGAAGCCGGATGCCGGATCGTCTTCGCGATGGCGGATGTGCAGGACGGGCTGGCCGGATTTGCGGAAGGCGGCGGCGAGCGCTTCGATGCGAGCGGGCGCGTCGGCGTTGACGCTATCCTGCCCGCGGTCGATGCGCTGCTGCATCTCCATCTGCATGTCGATGATGACGAGAGCTTTCACGCGCGGGCCTCTGGAGGTCTGTGCGGGTGACCTGACACGCGATGAGGTTCGGGGGCAACAAGGTTCGTGTTGGGGGTGGTGAGGACGCGCTCGCGGTTCGACGGGTGCGCAGCTTTGCTGCGCTGCTTACCATGAGTGCTGACCACTGCTTGTCATCCCGGCCGTAGCGGAGCGGAGAGCTGGGACCCATCGAGAGGGGGCGCGCACTCGCAATGGGTCCCGGATAGCGCTCGCGCGCTTCCGGGATGACAAACGGTGGGTGAGGCGGCGGCGGCGGTGTGGTGCATCGTTGATGCACCTACTCTCCGCTTAAACTTCGTCCGGGATCAGGCGATACGCTTGTAGGAGAGGTGGTTGCCGCGGCTGACGTAGAAGAAGTCGAAAGCGTCTGCTTCGATCTTTCCGAGTTCGTAGAAGAAGGTGTTATCGCCCGACTTCACTTCCAGGTAGGTCGAGGTCGGTGTGAAGGTGAGGCCTTCGGCGTTGGCGGGGGATTCCGTGCCCGGGAAAGCGCGCCACTTGGCGACGTCGTTCACGCTGTCATCGCCTGTGTAGGTGTTGGTCCAGGTGTCGGCGGTGATGGTGATGATGGAGTTGGCGTCTTCGGTCGACTGCCATGTGCCGGCAAGCTTGGAGGCGACGTCCTGCGCCGGGATGGCAGCGGCTTCAGCCGGAAGCTCGGGTTCGGTGGCGGCGGATTCGGGGACCGGAGCGGGTGTCGGCTCGGCGGGCTTGGGGTCGCCGCAGGCTGCGAGCGCGAAGGTTGAGACGGCGGCGAGAAGCAACAGGCGCATAAGCGAATCCCCGAAATTGATGCGGAGTATCTAGCTCAGAAAACGAGGCTGCGCTGCATTACTGAAACGGGGCCATGCGGGGTCGAGCGGCGGACGGCCGACTTGAAGCCGCACTTTGCGTAGAAGGGTTCGGCGCGTGGGCTCGCCGTGGCGACGAGCAAGCCTGCGTCGATGGCGATGGCGAACTGCGCTGCCTCTTCCACCAGCTTGCGGCCGATGCCGCCGCGCCAGAGATCAGGCTCGACGAAGGGGCCATCGAGATCGGCGTTACCGTCTTCGCGCGGGACGACGACGACGAAACCCGCCGCCGCGCCCCAGTGTTCGAAGACGATCACGAGGCCGGCGGCGATGTGATCGGCCGGCAGCTCCAGCGCCTCGGGGTGCTGCATCTGCTCGGGCCGATCAGGGTCCCATTTCGTTGACGCGCGACGCTGCAGCTCCTCCAGCGCTTTGCGCTCGGAAGGATGCGCGGGGCGGAACTGGCGGGTGATGGGATCAGCCTACGATTTCGTCGAGACGGAAGAAGAAGTTGATCTCGCGCTCTGCGGAAGCTTCCGAGTCCGAACCGTGGACCGAGTTCTCGCCGATCGATTCAGCGAAGAGCTTGCGGACGGTGCCGTCAGCGGCTTTCGACGGATCGGTTGCGCCCATGACTTCGCGGTGGGCGAGGACGGCGTTCTCGCCTTCGAGGACCTGGATGACGACCGGGCCCGAGGTCATGAAGTCGACCAGCTCACCGAAGAAGCCGCGGGCTTTGTGTTCGCCGTAGAAGCCTTCGGCCTGAGCGCGCGTGAGACGGACGCGCTTCTGGGCGACGATGCGGAGGCCGGATTTCTCGAACACGGCGTTGATCGCGCCGGTGAGGTTACGCTTCGTGGCGTCCGGCTTGATGATGGAGAAGGTGCGTTGGACGGCCATGTGGAGTTCCTGAAGGTGGTCTGGGGAAAGCTGTTCGCCCTGTGAATCGGGCTTGGAGCGCCCCTATAGCCTTGGGAATTGGCCCCGCCAACAGGCTGGTATGGTTTATTGGCAGAGGGAAGTGAGGTTAGTCTGCGCCGGACAAGGGAGACACGCATGGCCGGTGACAACGCAAAGCAGATCGCGGACTGGAACGGGGCGGTCGGGGCGCACTGGGCAGCCGAGCAGGAGCGGAATGACCGGCTGATCAGGGCTTTCGGCGAGGCGGCTCTGGCAGCGGCAGGGGCGCGGGCTGGCGAAGCGGTGCTGGATGTGGGGTGCGGGTGTGGGGATACCTCGCTGGCGCTGGCTGACAGCGTGGGGGTGACGGGGCGCGTCGTGGGGGTGGATGTGTCCGCGGCGATGCTGGCGGTGGCGCGGACACGGGCGAATGGGCGGGAAAACGTCACGTTTGTGGAGGCGGATGCTTCGCGGGCTGAGCTGCCGGAGACCTTTGACCTGCTCTATTCGCGCTTTGGCGTGATGTTCTTTGATGAGCCAGAGGCGGCGTTCCGACAGTTGCGGAAGGCGATCAGGACTGGCGGGCGGGTGGCGTTCTGCTGCTGGCAGAGACCGCAGGACAATCCGTGGGCGATGGTTCCGATGCTGGCGGCGCAGGGGGCTTCGGGGCTCGACATGCCGCGGCCTGACCCGCATGCGCCGGGGCCGTTTGCGTTTGCGGATGCCGTACGGCTTGCGGGGATATTGGAGGCGGCCGGGTTCGGATCGGTGGAGGCCGAGCCGTTCGAGGCGCCGATGTTCCTGGGATCGAGTGTGCGGTCGGCGGCGGAGGGCTGCACAAAGATGGGGCCGGCGTCGCGGATTGCGCGGGAGGCCGGGCCGGATCGGCTGCCGGCGATCACGGAGGCCGTCGCAGCGGCGCTGACACCTCTGGCGGGCGCGGATGGGAGTGTGGCCCTGCCCGGCCGGGTCTGGGTGGTCACGGCGCGGGCCACCTGAGCGTACATTTTGGCGCCTTGGCGCAGTCTGGTCATAGACCAAGAACGGCGGGGGATGCTCTAGCCGATTGTGTTTGTTGACTTTTCATACGTTAAGAAAATTTTGAGGCGCGCCTTTTTTGAGCCCCGATCCATCTCCATCTCTCGCGCATCAGAAGACCGGGCCTTGAAGCTCGGCCAGGAACAGAAAATAGAACGCGCTCCTCCCATGCTCGCCAAACGCTTCATCGTCGCGGCCTTTGCCGCCCTCGCCGTCGGAATGTCGTCCCTCGCCTTCTCGGGCTCGAACGACCTCTTCGTCGACATGCAACCGCAGCCGACCGTCGTCGCTATCCTCGACTAGGGTTAAGCGGGCTGTAGCCAGCTAACAATTCGAATGCGTGCGCCTTCCGCTTTGGCGGAGGGCGCGGGTATTCGCGTGGCTGTTGCGTACGTAGGTCCGAAGCGGCGGCCGAAATTATCGACGGCGGCCGCTAGCTTTTCGGCGTGACTATCGTTCCATCCGCGGTGCGGCCGAGCATGAGGCGTTTGTCGAGGTTCTCCTTGCGGATGCGCGTCAGCTCGACAAGCCGCAGGTCTTCCGTCCAAGCGCGCCGGTATGCCGGCATCGCGCGAACTTCTTCGGGAAATTCGGATGCACCGTAAGGAAGCGTCTCGCTGATGTAGAGTGAGCCGGAAGCCATTGATGCCTCAAGCGCGCGTGCGGCATTTTCCGCATCGCCCGCCCAGGCAAGCTCGATCGCCAGTATCCATAGCGCGTCATTGCCGAGGCGGTTGATGACGAGAGAAGGCGCTTCAGGCCCCATCATCTGATCTAGCTCACCACGCAAAAGCGTCACGAATTCCTGCTTGCGCCGCCCCTCCAGCATGTCCGCGGCCAATCGCATGCGGGCCAACAACGTGGCGACCGCTGGCGGAGGCGCCCCCTTGAAGAACTCCCCGTCCACCTTGTCGGCCATTTTCCGCATCTCGCCTGCGTCGCGGATGAGAAGAAGCGCGAGATAGGCTTCACTCATCACGGAGAGATTGGCGGGCTGCTCCTGCAGCACGGACATCAGGATGTCCTGAGACTCCTTGTACCGTCCAAGGCAGCGCAGCGGGCGTGTCATCACCCGTTTCGGTCCGATCAGATTCGGCGCCAGATTAACTGCCACTTGCGTTTGCTCCAGGCTGGCAACGCAATTGCCAGTCGTGAGGAAAAAATAGGAGTAGTACTGCCGCAGATAGAGATGGTTCTGATTGAGCTGCAGCGCTTTCTCGAACAGCGCGGCGGCGTCTGCCCAGCGCCACTCATGCCGGCGGTAGTGTTCGGCGAGGATTGCCATCGCTTCGATGTTGTTCGGATTGCTGGCCAGCGCGCGGCGTGTGATTTCGGCAGCACGCATCTGACGCTGCAGGTTCGGCTCGTGCGCGTTGAACAGTTCCGTAGTGCGCGCGTTCGCCGTCATCACCGCCAGCGTCACAAGCGCGTCCGAGTTTTCCGGATCGATCGCCAGCGCCTGCTGAATGAGGCCCCACGCCTTGTCGCCACGTCTGAGCCTTTCGGTCTGATCGGAGGGCAAGCCGTCGACATTGGTGAGCTCGTAAGCTTCACGCACCAGCGGATAGATACGCGGATCCTGAGACTTCGGCGCCGGTAGCGGCGCGCCGCGATCGACGCGCGGCAGCATCGCTTCCACGACCCGTGACAGCAGGATCTGCTGAATGCGCCCCATATCCGAGGCGGGCCCGGATTCGCGACCCGTCCAGAAATTGGCGCCGTTGCTTGTGTCCACAAGGTCGGCCGTCAGCTCGATCGTGTCGCCTGTACGCGTGAAGCCGCCATCGAGGAGCCAATCGGCCGATAGTGTCTTGCCCATATCTTGCGCCGACGCGCCGGTCTCGGCGGCTGCGAATGTCGAAGCATCCGATAGGACGCGCAGGCCCGCCATCTCGGACAGGGAGTTGCGCATTCCGCGTGCAATGCCCGTGGCCAGAAGCTTGTCGTCAGCCTGGGCTGACAGGTTCTTGAATGGCAGAACCGCCACCGTCATCAGCCTGGGTTCGGCTGTGGGGGCCGGCTGAGACAGCAGTCCTGTTACCGCCCACGCTCCAAGTATCAGCGCGACTACGACGCTGGCGGCGACGGCCAGCATGGCCATGCGCGATTGGCGGAGTTTCGAGCGTTCTTTGGAGGGTTCCGGTGCAATGGATTTCTGGGCCAGTTGTGAAGGGGGTGGCGGAGCCGGGGCGGCTTCGGGCTGGGGCGGCCGCGCTGGCGGAGCGCCAGAAGCTACCGGCGAGGCTGTCTCCGGGTCGAATGTCACGGTCAGCCGGTAGCCACGCTTTGGGATGGTCTCGATGAGTTCCCCGGCATGGCCAGCGTCGCGGAAGGCTTTCCGCAGGAGAGATACCGCGCGCGTAAGGCTTTCGTCGGCGCCGTATTCGACTTTCCAGACCTGATCGATGAGGGCTTCGCGACTCAGGACTTCGCCGGGATGAACGGCCAGCAGCGCCAGCAGGTCCATGATCTTGGGTTCGAGCGACCAGGAACCGGCGCCGTTCGCGATGATGTTGCGCGACGGATCGACCTGAATGGACCCTAGCCGGAACGCCCCCATTGCGGCGCCTCCCCCTTGTCGCTGTGGCGAGGTTAGGGGCGACGGTGCGCTCTGTCACGGCGTCATGAATAAACACCCGAAATTCAAGGGCATCATCTTTCCATCAGGTATTTCGGAAATCGATCAGCGCGACATCGGGCGTCGATCAGGACGTTTCCCCGCCTCTCGCCGAGGTTGGTTGGGCAGCCAGACGGGCTGACACAGCAGGAGACGCCCACATGAAAAAGTTCCTCGTTCTCGCCACCCTGATCGCCGCCCTCGCCCCGGTTGCGCTCGCCCCCGCCGCTCAGGCCAAGACGCCGCGCAGCCAGGCGATCGTTGTTTCGACCGCAGACCTCGATGTCAGCCAGCCGGCGGACGCCGCCATGCTGGTCACGCGGATCGAAAGCGCGCTGCGCCCCTTCTGCGTCGTGAACAAGTCTTACGACACGGTCTCGCTCTGCATGCGCGACCAGACCCACAAGACGGTGCGCCGGCTGGGCATTCCGGAAGTGAAGCTGGCGCTGGAGCAGCGGTCTGCCCCGGCCACCGCGCTGGCCCTGCGCTAACCGCCAGAGACGCCCCCCACCTCAACATCGTTTCACGAAGGAAATGATCAGCAAGTGCGGGACGAAGGCGCTGACGGAATCCGTTGCGACGATCAATGAGCCGCTTCTGACCGCTTACTACAACCCGGTCACCGTCACACAACTTGCCTCGCGTTGACCCCGGCGCGAGGTCCTGGGGCCGAGCCTGGTGGACGGGCTCGGCGGGACGGGCGAGCGGGCGCTGGCGACAGCGCCCGCTTTTCGTTTGCGCTCCAGTTGGGCGGCTATTTCTTCAGCTTCTGCTCGAACCAGGCGACCATCATGTTCATGGCTTCGTTGGCGATGGCGTCTGTGCGGACAGGATCGCCTTCGACGTAGAAGTCGTGGCCAGCGTCGGGGAATATCTTGAGCTGGTTTTCGACACCCGCCTTGTCGAGGGCGGCTTTCATCGTTTCGGACTGCGAGACGGGCACGCCCTTGTCCGAGCCACCGGAGATGATCAGCGTGGGTGAGTCCTTGGCGTCGACGAAGTGGATGGGCGAGATGGTCTTGCGCAGGTCGTTGTCGAAATTGATGACGCCCTGCTTGGGGCGATCGCCGAGCAGGATGTCGAGATCGGTGGGCGGGAAGTAGGCGACAACGGCTTTGACGCGATTGCTGAAGCGTTCGAGCGGGTTGGTTGCGGTCGGGTCGCCATCGTCAGCCATCGTGCCGGCGACGAGCGAGAGATGGCCGCCGGCGCTGGCGCCCCAGACGCCGATACGTGCGGGGTCTGCGCCGTAGTCCTTCGCGTGCAGCTTGATGTGGCGGAGGCCGAGGCGGATGTCGGTTACGGCGTCGGGAATCTGGAAGCGCGGCGCGGATGAGTGATAGAGCGCGACGACGGTGAAGCCTTTGTCGATCAACCACTGATAGCGGGCCTGGCGTTCTTCTGGCGGACCCCATTTCGAATTCCAGCCAGCGGACACCATGTTCACGACGAGCGCGCCGTTGGCTTTTTTCTTCGGCTTGAAGACGTCGTAGGTGAGCGCCATGCCGTCGCGATGGCCGTAGATCACGTCGCGGACGTAGGTGGCGGTTTTGAGTTCTGCGGCGGTTGGGAGGCCGAGGGCTTTGCGGGGGTAGCCGCTGAGTGGGGCTCCGGAATCGGAGACGGAAGTGGTGGATGCAGGCGGCGTCTGGGCGATGGCTGGCGTGGCGAGGAGGCAGGTGAAGGTGGCGAGTGCGAGCGCTTTCAGTTGCATGCCGGATCTCCCTGATCGGGCGCAGCTTAGCGATTTCGCGGCGGGTGAGAAGAGCGGCAGGTGTGGGGCGGAGTTGCTGGCGTGCGGGCGGGTGCGTACAAGCTGCGAAGCATCAGGGGCTGCGGTATGAGCTGGATCGATTATTTTCGCAGGCGCGGCGTGCCACATGCGCTCATGCTGGCGCTGGTCGCGTTTGCTGTCGTGCTGGTGCTGGATCAGGCGAGCAAGTGGTGGGTGGTTGAGGGGCTGAACCTCAAGGAGCGCGGCGTGATCCCGGTGCTCTCGCCTTTCCTTACCTTCCAGATGGCGTGGAATGACGGGGTGAATTTCGGGCTGCTGGGCGGCAATCCGGGAGCGATGCGCATTCCGCTGATCGTGCTGTCGCTGTGCTTTACTGTGACGCTGATTGCGTTTGCGCGCGGGGCGTCGAACAGAGTTCAGGCGATTGCGCTGGGCGTTGCGGCGGGCGGCGCGCTGGGCAATGCGATCGACCGGATGACGCGGGGCGCGGTGGCGGATTTTCTGAATATGTCGTGTTGCTCGCTGAACAACCCTTGGTCGTTCAATGTCGCCGACATTGCGATCTTTGCAGGGTTGGGCGTGGCGGTGTTGTGCAGCGGGAAGAAGTCACAGCCAGCATGAAGCCTCGCCAAATTCAGACGTGGTTGTTGGTGGCCGCGGTCGTGATCGTTGGCGCGCTGTTCGTCTATCGATACTGGCTGGCCCCTGCCGCTTCATAGCGGCAGGACGGTGCATTTCCGCTTTGCTTCAATGCACCCTATGTCGTCTCGGCAAACAGCTCGCGGCCGATTAGCCAGCGGCGGATCTCTGATGTCCCTGCTCCGATTTCGTACAGCTTCGCGTCGCGGAGGAGGCGGCCGGTTGGGTAGTCGTTGATGTAGCCGTTGCCGCCTAGGATCTGGATGGCGTCGAGGGCGAGTTGCGTGGCGGTTTCGGCGGCGAAGAGGATGGCGCCGGCGGCGTCCTTGCGGGCCGTGCGGCCTGCGTCGCAGGCTTTGGCGACGGCGTAGACGTAGGCCTTGGAGGCGTTCATCTTGACGTACATGTCGGCGACCTTGCCCTGGATGAGCTGGAACTCGCCGATGGATTTTCCGAACTGCTTGCGGTCGTGGATGTAGGGCAGCACGACGTCCATGCACGCCTGCATGATGCCGGTTGAGCCGGCGGCGAGCACGGTACGCTCGTAGTCGAGGCCGGACATCAGGATTTCGACCCCGCTGTTGAGTGGGCCCATGAGATTTTCTTCCGGGACTTCGCAATCTTCGAAGACGAGTTCGCCGGTTTCGGAGCCGCGCATGCCGAGCTTGTCGAGTTTCTGGGCGACGCTGAAGCCCTTGAAGCCCTTCTCGATGATGAAGGCGGAGATGCCGCGCGAGTTCTTCTCGGGCGCGGTCTTGGCGTAAACGATCAGCGTGTCGGCGCTGGGGCCGTTGGTGATCCACATCTTGGAGCCGTTGAGGATGTAGCGATCGCCCTTCTTCGTGGCGGTGAGCTTCATCGAAACGACGTCGGAACCGGCGCCGGGTTCGGACATGGCGAGGGAGCCGAGGTGTTCGCCGGTCATGAGCTTGGTGAGATAGCGGCGCTTCTGCTCGTCGGTGCCCCAGCGGCGCATCTGGTTCACGCAGAGGTTGGAGTGGGCGCCGTAGCTGAGGCCCACGGAGGCGGAGGCGCGGCTGATCTCTTCCATCGCGACGGCATGTTCGAGATAGCCAAGGCCGGAGCCGCCCCACTCTTCTTCGACGGTGATGCCCAGAAGGCCGAGCTCGCCCATGCGGGGCCAGAGGTCGCGCGGGAATTCGTCCGTGCGGTCGATCTCCGCCGCGCGGGGCGCGATTTCGGATTGGGCAAAGCTACTGACGGTGTCGCGGATCATGTCCGCGGTTTCACCAAGGTCGAAGTCGAGGGAGCGTGTGTTCGGGATCATGGGCGGCAATCTACCCAGCGCGGGGCGGATTGCCAGACTGCCGTTTGGGGAGGTTGAGATCTCTACTCAGCTTTCTTCTGGACGGTTCCAGAAGAGGAAATAGACGCTCATCAGCAGCAAAACGCCAAAAACGGCCAGAATGGTGGCGGCGGCGCGCGGCAGGCTGTCGTCCAGCGAGGCGGAATGCTGGAAGGCATCCACAGCGCCGATGACCAGGCCGAAGAGCGACAGGACGAGCAGGATGATCCAGGGCGCCTGCATGGCGAGGCGGCCGGAGAGCGGGCCTACACGCTTCGAAGCGCCGTTGACGTACTTCGCTTTGCGCTCGGCTTCCGCGAAAAGCGTGGCCGGATCGGCCGGGGGCGTCACGATTTCGGTATCGTCGATGATCGGGCGCGCACGATGGATGGTGCGTTCTGCAGGCTGATCGAAATCCGGCAGACCTTCGCGGACTTCCTGATGGCGCGGCTTGGCGCCGGGCGTGATCGTGGATTCGACGTCGCTCTGGGCGCGCTCGAGGATGCGGGCGACGCGTTCGGCCATGACACGACTGGAGTCGGCGGGCTGCGGTTCGGGTTGCGGCTCGGGTTGTGGTTCAAGTTGTGACTGGGCAGGCTCGGCCTGAGGTTGCGTCGTCGGGGCCGCTTTAATAGGCGCTGGCGTAATCGGAGGCTGGGGCGGCGACACGGTGGCGCCGAGCGGCATCGGGATTTCCGGGGCCGGATTTATGGACTCGCGGGTGCGCTCGGCGAGGCGACGCACGGCTTCGGCGATGTCGCCGGAGGGCGACGGGCCGTCGTCTTCGTCATCGAGACGCTGGAGCTGGGCGACATCGATCTGCGGCACGACGATGGGCGTCGGCGCCGCGGGATGGCCACTCGGATGATCGAGGAACAGGGATTTCTCGGCCGCGCGGCGACGGACCAGCGCATCGACAACCATGACACGGCCGTTGAGGCGCGCCTTGCGCCACAGGTCGAAACCGTTGGCGGCGGCGAGATAGTTGCCGGCATTGATGTTGGCGAGGATCTCGCTTTCGCGGAACTGGCCCGGCGAGATGTTGAAGGCGAGCGAGACCAGCGCATCGAACTGGTTCTGCATCAGCGGCGCGTAGGTCCACTGGGCGATCGCGTCTTCGACCGGCTTGAGGTCGTAGGTCAGGAGGTCGGTTGCGTCTTTCTCGCTGATGGTCAGCCCCTCGCGGGCGGTGCGCACATGGCCATAGCCGATCGTCCAGCGGCCATCAGGCAGCCGGGCGGCCGTTTCGCGGAAGCCTTCGAAGCTCTTGATGAGCTCGAGGCCGTTTGAGGAGACACGCATACGTCCAGTCATCGTCCTGACCTGACACATTCCCAACGGAATTCGCCTGTGCCGTGCAACCCGCACGCCGGTCTCGTGAAAATGTTCAGACGAGCATCAGGCTGGCCAGCCCGAGGAAGACGAAAAACCCCATCAAATCAATGCTCGTTAGCACAAAGACGGACGAGGCAACGGCCGGGTCGAGACCCAGACGGCGGATGGTTAGCGGGGCAAGAATCCCGATCAGGCCCGCCCAGGTAAACGTGGCGGACATCGCGATAAGGATAACGAGGCTGAGGCGCGGATCATGGAACCAGACCAGCACGACGAGGGAAGCGACGCTGGCGATGACGAGGCCGTTAATGATGGCTGTCAGCGCTTCACGGCGGATGGCGCGGCGGATCAGCGGGCCCTCCAGGTCGCGCTCGGCGATGGCGCGCACGGACACGGCCAGCGCCTGCGAGCCAGCATTGCCGCCAAGGCCGGCGACCACGGGCATCAGGAAGGCCAGCGCCACGAACTGGTCGATGATCGGCGCGAACAGCGACACCACGGTTGATGCAAGGAAGGCGGTGACGAGGTTAACCCCCAGCCATGGGATACGCGCACGGACAGCGGACAGGACCGACTGGTTGACGCCCGCCTCGCTGACGCCCGACAGGGCGAGGATATCTTCCTGGGCTTCTTCCTGGATAACGTCGACGACGTCATCGATGGTGATCATGCCGGTGAGGCGGCCGGCGTCGTCGACGACGGGGGTTGAGGCAAGGTTGTACTGGCGGAAGATGTAGGCGACCTCTTCCTGGTCCATCTCCGGCCGGACGGTGGCCTTCACCTCCTTCATGATGTCCTTCAGCGGCTTGTCGCGCGTGGAGCGCAACAGCAGGGACACGGGCACGCAGCCCATAAGGCGGAAGGCGGGGTCGACGATATAAATCTCGAAAAAGTTCTCCGGCAGGTCGTCTTCCGAGACCGAGCGCATGTGGTCGATCGCCTGCCCGACATTCCAGAACACGGGTGCAGCCACGAAGGCGCGCTGCATCAGGCGGCCGGCGGATTCCTCATCGAACGACAGCGCACTTTCGATGGCGGCGCGGTCTGTCGCGGAGACTTTGGTGAGAATTCGGGCGCGGCGATCTTCTTCGAGATCGCTGAGCAGGAAGGATGCGTCGTCTGAATCGAGATGGCCGATCATCGCCGTGACGGCGTTGTCGGTCAGCTCGTGCAGGGCTTCCAGGCGGGCGGTATCCGACAGTTCGGCGACGGCCTCGGCGGGCAGCTCCTTGCCGAGCAGGTGGATCGCCTTGCGGAAAGCGTCGGGCGGCAGGTGTTCCAGCAAGTCGGCGGTGTCGGCCGGGTGGAGATTTTTGACTGTGCGCCAGAGGTACGGCTTATCGCCATCGCCTACGGCCCCGACAAAGTGCGCGATGAAGGACGGCGAGATGACGCCAGTCGATTCAACCGTTTCAATGGATTCGGGATGGTTTTCGGGCGCGCCGGGGTCGTGGGTGTCATTCATGGCGACCTCCCTACTCCCGAACGGCGTTCTCTCTGTTGAAGTTGCTGGTGCGGTCGAGAAGACTCGAACTTCCACGCCTTGCGGCGCTACCACCTCAAGGTAGTGCGTCTACCAATTCCGCCACGACCGCACGCCGAAGCAAGGTGCGCCGTATAAGCCGGGTTTTGCAGAATGTGAAGCGGAAAGTCTGGGATCGCGCAGATACCCAAAAGCCCAGTAAAACAGGGCTATTGTTCGGTGGCGAAGTAATCCTCGACCTGGGCAGACCGGGTGATGTTGACCGAGATTCTGTCGTTCTCGATGACCAACTCGCCCCGGGCGATGGGGTGGTTGTTGGCCAGAATCCAGACTTCGTCGTTCTCGTTGGTGTCCAGCTGGATGACGGCGCCACGGCCCATGCGCAGCAATTGCTGCATAGGCATGAGCGACCGGCCCAGAAGGACGGTTATCTCGACGCCAACATGATCCAGTTGAGACTGCACGCGACCGCTCCGATATAGAGAGGCAGAGTCAGGGTTTCGGATTTCGGACAGGTTAATGACCACTGGATGGGCCATTTCTGAAGGGCTTGTGGGGTATCCCGAAGCAGTCGCGGCGATGGAATCGCGGGCGGCTGCGATAGCGGAGGGGCGCGCGGACGAACTTGTCTGGCTCGTGGAGCACCCTGCCCTCTATACCCGTGGCGCAAGCGCGCAGGAGGGCGATCTGCTCGATCCCGGCCGCTTCCCGGTGTTCGACACCCAGCGCGGCGGGCAGTTCACCTATCACGGGCCCGGGCAACGGGTTGCCTATGTGATGCTCGACCTCACCAAACGCGGGCGGGACGTGAAGCAGTTCGTATGTTCGCTGGAAGCATGGATCATCGGGACGCTGGCGACCTTCAATGTGAAGGGCGAACGGCGGACGGGCCGGGTGGGCGTATGGGTGGACCGGACGCGCGCGGGCGGCGAGCTGCGCGAGGACAAGATCGCGGCGATCGGTGTGCGCCTGAAACGGTGGGTCAGCTATCACGGCATCAGCCTGAACGTGGAGCCGGACCTGTCGCACTTTGGCGGGATCACGCCGTGCGGGGTGAGCGATCCCGGGCTGGGCGTGACGTCGCTGGCGGATCTTGGGCAGCTGATCCCGATGCACGAGGTGGACGTGGCGCTGAAGGCTGCGTTCGAGGAGACGTTTGGGCCGGTGGAGCGCGTGGCTCCGCCGGTTTAGCCGCCGCGAGTCTATCCGCCACTCAGGGGCGGCAGCAGAGCGATTTCATCGGCGTGTGTGATGCGCGTGGCGGCTTCGTCGGCGACGAGTTCCTGGTTCACCGCGATCCGCACGGACTTGGAGCGCAGGGTTTCGGCGAGATCGGGGTTCTCGCTGATCAGGAGCGCGCGGAGCTCGGCTGCCGTGCCTGCGCCTTCGGGAAGCGCGATGGAGTCAGCGCCGAATGCGTCCTTGAGACGCCCGAACAGGAGGACTGCGCCAGCCATCAGCCGCCCGTCAGGGACATGGTGCGCGGGGATGCGGGAGACGCCAGGCGATCGGCGTTGAAGTCGTGGCCTTTCGGCTTGCGCTCGATTGCACCGAGGATGGTTTCGCGCAGGAGCGCGCCGGTGGAATCGGTGCGGAGAGCTTCGCGCAGGTCTGCGCCGTCTTCGCGGCCGAGGCAGGTGTAGAGGCGACCCGTGCAGGTGACGCGGACGCGGTTGCAGCTTTCGCAGAAATTGTGGGTGAGCGGCGTGATGAAGCCGAGCTTGCCACCCGTCTCCTCGATCTTCACGTAACGCGCTGGGCCGCCGGTGGTGTAGTTGAGATCGGTGAGCGTGAATTGCTGCTGGAGATCGCCGCGGACTTTTTCGAGTGACAGGAAGTCTTCGACGCGATCCGTCTCGGCCTCGCCCATGGGCATGGTTTCGATCAGCGTCATGTCGGCGCCGCGCTGGTGGGCGAAGCGGATCAGGTCCGGGATTTCCTGCTCGTTGATGTTGTGCAGGGCGACGGTGTTGATCTTCACCTTGATGCCGGCGCGGATGGCGGCGTCGATCCCGGCGATGACTTCCTCCAGCATGTCGCGGCGGGCGATCTTTTCGAACAGGTCGCGCTTGAGCGTATCGAGCGAGACGTTGATGCGGCGGACGCCGATGGCGGAGAGGTCGCCAGCGTATTTGGACAGCAGCGTGCCGTTGGTGGTGAGCGTGAGTTCGTTGAGGCCGTTGCCGAGATGGCGCGAGAAGCGGGCCATCAGCTCCATGAAGTCCTTGCGGACCAGCGGCTCGCCGCCCGTGATGCGCAGCTTGTCGACGCCGAAGGACGCGAAGGCGGTGACAAGTTCGTCCAGCTCTTCGAAGGACAGTACGTCCTTGCGTGGCAGGAAGGTCATCCGCTCGGGCATGCAGTAGGTGCAGCGGAGATCGCAGCGATCCGTGATCGACAGGCGGAGGTAAGTGACCTTCCGCTTGAACGAATCGACCAGCCCGCCCTGCCCGGCCGCGAGCGCGGTGGGCGAGGCGACGGTGGCGGGTTTGCCCGCTGGTCGCGCGTTGATGAGCGTGTAGGCCATTTCGCCTGCAGAATAGCGTTGTAGGCGGCCAAGTCGAGCGGGTCGGCTGACGCTCGGTCAGCCCATCGGGTATCTGATTTCCTTGGAAACTGCATCGACCTTCTTCAACATCTCGGCATCGAGGGTGACGTCGGCGGCGGCGAAGATGTCAGGCAGCTGGTCTTCGTGGGTGACGCCGACGATGGTTGAGGCGACGAAGTCGTGCTGTTTCGACCAGGCCGTGGCGAAGGTTGTGACCGACATTCCAGCTTCGTTGGCGAGGCCGATCCAGCGCTCGGTGGCGGCAAGTGTATTCTCATTGACGAAGCGGCGGGCCATGGGGGCCTGGCGGCTACCCATGTCCTTGTACTTGGTGAAGCGGGCGCCTTCGGGCCACTGGCCGTTCTGGTACTTGCCTGTCAGCACACCACCGCCAAGCGGCGAATACGGGATGCAGCTGACGCCTTCCTGACGGCAGACCTGCGCCAGTTCGTCCTCGAAGCGGCGGTTGTTGAGGCTGAAATTGTTCTGGATCGACTCGTGGCGGGCGATGCCGAGTTTTTCTGAGGTGGCAATAGATTTCATCAGGCCCCAGCTCGTCTCGTTCGAGCAACCGATGACGCGAACCTTGCCAGCGGTGACGAGGTCATCGAGCGCGGCCATGTGCTCGTCATAGGCGACGCCGTGGTCGGGCCAATGGGTCTGGTAGAGATCGACATAGTCGGTCTGCAGGCGCTTGAGACTGGCCTCGATGGCGCGGACAACGTTGTGGCGGTCGAGCGCGGTCATGCCTTCGCGCTGAGCGGACTTGATCCAGCCGTGCGAAGGGCCGGAGACCTTGGTGGCAAGCAGGATCGCGTCGCGCGGCTTGGTCTTCATCCAGCGGCCGACGATCTCTTCGGTGCGGCCGGCGTATTTGACGTCGGGTGGGACCGGGTAGTTTTCGGCGGTGTCGTAGAAAGTGATACCGGCCTCAAAAGACTTGTCGAGGATGCGGAACGACATGGCCTCGTCGGCCTGATTACCGAATGTCATCGTGCCCATGCAGATTTCGGACACATGGATCGGGCTGCGCCCAAGGCGGCGGGTTTTCATGATCTCTCTCCCCTTACGTGCGCCAATAGATAGGCGTGTGAGCGGACGCTCACAAGTGGCTAGCTCTCCATAAGTCGCGGCATGAGTTCGACCATGTTGCAGGGCATGTGGCGGCTATCGAGTTGCCAGCGGATGAGTTTGTCCCAGCCGTCTTTCACGGCGCCGTTGGAGCCCGGCAGGCAGAAGATGAAGGTGGCGTTGGCGACGCCGGCGCAGGCGCGCGATTGCAGCGTGGAGGTGCCGACGCTGGCGAAGCTGACCATGTGCCAGACAACGTTGAAGCCTTCGATCTCCTTGTCGAACAGCGGGCGGACGGCTTCTGGCGTGACGTCGCGACCGGTGAGGCCGGTGCCGCCCGTGGTGACGACCGCGTCGATTGTTGGGTCGGCGATCCATTTGCGCATGATGGCGCGGATGGCGTTGACCTCGTCCGGCACGATGGCCTTGTCGGCGAGTTCGTGGCCGGCTTCCTTCACGCGGTCTGCGAGGATGTGGCCGGAGGTGTCCGTCTCATCGGTGCGCGTGTCGGAGATTGTGAGCACGCAGACACGAAGCTGCTTGAACTCCATCGTGTCGACCATCTTGCCGCCCGGGGCGGTCAGCGGGGGATAGGCGGGTCCGGGCATGGTCTCTATTCCTTGTTCCAGCGCGCGTGCGCTTCACGGTCGTCGCTGCGGGGTTCTATCCATTCGGAGCTTTCTTCGCCAGATTTGGCGGCGCGAACTTCTTTCTTCCAGAAGGGCGCTTCGGTCTTGAGGCGGTCCATCAGGTAGTCGACGGCCTGCAAGGCTTCGCGGCGATGTTTCGAGAGCGCCACGACGAGAACGATGGCTTCGCCGGGGGACATGCGGCCGTAGCGGTGGATGACGAGCGTATCCATGACGTCGAAACGGGCGCGGGCATCGGCCTCGATCTTGGCGATCTGCTTCTCGGTGAAACCGGGATAACCTTCGAGTTCCAGCGCTGACACAGCGCCACCATGAGCGCTGTCGCGAACGGTTCCGATGAAGCTCGCAAGCGCGCCCGCCTCGCCGCGCCCTTTGGCGAAAGCGGCGGTTTCGGCGTGCGGGTCGAAGGCTTCGGTCTGGACGCGGATCATGCGGCCACTGTAGCGCCCTGTTCTGCCGATGGGAACGTCAGGCTAGCTCAGCTTCAGGATCACCGCCGAGAATGGCGGGATCATCAGGGTCGAACCGCTAAACACGGGATCAGACGTCCAGAGGACATTGGGTTTTACGCCATACTCGCGGGACGTTTCCGAGGCGCCGAAGTTGAAGACACATTGGATATGTTCGCCATTCAGTTCGCGGTCGAAGACCAGCAGGTCGCCCGCCGCTTCAACGACGCGGAAGGCGCCGGCGTTGAGCGCGCCACTTGCCTTGCGCAACGCAATCAGGGTGCGTGTGGTGTGGAGCATGGACTCGGCCAGCTTCTCCTGGCTGGCGACGGCCAGCACACGCTGGCGCGCATCGATGGGGAGCCAAGTCTCTTTCGCCTTCGAGAAGCCGGCGAGGTTTTCGTCTTTCCACGGGATCGGCGTGCGGCAACCGTCCCTGCCCTTCGTGGCGGGCCAACCATTGATGCCCCACGGGTCTTGCAGCTTTTCGAACGGCACGTCGGCTTCGGGCAAGCCGAGCTCCTCGCCCTGATAGAGGAAGATTGTGCCGCGCAGCGAGAGCAACAACGCCATGAACAACGGCGCAGCACGCGATGGCGGGCAGCCCAACGCTTCGCCCCAACGAGTCGCGACCCGCTTCACGTCGTGATTGGAGAACGCCCAGCTTGGCCAGCCATCGTTTGGGCCATCCCGCCATTGGCTCAGCACGTCGCCCATTTTCTCGACGCCGGGCCATGCCGCAAGAAAATCGAACGAATAGGCCGTGTGCAGCCTGTGTTGGCCCTGGGTGTATTCAGCCATCAGGCTGTAGGAGCCCGGCGCGAGTTCGCCGACCGTCATGTTGTCGCCCAAGCCATCCACGCGCTCGCGGATCTTGGCCATGAAATCCAGCGTTTCGGGCTGGTTGGAATTGTACTGATGAAGTTGCATGTCGCGCGGCAGAGCCGGAGCTTGCACGCCGGACGGTGGGTTATCGCGCAGGGCCGCATCGTGGACGTAATAGTTTGCGACATCCAAACGGAAACCATCGACCCCGAGCTGCAGCCAGAAGCGCGCTATGTTGAGGATTTCCAAACGCACAGCTTCGGTACGGAAGTTCAGGTCAGGCTGCGTGGGCAGGAAGTTGTGCAGGAAGTACTGGCGACGACGCGGCTCCCACGTCCACGCCGGGCCACCAAACCACGCTTGCCAGTTGTTGGGCGGCGAACCATCCGGCTTGGGATCGGCCCAGACATACCAGTCTGACTTGTCGTTTTGCCCATCCTGACGCGATTGCTGGAACCACTCATGATCGGACGAGGTGTGCGACCAGACTTGATCGATGATGACTTTCAGGCCGCGATCATGCGCAGCTTTCAGCAGGGCTTCGAAATCCTGCAACGTGCCGAACATCGGATCTACAGCGCGATAGTCGGAAACGTCATAGCCGAAGTCGCGCATGGGCGACTTGAAGAACGGCGACAGCCAGATGCCGTCAACGCCAAGCGACTTCACATGGTCGAGCTTCGAGGTGACCCCTTTGAGGTCGCCGATGCCATCCCCATTCGAGTCCATGAAGGAGCGCGGATAGATCTGGTACATCACGGCGCCGCGCCACCAGTTCGTCGACGTCATCACGCAAACTCCTCAGGTCCGGCTCAAAAAACCCGGACACCCCAGCCATATGACCACGCCCGGGACTCGCGGAACGATGGTTAGTGGTTTTTGCCCCTGAAAGCACGCACAACTCGCGAGTTCGGCACGCGCGTCAGGGCATCTCGGCTATCGCTCCTTCAACGAAGCAAAGGGCCGGAAGATGCGGGCAAGCAAACGATCGACAAGCGAAAGAACAGGCGACGAACGCTGCCATGAATATGTTCGGGAAGTTCCTCGGCCGATAGCTTCACCGCACGGCTTCAGCTTTCCTTGAACCGCGTTTTACCTGGAGCGCAGGGGCAGTCGCGACGCTTGGCGGAAAAAATCCTGCAAAAGCAGGCTGCGCACTGATCTCCATCAACAGCGACAAGGAACCGTTGGATATCTAGAATCAAGTCGCGATTCACAGTGATGATTGGCCTAGAGAAGGGCCATGCCAAAAGACCACGAGCCTACGACGACGACGCTGCCGCCCCCGCACAACCTGCAGGCCGAAATGGCCGTGCTGGGCGCGATTCTGTTCGACAACAATGCGCACCAGCGCGTGACGGATATCCTGAAACCGCGCGATTTCTATGCGCCGGCGAACTCGGCGATCTTTGAGGTGCTCGACCGTCTGATCGCCAGCGGGCGCGTGGCAGATGGCGTGACCCTGCGCGAGCATTTCGATCGCGATGGCAAGCTGGTGGATATTGGCGGCGCCCGCTATCTGGCCGACTTGCTGGACTCGGCGGCGTTCGGCCCGGAGATCCTCGATTACGCCAAGCTGATCCACGACCTGTCGCTGCGCCGGGAATTGATCGATATCGGCTCGGAGATGGTGCAGAAGGCAACGCGCGCCGACATTGACGAGCCGGGCGAGTTCCAGATCCAGGACGCCGAGAAGAAACTGTTCTCGCTCGCCGAACGTGGTGCGGGCGCGCAGGGCTTCCAGACATTCAACTCGGCGCTGGCGACATCGATCGAAACCGCCACCCTCGCCTTCAAGCGTGATGGCAAGATCGCGGGCGTGCCTACGGGCCTCAGTGAACTCGATCGCATGCTCGGCGGTCTGCACGGGTCGGATCTGATCATCCTCGCGGCGCGTCCTTCGATGGGCAAGACGGCGCTGGCGACCAACATTGCCTACTACGCCGCGAAGAACTGCAAGCGCTCGCCGGGGCCGAACGGCATCATGAAGACGGATGAAGGCGGCGTTGTCGGCTTCTTCTCGCTCGAGATGTCGTCTGACCAGCTTGCAGCGCGTGTGCTTGCCGACGTGTCGGCTGTGCCGTCCGACAAGATGCGGAAGGGCGACCTGTCTCCGCGTGACTACGAGATGATCCGTGAGGCTGCCCAGTCGATGGAGGGCCTGCCGCTCTACATCGACGATATGGGCGGTATCTCGATCTCGCAGCTGTCTGCGCGTGCGCGCCGCCTCCAGCGTACATCGGGACTCGATCTGCTGATCATCGACTACCTCCAGCTCGTGACGCCGTCCGGCAGCAGCAAGAACCAGGGCCGCGTGCAGGAAGTTACCGAGATCACCAAATCGCTGAAGGCGCTGGCGAAGGAACTCGCCATCCCGATCATCGCGTTGTCGCAGCTCTCGCGTGCAGTTGAATCACGCGAAGATAAACGGCCCCAGCTGTCCGACCTGCGGGAATCGGGCTCGATCGAGCAGGACGCCGACGTCGTCATGTTTATCTATCGCGAAGCGTACTATCTGGAGCGTCTTGAGCCTGGCGAGGGCGATCCGCGGCACGCCGAGTGGAAAGACCAGATGGCGCTGAAGTTCAACGTGGCGGAAGTGATCATCGCCAAGCAGCGTCACGGCCCGATCGGCCGGGTCGAGGTCGGCTTCAACCCGGCCCGCGTGAAGTTCTCCAACCTCGAGAAGCGCTTCAACGATGGCGCTCCGCCTCCGGGTGGCGGCGGGTTCGTCAGTGGCGGCGGTGGTGGGGGCGGCTTCGGTGGGGGCGGAGGCGGCGGCTGGCAGAACAAGCCGAAGTCGGGCGGTGGGGGCTTCCTGCCGGACGGCAACGAATAATCCGCCGCATTTCCGCCACTCCGGTTCGGCTTCACCTGTGTAGCAAAACCCGTTAGCGAACCTGCATGGCCGGACCCTGCCTTCAGATCGACCTCGACGCCATTGTCGCCAACTGGCGCATGTTCCAGCGGCGCGTTGAGCCGGCGTATGCCTGCGCCGTGGTCAAGGCGAATGCCTATGGTCTGGGCGCTGATGAAGTGGCCAGGGCGTTGGCGAAGGCGGGCTGCACACGTTTCTATGTGGCGTGGCCATCGGAGGGCGGCGCCCTGCGCCGTGCGATCGGCCCGACGCCGGAGATCATGGTGTTCCATGGCCCCACATCCGACACGATGGACATCTTCCAGCTCTACAATCTCGTGCCGGTACTGAATCACCTCGACCAGATCGACCTGTGGCTCAGCGGCAATTCCTCCCCGCGCCCGGCTGCCGTGCAGATTGATGTCGGTATGAGCCGCCTCGGCTTGCCCGAGGCTCATTGGGGCGCAGCCGCGAAAATGCTGGCCAAACCGGCCCGCGTGATCGCCCACCTGTCCTGCGGCGACGAAGACAGCCCGAACAACGCCCAACAGCTCGAAATCTTCGAGCGCGCGACGAAATTCTGGCCGGGCGTTACCCGCAGCCTGTCGGCCACTGGCGGTTCGTATCTGGGCAAACCCTATCATTTTGAGGAAGTGCGGCCCGGCATCGGCCTCTATGGCGGCGGCCCGGAGCCGGCTGAGGGCTCGGCCCCGCATACAGTTGTTACCCTGACGGCCCCTGTGTTGCAGGTACGCGACATCAAGAAGGGAACCGCGGTCGGCTACGGTGGAACCTGGACAGCGGATGCTGGCACGACGCTGGCCACGGTGGGGCTTGGCTACGCTGACGGTTTCTTGCGATCCGCTTCGAACAAGGGCATGGGCTTCGTGGGCGGCCAGAAGCGGCCGATTGTGGGGCGGGTCTCGATGGACCTCATCGTTGTGGATGTAACCGGACTTTCAGTGTCGCCGGGGGATGAAATCGAGTTCGTCGGCCCCAACATGCCTATCGGAGAGGTGGCCGGGGCCATGAGCACAATCGACTACGAAATCCTGACCCGACTGGGATCACGCTTCGAACGCACCTATACGGGTGGCGAATGACTGCCGACGCCGTGTCCGCACCCGCGAAGGCGCCATTCCTGTTGCGTCCTTTCCAGCTGATTGGCCGGACGGTGCTCGGTGGATTTCGCGAGATCGGCCGCATCGCCGCGTTTTCGGGCGGCGTCCTGATCGCCTGCATCACGCCCGTGATCTATATCCGCGAGGTTCTGCGCCAGTGCCTGAAGGTGGGGTATTACTCCCTGCCCGTCGTTGGCCTGACCGCCGTGTTCATCGGCGCGGCGCTTGCACTCAACATCTATACCGGCGGCTCGCGCTTCAACGCTGAACAGTTCGTACCGAACATTGTGGTGCTTGGCATTACGCGCGAGCTCGGCCCGGTTCTCGCGGGCCTGATGCTGGCCGGACGCGTCAGCGCCGGTATCGCGGCAGAGATCGGCGCGATGCGCGTGACCGAACAGATCGACGCGCTGCTTACGCTCTCAGCCAAGCCCTCGCGCTATCTCTACGCGCCGCGCGTGATTGCAGGCATCCTCACGCTGCCGCTGCTGGTTGTTGTCGCCGACATCATCGGCGTGCTCGGCGGGTATCTCGTGGCAGTCGGCGCGCTCGACTTCAATGGCTCGCTCTACCTCAAGAATTCGTGGGCGTTCGTCACCGGCAACGACATCTGGTCTGGCATCATCAAGGCTGCGGTGTTTGGCGGCATCATCTCGCTGATGGGATGCTATCAGGGCGATCGCTCCAAGGGCGGCGCGGGCGGCGTCGGCCGTGCAGCGACCCTCGCTGTCGTCGGTGCAGCCGTGCTGATCCTCGCCTCGAACTACATCCTCACCTCGATCTTCGTGAGGGTCGGCCTGTGATCGATTTTTCAGCCAAACCCATCCTTGAGCTGCGCGACGTCCATAAGGCGTTTGGGGCCAAGCGGGTGTTGCGTGGCGTTGACCTGAAGGTCGCCGCCGGCCAGTCGCTGGTGATCATCGGCGGCTCGGGCACGGGCAAGTCCGTGACCATCAAATCCGCCCTCGGTCTTGTCACGCCAGACAAGGGCGAGATCTATTTCGACGGCGAGCGCGTAAAATCGGCCAAAACCATCGGCACGCTCCGCCGCCGCACCGGCATGCTGTTCCAGGGCGGCGCGCTGTTTGACAGCCTTACCGTCTGGGAAAACGTCGCTTTCGCGCTGCTCTACCGTGACAGCGTCAGCCGTGGCGAAGCGAAGAAGCGCGCCATCGAGAACCTCGCAAAGGTGCGCCTGCCCGCCTCTGCCGCCGACCTGCGCCCAGCAGAACTTTCCGGCGGGATGCAGAAGCGCGTCGCGCTGGCCCGCGCCATCATCGCAAAGCCCGACCTGATCTTCTTCGACGAGCCGACGACCGGCCTCGACCCCATCACCGCTGATGCGGTCAACAACCTGATCGTCGAACAGGTGAAAGCGCTGGGCGCTGCTGCTGTTTCGATCACCCACGACATGGCCAGCGTCCGCAAGATCGCAGACGAAGTTGCGATGCTGCACGAAGGCAAGATCGTCTGGCGCGGGCCCGTCTCCGCGCTCGACAATTCCGGCAACCCGTTCATCGACCAGTTCGTGAACGGCCGCGCCGAAGGCCCGATCCAGCCCGCTATTTAGGTTGGCATTCAGCGCCGGTTGCAAAGCCTGCAATCTGTGATCCATTGCCCGTATCGGCGCCAGACCGACATGGGAGAGATGATGCGCAAGCTATTCGGAGCTGCCCTCTTTGCGACAGCGCTGGTCGCGGCGGCAAGCTGCGCCACGACACCCGCCATCGCGCCGAACCCGCCCAACGTTCTCGATGCTTATGTCGCACGGCCAGATCCCAGCTTTGCGTGGAAAGTCGAGAAGACGTTCAAAGGCGATGGCTATCATGGCGCGGTTCTGGAACTCACTTCGCAGACCTGGATGACGGAAGCGCAGTCTGATCGCTCGGTCTGGAAGCACTGGCTGACGGTCACCATTCCCGACAGCCTGCAAAGCCAGAAGGCGTTCCTGTACATCAATGGCGGATCGTCAACGACGCCAGCCCCTCAAGGCGCAGCCGAGCGCTTTGCCCGCATGGCTGTCGAGACCGGATCTGTCATCGCCGACCTTGGCCAAGCGCCGAACCAGCCTATCCGTTTTGCCGACACGCCGACTGTGGCGCGCAGCGAAGACGACATGATTGCGTACCTGCAGGCTCGTTATGACGCGAACAAGGAGCCGGAGGCGTTGGCCCGCCTGCCGATGGTGAAGGCTGGCACGGCTGCGATGACAGCCGTGCAGCAATTCCTCGCCAGCGATGCAGGCGGTAAAGCAAAGATCGACGGCTTCGTTGTTTCAGGCGGCTCCAAGCGCGCCTGGACATCCTGGCTGGTCGGCATTCTCGACAGCCGCGTCATCGGCATGATCCCGATTGTCATCAACGTGCTCGATGTCGACGCGACGACGCGCCATCACTGGGAAGCGATGGGGTATTTCTCGCCCGCACTGGGCGACTATGTGAAGGCTGGCCTCATCCCTGATCGGACGGGCCTCAAAATGAAGGCGGTCAACACGATCGAGGACCCGCTGAACTATCGCGGTCGCCCACAGATGAAGATGCCAAAATTCGTGATCAACGCAGTGGGTGATGAATTCTTCCCGCCCGACAACACGAAGTATTCCTACCATCTACTGCCCGGCTCGAAACAGCTGCGCATGCTGCCCAACTCGCGGCATTCGACCGCCGGCACCGATATCAACGACAGCATGACGGCGTGGTACGATAGCGTGATCAAGAACCGCACCGTGCCGGAGTATTCGTGGACCGTGCGTGATGACGGCGCTCTGGTGGTGAACCCCGGCGCCATCAAACCGTCATCGGTACTGCTGTGGCAGGGTACGAACCCGAAGGCGCGGGACTTCCGCGTAGCTACACTGGGCGACAAGGCGTTCACCCCCACACCACTGCAAGCCGCCGCCGATGGAACGTATGTTGGCAATGTCGATAAGCCCGCAGCTGGTTACACGGCCTATTTCATCGAGCTGACCTATCCGAGCGGCACAAAGTATCCATTCAAGTTCACAACCGAAGTCTATGTGAAGCCCGACGTGCTGCCATATCGGTGGGAAGATGCACGCCCGATCACGGCGCCCGATGGCAAGTAAGGTTGTTGCTTCCACCCCACACTCAGTTCAGTAATTCGTTGCTGCCCCTGTTGTCGGGGCTGTGGATGCACACCTCTCCGTGCATGCCAGACCAACAGGGCATCAAGAGCCGCGCAGCGGCCGGATTTAGGGGCAGCCATGGCCATTCTGTTGCTCGACCATGTCGTGAAGCGCTTCGGCGAGTTCACGGCCGTGGACGATCTCAGCTTCAGCGTGCCCGAGGGCGGCATCTTCGGCTTCCTGGGCGGCAATGGCGCCGGCAAGACCACCAGCCTGCGCATGGCGCTGGACATCCTGCGTCCAACGTCCGGCAGGATTGAAATCCTCGGACGCGCGCCCGGACGCGAGAATTCGAGCGAGATCGGCTTCCTGCCTGAAGAGCGCGGACTCTATCGCCGCATGAAAGTGCTCGAGACGATCGTCTATTTCGGTCAGCTCAAGGGCATGGACAAAGCGGCGGCGACGACCGAGGGCAAACGCCTGATCGATCGCTTTGGCCTTGGCGAGTGGACGAAGTCGACCGTCGACAAACTCTCAAAGGGCATGCAGCAGAAGGTGCAGGTCGCGGCCGCGATGGTAAATTCGCCACGCCTGCTTATTCTCGATGAACCCTTCTCCGGCCTCGACCCGGTGAACCAGCAGGTGCTGGAAGACCTGGTGATGGAGATGGCCCGCAAGGGCACGACCGTCGTCTTCTCCACCCATGTAATGCAGCACGCCGAGCGCATGACCAACCGGCTGTTGCTGCTCTCGCGCGGCAAGAAGGTGTTTGAAGGTACGCAGGAAGAAGCCCGCGCCCGCCTGCCCGGCCGCCTGTCGATCACCTCGCAGGCCGATCCATCATCCCTGCCCGGCGTCGTCGCTGCGCAACGCACCGGCGGCAACGACGCATGGAGCGATTGGGATGTCGAACTGAAACCTGGCAGCGATCTCGGCGCGCTGCTCCAGCAATGTACCACGCAAGGCTTCGCCCTTCGCCGCTTCGAGAGCCACCGCCCCAGCCTGCACGATGTGTTCATTCGCCTTGTTGGTTCGGGACAGGAGATCGCACAATGAGATCGATCATTCTCGTCGCTATCCGCGAGTACCGCCAGATCGCCTCGACACGCGGCTTCTGGGTCATGCTGCTCGTCCTGCCGGTCGTGATCGCTCTGACGCAGGTAGCGGGTCGCTTCATTCGGCCGAACCTGAACTCTGCCTATGTGCTCGTCGATGTCAGCGGTCAGTACGGCGAAGCCATCGACCGTCGCATCGCGATCAACCGCGAGCGTTTTGAACTCGGCAATCTCTCCGCCTATGTGCAGCGTTGGGGCGCAGGCTCGGCAAAACCCGACGCGGTCTGGGCCAAGGGCGACCGCTGGTTTACTGACCAGCAGATTCAACAGTTCATTGCCGAAGGCGGCGCGCCCGCCGCACTGGAACTCATCAAGCCAAAGCTGCCAAAAGACGCGCCGGTGTACAAAGTAGAACCGCCGCTCTTTATCCGGGCGGAGCTGCCCTACGACGTCTCTGCCAAGGATGGACCCGACGAGCTGGCCAAAAATCTCGGACCGTACCTGCGCGATGTCATCGACACGACCGCAGGCGAACGCCCGCTCGCCATGGCGGTCTACATCCCGCAAACAGTCGATGCACAAACGCCGATACGCGTCTGGACCAACGGCACACCCAACACGGGACTGATCGACAGCGTGCGCGCGGAAGTCGTGCGCGTGCAGCGGCTGAAGACGCTGGAGGCCCAAGGCCTGTCGCCCGAGATCGCGGCTCAGATGCTGGACGCTACCGTACCGATCCAGGTATCTGCCCCGCCACAGGGCGAAGGCCGCGAGCTTGTTGCCATCCGCTCCGTCCTGCCGCTCGCCGCGGCTTATCTGCTCATGGTCACGGTGATGGTCACTGGATCGATGATGCTGCAGAGCGTGATCGAGGAGCGCTCCAACAAGCTGCTGGAATCCGTGCTCGCGCACATCCGCCCGGCTGAGCTCATGTACGGCAAGTTGGTGGGACTTGGGGCCATCGGCCTTACCATTCTCGCCGTCTGGGTTGGCGCCGCGATATTCGCCGCGCTGTCTGTGCAGGGCATGGTGGCCGACATCGTGAAACCATCGCTGGCGGCGTTCGACCAGCCATGGATGTTCATCGCCATGGCGTTCTATTTCTTTGCCGGCTACCTGATCATCTCGATGCTCTATCTTGCGATCGGCGCGCTTTCGAACTCGCTACAGGATGCGCAGTCCTACCTGATGCCGGTTATCTTCCTGATCACCCTGCCCGTGGTCTTCATGATGGTTCAGGTGGTTCAGGCGCCCAATGCCGCGCTTCCCGTCATCCTGTCCTGGATACCACTCTATACGCCCTTCGCCATGCTCGCGCGCATGACGGCCGGCGTGTCGATCGCGGAAGTGCTGGGCACCGGCGCGATGCTTGCGCTTTTCGTTATCGCGGAGATGTATCTGCTTGGACGCGTTTTCCAGGCGAGCCTTCTTCGCACCGGCCAACCGCCCAAACTCAGCGGATTCATCGCTATGATGTTCGGCAAGCAGACAGAATAGCTAGACGTAGGCTCCGGCGCGCTGCAGCACGGCGCCGCCGGTTTCCAGCTTGAAGCGCGCAATGCCTGCGCCTGATTGCGTATTCACGCCGCCAAGATCCAGGGACGTCACGCCCCGCGCCTTGAGATCTTTCATGGCGGACCAGAGGATCAGATTGTGGGCGGCGTTGTCGCGCCCTGCCTCACTGGTCCAGCCGACATGGTAGGTCGCGCGCGAACCGTGGATCAGGAACAGCATGCCCGCTGCGGGATCGCGCCCCATATCCGCGCGGAACACCGCTAGCCCGGCGCCGCGATCACCCTTCGCGCCTTCGGCCTTTGCATCCTGCCACGTCTCTGTCAGCTCCAGCGGCATGGCGCGATAACCGCGTTTCTGGCGTTGCTTGATCTCCGCGTCGATCAGCCAACGATATTGCGCAGGCTTGAGGCCGGACTTCTGCAAGACAAGATCGGAGCGCTCCGCCTTCGACAACTTGTTGCGCCAGCTGGACTCCATGGCGCTGCGCAGCGCGGCTTCTTCCCGCGAAAGATCGATCAGCACGGTTGCGTCGCCTGTCATCACCCGGCTCATGCCGCTCAAGCCAGCCGCATCGTCGGCAGGCTCATTCGGCGTGAATACCAGAAGACGCGGCCATCCCTGTGGCAGCGACATCTTGAGCAGGCGATAGGTCTCTCGCTTCTCGTCGGCTGTCACCGCCCCAACCCAGGCCGGCCCGTGCGTGCACAATGCGAACCGCCCCACCAGCGCGAAGGGGCGCGCCACGATCTGCGCCAGCGCCACCAGCGATCCATCCGCCCGCGCGATGGAAGCCCGCAGGATTTCAACGCCCGGTGAAGCAGCCTTGAGCGCCACACCATAGGACCAATCCTGCTGATAGCTCGCACCGGCAGACGTGTGCGCGGCGTCCCATGCAGTACGCGGCAGTTCATTCCAGGAAGCGATCAGGCGACTCATTTGCCAAGTCTTAGCGATTTCCGCTCCCAATTGGTGAACGAGCAGATGCTCTCGCAGGAACCGCCATGGCGCGCGCTAAGATTCAAACCGTCGCAGGTCACCGCCTGCCCGAGCCGCGGATCACGCCGATGGCGATCTGGCTGGCCTTCCTGTGGGTCGGCCTGCCCGTGCTGGTGATTGGCGGCCTGCTGGACGTCATCATGCAGGTCGGCTTCGGCATCTGCACCGGCCTGTGGTGCTTCGCGGCCCGCTAGTTTCGGTCGCGTATATCTCGCCAGGCCTCGATCATGGCTGCCGCCGCTTGATCGACATGCGCTTCATTCGTCGTTTCGCCCGAGATGGAAATCCGCATCACCCAGCGGCCACGCCAATCGGACCCGCCAACGAACGCCACGCCGCCAGCTTGAACGCGGGCGATGACCTCGCGGGTCTGTTCGTCGGAGCCGAACCGCACCGCGACCTGATTCAGCACGACATCATTCACAATCTCGACGCCCGGCTCCGCGCCCAGCACTTGCGCGAACCGACGCGCGCACGCGCAATGGCGGGAGATCATCTCCACGATACGCTTGCGCCCGAAATGGCGGATCAGCGCCCATGTCGCAAAGCCCCGCGCGCGGCGTGACAGCTCCGGCACATAGTCGGATGGATTGCGCGCGCCATCGCCTGCACCCGGCAAATAGCTGGCCGGGATCTGCATTGCTCGTATATGCGCCGCACGATCCTTCACGATCGCATAACCGGCGTCATAGGGCGTCTGCAGCCATTTATGGCCATCGACCGCCCACGAGTCGGCCAGTTCCAGCCCCGCCCCAAGATGTTGATGCGTCTTCGTCGCCCGCGCCCACAGGCCGAACGCGCCATCGACGTGCAGCCATGCGTTCTTGCCGCGTAGCGCCTCGGCCATTTCCGCGAATGGATCGAACGCGCCCGTATTGATCTGACCCGCCTGTGCGATCGCGATCAGCGGCCCATCGGCCTGCGCTACGGCCTCACGGAATGCGCCTGCGATAATCGCTCCATTGCGATCAACAGCAACCTTCACCACACGCTGCATCCCGAGGCCGAGATATTTCAGCGCCGCGAAAACAGTAGAGTGCGCTTCATCCCCGATGAGTACCGTGATCGCTGGCGCGCCGAACAGGCCGCCTGCCTCGACATCCCAGCCGATGCGCCGCAACACCTCTCCGCGCGCTGCGGCGAGACCGGTGAAGTTGGCCATCGTGCCGCCGGTCACGAACCCAACCGACGCCTCACGCGGCAGATGCAGCAAGTCAAGCAGGGCGGCGCCTGCCTGCGCCTCGGCCGCAGCAGCAGACGGCGCTGCCAGATGGTTGGCGGCGTTCTGCCCCCAGGCTGATGTCAGCCAGTCGGCCGCCACGCCGGTCGGGTTGCTACCGCCGATGACCCAGCCGAAGAAACGCGGCTCGGTCATCGCGGCGAGACCCGGCTCCGCTTTCGCGATGAGTTCGCTGATCACCCGCTCGGCTGGAACGCCTTCGTCCTGAACCGTCAGCCGAAAGCGCTCCATCTGTTCGACAAAGCTGGCGAGCGGCTTATGCGGTCGCGAAGCGTCTTCGCGCCGCTCAGAGGCATAGTGAGCGATACCCGTGAACAGCTTTTCGAGGTCAGACACGACGACCGTGTCTTACGCAGCTGGAACTGCGTAAGGCGTCGACTTCATGATTTCGAGTTCTTCCGGCGTCATGTCGGCCGGCGTGTTGGCGAACAGCGGCGTCGAGAGATAGCGCTCGCCCGTGTCCGGCAGCATGGCGAGAATGTTGGAGCCCTTCGGCGCCGACTTCGCGACTTCCAGCGCTCCCGCGAACGTCGCACCCGACGAAATACCAACGAAAATGCCTTCCTTCTGCGCGAGATCCATCGAGCACTTCATCGCGTCAGCAGCGGCGATGGTCACGATTCGGCTGATCTTCGACCAGTCGACCTCGCTTGTCAGTTTCGGAATGAAATCCGGCGTCCAGCCCTGCATCGGGTGCGGCTTCCACGCTGGATGGCTGGCGGCGGGCGTACCATCGTCATTGCGTTGCTGCGACTGGCCGCTGGTGATCAGCGGCGCGTCCGCCGGCTCGCACACCACGATCTTGGTGCGAGGGCTTTCGCGCATCAGCACGCGGGAGACGCCGTTCAGGGTGCCGCCGGTGCCGTAGCCCGAGACGAAATAGTCGAGACCATCGGCCTTGAAGTCTTCGATGATTTCCGGGCCCGTCGTCTTCTCGTGATAGGCTGGGTTGTCCGGGTTCTCGAACTGACGCGTCATGAACCAGCCATGCGCCTTGGCGAGCTCCTGAGTTTTGGTGATGGCGCCCGTCGCGCGCAGCGCAGCCGGTGTCAGCAGCACCTTGGCGCCGAGGAAGCGCATCAGCTTGCGCCGTTCGATCGAGAAGCTCTCCGGCATTACGATCACCAAGGGATAACCCTTGGCCGCGCACACCATGGCCAGGCCGATACCGGTGTTGCCGCTGGTCATCTCCACCACCGTCTGCCCCGGTTTCAGCTCGCCAGACCGCTCCGCGGCCTCGATAACACCCAGAGCCAACCTGTCCTTAACCGACCCGAGCGGGTTGAAGGCTTCGACTTTGACCCAGAGGTTCACACCCTCTGGCGCTAGGCGATTGATGCGAACCACCGGCGTCCGGCCCACTGTTTCGGTGATGCTGGCAAAGCGCATTTCAGATGTTCCTCATTTGTACCGAAGAAAGGCTATCCCAGCTGGGCGCCAAAGCAACCGCGGTTTGGCGGACCAATTTTAGTTTTATTCTAAGTTTATTTTTGAACCCTACGATCTGCATGGATAAGTAGCCGTCGCTGATTTCGGGGGAAGTTGACGTGCGATGAAACGCAACTTTTTGCCTAATTCCAAAGGCAGCCTGACGATCGTCGCTGTAATCGCGCTGAGCGTGATTGTGTTTATCTGCGGCGGCGTGATTGATTTCATGTCGCTGGTGAACCAGCACCGCCAAATGCAAACAGCCGCAGATTCCGCTGCAATAGCTTCCGCATCGGAACTTTTGCTAGGTCCCGGAAGCAAGCAGAACGTCGATGCCGTGGCCAAGAGCTACGTCGCCGCAACCATCCACACCCAACACACAACCACAGCTGCAGTCATCGAGGACGGAAAGGCCGTCCGGGTGCAGGTGTCGGCCCGGCGACAGACGATATTCTCGAACCCGCTGAGCGGATCTGACGCGCCGATGGTCGTCGAGGCTATCGCGGAAGTCTCTGGCAGCAGCAACCCGATCTGCACCCTCGCATTGGAGCCAAGCGATCCTCGCGCGATCTACCTCGACGCAAAAGCCAAGCTGGCCGCCAGCAAGTGTTCGATCTACTCAAACTCGGCCGCGGGTGAGAGTATCATGTCACTCGGCAGTTCACGACTTGAAGCCAGCCTGATCTGCGCTTCCGGCGGCGCCAGGTCGGCGTCCGAGGTGAACTTCAAGCCCGCGCCAATAACCGACTGCCCGAAGATGGTCGACCCGCTGGTAAATCGCGCGGCGCCTAAGGTTGGCGCGTGCGACTACAGCAACACCACCGTGAACAACGGAAAGATCAAACTTGGGCCGGGCGTGTATTGCGGCGGCATCAAGATAATGGGCGCCTCCAACGTTACGCTTTCCAAGGGCGCCTACATCCTGAAAGATGGACCGCTCATGGTGGACGGAACATCCAAACTTGTCGGGACCAATGTAGGCTTCTACCTCACGGGACAGGGTGCGGTCTTCTCCTTCACCGGCAGCTCCTCCATCAGCCTTTCCGCGCCGAATTCAGGACCGTTGGCCGGACTTCTGTTCTTCGAGGATCACGCCTCGCCGAAGAACCAGATGCACCAGATTACGACGAGCTTCGCAAACTACCTCGTGGGGACGGTCTACCTGCCGCGCAACATGCTCCGGATCGACACGGGTCAGGGCGTGGCCGATGCCTCGGAATTCACAGTTCTCGTGGTCAACAAGCTCCACCTCCAGAACGGCCCCCAACTCGTGCTCAATACGCGCTATAACGACATTGATATTCCTGTTCCCGATGGCGTCGGACCGAATACGGGAGCCGGAAGGGTTCGGTTGACGCAGTGAGGTTGTTTCACACGCCAGCCCAGGCTCCGACGCGGTAGCCGGATTGACAAACTCCGCCGATAGAGGCGGAACCATGCGCATGGCTCGATCAAGCACTGCCTATGTCTGCCAGTCCTGCGGGGCCGCCCATGCCAAATGGTCTGGCCGCTGCGAAGCGTGCGGCGCGTGGAATTCGCTGGTCGAAGAATCGGTCACCGCGCCGCCGGGCGGACTTGAAGCGCCGAAGTCCGGCACGAAGACGCGCACGGGCTCGGTTGAGTTCTCGCCGCTTGATAGCGCGGAGCCGCCGCCTGCCCGCATCTCCACCGGTATCGACGAGCTGAACCGCGTCTTCGGCGGCGGCATTGCGCGCTCCTCCGCGGTGCTGGTGGGCGGCGATCCGGGCATCGGCAAATCGACGTTGCTTCTGCAGGCCGCCGCTTCGATGGCGCGTGCGGGGACCAAGTGCGTTTACATCTCCGGCGAGGAAGCCGTCTCGCAGATCCAGGGCCGCGCGCGACGCCTTGGCGTTGAAGCAGCCCCGGTACAGCTCGCAGCCGAGACCGATCTTCGTTCGATCCTCAAAGCACTGAAGGCATCCGCGCCAGAGATCATCGTCATCGACTCCGTGCAGACGCTCTGGTCCGACAGCCTTGAAGCGGCGCCCGGCTCCGTGGCGCAGGTCCGCGCATGCGCGCAGGAACTGACGCGCTTTGCGAAGAAGACCGGCGCCGCTGTGATCCTCGTTGGCCACGTCACAAAGGACGGGCAGATCGCAGGTCCCCGCGTGCTTGAGCACATGGTGGATGCTGTCTTCTATTTCGAGGGCGAACGCGGTCACCAGTTCCGCATTCTTCGCTCGGTGAAGAACCGCTTCGGACCGACCGACGAGATCGGCGTCTTCGAAATGGGTGAGCTGGGTCTGTCGCCCGCGCGCGACCCGTCTGCGCTCTTCCTCGCCGGCAGCGAAGCGGAAGCTTCCGGCCGCGCGGTGTTTGCGGCAATGGAGGGGTCGCGTCCTGTCCTCTCCGAAGTGCAGGCGCTGGCCGGTCCTGAATCCGCCGGCAACCCGCGCCGCTCGATCGTCGGCTGGGATAGCCCGCGCCTTGCGATGCTGCTCGCCGTGTTCGACGCGCGCTGCGGTCTGCGCTTCGGCATGCGCGACGTCTATTTGAGTGTTACCGGCGGCTATCGCATTGCCGAGCCCGCTGGCGACCTTGCGGCCGCTGCTGCGCTCGCCTCTGCACTTCTTGATCGTCCGTTCCCGGCGGGTTCGGTCTTCTTCGGCGAGGTTGCCCTTTCGGGTGCGATTCGACCGGTCGGCCGGATCGAACCCCGGCTGCGCGAAGCAGCGCGCCTTGGTTTTACGCAGGCTTTCGTGCCGGCGGGGGCGCCAGATACTGTCGACGGGATGCAGGTCCATGGGCTATCCAGACTGCAGGACCTCGTGGACGTACTGGGCGGGGATACTGAGTAGAAGGTTCTGACGTGGCGCCTCCCTGGGTCTTCGATATCGTTGTGCTGGGCCTGACGGTCATGTCGGCCGTCATGTCCGTGGGTCGCGGCCTGATTCGCGAAGCATTCTCGGTTATCTCGTTCATCATTGGCGGTCTGGCGGCCTGGCTGTGCCTCAAATTCTTCGAGCCGCCGCTGAAACAGATCATTTCTCCCAATGCAGAGTCTGTTGTTCCCTCTGCCATTCTGGTCGTGGCCGGCTTCCTGGTCGCCTATCTGCTGGCCGCCTTCCTGGGCGGACGGTTGTCCAAGCTGATCCATTCCTCGCCCGAAATCGGCGCGCTGGACCGGATTGCGGGCGCCGGATTTGGTCTCGCCCGCGGCATATTGGCCGCAATTCTGTTTGTTCTGCTCATGCAGCAGGTCCTTCCCGCAGGTGGGGAGCCTGACTGGGTTGCGAAGAGCTATACCTACCCGTATCTGAACGCCGCAGCCGGTGGCGTTGGCGGCGCCTTGACGACTGTGGTCGAATTGTTCACCGGCGGGGCGCAAGCGGCCACGGCGGCAGTGAGCACCCAGTAAGCATCTGCCCGGAGACAAGCTTTGGCCAATCTTGATGCTTTGGACTGGCCTGAAGTCTTCAACGAGCCGGGACTGGACGATGATGATTTCCGTCCCGACTTCGAAGACGGCCCCGACTCCAAAGATGGAATGCGCCACAAGTGCGGCGTGTTCGGTGTCTTCGGACGAGACGACGCAGCTGTCCTGACCGCCCTTGGTCTTCACGCCCTGCAGCATCGCGGACAGGAAGCCTGCGGGATCGTCACCTTCGATGATAAAGGCGGCACCTTCCGCTCCGAGCGGCATATGGGCCTCGTCGGCGACAACTTCGCCCATGACAGCGGCGCCATCAACCGTCTGCCCGGCCGCATGGCGATCGGCCATAACCGCTATTCGACGTCGGGCCGGGTTGTTCACCGTAACATCCAGCCAATCTATGCCGACCTTGCCCATGGCGGCCTGGCCGTGGCTCACAACGGCAACCTGACCAACGCCCGCGCGATCCATCGCGAGCTGGTGATGAACGGCGCGATCTTCCAGTCGACCATGGATACGGAAGTCGTTCTGCAGCTTACCGCTCGCTCCAAACGCAACCGGATCGAGGACCGGTTCGTTGATGCGCTTCGTCAGCTTGAGGGCGGGTATGCGTTCATCGCTCTCACCAATGACAAGCTGATCGGTGCGCGCGACCCGTGGGGCCTGCGTCCGCTGGTGCTCGGCGCACTTGAGGACGGCTCGCCTGTTCTCTGTTCGGAAACCTGCGCGCTCGACGCGATCGGCGCGAGCTTCGTTCGCAACATCGAGGCGGGCGAAGTCGTGGTCATCGACAAGGATGGCGTCGAGAGCCTCACGCCCTTCCCCACGGTTCACTCGAGCCCGTGCGTTTTCGAATACGTGTACTTCGCGCGACCTGACTCGATCATGCATGGCCAGAGCGTTTACGAGACCCGCCGCCGCTTTGGCCGTATCCTCGCGGCTGAGAGCCATGTCGATGCGGACATCGTCTGCCCCGTGCCGGATGGCGGCAACCCCGCGGCGCTGGGCTATGCGGAGGCTTCGAGCGTCCCGTTCGGGTTCGGCATCATTCGCAACCACTATGTGGGCCGCACTTTCATTCAGCCGACGCAGACGGGCCGTCAGCGCTCGATCTCGCGCAAGCATGCGCCGAACCGGCCGCTGCTCGAGGGCAAGCGCGTGGTGCTGGTGGACGACTCGATCGTGCGTGGGAACACATCGCAGCGGATCGTGCAGATGATCCGTGACGCGGGCGCGAGCGAGATCCACTTCCGCGTCGCGAGCCCGCCGATCAAACATCCGGACTTCTACGGCATCGACATGCCTTCGAAGGAAGAGCTGATCGCATCCTCGATGAGCATCGAGCAGATGAAGCGTTATCTGAAGGTGGACTCGCTGTCGTTCATCTCGCTGCCGGGCTTCTATGAGGCCCTGGGCGTGGGCAAGCGGAACGATGGGGCGCCGCAATTCGCGGACCATTGCTTCACCGGCGATTATCCGACGCGTCTGGTCGATCGTGACCACGACATGGCGTCGAAGGAACAGCAGCTCTCGCTGCTCGACGACTAGGGGCTTCTCATGGACCGCCGCATTGTTCTCGTTACCGGCGCCTCCAAGGGCATTGGCCGCGCCGCCGCGCTTGAGCTGGCGAAGGCGGGCAATCATGTGATCGCGACGGCGCGATCGGAAAAAGCGCTGACCAAGCTGGACGACGAAATTCTTGCCGCCACCGGACATAGCGCGACGCTGATCCCGCTGGACCTGCGCGATACGGCGGCGATTGATCGACTGGCTTCGGCGCTGCTGGAACGTTTCGGCAGGCTGGATGGTCTGCTCGGAAATGCTGGCGTTCTGGGAACGCTGGGGCCGCTCGAGAACATTTCGCCGGCGGCTTTCCAGGAAACGCTGGACGTGAACTTCACCGCGAACTGGCGGCTGATCCGGGCGGTGCATCCGTTGCTGCGGATGAGCGAGGCGGGCCGCGCGCTGTTCGTGACCACCGGGATCGTGCCGCGGCCGCGGGCGTTCTGGGGCGTCTATGGCGCGACCAAGGCTGCACTGGAGACGATGATCGCGTGCTATGCCGACGAGATCGAGAACACGCCGATCCGCGTGAACCTCTTCGATCCTGGCGCGGTGCGGACCGATATGCGTTTCAAGGCGATGCCGGGGGAAGATCCGCTGACACTGCCGACGCCGGCGGAGGTTGCAACCGTGATCCCGCAATACCTGGCGGCGGAGTGCAAGGTGCACGGCGAACGCATCGTGTTTGCGAAACGCGCGAAGGCGTAGGCGAACTGGCTACGGGTCGCGACCTCGCAGGTGGCTGCGAGGCAGTCGGCAATCGGCAATTGAGAGATCCAAGCGGAGGTCCGCGCGTGCGCAGGCATCCGCGCGAAGGCGCGCAGCCCCCTCCGTCTTGCGCGCAAGAGCGCGCAATCCACCTCCCCCGCCTTTGGCGGTGGAGGACTTCGAGGGCGGTGTGCGTTGCTGGTCCTCCACCGGCGAAGCCGGGGGAGGTGGATCGATGCGCAGCATCGAGACGGAGGGGGCTGTCGGCGCGTTCGCGCTTGATGCGCTCGGCACGCCGCGCGGCGAGCTTATCGAGATTGTCGAAATTGCGCGCTGACTGCGCGAGACGCTTGAAGAGCTGGTGCATGCTCTTCGGGTGGCGGATGTGCGGGTTGCGCTGGCGGG
>ERZ795059.773-NODE-773-length-38895-cov-8.057235_pt1 | contig 38895 bp, 28 predicted proteins | sample MGYA00375143_ERZ795059 | MGnify/ENA primary metagenome ERZ795059 (study PRJEB30188, sample SAMN05720168) | activated sludge metagenome | isolation source: Anaerobic digester | place: USA | collected 2015-01-07 ... | reverse complement strand
GCTCAAGCCCAAGGGCCGCGCCGCGCTGGTCATGGCCAACAGCGCCAGCGATGCACGCCACAGCGAAGCCGACATACGCAAGAACTTAATTAAAGGTGGAGTGATTGACATTATGCTCACATTGCCCAAGAACATGTTCTATACAGTAACCTTGCCGGCAACACTGTGGTTCTTCGATAAATCAAAAACTACCGTAAAGGAAAGCGAGCGTAAGGTGCTCTTCATTGACGCTCGTAATATTTTTAGACAGATAGACCGCGCTCACCGCGAGTTTACTGAAGAACATATACAAAACATTGCAACCATTGTTCGTTTGTACCGAGGTGAGACAAGACGATTGAAAACGTTATTGAAACATTACGAGAAACAAGCCGCTGATTTTGAAGGAAAAGTAAAAGTCCAAAGCAAAGAAGTGAGCAAAGTAAGCAAAGCAAAACCAGATGACGAAAAGGAGCAGAAGCGCTGGGAAAAACAAGTTGAGGAAGCTGAAAAGAAATTAAAAGAGGTTATTGATAGACAACATTACTTTGAGAATCACATCACCTGGCTTAATGATCGCTTCCCTAAAGGGGAGTACGAAGATGTAACGGGTTTATGCAAGGCGGCTACACTTTCCGAAATTGAAGAACAGGAATGGAGCCTAAATCCAGGCCGCTATGTGGGTGTGGTGATTGAAGAAGATGGGTTAACAAAAGAGGAGTTCTTCCGGGATATGATTGACAGACACAAGATGCTTGAAGGACTTGACTCTAAAGCTATGAGTCTAACAAAACAGATTGGTGAACATTTCAAATCAATAATTAATGACTAAGCTTACAGAGTTTTATATCAAAGATTTAGCAGTAATTAAAAGCGGAAAGAGACTACCAAAAGGTTACTCTTTAATTGATATACCTACGACTCATCCCTATATTAAAGCCAGAGATATTGGAGAAGGTAAAGTAAATGATAAAGATCTTCAATATTTATCAGATGATACTTTCAAAAGAATCAGAAAATATATCGTTGAAACAGGTGATGTCTGCATCACAATAGTTGGTGCCAATATCGGAGATGTTGGAATTATTGGTCCTTCATTAAATAATGCCAATCTAACTGAAAATGCAGTTAGACTTACCAATTTTAAAGAACATGTCAGTCCTACTTATATTGGAAAATTATTAGCGATGCCCTTTTACAAGGACTACATGGATTTATTGGCTGGAGGTGCGGCCCAACCTAAATTAGGTATTTATAAAATTGAAAAGATAAGAGTAAACCTACCGTCTCTTCCTATACAACAAAGGATTGCGTCAATAGTAAATGCTTATGATGAATTAATGGAAACAAACAATTATCGAATCAATTTACTTGAAGAAACCGCCCGGGAACTCTACAAAGAATGGTTTGTTCGCATGCGCTTTCCCGGGTATAGAACAACTAAGTTTGTGAAGGGAATACCAGATTCATGGAGTATTGTTCACGTTGCAAATGCTTTTGAAACTACTGGAGGTGGCACTCCAGATACGACAAACGAATCTTACTGGGATGGTGATATTAATTGGTATTCGCCTACTGACATAACAGCAGCAGAAACATTCTTCTTGTCTGAATCAAAAAAGAAGATTACTGCAAAAGGGTTAAAAGAGTCTTCATCCAAACTTTTTCCCGCAGGATGTTTAATGATGACAAGTCGCGCTACTATAGCTGCTTTGGGGATAAATACGACTCCAGCCTGCACCAATCAAGGATTTATTACATGCATTCCAAACGATCAGTTTCCAAAAGAATATTTATACTTCTGGATTTTATCTAACAAAGAGTATTTTGAAATGTTGGCTTCAGGCGCAACCTTTCTTGAGATTAGCCGGACAACCTTTAGGAAAGTTAGCATTCTAAAACCCGATATAGGCTTAATTAAAAAATATCAAGGGATCACGGAGCCCATCTTTCAACAAATCGAAAATCTTCAAAGTCAAAATATTAACCTTCGCCAGATCCGTGATCGATTATTACCCAGGCTTGTGAGTGGAAAGTTACAGTTCAAGACAGTTAAACAACAACTAGCATAACATGACCACTAAAGAATATCAAAACGAACTTACCGAATCACTTACGGAGTACTTTGATAATCTTGAAGTCAAGTCAGAGTGGGCAGCATTTAAAAGAGGTCGCCTTCAATATTCTCCGAGGGTAGATATCGCAATAGGTCCATTTAATGTAGAAGGCCAAAACATAGCCCGTCAGTATGACAGGCTTGTGAGAGCACGAAAAGTTCGTTCGTTCATTAGTCTATTCTACGAAATGCACATTCAGAATATTCGTAAACATTTTGGGCAAGAGCCCAGAATACCTTCTTTAGTTCAAGTTTTGCGCAAGAATTGGAACGCTCGGTGCCTACTAGCAATTGAAATAGAAAACGAGAATTCTAGGAAACATATAATGGGTAGTTTACTAAATGCGGCATCATTAGGAAGAGTAGGCATTGGAATTGCATTTAATGAAGCCAGCTTCAACTCCTTTAAAATGATCTGGAGCTATCAAGGATTTTTAAGACATGTAGGCAAAAATGCTTATGATACTACGAATTTTCTAATCGTTACAAAGGAACAAGCAGATGAAATTTTAGAATCAATAACGTAATTACCTATGCCTATTGTGCCTCATAAGTTTTTGAATCATCAGGTAAGTCCAGATACAGAAATACTGATTCTTGGTACATTCAATCCTGATGTACCAAACGGCCCTACATTTTTCTATGGTCGCCCGCGAAATTTTTTATGGCAACTACTGCCTGGGTGTTGGGGTTTACCGAGCCTTAGAGCCAGTCCACTTCCTGCTAAGCATACTTTCATGGCAACTTATAAAATTGATTTCGCAGATATAATTGCCTCAGTCAATGTTCCCGCTGGTCAGCAAGGCAATGTTCTGGATACTTATATTGATGGATTGGTTCATCAATGGAAAGATGTCATTGCACTCATTAACACTTTACCAAAACTAAAAGCAGTTTATGTTACTCGCAAAACCTTTGTGGGTATTCCAAATATTAAGGTGCAGATATTGACTATTCAAAATCATTGCGCTCAAAGTAATATCAGATTTTGTCTTTTGGAAACACCCGCTCGATATACTAATGCTAATAAGCAGCAACAGTGGATGGATACTATTATAAATCAAAACAAATGCACTATCGTGGTGTAACGTCTTAAACAAATGTACACATGCCAAGGAATTACAATTTGCAAGACCCCACGGATGTAGAAGTTCTACGATACAATTTTGAGTGCGTCACAACTGACGAGTGGCAAGTCTATATTGAATTTGCGCAGCACGACCAATATTGGAAAGCTTTCTCCAAAGCCGATAGGGATTGCCTCTATAATATGCAGCGCAATGCCGGAAGAACCAAAAAGCTTTCTGACAAACAAATAAAGTGGGGATTAGGTCTGGCTGAGAAAATAGATGAGATGAAGGAGACCATGGAGAAAAGTAGTGCGGCAGCCACTTCATTAACACATGCAGAATTCAAACAAACAATGAAGCATGTAACCTTCCGGGTTGCCTGGCATGATAATAAATGGAATGGAACGGTTTGTAATAATCCTTTGAAGAATCGCTATTGTAGTGGCTTTAATTCCATGCTATCAGAACGCTTGCGCAAGCGTAAGGCAAAAAACATTGAAGAAGAAAAGTTTTATCAGGGACAACCGGTTGGTGATTATGTTCCACCCTGTTTTTGGAGCATTAATATTTTTGGAAATAAAGATATTACCGTAAAGCATGATAACCCGGCTGAAAAAAGATTAGAGAACATTAGTGAAATACTTCCAGCGCAGTCCATGTTTAGCTGGCCTTTTGCCGTTGCTTTCACACGTGATCAAAAGCAATACAAGATCGAAGGAGCCTATCCTAAAAATCTGGAAGAAGTGCGTATTCCACGATTCCGGTCGAAGATTCACAAAAACAAATCGGTGGCATTCATGTATGCCAAATTCAGTAATCCATTAACAGAGGAAGAACAACAGTATTTAGTCGTAGGGTGTGGGTTAATTACAGATTCTGGTGAGCCAACCACCTTCGGACCCAAATCGATTATAGAGGAAAAAAAACAAAGCAAGGCAAAGTATGTGAACTTTCCCTCCATGAATTGGGCGTTACGCTACTCATTTGAAGACGCAGATCAATTGGTAAGAATGCCCTACCACGAATACCTGGACTACATTAACAAACCAGACATTGAGGAGGATGTAAAGCAGACGTACTTAGATAAAGTAAAAGTTGCAATAACAGAACCAGAGTTGGAGCACTGCTTCAAATATGTTGCGATGGATATTGATGATGACGAGGCGATATACATTCTATCAAAAATGCGTCAGCGATTAATGAATTGTGAAGACGATGGGATTGTGCCTGTGGCAGAAATGCAAAAGAAAATCAGAGGTGTGGAAGAATTGCTGCAACATTGCTGGTTAAAGCGCAGCTACTTTCCAGGATTTGCTTCGATCTGTCGTTATCTTCTCAATTGGGACAAACAGGAATTCGTTCTGGATGAGTTTATCGAAGAGCTTCAACAAGCAGAGGGTGCGGATTACGCAGAAAAATTTTCTGAATTACTGTCGAATTCTAAGTCTGATCCCAACTACAAGAAATATGCAGCAATACTTCGTGAAGTAAAATCAAAATACGAAGAGAACTATGGTTTGGACGATAAGGAATTCCTACAGTTATGCCTTTTAAATCTAAGTCCTTTTCAATTTAAACGAGTATTGTCAGGGAAACTACTATTATCTGGTGATTGGAAAAAGACTATCGATGATGAACGAATCTCACATGATTTAAAAGAAATCTGTAAAAATCCCTATTTGCTATTTGAGGAGTACCAAAGTTATGATAGTCTCCTTGATCCGGTTAATGGTGAAGAACTCGATAGACCTATAGATCTTTTCAAAATAGATATTGCTTACTTTCCGGATACCCGATTTGGAATTGAAAGGCTAGATCTTCAGTATGAAATGAAAAATACAGACAGGCGTAGAGTGCGAGCTCTACTACTTCGATATTTAAGAACGTTGGAAAATACAGGTCACTGCTTTGCTGACGCAGCGGAAGTGGAAGAGGCTATGAAAGCATATCCACTATTCTACAACATGGATACGGAGTATAAAATACCTACAAAGCATTTTGAGAGGTTATCAAAGGATGATGTTATTCATTTTGAAGAAAATGACAAGAAGTTAAAAGTAGTGTCAGAAAATGATACCAACTATTTCTATTTAAAGGAAGTGTATCAGGCAGAAGAAGAAGTTGAAGAGGTTATTGAGTTATTACTTCAAGAAGCTCCCAATAAAGATGAATACCCAGATCTTGAAAAATACATTAACAAAAGTTGTGATGAACTCAAGGCGAAATTAAAAAACCGATTTGAGGAATCTCCCTTTCGTGAAGACCGTGAATCCCTCTACAAGAATATTTATAGTAAGAAACTATACATTCTGGCAGGAAACCCAGGAAGTGGTAAGTCATATGAACTGTTGAATATTGTATCTGATTTGCAAAACAAGGGTGAGAAGTGTCTTGTATTGGCTCCTACAGGTAAAGCAGCTCTTCGCCTAAAGTCGGATGACAAATTTTCTGACATCCAGGCATTCACCATCGATAAGTTTATGGCAGATGTAAAGTCAGGAAAAGTTTCACCGTCATCTGTTCATGAGTATAAAAACCTAATCATTGACGAAATGTCGATGGTGGATTTGATGAAACTCCGTAATCTTTTTCGCTTATTCAATTTTAGAATTCCATCTTTCAAAAGATTAATATTAGTAGGGGATCCTCATCAGCTGCCAGCTATAGGTTATGGTAAGGTTCTTAAAGACATCTTGTATTACTTATCCACGCATCCACAATACACAAATCACTTTGTCGAGCTTCAAACAAATTGTAGGCAAGAGCTTGCAGAAAGTAGAATACTAGAATTTAGCGAAGGTTATATTACTGATGGCGAAGTAAGTCCTGATTTAAAAACAAAATTGCTTTCTGGAGATACAGAAGTTTCAAAAGGGTTTCGCATTCATTTTTGGCAAACTGAAGAAGACCTGACAAAAAAAATAGACGAAGAGTTCGAATACCTTTCGGAGCAACTCAAACTCAATGGTGATAAACTGTCAAAATTAAATCAACTATTTGAACTAACACCGGCAGGGAAACTTCCGCCAAATGGAAATTTTGATTTGGAAAACTTTCAGATCCTTTCACCTTATAAATCTGACTTTTTTGGAACAGGTCAAATCAATGATTATTTCCAGGCAGTGTACAAGAAAGACTTGGAGCTTGATATCATGGATGACTGGTTCAAGCAGTCAGACAAAATTATTCGCACTAAGAACTATTACGTCAAAAGCCACCTACTGCTTTCTAATGGTTCAGTAGGCATAATAAGGAAGGATAAAGATACCAAGCTTTATTTTCCGGAATTAGACGAACCTATGGATTTGTATGGTGATGAAGGTATTAGGAGCAGAGAGCAAGAATATTTCGATTTGGCCTACGCCATTACTGTACATAAATCTCAAGGCAGTGGATTCAGTCACACATTTTTTGTGTTACCCAAAAAGCCCGGGCTACTCTCCAAAGAACTTATTTACACGGCACTTACTCGTAGTCGGAAATCGATAACCATCTTCATTCAAGGCGAAGCTGATGGACTTTTTGACAAATCTGTTTTAGAAAAGGCTCGAATCAGATCGTATACAGAATCAAGAAAAACCACGTTACTACTAGACAAACCGTTTAGGTACTTCGCCCTGGAAGCAGATGGTCAGTTTATTGAGTCTCGTGTCGAACTCCTCATTTATCAAGCATTAAAAGAAAAGCAAAGGGAGTTAGGCGAAGGCAATTTTTCGTTCATGTACGAAGTTAGACCTTCTGTTAATGGAGAGGAATTACCTATGAAAACTGATTTCACAGTTATATTAAAAACAGGTATTTGGTACTGGGAACATTTAGGTAGAATAGGAAATAAAAAGTATGAGTGGACATGGCATGAAGTCAAAAAGTCTTCATATCAAAAATATGCGGCCTATGATAACTTAATTACTACACACGAACGCAATGGAATAAACCCTGAAAAAATAAAAGAAATCATTAATTTGTTAGTTAATAGTGCTGTGGGCACAGAAGACCACACCAATAGGTACTCCAATCATCATTTTTCATTGCGTTAAAGTATGGCCAATTTCATTTCAGAGGATCAAATCGAAAAAGCCATAATAGAGGTATTTGTAAATAACCTAGGCTATCGTCATGTCAATTGCATCGATACAGATTTTACAGGCCGTGAAAATGAAAGTGAAGTAGTCATAAAGAGTATTCTTAGAAAGAAAATAGAATTACTCAACAAAGAACTTCCTTCGATAGCAATCGATGAGGCAATGGAGCAACTATGTCAGACTCGCTTAGATAGGACTGAAGTAGTGGCCAACAAAGAGATATACAATACTATTCGAAATGGTGCTGAAGTTACTATTAATAACAAAGAGGGTAAGCAGGAAAAGGTATTTGTAAAAGTTATTGATTTCGAGGATGATTCAAAGAATGATTACCTGGTTGTATCGCAGCTTTGGCTGAAAGGTCAGGTAATCCGTAGACGGCCAGATTTAATTGTCTATGTTAACGGGCTTCCGTTGATTTTTATTGAATTGAAAAATAGCAATGTAGCAATACGCAACGCATACGAGGATAACCTTACTAACTATCGGAGCGATATTCCCTTGCTATTCCATTACAATGTTATCTGCATTTTAAGTAATGGTCTGGAAACCAAAGTAGGAAGTTTTAATGCGGGCTACGAGCACTTCTTCAATTGGCTCAGACCAGAGGCAGAAAATCAAAATCCTGATCTTAAGCGTATCAAACAATACGCAGTAAGTTTAGATTATGCTGTACTTGGTCTCTGTCATAAAAAACGCCTGCTAGATTATGTCGAGAACTTCATTTTGTATTTCAATGATGCAATAAAGATCACAGCAAAGAATCATCAGTTCTTAGGTGTGAATAATGCATCAGAGAGTTTTTCGAAAAGATTGCAACACGACAATCAAGGTACCGATACCGATAACAAAGGTAAACTTGGAGTCTTTTGGCATACGCAAGGGAGTGGTAAGAGTTATTCCATGATTTTCTTTGCACAGAAACTTTTTAGAAAATTTACAGGCAATTTCACGTTCTTGATTGTAACAGATCGTGATGACCTTGATGGACAGATATACAAGAACTTCCTTGGTGGCGGTGCCTTTAAAAAGGATACTAAATGTCGGCCGGCTAATAGTGAAGAGTTGCGGGAAATGTTAGGCACTAACACGAGATACATTTTTACTCTCATTCAAAAATTTCGATATCAAAAAGGAAAAGAGTATCCAATACTTTCAAAACGCAATGATATCATTGTAATTGTAGATGAAGCGCATCGAACACAATACAAGGATCTTGCAGAAAACATGCGCACAGGATTACCCAATGCACAATACATTGCATTTACAGGCACTCCGCTATTAGGTAGTCGTGAATTGACTCATAAGTGGTTTGGTGGCAACGTATCCGAATATAATTTCAAACAAAGTATTGATGATGGCTCAACCAAACCGTTGTTCTATCACAAACGTGTTCCAGAGGTATTACTTCAAAATGATGACATTGACCAGGATCTTGCGGATATCGTTAGTGATGAGAATCTAACAGAGGAACAACAATTAAAATTAGAAAGAGAGTTCGGTCAGGAGATGAGCGTCCTTAAGGCAGATGATCGTCTTGAAACAATCGCCAAAGACATTGTCTATCATTTTCCTAGAAGAGGTTATTTGGGTAAAGGTATGGTTATCACCATTGATAAATTCACAGCGGTACGCATGTACGATAAAGTGAAACGTCTTTGGGAAGAGGAGAAGAGGGATGTGCAAAAGCAGATTAATGAAACAAGGGATGTAACAGAGAAAGATGATCTAAAAAGAATGCTTGAATGGATGCGCAAAGCAGACTTGGCTGTTATGATTAGTGAAGAAGCCGGTGAAGATGAAAAATTCAGCAAGCAAGGTTTAGACATTAAGACGCACCGAAAGCGAATTCAAGCAGTAGATGAAAACGGGCTTGACCTGGAGGATAAATTTAAGGATCCGAAAGACCCGCTTCAGTTGGTCTTTGTTTGCAGTATGTGGCTAACAGGTTTTGATGCTCCAACCGTTTCTACACTGTACCTTGATAAACCCATGAAGAACCATACCCTGATGCAAACGATCGCCAGGGCAAATCGCGTAACAGATTTTCTCATCAATGGTAAAGAGAAAAAAAATGGTTTAATCGTAGATTACTACAATGTATTTAGAAATCTAAAAAAGGCTTTTGCATCCTATGGTGGCGGTTCAACGAATGAAGATGGAGAGCCAAGTGGAGATGCTCCAGTACAAGAAAAGGATCAACTCTATGTATTACTAAATGATGCCATCAAGGAGTGCAACGAATATTGCAAAAACTTGAGTATTGACCTGCAACAGATTGCAGAATCAAATCAAGTATTCAATAAGCTGAGTCTCTTTGATGAGTATGCGGATAAGCTTGTATCAAATGACGATTATAAAAAGCAGTTTGTTGTTTATGACAACACAATTGACGCATTGTATGAAGCATGTAAACCCGAAATTTTAGGTAAGCGAAAAGAATTCCCTCTGGTAGCCATCATTCATTACTTGCGAGAAGTGATGGATGGTAGAGTCGATAGAGGTAATCTTGATACTGCAAAACGAAGGATCAGTCAATTGCTAGATGATAGTATTGTTGCACAAGACGAAACCAAAAATCAGAAAGACAAAGCTGCTGATTTTGCCAATGTAGAAGAGAAAAAAGAATACTTCATAAAAGCATGGAAACAAATTGACCTAAGTAGTCTGGATGTTGAAAAGCTTAGAGAGCAGTATAAAACGGCACCATACAAGAATATTGAGATCTCAGATTTAAGAGCATTCATTTCGGGTAAACTGCAGCAAATGATGGAGCGAAATGTTACCAGAAATAGTTTTGCTCAAAAGCTTCAGGAAATAATTGATCGTTATAATTCTGGTGGGGCTGCTACCGAAGACTATTTTGATGACCTCGTCAATTTCGTAGAGTCGCTAAGAGAAGAGGAGCTCAGAGCAACTAGAGAAGGACTTTCAGAACAAGAGCTTGAAATATTTGATTTGCTGAAAAAGGAAAACTTAACAAAAGAAGAAGAACAAAAAGTAAAGTTAGCGGCAAAGAACTTATTGAAGCGCTTGAAGGAAGAAAAGCCTACAGTGCTTGTTCACGATTGGCATAAGGATACACAAACACGAAATCAAGTTAAAAATGTTATCGAGCAAATCCTTGATACATATTTACCCGATCCAGCTTACAATAGAACACTCTTCGCCTCTAAGAGTAATAAAATTTATGAACACTTTTTTCTTCAAGCTGTTGGAGGCACAAATAGAGCTGTTGCTTAAAACTTATCGCTATGCCATTAATTCATGAAGTCAAAACAAGCCTTGGTCTTCCTTTCAGACGAATAAAAAAAATACTGAATAAGCCCATGCTAAAAGCTGAAGATCAAATCAGTGACAATGACTATGCGCTTCTTAAGAATCATCTGAAAATCACGGAAATAAAAGAACTGACGAAGTCAGAAAAGAAGAAGAAGATTAGACAACGGGAAAAAGCAAAGGATAACAGCCCAAAGCAAGAAAATCCTTATGCTGCAAAAGGAGCGACTAAGGATGGCAAAATTATTGTCATAAGAACTCCGATGGGAGGTAAGGTTAGATGAAAATTTAGTACAAATAATTTCTTGCAACCTTTTGTCAGAAACTGAAGTATCTCTGCAGTAAAAACATTTAGAAGTTTTTCTGTGTTTTGAATGTCAAAGTGGACCTGTCAACTTCTATTAATAAGTCATCTCCTTTTTCAATATGTGGATCATACCAATCCGCTTTTTCGCGAGCCCACAGTATCCACTTTTCTAGGTCGGGTGTAATGCCTTCGGCTTGTTTGGCTTTATCTTCAACAGACTGAATATAATTTCGAACAATCTTCGCCTCGAATTCTCTATGTGCCATGTTCAGTAAGAGTTTAAAATCTGCTAATTCTTTCTCTCTCCTTTCTTTATTGTCAAGCTTTATCTGTTCGCGTGCTTTCTCTTCTTCTTCCCGCTTAGCATTTCGTGCCCAAGTCGCCAAAAGATCCTGTACTATCCATTCCAATTTTGCCACTACTCGTGAAATCTTACTTTCTAACAAGACATTTTTTGAATCATAAATTTCAAAACGAGGAAAGCCCTCGTAAACTTTTAGGCACAATACACCAGTTGGTTTCTTCTTATAACTATTGGGGATTATTTTGAGTGTTTCCCTTACAATCAATTCATACTTTTGGCCAAAAACATCAACCTTACCATCAATGAACTGATGTCCACGAGCGCGAAATACTTTTATGATTGTGTCATATAAGACTAAAGCGCGATTTATACTTTTTGGTGAAACCCGAATAGGAAGCGGTCCTGTATTGATTAAAAGACCATCATCTTCTAATACTGATTTAGAATGATCATTGTGGATCAATAGTGCGCGCTTCGCGGCTAGAATTAAATCATCAGGCTCAGTAAGTTTAGCTGGAACATTTAAATTCACCTTAGGATCCTTTTCTATTTCAGAAATAAGTTTTAACACATCACTCTTATTTGTATCCATATCGTAAAATATTAAGTCTTCTTAAAGTAAAAATAAGTCCTTCTCGCAAAAGATCACGCCCGTGCAAACATTTAGTACCGCTAACACATCTATCCGCGCAAGCAACATCAGCTGTACTTTTAAAATTTGGGTTGCCCGACAACGCCACCGCTCCTGCGACACACATGCCCGCGCTCCTTCCTGGCATCCTTCGGCATGCCTCAAGGTTGAAGCGGAGTGCTGCGCACAAGTTGTTCAGGCCTCGGAACACAAGTCACGCCAAAAGCTCCACTACGGCAATTAAAAAAACCGCGCATGGCCGTGGCGCGAAAGTAAAGTGTGAATTATTTATAGCGGTCTTTACTTACGCGCCACCACCATCTTTGCCGACACACATTCCATATTTTTTTTAAACGCCTTCGTTCCGCTTTTGTCATGCCTTGTGTACCTCGGACGTTTTGATTTTATTTTTTACCCTGCGGGGCTATGGACAAAAACTCACTTCTTAACTTGTGCTTGCACGGTCTATGTTCGCCTTTGTCCCTTGCGGGGGGAATAGGGAGGCGAACATAGCCCTTTTTTCGTGCGCGCCTTGTTCCTCGCCAGGCTCCCCCGCACCCCCACACGCCTGGCTCGGGCGCGCTTGGTACTCCACATGATTTACATTGATCGAAGTTCATCAAGTCTCCACCTTCACTCATTGAGGTTAACCTCTCAGTGCTTAGTAGCAATTCTTTTAGCAATGATGAATTGTGTGAGTTGGATAATCTAAAACATAGACCTATATTGAGTAACAGCAATAAGGAAATATAGACAATGTGGATTATACACAACAAAGGGTGCATCCATACATTGGCAATTTTGCTTGCCGCTTAAATCCACGTGACACCAAAGCAAGCAAAAGACAAATTTTTCCGCGCACCGCTGGACAGAATTTATAAGTGTTGGACGAAATGATTTGTGTTAATGAATAAAGATTATTATCAAATTTTTGGGCTACCGTCTAACTGTACTGACGAGGAGATAAAAAAGACCTACAGAAAACTTGCTATTAAATTTCATCCGGACAAAAACTCCAATGACAAATATTTTGAAGAACGATTTAAGGAATTGCAAGAAGCATATGAAGTCCTATCTGACCCTGTAAAGAGAAAAAATTATAATTTAAAAACCAATAGAACAACATCACAACAACCACCTTCCAATAAGGGCAGCAAGAAGGAGGAATCAAGAAACGAAGGGACGACACCTGACTCAATAGCCGCAGACGTAGAAGATGCATATAGAAAAATAAAGTGGAGTGAACCTGATCAAGTAAATCATATTCAACTCATCAAATACATTGATTCAATCCTGAATGAAAATGTAGTGGCTCAGTTACTAAGAATTGGAGACATAGGAAGCAACGAAAGAATTGTGGATTCAATGACGGATATGTTTAAGTTTCTTTCAAAACAAGAAATTGGAAAGTATGTAATTCCATTGGTCAGACTTGCAGGAACAAACAATGAATTGATTTCAAAGATTCATAAAATTGAAAAAGCAGAAAGAAGAAAGGAGGATATTGGGAATGTATTTTTTTATTTAAAAATGGCAGGTGGTATTGCCTTTTTTCTTGGGATGACCTACTTTTTACTTATTAAGGATGACAAATCAAAGGACTCCACTTATTCATATAGCCCTAATACGATAGTGGACACTGCACCTGAATTAGAGCCACCTCCAAGTAAGTTCAAAGGTAATAAACTAAAAACGGGTGACTCACCGTACAACGATTACTTTGGAAAGGGTGTTTATGACAAGGACTTTCAAAACCAATTAACGGTAAAAAATGGACAACAACTGGATGTAATTGTTTGCCTCGTTGAGTATTATAGTGGAAAGAGAACCATTAGGAATGAATATATAAGAGCAGGTGAGTCATTTGTTATGACTAATGTTCCCAATGGAACATACCTCCTTAAGAGTTTCTACGGAAAGGATTGGAATCCTAACACAGCGGTAAATGCTGGGACTCTGAAAGGATATTTTGAAACAAACTCTGGATTCTCAGTGTCAGACAGTTTTGATGACTTAATAAAAATGGAACAGACAGAGGAATCTTATTCAATCTATTCTGTGACACTTTATCCAGTAGTAGGAGGTAACATGGAATCAAGAAATATTTCAGCGGAAGATTTTTTTAAGAATAACTAAAGAAGAAAATTCATTAAACATTATTAAACGTAACAAAATTGAAATATCTATTAGTTGCAATTTTCATTCACTCAGTTGCGAATGTACAAAGTCAAGGATCAATAAGAGACAACATTTTAAATGAAGTGGATAACTTGATTTACAATGGATACGAATTGCTCGGCAAAACGGAATACGAAATTTTGAATCAAGGTAGACCGTCATTTCTAAAGGGAGGGAGTTCATGGAAAACATCAATTACGATTCCTGCCGCCAACGAGTATACCAATAAGGTCATCTACATTGAGACTGGAACTGGCTCAAGTATATCTTTGTATATTTCAAAAAGGACAAATCTGGTATATTCAATTAACTTAAATCCCCTTCTTTGGGTCAGCTTTGATGAGATGAATCAGCATTTAAAAACTAATTACACTATTAATAAGGATGGCAGATCAAATTCAATTAAATCCAACAATTCCGAATATATTACTTTTCGATTAACAATGGCAGAAGACTCCACGTACATATCCATTACTGCAGTCGACATAGAAAAAAAGGTAGTAAAATTTTACTGACATTTATATAGACAACATGCTTTCCAAAATGTGTCAATAGTTAAACATAACACAAAGTTACGGGCGTGCGGAACAGAAAGCCACAAGGGTTCGCTACGCCCGCTCAAAACAAAATCTCCACCATCAGTCATTGAGCTTTCTTGTAAGTTTTAAATTCTCGTTTTCCTTCAGGTAGTATTTTCTTTTGGCGGCCCTTGCACCTTTCTGTCCGGTCCCGTGTGGTCGCATCATGTTTAATTATACAACAAAAGTCCGCATAGGTAGCTGGTGGTTATCGGTGGGCGTTCGCTTTGGCTTTAGGCCGTTTGTGTTTTATGTATTCCCGGGTGGCATTAGGGAAGTTTGCATCAGGTTCTTGTGGCTTGAGTGTTCCATTTCAGAGCTCCCTTTTTAGGGGGCTTTTTTTGTTTACGGGAAGATGACTTATCATTTGAAGTATTCTTTGATCCTGTTGATTGTTTTCATGGTTCAATTTTCATTATCACAAACAAAAAGATAAAAGCAAAGGTAGGATGGCTCGCGCAGTCCCACCGCACAATGGTCTGTCAAGGTCAAGCCCTGCGGGTTTTTAAAAAAATCTCCACCCTCCTGAGGTCGGGTAGTATTTTTTTAAAAAACCTTGACAGCCCACCAGCGCCATCCTGTTGAAGAGCTTTCTCTTTTCTTTTTCCCTTTTCTTTTCTCTTTTAAAAATGTGTGTGGCCGCGCAAAAATTTAAATGCGCAAACCATGCAAATACTAAAAATCAAAACGTACAGAACAACAGATGAATTCAAAAATCAAAATCACTTCTTCATCCTGTCTAAAGGAAACAATTCAGGCAAACCACTTTTAGATCCTTGTCCAAATTGCTTTGTAGTCACAGCGAACAACCTTGAAGAAAGAGAGTACTTTTACTGGCTCTGCTATGGGTTGTGGGCAGGTGGCTTCTTTCGTCCGCATCTCACCGGTTCAGTAATCTCATTCATCCGTGTTACCGAACTTCACCAGGTAATCAAAACAGCACATTCAAAAGTTGGAATAAGAAGGGAGGCATTAAAAAATTCCATCGAAATTCTAAACAAACTATCCGCGCAAAGCGATACCCTTGAAAAACAAATTCAATTGATCAAGCAGTTAAAGAGAGTCGTCCTTCATAAATTACTAGAATAAAAAGAACCCTGACGATTTGGTCAGGGTTCAGATTTAGTTGGATCTTAATTTTTTCGATATCCACTTCAGAAGAATAGAAATTGTAAAACTCACTATCGCACCGATGCATGCGAGCACTGTAGTCTTTGCAATATCTTCTGAATGAATGTTCGCGAAGATCGTCAGTAGTGTTCCACTAACAGTGCCAGCCACTGTTCCGGTGTGATTGCCATGAGTCATCAATTCGAGGTTTAGGTTTTTCGAATTGGATCTATGCCTCCGCCACCACCATTGTCACGGGTGAGATCACTTGCGCCACCTCCGCCATTGAATTGACTTTCGTCCTCGACAGCAGTTTGACTTACAGCAGTCACAACAGCGCCAGCAACCGTAAGATATCCTGCGACTGTAACTACTACAATGGGCAATGCAATAGGAGAGGCGAGGAGCGCACCACCGGCAGCGGCCAGGACCATTCCAACATTACGCAGCACTCGGAAAAATTTCGGAGTGGGTGCTTTTATTCGTTCAATGAGTTTCATTTCCTTTTGATTTTATGGTGATAAATACTTTTTCATTCCGTTCGAAAGCCTCAAGCACAAGTGCTTTCAACTTTTCATTTGCCAATCTCGATTGACTTCCTTTCCCTGGGCCGGTATGAATTGTTACCGGAGCAATACAGCCGTGCAAGTCTTTCTTCGCATCATTTGCAGGATGAATTAAAATTCCACTTCTGCCTTTTACATTTAATACCAGAAGATGTTGACCTCGTTTCTGAGTCACTCGTTTCTTCAACTCATACCGGCCTTCAGGAATACAGGAAATGTTTCGCTGGTTTTGGAGCCAGGGGAGCTCGATAGTCGGGCAAATCAAAATACCTTCATATCGAACCTCCCCATTGGTTCCTTCAGGGTAATAGATCCTGAATAACTCCAACTCCATTACACACCACCATCAACCGCTACCAACGCCAAAGAGTTATACGCTCCATTCTTCAATGGATAGAATACTCCATTCACTTGTTGAAGGAATTCAATTCCAAAGGCTAAAAAGAGCGGCTTGGTACTGGCCGGAGTTACAGCATTGCTCAGCGTAACAGCAGCTTGGTTTTGTGGACCAAGTACAACTTCAGGAGTTGTCGATGTATTCACTACATAGCTTGCTTCCTCAAAGTCCACTTCCACACCGGCAGCAATCAATCGGAAATGTGTTGCACCTTGAGGTGCTCCGATCATGTTTCCGGGAATATAATCTGGAACTTGAACAGACAAAGTCCCGGCAGCACGATCAATTGCTGGAACATAAGGAGCGAAAAATGTACCGCTCAGCTTTCCATCCAGATTGAACTCAAAGCCAATAAGTAACTCCGCCTCACCATCGATAACATTTCGCTGCCCACGGACATTGGTTGCGTCCGCTTGAACCACCTTCACCATTTCCCGTGTAAGGCGACTCGTCATGCGACTATCCGCTATGTTGATAAGCAATGCACGTAGTGCAGTTCTCAACAACTTACCTGCAGCGCCTGCGCGTCCGAACTCTGCACCGTTCTCTCGAGTACGCTCAAAGTTTGGATCGTTCTTGATCCGCTCTGCATCTACTCCACCTTTTTCACGTGCAAGAAATCCATCTTGCTGGGATTTATAAAAGGAAACACCTCCCATTTGTCCTTGTAATTTTATGACACCTTTTTGTCTCGCCATAGTTTAAAAAATTAGTTGTCCAACCTGTTCACGGCTCAGACTGGTTAAGCCATTGCTGCAGCAACGACTCAAACATATTGGAAGAAATTGGCATGCCATAAGTAGCTGTTCCGTTATGGGCAACTTGTGTCACATTGTTCCGTTATTTCCAAAAAAGATTTACATTAACAGAACATCATCGCCCGAGCAAAGGCAAGGATGAAGCATAGATAGTGTATGAGAGTTGACAGAATTATTATCTACCCGAAGGACATTCAGCGCATCACAGGTAGGAGTGAGCGCTACGGAAGAATACTGCTCAAGAGAATCAAAGGTCACTTCAAAAAAGACGATCACCAATTCGTAAGCATAGAAGAGTTTTGTTCTTATACCGGACTGAATGATGAACAAGTGACAAAGTATTTATTAGCGTAATTACTTGTTCAATATTTATCCTACTTCATTGCAATTTTATATCTTTGAGTAATACGGATCGAAAGAAATTGAATTGATATAGCGAGGGGGAAATTCGGTGCACTTACAATTGTTATCGAAAATTTAATACTGAGTATCAGTAAATTAGATTGAGGTTACAATTCCCTCCGACTCCACTTAAAAAGCTCAAAATCATTTTACGGTTTTGAGCTTTTTTATTTTGCTGCTCCCCCGATAGATTGTATGTGTGTTAAGTGCTAATAGAGAATGAATTTGGATCGGATATATAAACTTGTAAAAAATTATCACCTTCTTGTTTTTCACTTGCTGCTCTCGCTATCAGGCTTTGCTCAGCGGTTAACGGATGAAGTCAATCTTGAAACCCCAGACCTCAAAAAACTGGAGTGGTTAACCTTCGGGTCTGTAAACAAACTGCGACAAGAAAAGAACCTCATTGATCTGGCGTGGGATGATGTACTTTATCGAGCCGCAAAAGATCATGCTGACTTTCTGATTCATGAAAAGAAAATATCACATCTTCAAAAAACAAAAGGCAAGGAAACCCCTGCAGCACGTGTCAAATTGCACGGAGGCATTTTGTATACGGCTACAGGCGAAAATGTCATTCAAATACAACTCGGTGTTCAGTATCCAGTAAAAGGAAGGAAATTAAGTACAGTCACTTACAAGTCAACCGCGGATGTGATGGCCGCTCTTTGGAAAACTTCACCTGGCCATTACCGAAATATCATTTCTAATAAATTCAACTGTACTGCGCTGGCCACGTCTTACGATCCAGTCAGTCAACGGTTCATTGCAGTACAGGTCTTTGGTTTTACCCACACGCCTGCTGTTCCGACTGAGCTTCCGGATTATTCTGATCAACTTCTTCGTTCTTCTGTACCTCATCTGCCTTATGGACTAAAAAAATACAAAGGGCATAATCCCAAAAATCAGAAAGCGATCAACGGGTTTATGAATCTGAAACAAGACCGCGGGTACTTAACAGGCTCATTCCGGTCAGCGAAGAAAATATTCAAGGGAAGAAGGAGCGGTATCGCTCAGGAATTTATTCCACTCTCTCAGTTCGATAGTGCATCACTTGAATTTACACGTGTTCCCAACCGAAGAAACGGACTTTATGAATTGAATGGAACACTTAGCAAACCTGCTTATAGAAGAGAGATGTTGAAGTTCAGTCGAAAATATACTACACGGAAATATCTGATCGACCTACCCATACTAAAAATTAAAAGAAGGACGAGGCAATTTCTTTTCCCGCTTCACGGCAATGCTGATGGAACAGCATTCAATTTATTCATCATAAAGCAAAAGCAATTGCAGGCGTACCGTACCTATAGCATGGTGCCTTCGCGATTTTTTGAGATGGAGTTTCCACGACTTAAGTTTAAAAACAATTTTAAACCAAAAGGAAAAAAGGACCAGTATAAAGTGACCTATCAGTATGACACCATCCAACTACAGGTTTTCTATCCCTCCAAAGTCGTAACGATTGATAAACTCAAACAACTCGAGATAGAGAACTCATTCAACCGCATTCGTGGGAAAATTGTAGCTGTAAAAGGTGAAGCATTTGCCAGCATTGATGGCGATGAAAATGATAATGATCGTTTGGCGCGAGAACGCATGCACAACTTCATGTTAGTGTTAAACCCTTACCTCGATACAACAGACGTGGCGCCTGATATTATTACCCGTGAACAGTGGGAATTCTTTCAGGAACAAGTTGATATGAATAATCTCACGGCATTTAAAAACCTGTCAACGTCTGCAAGGCGGACTTATGTTAATGAAAATAAAAAAGATACGTTGTTGTTAAAGTTACTGGATGCACAACGGTACACCCGCATCAGGCTTGTGTGGAGAAAAGATCTACTGGAAATCATTCCCGGAAAAAGTGCCTTGCAGGAATATGAAGCACTGAAAATATCGGTTGAATCTACAGCGAAGCCGAACGCCAGGCTTATACAACAATTGGAGCAAGCCCAGTTAGCGGCCTACTATCAATTAGCCCATGAAGATACCGTAACGAAGCTCCTCACGATTCCTGACCTTCAACGTTATCCTGCATTTAAGTATCATGATTTGATGTTTCGATATTCTATTCAACATAGCGTGACTGATAAAGATTTTTATAATCAGTTACATGAACTGGCGAAATCAAAATATTTCCCTTCAGCATTAAAAGGCCAGGCTGTTTACAACAACCATGTCTTAATTTATCGCAACTATTCACGAGGTACGCTGGATTCATTGTTGGAAAATCCCCAATGGGGATGCCGTGCATACACACAATCTGAAATTCACCTTAAGAGAATAAAAAAAATCAAGTGTAAGCCACGTGACTATACCGGGCCAGATGGCCTTTCGATTCCCGATGATTATTTTGTGCTGAAGGAGATACCTCCCGCCATCCGAAATGGTCAGCGTGAAAAGATCATGAATTTTCCCATGAAGGATTTGTGGAGGTACTACTACCTTTACACGATCCAGTCTCTCTATAGTAACATCCCATTACCGACTGAACTATTTTCAATGCTACCTAAATTCAAAGAACACTTTCATCCGAACGATGCTGTGTTAACCGATGAAGAAAGAGTGAGGCTGGCTTTATTTTATAGCGCTATTCAGCGATATGAAACGGCATTGAATCTGGTGAAGCCCTTGGCAGTACGAAATGATCCTAACAAAGAAGCACTGAAAATGTATCTTACTCTTATTTATTTTGACTTCAATGATCCGCACGAGTTTTCCGAAAGATTGATTCAGGAGTTTACCCGACTGGGTAAGGAAGAGTGGTGTAGCTTATGGGGCGACCCCGAGTACCTTAATTTTTTGCAACTGGAAGATCTCCGGCTTAAGAAATTTTACAATTGTAATTGTGGAGGTGCCGCCCACTGACTTGAATTCTTAACACAATATGAAAAGAGATTTTAAAGCTGCAGCCAAGTTCATTACGTTTAGTTTGTTTTTGTCTGTGGTACACGGATCCAGGAAACGAAGAAAAAAAACGAGGCAAAACCTTTTGCGAGATAGCATACAAAAAAAAGATTGTTTACTCCCTACAATAAATCTTGTCAAGTTACCCGAAAAGCAAACGGGCTAACTTGACAGATTTTACTTTACCTTTTCTCGCACAACCAAATCGGAGCCCTCCAATTCGCAGTTCAACATCAAATGATGCATGGTCTCAAACATAGAACTTGTTGATTGCTCAAAAAATAGCACCTTGCAAATTGTCAGGAAAACCAGACAGGTTGAGGAAGTACACTCATTGAATCTGCATGAAAAAAATAGATATTTTATTGGTTGAAGATGAAGCCCTCTTGCGTGAAGGATTAAAAAGTCTATTGATACAAGAATCGTTTGTCGAAAGCATTGCAGAAGCGGCAACGCTTGCTGAGTTTTCTTCCGCCATTTTAAAACCACTTGATCTTATTTTGATGGATATCCGGTTGACCGGAACCAATGGGCTGCAACTATTGGAGTTGGTGAGGAGCAAGGGGGTGAACGTTAAGGTAATTGCCGTTACCGGTTTAGAGGGTGTGGAATTAATGATCAACCTTTTAAAAGCCGGTGTAGAAGGCATTGTCTTCAAGTTGGATGGATATCAGGAAATCGTGAAGACTATTAGAAAGGTACTGGAAAACGAAAGCTATTTTCCTGAAAAAATCATGAAGATTATTCAGACCAATGCCAGCCGATGGGATAAGGTACCTCCTGTTCTGTTAAATCATACTGAAAATGAATTATTAAAAGCCATTGCCAGTGGATTAACAACCAAAGAGATTGCAGCCCTTATGAAAATGGGAGAGTCGACAACAGAAACCTATCGAATCAGATTGATAAAAAAACTCGCTGTGGCCAATACTGCAGCATTGTTAGCGTATGCTTATCGCAATGGTATTTTGTGAAATTTAAGTTGGGCATTCAATCCTGGCAATAAGTCCCTTCTCTCCACGGTCATACTTTAGGGATGCGCCAATGGCTTGCGTTCTCATTCGAAGTGTATTGTGTTTTTTTCTAAGAAGATTAACAAATTCCTCCATTTTATGGAACCCGGTTCCATCATCTTCAACTTCAATTACCAGTTTTTTCTCAGTCCAGGCTACCCTCACCCAGATGTGCCAGGCCGATGAATGTTTGAAGGCATTGTGAATCAGTTCTTGTATGATGCGATACAAATACGTTTCACTTTGAACCGGTATTTTCTGCTCCGTACCGGTGGCAACGAAATGAACGTGTTCGGTTCCTCGTTCCATGTTTTGACAAAGCATTTCAATACTTTTTTGGAACGAATCGTCATCCATTCGAACCGGCATAAGTTGTCTGGAAATTTTACGAACCGATTGAACTACCTCTTGAAAATCTGTTTGCATTTTCGTGAGCAATGTTTGCGTTTCAATCGGATCATGGACCGACCGCTCAAGCCTGTCGATATACAATCTGAAAATGGAGAGCTTTTGGATCAGATCATCGTGAAGTTCTGCGCCCATTTCGGTAATGATTTGTTCACACGCTTCGGTTGCCCGTGTTGCAATTTCGGCTTCCCTTTTTTGAGGTGACATCCATATTGGTATTCCTTTCATATTCTGGTGCTCTATTCCTACCGCAAAGTAATTATCTTTGAACGATAGCGTGACTATGGAAAAATTGACATTCCTTTTAAGGTTTACATTAATTGGTTTTTTTTTATTGCTTCAAAGTAGTCTTTTTGGACAGCAACCCAAAACAGATTCACTCAACCAAGCCTTGCAGCGCACCCAGGTTGTGCATCAACTGGCCTGGAAAAATGGCGATAGTTTATCAATAGTGCAGTCCGGCCGAACGTTGGTTGAACTTTACAACAAGCTTGTTATTACGGATTCTATATTCAGTATTGGTGATAAGATTCTTGTCATTGCGAAACGAAACAATTGGTTGGAAGAGCAAGGTGATATTAACGAAAGCCTTGGTCGTTCATTTCTTTCGCTTTCAAGGTATGATCTGGCCATGCAATATTTGTTCAATGCATTGGCCATTCAAGAACAACTTAAAGATGAAACGCAAACCAGTAATACGCTGATTGATATTGGTCGGATGTATTATGAGATTAAGGATGATCGCAAAGCACTGGAATATTTTGAGCGAGCGCTAAGAATAAAAAATGAAAGATCAGATAATGAGAATCTTCAATCTTTGTTCCTAAACATGAGCTTGTGTTATTCGCGCCAGCATGATTTTGTAAACTCACGCCTGTACATCGATCGGGTAAAATATGCATGTGCTAAGAAATTATGTTTGCCAACAACCCTTCTCACGTTGGAAGTAACGGAAGGCTTCCATTTTCTACGAATGGACAGCTTGACTGAAGCTGAAAATAGTTTTAAGCGAGGGAATCAGTTAGCGCAGAAAATACAAAATGCAAGATTTGGATTCGACTGCATTCTCAACTTATCTAAAATCTTTCTGCAACAAGGAAAGATTGATTTGGCCACACAGTATCTGGAAGAAATAAAAGAATGGAAAACGAATGAAGGATTTAATAGTGAATTGCTCCAGCTGTACACTCAACTTATTGAAGTGTATAAGAAGGTGGATAATCATCAGAAGGTAGCATATTATCAAGAGCGATACATTCAACTGAAGGATAGTGTTTCGGGTGAAGAAGTACGGAACAAGTTGATGCACGTCCAGGCGGATTTTCTTCAACGTGAAAATAAAGCCAAGGTAGAATCTCAAACAACCTTGCTGGAATTGCAGGATGGGGTTATTAAAAGACAAAAGACAGTTCGCTTGCTGATTGCAGGTGTGGTTGCATTATTTATACTGCTTGCGTTTTTCTTATACAAAGCCAATCAAAACAGAAAGCATGCTAATACTTTGTTGGATAGAAAAGTAGAGAAGCAAACCCGCGAGTTGGAAAAAAGTTACCGGGATCTCAAGGTAGCCATGGAGCAGCGTGATGTCACCATTCGAAAGGTGGCTGTGGAAATCAGAAATTCAATGGCCACTGTAAAAGGGTTGTGTGCTACCGGACTTAAGGACATTACACTTCCCGGTTCACAAGCTCACCTCATTGAAATTGAGAATGCCAGTAAAATTCTTTCCGAATCAGCAAAACAGATCTTGGATGACCCTAGCCACTAAGAGTATAATGATGAGATTCTTCTTAGTGGCAATAATCGTTCTCCATGCAAATTCATTGCATGCGCAGAATGCAAAAATAGATTCACTTAATGCGTTGCTGCCGATGAGCCAGAGCGTAGACAGAATAGATGTCTTGGCAGAATTGGCAAAACAATTTGCAGATGAAGATGATCAAGTAAGTTTTACGTTTGGGATGGAGTCTTTCAAGATGGCAGTTCAGGCTGGTGACAGCTTAAGAATAGTCAGAGCAGGGATTAGAGTATCAAGAGCTTTGAGAAAATTGGAAAAGTATGATTCCGCTATAATTATTGGCAGCTATTGTGAAGGAATCATTTATCAAAGTAAGGAAATTGAAGACCTGTATGGATCATACGTTTTTTCAGGGTTGGGATTGTCCTATCTGCTTATCTCCAAATATGATCAGGCGCTCTCCAGACTTTTTAAAGGAATAGCAATAGATGAAAAACAAGCCGATACATTGTCAATTACTATTGGACTAAACAATATTGGTCTGATATATTATAAACTCAAAGATTACAGGTTAGCATTGACCTATTATGAGAAATCGCTCAAATTGAAGAAATTAGTTGGTATTGATTATGGTTTAGATATTCTATTAGTAAATATTAGTATCTGTAATGCATTTCTAAACAATCTGGAAGAAGCACGCATGGTTCTCGAGCCTATGATTGATAAGTGTCCTTCAGAATGTTCTGACTTTACATTCGTTTCTGCCCTTTACAGTTCGGGTGTTATCTGGTATAAATCAGATAATCTTCAGAAAGCCGAAAAGGATTTTCTTAAGTCTTATTCCCTGGCCAAAGAAGCAGAGTTTCATCGTTTTGTATTGGATAATATCATTTATCTCTCAAAGATTTATTTGAAACTTGGTGATGTTTTGAAGGCGGAGCAATTCCTCGGGGAAGGAGAGGAAATGGCGAATAAGACTCTACTGCAGCTTGAAGAAATGAAGATCTATGAAGAACTCAGTGCACTTTACAAAGCCAAAGGTGATAATAGAAAATTGTCATTTTATCAAACGAAGTATATTCAAAAGAACGACAGTATCTATAATCAAAATCAGACTGGTAATCTGATGCAACTTCATGCGGAAGCGACTGAGAAAGAATACAAAACACAATTCGCTTCCCAGGAAAAAATGATGGGATTAAAAGATGAGATCATTAATAAACAACTCGGTATTAATTTATTGATTGGTTTTGCATTGATACTCCTGGCCATTGTGGTCTATGTCCTGATCAGAATATTAAATGATCGCAAACTGGCCAATACCTTACTGATTAAAAAAGTAAATGAGCGAACTTCAGAGTTGGAACGGAACCACAAGGAAATATTATCAGCAATTAAACATCGTGACAATGCACTTGCCCAATGGGAGAATACAATTGCGCTATCTGTAACCTCAATACGTGATTTGTGTTCTGTTGCAACGAGTGCTGAGTTAGACACGGATGATCAAAGATACTTTACAGAGATTGATGGTATTACAAAGAAAGTTTCAGATTCATTGGATAGTATCCTGTTGAAATCAAAACTGGATGTGACGAGCTAGAATTATATTTCTCCAGAGTCTATGGGGACACAGAGCGAAGAAGAGGTCTTCCGTACCAGAATATTTTATTGGATAAGATAAGGTCTTGAATATGATTCGCGAAGTGAATAACTATTATTTGAACAAAGAAGAACCCAACAAGAGTTGCTTGCTCGCGTTGCGAAACATTATTCTCAAACAAGATGAGATGCTTTCCGAAACGATTAAGTATGGAATGCCTTGCTTTTGTTATAAGAAAAAGATGATGTGTTATGTATGGACCGACAAGAAAACGGATGAGCCATACATTCTTATGGTAGAAGGTAAATTCTTTGACCACCCCGGACTCGAGATTGGAAAACGCTCGAGAATGAAAATTTTCAGAGTGAATCCAAACAAAGACTTGCCCATAAAAACGATCGAGGCTCTTTTGCAAAAGGCGTTAGACTTATATAAAAAAGGTATTGTGAAATCATAACGAACACAGATTACCTTCTACTCGTCCTCTGATTTTAGAAACCGAAAATATCCTAAATAAAAAAACCTGATTCATAATAGAACCAGGTTTTTTTATGATCAGTTAATGAGTTAAACCAATTCGGCATCAGAAGTAATCGGTACACTCAGTGCTTTTGAAATGATACAACCCTTTTCTGCTCCTTTTACAAACTCAGAAAATTGTGCTGCCGTAATATTAGGTACACTTCCTTTAATAGATAGATGGATACCGGTAACGTCTAAACCTTCTAACGTTAAGGTAGCAACAGTATCGAGAGCAGTAGGTATAAAGCCAGCCTGACCAAGTCCCGCACTTACCGCCATGGTAAAACAACCCGCATGAGCAGCAGCAAGTAATTCTTCAGGATTGGTTCCCGCTCCGTCTTCGAAACGGGTCTTAAAAGAATATTGTGTTTTGTTTAAGATGGTACTCTGAGTGGAGACATTTCCTTTTCCGGTTTTCAAATCTCCTTCCCAATGTGCTGAGGCTGTGCGTTTCATAATTTGTTTTTTTTTATTGTTTAAAGAATGGGTAACACGAAATGCAGGTAATGGTTCTTTTCGATCCAACGTTTAACGAAATAAGGCTAATGATTATGAAGGATTAAGGGTTAATATTAATCTGGTCAGAAAATTACTGAAAAAATCAATGCGCCATAAACATTTTATATGACCGCATGTTTAAAGGATAAAATGTAAATAACTGAAATCATGATCAAAAAAATAACCGCTTCCGCATTTATTGTGTTATTGTTATCTGGTTGTGCGCTGCACTTTGGTGCATTACAAAGTAGCGTAGCCCTTAACCAGGCGAACTTCAAGGTGGTGAAGACCGCTTCGGGTTCGGCTCAAACTAAAGTTGTTTTTGGTATTGGCGGTTTGAAACAAGAAGCTTTAGTAGCAGAGGCCCGAAAAGATCTCAACACAAAAGCAAATCTTACCGAGGGACAGGTACTTGCCAATCTAACGATGGATTACAAGACTACTTTTTATCCTCCGTACATACCGGTGGTACTCATTCAAAAAGTAACGATCACAGCTGATGTTATTGAGTTTGCCAAATGAGTTACTTCTTTATCATGAACGTCCAGAATGGTTTTAAACATTCATGATTTTATTTTCTGCCTGTTTTTAGTTTTGTTCGTGTTTCTCGAATGGCAATAGGAGGAAGTGTGTCTTCATTCTCTCTAAGAAAGATTTCGACTACTTTGCGATGATGCCTGGTCATGTTTCGTAATACCCAGGAAATTGCTTTCGTTATCAATATATCCTTCTCTGTCTGTAGTTCGGCTACGATTTGTAGAGCACAGTCTGCAAGTCTCTTGTCAGCGCTGGTTCTAAAGGGAGAGCACAAGAGAACGAGAGAGGCCCTTCGTTTGCCAATATTCTTACTTACAGAAAACTTCAACAATAGCGGCTCCCAGCTTTCCCATTGATTGATGATTTCTGTGGAGGTGTATTTACCTGTACACAAGGAATCGATCTCAGCCCAACCTTCGAGTTCATTCAGCCAACGGTCAAAAAGTTTTGGATTGAATTGTCGCTGGTCTTTCGATGCATAATCCAATAGAATTCCGGCCATGCATTTTTCGGTATACGATACTCCTTTTATGAGTGACGTAAGTAGTGTCGAAAAGGTAGTGGTTGTTAGTTCAGGATGTTGTTTCATCCAGTCTTTGGCAATTGCTCTCAGTACCGGCACAGCAATCGGATAGCGCGGGTGCGTTGTGCCCAGATAGTTGTCTAAATCCGTATGCTGTGTTGGCTTCACGGCATTTTGTTGAATCAATGTTAAAATTTCTCCGTGATGTTTATTTTTCATACCTATCGGAATTCTGTACTTTTAAAAATCTTTCACTTTAAATGTATCTGTTTTTGAGTCGCCTTGCTATTTTGTTGCCGCGGTTGTTGGTTATTCTTTTCGTACTCGGAGTGTACACATCGGTTGCTCAAACCAGGGATTTTCGAAAAGAGGCAGTGTTGTTAAAAAATCTTATTCTTCAGCAGCACTATCATCCTAAAGAAATTAATGACGAATTCTCAAAGCAGTTTTATGACGAATTGTTAAAGGCACTTGATCCGGATAAAATCATCTTCTCGGAAAGCGATTTAAAACCCTTGTTGCCGTTTCGCGCAATGTTGGACGATGAGTTTAATGGCAAGCAATGGTCATTCTTCAATATATTGGTGACAACCTATCGCAAGTGCTTGAAGCGATCGGAATTATATGTAGAACAGTTATCTTCTATGCCATTCAATTGGAAGGTAAAGGAATACCTTGAGACGGATACCGTTCATTGGTCTGCTAATGAAATAAAGTTAAGAGAGAAGTGGCGGCTATGGCTGAAGTTTTCCCTGCTCGATCGATTGGCCACGATCTATGAACTTGACTCGATTCATCATCCCGATTTTTTTAATCAAAATGAATTAACGGCACGAACGCGTGTAAAAGCTTCCGAACTTCGATCTATCCGAAAAGTACTCAATCATCAATCTGGATTTGAAAATTATGTTGCTTCCATTTATTTCGGAACGTTTATTTCCATATTCGATCCGCACAGTGCATACCTTTCTACCACGCAGATGGAAAACTTCTTATCATCGCTCAGCACAGAAGGATATTATTTTGGCGTGACGCTCGATGAGAATGATCGGGGTGATGTTATTATTTCAGCATTGGCTCCCGGTGGCCCCGCTTGGAAATCAGGCGAGTTTCAAGCTGGAGATGTTTTGCTTGGGCTTACCTGGACGGGGCAGGAGCCTGTTGATCTTGCGGGGGTATCATTAGAAGAAGTAAATCAATTACTTACCGATGCTAACCATAACTCCATTGAGTTCACAATAAAAGTGACAGGTGGAATTCAGAAGTCAATTCCGTTGCGCAAAGAAAAAATTTCACTCGAAGAGGTCTTTGTGCGGAGTTATATTCTCGCGGGCAAGAATAAGATCGGTTATATATCCCTACCCGATTTTTATACCCAATGGGGCGATGAGTCAGAAGGTTCACGATGTGCCAGTGATGTAGCAAAGGAAGTTATCAAACTCAAAAGGGAAAATATTGAAGGACTGATTTTGGATGTTCGGTTTAACGGTGGAGGTTCTTTGCAGGAAGCTATGGCCATGGCTGGAATTTTTATTGATGAAGGGCCACTTGGCATTCTACGAGATGGAAAGCAAAATGAAACGACTTTAAAAGATATGAATCGGGGGACCGTGTATGACGGCCCGTTGGTGCTCATGGTAAACGGACAAAGTGCTTCGGCTTCTGAGTTTCTAGCAGCGGCATTACAAGATTATAACCGCGGCCTTATTGTAGGCAGTCGCACCTATGGTAAAGCAACTGCTCAGAATTTTTTTCCACTTGATCCGAATCAGAAGGATGGGCCAACATTAGAGTCCATTAAAAAAGGCGCTGGCTTTGCCACCATTACTACCGATAAAATTTATCGCGTTACCGGTAAGACTGCACAAGGATTAGGAATAACACCGGATATTCTGTTGCCTGATTTTTATGATCTCGTCATTAAACGTGAAGCAATGTTACCTTATGCACTGCTACCGGATTCGGTTTATCGACAAACCTATTACAAACCCCGTTTGCCCTTACCCAGAATGGAGTTAAGAAAACAAAGTACAACAAGAGTATCTTCTAACGCATCATTCAAAACTGTGGAGGAAACATTGGTGTGGTTAAAAGAAAAGTTGCTTCAACAATACCAGCCCGACTTACTGCAATGGGATAACTTTTTGAAAGAGTCCGATGAAGACAATAAGCATTACACAACCTTTGAAGTGATGCAGAATGAAAGTACATCACAATTTAAGGTGACCAATGGTCCAATCGATTTTCAACGCATCCAGGCAGATGAATATGCTCAGGAATTTAACAAGCGGTGGATAGAGAGACTAAAAACAGATGCCTATGTAGAAGAGGCTTTTCTGATTGTGTGTGATTATATAGACTGGAAAAAGAAAAATAATAAATAATATGCTGAATAAAATCGTTGTAATGATGATGTTGTGTGTAATATCCTTTACCGTTTATGCTCAATCCGGAGATTCTCCGGTTGATCACATGTCTTTTTTTACAACACGCGAAGGTGAGCTTTCTAAAAAATACCTAAGCTACATGAGCGAAGCGGCACATGGAAATCGTGCGAGGAAAATTGAGAAAAAGAGACAGGAAATTGTTTTAGAAATTAAACAATCCCTTGCAGAAGTAAATCGGTTGCGTCCATATAAAGGAGATGCCAGTTTACGCAATGCCTACAAAAATTATTGGGATATTTTGTTGAAGGTATTCAACGAAGACTATGGCAAGATTGTGAACATGGAAGAGATTGCCGAGCAATCGTATGATAAAATGGAAGCTTATCTTCTGGCGCAGGAAAAAGCGGGAGAGGTATTGGAAGTGGCGCACGACTCGGTAGAAGTGAAGTATGAAAGTTTTGCGGCACGCAATAATGTTACGCTAATCCATACCGATACGAAGATGTCGAAAAAGATGAGACAGGTAGGCAGAGTCAATCATTATTACCACGAACTCTATCTAATTTTTTTTAAAAGTTACAAACAGGAAGCGTACGTCATGGATGCCATCAATCGAAAGGATATTAATAGTGTGGAACAAAATAATAGCACGCTCATTCGCTTTGCTGAAGAAGGAATTACGCGGCTTGATACGGTGAAAGCATTTAATGGCGATGGTTCTCTGATTAATAACTGTAAGAAAGTGTTGGCATTTCATAAACTGGAAGCTGAGAAATACATTCCGGTGATGAGTGATTATCTTTTAAAAGCTGACGAATTTGAAAAAATTAAAAAGGCCTATGACGCCAAGCCTTCTTCAAAACGAACTCAGACTGATATTGATGCTTATAACAAAGCAGTAAATCAAATGAATGAAGCAGTAAACAAATCCAACAGTGCATCGCAGGCCCTTTATGCGGGGAACCAAAAGGTACTGGACGGATGGAATCAGGCAGTCAAAAATTTCATGGAACATTACGTTCCAAAGGGAAAGTAATACAGGATTGACATTCAGAAATAAATTTTTTACCCCGTAACCTTTCGCTACTTTTGCAGCGCTATTGGTGCAATGGCTCCGTATTTCAATGGATAGAATTTCAGATTCCGATTCTGAAGATGCAGGTTCGATTCCTGCCGGGGCCACTTTTAAGGAATCCTACCCATCTAAGTTCAGATGAAAGATGATACGGAATACCCTCCTTCCTTCGATAAATTCCCCTGGCCAAATAGGTAAACAAGATTCTTTTTAGTTCTTCTGATTAAAGCTCCTCGCAGAGCATTTTTGATTTCCAAGGTGCATTTGTAGTGAAATCGCAAGCGTTTGTTCAATATCCATCGCTGGCCTATATTAGAAGTTCTCAAATCTTGAATTGATAAGATTTGTACGTGGAATTCTGTTTTTAAAAATGCCCGCCAAAAAGGCAAGGAAACAGAGAAGCGATTGATTTTAAATAAGTTTCATTCAAAGGTTTTGGTTTATCAGCGTTTTACCAGATGACATCACGTATTCAAAAGGCATGCAATTCACTTGCCCTGGCAACCGTACTATTGTTTTTAACGGGATCCTGTTCGGAAAAAAATAAGGAGGAGGCGTTCCCTTTTCTAAACACCGAACTCAGCATTGACGAACGTGTAAATGACTTGGTGGGAAGAATGACGCTGGAAGAAAAAATCAGTCAGATGGTGAATGATGCTCCAGCCATCGAGCGACTTGGCGTTCCCAAATACAATTGGTGGTCTGAAGGGTTGCATGGCGTAGCCCGCGCAGGGTTGGCTACTGTGTTTCCACAGGCAATAGGTATGGGTGCTACCTGGGATCAGGACTTGCTTCACGAAGTTTCAACTGCTATTGCGGATGAAGCACGGGCGAAACATTCAAACTTTATAAAAAAAGATAAGCGCTTCATTTATCAGGGACTTACGCTGTGGTCACCTAACATCAACATCTTTCGTGATCCGCGTTGGGGAAGAGGACAAGAAACCTATGGTGAAGATCCATACTTAACCGGCAAACTTGCAGTGCAATTTATCAAAGGCCTGCAAGGTGATGATACCACCTATTATAAAACCATCGCTACTGCAAAGCATTTTGCAGTACACAGCGGACCTGAAGAAGGGAGGCACTCGTTTAATTCTATAACGGAGGAAAACGATTTACGGGAAACATACTTGCCTCAGTTTGAGATGGCGATTAAAGAAGGTAAACCATATTCGGTAATGTGTGCTTACAACCGCTATAACGGTGAGGCTTGTTGTGGAAGCAAGAGACTCTTGCAGGATGTGTTGCGAAATGAATGGGGTTTTAATGGATACATCGTTTCCGACTGTGATGCCATTGTTGATATTTATAAGTTTCATCAGGTTGTGCCAACGCCTGAAGAAGCAGCTGCACTCGCGGTAAAGTCAGGAACGGATCTGGAGTGCGGAAATGTTTATCTCAATCTGAAAGCGGCTGTCGATCAAAAATTAATTACAGAAGAAGAAATCAGCGTTGCCGTCAAACGGCTTTTTGTTGCGCGTTTTAAACTGGGCATGTTTGATCCTCCTGAAAAAGTGAAGTATGCACAAATACCTTATTCCGTGGTGGACAGTAAAGAGCATAAAGCATTGGCACTTGATGCTGCGCGTAAATCAATCGTACTGCTAAAAAACAAAAATAATATTTTACCGCTGAAGAAAGACATTGGTACAGTCGCAGTGATCGGTCCTAATGCTGATCAGTGGTTAATGCTCCTTGGAAATTACAATGGGGTTCCTTCTGATCCCATCACACCGCTAAGAGGTATTCAGGAAAAATTGGGAACGAATTCGAAGGTTTTGTTTGCTCAAGGTTGCGAGTTAGCAGAAGGCATGCCGATGTTTTATACCATTCCCTCAGGAAATTTATTCCATGATGGTGATCAACCCGGATTGAAAGCAACCTACTTTAACAACAAAGAGCTTAGTGGTGAACCCTTGTTTTCATCCGTTGATAAAAACCTGGATGCCAATTGGTATGATAAAGCACCGCGTGAAGATATGGACGATGATAATTTCAGTGCCCGGTGGAGTGGTGAGATTAAACCTGATCGTTCAGGATTTTATCAGATAGGTATTATCAGCACCTGTAATACAAAACTTTTTCTGAACGATAGTCTGGTTGCTAAAACGACCTATCATTTTCGTGATGAGTATGGAGATCCCCGCTTGCGAAAATCAAATGTGTTAAAACTGGAAGCGGGCAAGCGATACAAAATTGTTGTAGAAGCGATTGAGTCATTTGCCGATGCGCAGGTGCAATTGGTTTGGGCTACACCTAAACCGGATTTAAAAAAACAAGCGCTTGAAATTGCGAAGCAGGCAGATGTTGTGGTAATGTGTATGGGCATTACGCCACGCATGGAAGGTGAAGAGATGGATGTGAAGATTGATGGATTCATTGGCGGTGATCGTACCCGCTTGGATTTACCTGAACTTCAGCAACAGTTGATAAAAGAAATTCAAGCCTTAGGCAAGCCGGTTATTCTTGTTCTATTAAACGGAAGTGCTTTGGCCATCAATTGGGAAAGTAAAAATGTGGATGCCATCATCGAAGCGTGGTATCCCGGCCAGGCAGCAGGACAAGCTATTGCTGACGTTCTTTTTGGTGATTATAATCCAGGAGGAAGATTACCAATTACCTTTTATAAATCGGTTAGCGATCTTCCTTCTTTTGATGCATACAAGATAAGTTCACAAACCTATCGTTACTTCAAAGGTGAACCGCTTTATCCTTTTGGATTTGGATTGAGTTATACATCATTTATTTACGAAAATTTGAAAGTTAATAGTGAATATAGCATTGGTGATTCTGTTCATGTTTCGGTGACCATAAAAAATACAGGTAAGGTAGCGGGTGATGAAGTTGCTCAGTTGTATTTATCCAATACAGACAAGTCTCATTCGCGTGCCATTCATTCATTGAAAGGATTTAAAAGGCTTTATTTAAAAGCAGGTGAATCGAAAACAATAGCCTTTGTTCTTCCCCCAAATGATTTTTCTGTACTCAATGATAATAGCGAATTGCAAATACTTGCCGGTCAATTTGAAATTTTTGTAGGAGGAGGACAACCTCAATATAAAGATCATGAATCACTGAAATCAATTATTACAATTCATTAATTTAAACCCAGTCGGATTTTAAGTAAAACGTAACCAATGAAAATTTTTAAAACCAATTCAGGAATAGTCATTCAACATGAGGATCAATATTTTCTTTCAAAAGAATCCAATTGGGATAAGTTTGTAAACCGATCAAAGCTTCATCAGCATATTATAACAGAAATTGTTAATCTAAAACCGAATGCTACTTTATTGCAGTCCATAAATTCAAATCTGAAAGCGCCAATCGGTAATCAGGAAATATGGGCATCAGGTGTTACCTATATGCGCAGTCGGGAAGCACGAATGGAAGAATCGAAAGATGCGGGTGGAGGCGATTTTTATGCACGCGTTTATGAAGCCGAGCGACCAGAACTTTTCTTCAAAGCTCCTTCATATCGTGCTGTTGGTTCTGGTGATTTAGTTCGTATTCGAAAAGATTCAAAATGGAATGTTCCCGAACCAGAGCTCACCTTGTTTATTTGTTCTTCCGGAACGATTGAAGGGTACACCATCGGTAACGACATGTCATCGCGTGATATTGAGGGAGAGAATCCGCTTTATCTTCCACAAGCAAAATCGTATGATGGTTCTACGGCCATTGGTCCTTGTCTCTATGTTCCGGGCCAACCAATCCATCCGGACACCATGATAAACATTGAGATATTAAGAAACAGCAATGCTGTTTTTTCAAATGAGATATCCATCAACAGAATGAAACGGAAGCATGTCGAACTGGTAGAATACTTATTTCGAGAAATGACATTTCCAAACGGTACCTATTTAATGACGGGCACTGGTATTGTTCCGCCCGATACCTTTACATTGCAGCCGGATGATGAAATAAGAATTTCAATTGAAGGGATTGGAACACTGACCAATCGTGTGATGTAATCCGTCTCATCCTAAATCCTTCTCCAAAGGAGAAGGACTTTTTGATAGTTAAAACAACAAAAATGAAGAGTATGATTGAAGGAAAACAGATTATCGGTTTTGAAATGGTATCGGAAGGTTCTGAAAGTTTTCAATCTTTTAATCCTGCTACTGGTGAGCAGTTAAGTTATCGTTTCAACAAAGCCACTCCACAGGAAGTCAATCGGGCTGCCGAAAAAGCAGCAGGTGCTTTTCAGGTTTACAGAAAAAAATCAGGTATTGAGAAAGCAGTTTTTCTGGAGGCCATTGCTGATGCAATTTTAGCTTTGGGTGATCAGCTGATTGACTTATGTTGTCAGGAGACAGCGCTACCAAAAGCAAGAATAGAAGGAGAGCGAGGACGTACCATGAATCAGTTAAAGTTATTTGCCTCATTGTTACGTGAAGGTTCATGGCTTGATGCACGTATTGAAACCGCAGACCCAACACGCGCACCACTTCCCAAACCAGACATACGGTATATGGAAATTGGTTTAGGCCCAGTTGTTGTTTTTGGAGCGAGCAATTTTCCATTGGCATTTTCTGTGGCGGGTGGTGATACAGCATCTGCATTAGCAGCCGGTTGCCCGGTGATTGTAAAAGTTCATTCTGCTCATCCTGCAACGGGTGAGCTTGTGGGCAGGGCGATACAGAAGGCGGCAAAATTAACAAACATGCCCGATGGTGTTTTCTCTTTACTGCATGGTGATGGTAAAGATGTTGGAATACAATTGGTGAAGCATCCTGCAGTGAAGGCTGTAGGATTGACAGGATCGTTCACAGCAGGTAAAGCATTATTTGATGCCGCAGTGAATCGTGAAGTTCCTATTCCGGTTTATGCTGAAATGGGGAGTACGAATCCTGTTTTCATTCTTCCCGAAGCCATGCGCGAGCGAGGTGAAAAAATAGCTGCCGCATTTTCGGGTTCGGTAACATTGGGGGTAGGGCAGTTTTGCACAAACCCGGGCATTCTTATTCATGAAAATATTTCCGGTGCGAAGGAATTTACGAAGTATCTGGAAGATGAGTTTAAGAAAACTTCGGGTGGTGCTATGTTGACGCAGACAATTTTCAAGTCGTACACAAATGGATTGGCTCATCATACCGCAGTAGATGGTATTGATATTCTTGCTGTAGGTAATGAGTCAGATCAAAACTTTGGGGCAAGACCAATCTTGTTCAAAACCACTTCCAGCACTTTTGAAAATGTATCAGCATTGGCTGAAGAAATATTTGGACCAACCAGTTTGGTTGTTGAAGCATCAACAAAAGAAGAAATACTATCGATCGCAAAAAATCTTAGTGGTCATCTTACGGCTACCGTTCATGGAACGGATAATGATCTAAGGACGTACAAAGATTTAATAGATATACTCGAACAAAAAGTGGGTCGCGTAGTCATCAATGCATTTCCAACTGGAGTAGAAGTTTGTCATGCGATGGTACACGGTGGACCTTACCCTTCAACAACAGACGGAAGAAGTACTTCTGTAGGCACTGCAGCTATTCATCGATTCACGCGTCCGGTTTGTTATCAGGGTATGCTTTCGGAATTATTACCTGCCGAACTCAGCGATGAAAACCCATTGAACATTTGGCGTTTGGTAAATGGTAAGACCACAAAAGAAAAAGTGAGCAATGCAACCATGCTCTAAACAATAGAAAGATTAAAATTATTTTCAATCAATAACATCAACAACAATGGCAAAGTACCGTAGCGCGGAATGGTTCGGAAAAAAAGACAAGATGGGTTTCATCTATAGAAGTTGGATGAAGAACCAGGGGTTTCCAGAAGATATGTTTGATGGAAGACCCGTTATCGGTATATGTAATACATGGTCTGAACTAACACCGTGCAACGCGCACTTGAGAGATCTCGCAGAGTCCGTAAAGCGAGGTGTGTATGAAGCCGGAGGATTTCCGGTTGAATTTCCGATCATGTCGCTGGGAGAAACATTGCTGAAACCAACTGCCATGCTCTTCCGAAATCTGGCCAGTATGGATACCGAAGAATCAATTCGTGGAAATCCTATTGATGGAGTAGTATTATTAACAGGATGTGATAAGACAACACCATCTACCTTAATGGGCGCTTCGAGTGTTGACTTACCTACCATTGTTGTTCCGGGTGGACCTATGTTAAATGGGAAATATCATGGACAAGATATTGGATCAGGAACTTCCGTTTGGAAATTTACGGACGATCTGAAAACAGGTAAGATGACCCAAAGCGAATATGAACATGCGGAAAGCTGCATGTCGCGAAGCCCGGGCCATTGCATGACGATGGGTACAGCATCAACGATGGCCTGTATGGTAGAATCATTGGGAATGTGTTTATCGGGTGCGGCCGCTATTCCTGCTGTTGATTCAAGAAAGAAAGTTTTGGCACAACGTTCAGGAAGAAGAATTGTTGAGATGGTAAAAGAAGATTTGCGCATCTCTAAGATACTAACGCGTAAAGCGTTTGAGAATGCAATCAAAGTAAATGCTGCGGTTGGAGGATCTTCTAATTTTATTATTCACCTCACGGCCATTGCCGGAAGAATTGGAGTTGATTTAAATCTGGAAGACTTTGATACTGTAGGAAGTAAGGTACCACTCTTACTGAACCTGATGCCATCTGGAAAATTTTTGATGGAAGATTTTTATTACGCTGGAGGATTACCGGTAATCATCAATGAACTGAAATCGGTTATGCATATGGATACCTTAACCGTTTCCGGAAAAACACATCAGGAAAATGTTGAAGGCTTTGGAACCTGCTATAATAAAGAGGTGATTGCTGAATATGAAAGTCCGCTAATTAAGGAAGCAGGTTGTGTTGTAGTGAAAGGAAATCTGGCATTGAATGGTGCTGTAGTAAAACCATCTGCAGCAACACCTGCATTGATGAAGCATCGCGGACGCGCAGTTGTTTTTGAAAACATCGAAGACTATCACGCACGCGTAGATGATCCTGATTTAGATATTGATGAAACATGTGTGATGGTATTGAAGAGTGTGGGCCCTGTTGGTTATCCAGGTATGCCGGAGGTAGGAAACATGGTACTGCCGAAGAAGTTGTTGAACAAAGGTATAACTGACATGGTGAGAATTTCGGATGGAAGAATGAGTGGCACAGCGTATGGAACAGTTGTACTTCACGTTTCGCCTGAGTCTGCCATAGGAGGTAATTTAGCTTTGGTTCAAAATGGAGACATGATTGAATTGGATGTTTATAAAAAGAGACTGCACCTTGATGTATCGGATGATGAACTTGAAAAAAGAAGAAGTCAGTGGAAACAGGCAGAACCTGTTACGAATCGTGGTTATGTGAATCTATATGTAAAACATGTTCAACAAGCAGACAAAGGTGCTGACTTAGATTTTCTGGTAGGTAATTCAGGATCAAAGGTTAGTCGTGATTCTCATTGATGCGAAAGGGATAGTATGACGTTCATTATTATTTTATGCTGCATCATCAGTCTGGTTGTTTTAATTACGTGGGCGAAGGTTAATCCATTCCTTGCTTTTTTGTTTGTCTCTACGATGGCTGGTTTGCTGTTGGGTATTCCATTCAGTAACATCATGCAATCTGTTACAAAAGGTATTGGCGATACGCTTGGTTCACTGGTGATTGTTATTGTACTCGGTGCCATGTTGGGCAAGCTGGTTGCAGAGAGTGGTGCAGCAAAACAGATCGCAAGAGTATTTCAAAATCTTTTTGGAGCAAAGTACCTCGTATGGGCAATGACGTTTACCGGTTTTATAGTGGGCATACCACTCTATTATAATGTAGGTTTTGTGTTGTTGGTACCGATCATCTTTTCTGTAGCCTATCACAATAAACTTCCATTAGTGTATGTGGGTCTTCCTATGCTGGCATCGCACTCTGTTATGCATGGATTTTTACCACCCCATCCTTCACCCATGGCATTGGTCAT
>ERZ795059.769-NODE-769-length-39005-cov-9.315019_pt1 | contig 39005 bp, 28 predicted proteins | sample MGYA00375143_ERZ795059 | MGnify/ENA primary metagenome ERZ795059 (study PRJEB30188, sample SAMN05720168) | activated sludge metagenome | isolation source: Anaerobic digester | place: USA | collected 2015-01-07 ... | reverse complement strand
TGCATGACAACCCCTGCGGCGATGACCGGTATTACAACAACATATTCACCGGCAGGGCCAACATGCAGGCCTATGATAAAGCGCGCATGCCCGTCACCATGGAAGGCAACGTCTTTCTTCGCGGCGCAAAGCCCTGCAAACACGAAAGCAACCCACTGCTTAAACCGGACGTCGATCCGGCCATCAAGCTGATGGAGCAATCCGGGGCATTCCAACTCGAACTCAACTTCGATCCTGCCTGGGCCGCGGAACGCACCCGGAAACTCGTCACCACCGAACTCCTGGACAGAGCCAAAATTCCCGATCTCCCTTACGAAACCCGCGATGGCACACCGCTGTGCATCGATACCGACTATTTCGGCGCGAAACGGAACGCCCAAAACCCGTTCCCCGGGCCTTTTGAACTTTCGGAGAGAAAGAATCAGATTTTGAATGTCTGGCCGGTTCACATGGCACAGTGAAGAAATTAGTAGCTCCGAAATCTGTTCGGAGATGAACTAGCCATACCTTCTCTGATGGACGATCTTCTCATTTATAATCGCCCATTTGGATATGGGCGTTACTACCGGAGGCTTTTAAAAGATGCAGGGGTGAATTTGCTTTAGAGGGAGGGGGTGGTCTAGCCTTTGGCAGGGAGAATTTGCGCGGGTATATGCGGTAATGGAAAGGTTTTGATTGTGTTCATGCGTGTGACGGGAATTGTATTGGTTGCAGTGTCGTGTGTAACGTATGCGGAGGAGGGGGAGTCAGCGCTGGAGCGTGTTCTGTTTAATAATGAGGGGCTGGTGGTAGATCTTGCGGTGGGGTTGTGGGCGCAACCGTTCCCTGTGGAGTATGAAGGACCGGGTAAAAATGCGCTGCTGGTCGCGACGTCAGATGTGCCGTTCAACGGGATCTATTTGTTTGAGCCGGAGCGGGGGCAAGAGGGGCCGATGCCGGTGTTCGCACCAGGGCGCCGGCTCGCGGAGGGAATGCATAATCTGTCGTGTTCGTATATGGACGGCAAGTGGCTGCTGACGAGTCCCGGGCAAATGTATCCGGAGTTTATGCAGACACAGTTTCAAAACCCGGTGGCGATTCCGCTGAAGAAGATGGTGTATGCGGGACGCGCGAATCAGTGGCGGTTTTTCGATTATAACGGCGATGGGGCATCGGATTTGATCCTGGGGGTAAGCGATTGGCGGGACTACGGCTGGGACAATGCGTTCAATGAAAAAGGCGAATGGACGCATGGGCCGCTGCACGGGTATGTATACGTGGCGCGCAACAAGGGCAGCAATGCCGCTCCGAAGTATAAGAAGCCGGTGAAGGTGAGAACGGGGTGGAAGAAGGTGGATGTCTTTGGCGCCCCGTCGCCCAACTTCGCCGACTTTGACGGCGATGGCGATCTTGACCTTGTCTGTGGGGAGTTTTTGGACAAGCTGACGTATTTCGAGAATGTGGGAAAGCGGTGCAAGCCGCGCTATGCAAAGGGACGTTATCTCACGTATCAGGGCGAGATCATTCGCATGGAACTCGAAATGCTGCAAGTGACCGCGTTCGATTGGGACAAGGACGGGCGCACGGACCTGATTGTGGGGCAGGAGGACGGGCGCGTGGCGTTCATGAAGAACACGGGGGACGTGGCGGAGGGCATGCCGCAGTTTTTGCCGCCGGTGTTTTTTCAGCAACGCGCGGAATATCTAAAGGTGGGCGTATTGGCGACGCCCTTCAGCATGGATTGGGATAATGACGGGGACAGCGACCTTATCGTGGGGGACACGGCGGGCTTTATCAACTTTGTGGAGAACCTCGGGGGAGGCGCACAACCGAAATGGGCCGCGCCGGTGCACCTAAAAGCAGGTGGCGGGATTATCCGGATTCAGGCCGGCCCGAACGGTTCGATTCAAGGTCCGGCGGAGGCGAAGTGGGGATACACCGTCTGCAATGTGGCGGATTGGGATCATGACGGATTAAAGGACATCGTCATTAACAGCATTTGGGGTGAAGTGCTCTGGTATCGCAATGCGGGAACGAGCAACGTGCCCGCACTGGAGAAAGCGCGTCCGATCGAGGTTGCGTGGGAAGGTCCAACACCGAAACCAGCGTGGTGCTGGTGGCAGCCGAAAGGAAAGCAGTTGGTGACGCAATGGCGAACCACGCCCGCGGTAATTGATTGGAACCGGGACGGTTTGAACGATTTGGTCATGCTCGACACCAAGGGGTATCTTGCTTTCTTCGAGCGCAAAAAAGTAGAAGATCGCCTCATCCTTTTGCCCGGAAAACGTATTTTCAAAGATGAAAAAGGGAAATCGCTGCGCTTGAACAACAAAATCGCGGGAAAGAGCGGACGCCGCAAATTCACCTTCGCCGACTGGGACCTTGACGGGAAAATGGATATTTTGATTAACGGCGAGAACATCGATTTCCTACGCAACATTGGCGAAGGGGACTTTCCCGCTCAATTTAAGAACGAAGGGCCGGTGGATTCCCGGGAACTCGCGGGGCACGACACGTGTCCCACGGTCGTGGATTGGGACGGAAACTCCGTGCCCGATCTGCTCATCGGCGCGGAAGATGGTTGTTTTTACTTTATGAAAAATCCGCACCAGAAAGAAATATCGTGATGGTTATGATTTCCCTGGTGGAACGGTCTGAGACAGCACTAGATTAACGAACCTTCTTTCTCCCTGCACAGAAAATGGTGGAGGCCGGTTCCGGCATATTCACCCACCTTGGCTAATAAAGCCGTCTGTTTATTGTCGACTTTCACGCCGGTCTTGGTATAGAGATCCAGCACCGCTATCACCTGGCCCTGATGCTTAAGCGGGATCACATAATGCCCATGGGTCTGCATACCCAGCCACTGGGTGTCATGCCGGGAATCGGTAAAACAATCTTCACACACCAACACTTGGCCCGATTGTGCCGCACGGCCGCACAGGCATTTCCCCAGCGGCACGAATGCTTCGTCATCCAGAAAATCCTGACTGAACTGTCCGCGTGTTTTTATGAGCCGAATCCCGCCGGCAGAGTGATCCATCAGGAAAAGAATCGCTTTGCCCTCTGGATTGCACCCGATAAATCTGGCTAAAAAATCCAATGCGTTGCTAATCAATTCTTCCAGAGAACGCGGTAGCTGTGCGAGCGCTTCCAGGGCGTTTACCTGATTGCGGTTTTCAGCATGGTGGAACGCCGCAGCGGTGATAAGGATGTGAGCATTGCAAAAACTGCATTTCCCCTTTTTCCCGATATGTTTTACGGATATCTTCAAGATATGCCCACAAGAGGGACACGGAAAATCGGTCATGCTCATGAACAACCTCTACACATGCTGAAATCATTTAATCTGCGTATTGCACATTTTTGACTTTGTTTCTTTAAAAAAAATAATTCTTTTCAATTCAAACAGTGGAAAAGTATGTTTTATTCCTGTGCTGAAAATTTGATAGCTCCCATCGGCGGGCCATACACAAAACCATTGCTAGTATGAAAACAACTCTGTTTTCGAGTTAAGATGGTCCGCATTATGGATTCCAAGGAACCAAGCATGGATAAACCACTAACACCAGCAGTTACACACGATACCTTTTCACGCGCGTTTTTTTGGGGCGTGCCATTCACCGTCCCAATAATTGTGGCGGGTCTCACTTCGCTCTTTTACCCTGTGTGCCCGCCCCGGATGATTTGGCTTCCCCTCATCCTCGTCTACTGGGCAACGATCTGGACCTATACTGTGATATATCGCATGAAGCGGGGCGGGGTGTTCACTGAAGAACGCTTCAAACTAACCTTGAAGTTGCAGGGCAAACACCTCCCGCTGCAGTATCTTCTAATCTATGGCCCGCTCGTGTACGCCATCCCGCTTTTTATCATCAATTTTTCCGCGAAACTCTCAGCGGCCATGTATGCGGCGATCATTCTTGCTTCACTCATTAATGGATTTTCAGAGGAAGTGTATTGGCGGGCCTGTCTAGACGATGCGGGAAAAAATGCAGGAGTGCCGGAAAGGAAACGACTGGCCTTCGCACCAGTCGCCTTCGCCCTCTGGCACACGGCATTTGTGATCCACTTCTATCCATGGAACCGGACATGGTGGGCGGCATGGGCCGGGATCATGGCGATGACATGGGTCAGCGGTCTGGTCTGGCTTTGGGTAATGCACCGATCAGGACGCCTCGTTCCGCAATGTGTATATCACGCCAGCGCCAACTTTCTTAATGTTTTCCCGATGCTCCTGATCAACGTGCTGCATGTCTCCTTTTAAGCACTCCTTCTATCGCAGCGCCGATGCTCATCATGCTACAATGCGGCGGGTTAAGTTCGGAGAGGACGAAAACGAGAGGAAACCATTATGGCACGAAGCATGGATCGCAGACATTTTCTGAAGATGGCGGCAGCAGGCGCAATGGCAGGGCCACTTTGGGCCACAGGCTGTACCACCACGAAAAAACCGGCGCCCCGCCCCGCGCCAAGCGAGCGCGTGGTCTTGGGCGCAATTGGCCTGGGCTGGCAAGGTCCGGAAAACTTGGGCAAGTTTCTCTCGTTTAACGATGTGCAGGTGGTTGCCCTCTGCGATGTGGATACGAACCATCTCGCTAAAGTAAAGGGAACTGTGGACCGCACTTACGGTAATACCGATTGTGCAGTCTATAACAATTTCGAAGAGCTGCTCGCCCGGACCGATCTCGATGCCGTGAGCATCGCGCTTCCGGATCACTGGCATGCCATTCCCGCTATTGCCGCGGCCAACAAAGGCCTCGATATTTATGGCGAAAAGCCCATCTCACACCTCCTGCTGGAAGGCCGTGCGATGGTAAACGCCGTGGAGAAAAACAAACGCATCTGGCAGACGGGTAGTTGGCAGCGCAGCGTGGCGGATTTTCACAAAGCCGCGGAATTGGTGCGCAACGGGCGCATCGGTAAAGTAAAGTATTGCGAAGTTGGGCTGTTCGCCGGATATGACGATTATGCCGGCACAAAAGACCAAACGGCCTATTGCCCACCCCCGCCGGAACTCGATTACGACCGGTGGCTCGGCCCTGCGCCGGAACATCCCTATTGCCCTGCGCGGATTCACAAGAACTGGCGCTGGGTCATGGCATACGGCGGCGGCCGTATCATGGATTGGGTCGGCCACCATCTCGACATCGCGCATTGGGGGCTCGGTCTCGACCGCACCGGACCGATCGCTGTCGAAGGCACGGGCGTTATTCCTCCATCGGACGGCGTCTGGGACGCACCGCCGGAATACGATTGCGTAGCCACCTACGAAGATGGCCTGCAAATCCACATCAGTAGCAAATTTCCTGGCGGCGCGAAATGGTATGGCGAGCACGGATGGATTCATGTGGACCGGGGAATTCTCGAAGCCGAACCGAAGTCTATTCTCGATGAGGCCATCGGAGAAAATGAAATTCATCTCTATACGTGCCGCGATCACTTCCGTAACTTTATCGACTGTGTCAAAACGCGCAAAGAAACCATTGCCCCCGCCGAGGTCGCGCACCGCAGCGCCTCGGTCGGCCATCTCTGCAATATAGCGCTGTACACGGGCCGAAAAATCCGGTGGGATTCTGAAAATGAACAAATCTTAAATGATGCCGCCGCAACAGACATGCTTTCCCCCAACTACCGTGCGCCCTGGAAACTGTAACGGCTGTATGCATTCACAATACGTGCTTCCTTTTAGCAGACAAAGCCATAGTAGATGTGTAGTAAAAAAATTCCCGTTTTATTGTCAGAAATATCTTTTTGACATGTATTTTCGAGTGAAGACAGCGGTTCACGCGCAAAAGCAGACATCGAAAAACATTTTTTGACAGAATTTTTTACTTGAACGATAATAAAGTTAATGGCTAGTTGGCAAGAGAAATGCGCGGTATTCATCATCATGGAATTCATGCCAATATCATCTCAGGAGTGAATGCAATGTCAACACAAAGAATGAGTGTTATGGTTGCAACCATACTTGTCGCCATGGGAAGCGCCATTGGATTCGCAGGTGCGGAAAACCCAGTCACGGTTCAGAAAGAATCCGTGGAAACCCTCTCGCATCAAGGAAAGCTCAGGGCCGTGGTGCCGAACGAGGAAACAGTCACCCTCACCATTGCCGTCACAGGTACAGGCTCCACCGCGCCTGAACCTGGAGCATATGAATATTCCGTAGGACAAATGATTAGTATCAACGCAGTGCCAACCAGCGGCAGCGGATGGGCTTTCGATCATTGGGAAGGCGATATAGGAAGTGCTGATCCCGGCTCTATCAACATAACCATAACGATGGACCAGAACAAAACGGTTACGGCCGTCTTCTTGGAAGCGGACTGGACGTTAACCCTCCAGAAAACGGGGAATGGAGAAACTTATCCTGTTTCCGGCGAATATGCCTTTTTCGATGGCGACACGGTCAATGTCAATGCCAATATCATCGCGGATGGCGATGCCTTCGACCAATGGACCGGCGACCTAATGAACGGCACGGATGCGCAAAACGCCTATCAAGAGGTGACTATGGACCAGAATCGCAGCCTCACCGCGCAATTCGTTCCTGGCGACTGGACCCTCACCATCAGCACGGCAGGTTCGGGCATTGGAAACATCAGTCCGGGAATCGGAGTTTTTTCCTATCTGGCCGGCCGCACGGCCTTCGTCAATGCCAACACCTCTTCCGAAAACTATTTTGCCGGATGGACCGGCGATGTGACGACGTATAACCCATCTCTCAATATCACCATGGAAGGCAATAAGGCCATCACGGCGAATTATGCGGAATCAGGCTATGCACTCACGGTGGCGTCGGAAGGGCAAGGCTGGGTTGATCCAACGGGCGCCTTCTACCTGGCCAGTAATACGGAACCCATTTTACGGGCTTATCCAGCATTCGGCTATATGTTTTCCGAATGGACCGGGGACCTCCCCACGGGCGCCGATGCCGGTAATCCAGAATTGCCCGTGTTAATGGATCAAGATCGGAGCCTGACCGCCCATTTCGTCCAAATAACCTATACGCTCACCCTTATCCTTGAAGGAGAAGGAACTACCACCCCCCCAAGCGCCCCGGATCCTGGTTTTCAGTATGAATACACGCCAGGGGATCTCGTTGAGATTGAAGCCTCTCTGGGAACGGATGGCTGGGCTTTTAGCCACTGGACCGGTGACATTGGCGGCAATAGCTCTGCCAGCCGGAGCCTGAGCATCGCCATGGACCAAAACCGAACCATCACTGTACATTATGTCCCCGCAGACTGGACTCTCACAATTGGTTTCACGGGAGATGGAGATACATGGCCTGCGCCTGGCAGCTACGGATTCATCAATGGTTCCTATCAACGTATCCTGCCGATCCTTCATGAGGGGGGAGACGCCTTTGATCATTGGGATGGACTGCCCGCCGGACACGATCCGCTCCAGGCTGATCAGACGGTTGTGATTTCCGGCGATTTGAACCTGACCGCAGTGTTTGTCACAGGCGATGTATTCCTGACCACGAACGTGGCCGGCGATGGAACCACAGAATATCTCTCCCATCCCGCAGGGGTGTATGCCTTCAAACAGGGACAATATGCTCCACTGGAAGTCCGTCTGGCCTCTGATTCCTTCTGGGGCGGATTTTCCGGAGATCTGAACACCTATGATTTATCGTATTCTTTGCTTATGGACGCCGACAAGAGTGTCACCTATAATCTAGCCACCTCTGGATACCACCTTGTCGTTAATCAATCAGGGGGCGGGTCGATAAATCCATCCGGAACAATAGGGTATGCGGCCGGCGCCACACCCGCAATTCACGCCATTAATGTGGGAAACAAAGTATTCACCCAGTGGACCGGCGACCTCCCGGACGGGGTAGACCCCTCTGATCCCGATCCAGTCATCCTCATGGACCAGGACCGGACGATTACCGCCACCTTCGAGACCGGCAACTGGTATTTGTACCTTCAGGCCATGGGAAATGGAACCACTGATCCCTCTCCGGCACAATACTGGTTTATGGATGGACAGGCCTTCGAAGTAACTGCCATCCCAGGTACGGATGAATTCAACCATTGGATGGGGGATGTGCCGGAAGGCCAGGATCCTGCCTCCCTTACCCTTTCCGGAATTATGGATCGCAACCGGGAATTAATCGCCATATTCACCCCCAGCACGGTCACTGTGCCGGATCTGTCAGGGAAAACGGCGGATCAGGCTGCATCCATTTTAGCAGTGTTGGGCTTATCCTTGGGCGAAGTATCACAGGAATATAGCGACACAATTCCGGTAGACTATGTCATTTCTCAAACTCCCGAAGCAGGTGTCATCGTGGCATACGGCTCCACCGTGGATATCGTCGTTTCGCTGGGACACTGCTATACCCAAGTGCCGAATTTGGGCGGACTCACTCAGGAAGAAGCAGAGTCTGCATTGGAATCTGCGAGTCTGATCTTGGGCACAGTCACCCAGGAATACAATGACTTTGTGCCGGAAGGGCAAATCATCGAGCAAAACCCGGTGTACGGTTTGGTGATATTGTGTGATTCCCCGGTGAATATCGTTATTTCGCTGGGACACTGCTATGCCCAGGTGCCTGCTCTGATTGGTCTCACGCAGGCTGAAGCGCAAACCGCACTAGAGGCGGCGAGTCTGGTGTTGGGCACAGTCACCCAGGAATACAGCGATCTCGCGCCTGAAGGACAAATCATCGGGCAAACCCCGGCGCAAGATTCAACCGTTTCGTGCGGCGATCCGGTGAATATCGTTATTTCGCTGGGACACTGCTACGCCCAAGTGCCTGCCCTGATTGGTCTCACACAGGCTGAAGCACAGGCTGCCTTGGAAGCGGCGGCTCTGGTCTTGGGTACAATAACCCAGGAATACAGCGATCTCGCGCCGGAAGGGCAAATCATCCAGCAAGACCCGGCGCAAGATTCCGTCCTTTCCTGCGGCGACCCGGTGAATATTGTTATATCATTGGGGCTCTGCTATGCCCAAGTGCCAGACTTGGCTGGCCTCACGCAAACAGAAGCGCAAACAACCCTGGAAGCAGTGAGCCTGACCCTCGGAATGGCAACCCAGGATTACAACGATCTCGTTCCGGAAGGGCAAATCATCCAGCAAAATCCAGCGGCGGGTTCGGAGGTACCGTGTGAAGCCGCTGTGGATATCGTCGTGTCCCTTGGCCCCTCGTATGATGGATTGCTCATGGTGGATCAGGATGGCGACAGCCTCGTCAGCCTTTCTGAACTATTTCGGATAATCCAATTCTACAATTCTGATAGTTTTCACTGCGACGCAAGTACCGAAGACGGGTACGACATCGGCCCCGGCGATACCACCTGTACGCCATACGACAGCGATTACAGCCCCCAGGACTGGCGCATCACCGTCCACGAACTCCTGCGTGTTATTCAGTTTTATAATTCCGGCGGATATCACTACTGCCCCGATGACGGCACGGAAGACGGTTTCTGCCCTGGACAAGCTCGTTAAGGCATATAGAAAAGAGTACGGGCGATTATTGTGCACAGGAAACCCCCTTGAGGGGGCTTCTTTCTTAATGCTGTTGAGGCGGACGGTGGCGGATGAGATTAATTGCCGGACGTACTCGGCGGATGGAAAGGCAAATCGCCCGCCAGCGACAGCAGGAATTCCTTGGTTGTGCCCGCATCCCACGCCACCGCGCCCACCTTGCTGAAAATTTTCTCGCCGGTCTTGGAAAGAATCATCGTCGTGGGGAATCCGGATATCTTCAACCGCTTAAGCATTTCTTCGGAAATGGTGTACACCGGGACATCATGCGGATACTTTTCAAGAAAGGCCTTTACCTTCTCCGGTGACTCATACGAAATCAATGCGAACGCAACCGCTGGCTCTTGCTTCACCTGGGCATATAAATTCGCGAGATTGGGCATCTCGGCACGGCACGGCACGCAACCGGTGGCCCAGAAATTTAAAAAGACCGCCTTGCCTTTCAGATCGGCAAGTTTCACAATCGTGCCATCCATGCCCTTGAGTTCTAAAGTTGTCAGCGGGTCTGGACCCGCCACATAGGGCAATTCCGGGAATTCCATTTCCGCATCACTGCGCAAATCCATCTTCGGAACATCAGAGAAGCTATCCCTGGTAACATGCCTGACCACGCGCTTCACCGGGTCCATAAGCAAATCATTGTCGGGCAGATGCGCCAGAAACGCCAGTAAAACAACCGCCAACAGGGTGTTACTGGAAGGCCGCACCCAGGTGCGCCGGGAGAGCAACCCGCTGTTGGGGAAAAGCAGTTGCAACAGGCGGAGTCCGCTCAAAAAAAGCACCGGAATCCCCACCGCGACCGCCAATGCCATCGCAATCCCCGGAAAATAATATCGCTCGGTGGAGGCTCGAAGCGTTCCCGACAAAAAACTGCCCTTCCCGCTGGTTAGAAACAAATATCCAAGCGCGGCATTGGCTGTAACGGCCAAAACCACTCCGATCACATGCACAAGAATGGCGAATTTTCTCATAAGACCCTTCCTTTTTCGAATGTGACCTGGAGAATAGCATATGGGAGATAGTGGACAAAATTCAGTGTTCATCCGCGCCCGGACTCCTGAAACATTTTGTTTTGAAACAAGACTTTTAAAACTGTCATAGTGAGAGTGTAATTATTGAAAGATAAAAGGCCGGAACAACGGCTATCGCAAGGCCGTCTGCGAATATGATATGAACTTGGGAACCACCAGGATGGGAGGAAAGCAAATGTTTGCAACACAGAACCGAAGGAAGAGAGGTTTTTTAACAACGATATGTATTGCGTCCATGGCAATTGTCTTGATTATGAATCCATCTGTTGCCGCGGATAATCCGGCCCTCGATCTTCACGCCCGCGCCAAGGAAATCGGCAGCCTCCGGTTCGGGATGTTTATCTGCTGGTCGCTCAGCACCTTTTCAGGATATGAATGGACGCGCGGTGTGAGCGATCCGGCATTCTTCAAGGCTACGGGCTGTGACACGGATCAATGGTGTAAAACAGCCAAAGAGGCCGGAATGGGCTATATTCTGTTCTTGACGAAACACCATGACGGGTTCTGTTTGTGGGATACGAAGACGACGGAATTCAAGGTAACCAACAGCCCGTTGAAAATGGACGTTTTGGCGGCGTTGCGGAAATCGTGCGACAAATACGGCATCAAGCTGGCCCTGTATTTTTCGGAAGGCGATTGGACGTGGTTGAAGGACGTGCCGCAGGATGGGCTACTTCCGGGCAGCCCGAAGTGGGGGGACAAAATTTGGAGTTCCAGTGACCGCCCCGAAATAAAAAAAGCGCAATTGAAGGAATTGGTGACGCAATACGGACCCATCGAGTTCTTCTGGATGGACCATGCCCAGGGCGACGGTGGACTAGGCCACAAGGAGACGGCGGAGTGGGTGCATCAGTTTCAGCCGGGATGTTTTGTCGGATTCAATCATGGGGAGCCAGCGGGTGAATTGGCGATTCGTGAGGTGGGGAAACCTGGACCAATTGGAAACGCGGATGCATCCGTATATAACAAAGAGGCGGAGAAAAATTACAAAGGCTACCTCCTCGCCGAATTCACTTATCCAATTTTGCCGGCACATGATGGCGGCGCTATGTGGTTCTATTCCCTGCCGAAGCATGATGCCCTGTGTCTTCCTGTTGAAAAGATCCTCGAAGACTATGAAGGCGCCGTCAAGTATGGCAATATCTTCTCCCTGGATGTTGGCCCCAACTATGCCGGAAAACTGCGCGATGTGGACGTAACCACATTGCGCGCTGTTGGTGAAAAAATCCGCACGAAAACATTCCATATGGCGCAATAGGCAGAAGTTATATAGAGAGTTTAAAGGGACGGCGGATAAAAAATGAGATGATTTCGTACCAGAGAGATTTTTGAGATAAAAGGAGCGCATATGTCGATATTCGCGGCAGTATTGGTCTTGGCGGGAATGACCGGTGCGGACAAGGCCTTGCCGGCCTTTGAACTGGATGAAGATCTGCCCGGGACGGTCCAATTTTTGGGTTCGGACACCGCCAGAGTATATGGCAAAGAGATCAAAAAATCGTTCAAAGGGGTATTGAAGAAAAATTATGTCAAGAAGGACAAGGATGGATTTCCGGCGGGTTTCTTGCATGCCTCGCCGCCACCCCAAGTCTGGTCAGGCACCTTTTGGACGCGTGACGGCGGTACCTTTTTACGTGAATTGACGTTGTGGGGGCTCACTGCCCATGCCTGTCAAACGTGTGCATGCCTGATAAAGCTGGTGGAGAAAAACGACGCAGGTTATTTCACGTTTCCTGAGTATTTCGCGCCTGGGAAACCGGGATTGGGCAACGAATTAGACGGCACGGCTTCCATAATTATCGGGATGGTCTTGCTGTGGGAACGGCTCCCGATAGATGCGCCATTCCGTGAACAGATTCATGCATTTCTTCATCAAGACGCCTCCCCGGTCCGGTATGTCCTCAAACAACTAGAAACTGCGCCGCTGATCGCCGGCACGGGCGAATTTGGCGGCGGATGCGGCATTCCCGGAGAGCACTGCAACACCGTACAAAATTATCTTATTCTGCTGGCGTTGGAAGCTATGGCCCGCATGGAGTCGCGGGCCGGATTCCAAGACGATGCCGATGCCTGTAAGCAATGTGCAACGCGGCTCATGGAAAACATCGAGCGGTATCTTGTGCAAAAAAACGGTGCGTGGTGGTGGTGTGTAGATCCAAAGACATTCCAGTCTGATCCCGGCATCGTCAATCATGTCATCAACAAGGGATTCGGCGGATTAAACGGTCCCGGAAGTATGTATTCTGATGCACTGGGCTTGGAACCACTCGCGGAAAAACACTACGGCGTCGAGCATAGCGTGAAAACCTTCGAGACGTTATTCGCCGTCCCCCAGCGCAAAGAACAGTTCGATAAATACGGCATCTGGATTCAATTCGATGAATTCCGGGCCGGATTATCTTCCGGGCCCTCTTATGGCGATGGCTATGCGCTTCAAGCCATGTTGCTCTTCGATAAAATGAGCATGGCGGACAAAGCCCTTGCCTGGATGGCTTCCTCCACCCGGCATCCCGTGCCGGAATACCGCATTCCGCGAAAATCACCCTTCCATTTCTACGAACGCTCTTATTCGCCCGAGGCCGTGGGCAAACTCGACTTGGACGTGGGATGCGGCGCACTCAATCTCGTCAATGTGACGGAACAATTGAAGGTTGCCCGGCTCATTGTGGGAGTCGATGACCTCGATCCGGCCTGTGTAAAGCTGTTGCCCCGCATACCGCCCTCATGGTCTGGCCTGCATGCTTCCCATTGGCCTATCTTAACGCCCTCCGGATTACTTCGCGCTGATATCCGCGTTAAACGTACGGAAGAAGGGAAAATCCAAGTTGAAATAAAAATTATCGGCGACAAGGTTATTCCCCGGCTCGACATTCGATTCCCCACTCAGAACGGCTGCGAGTGGCAGACGTTCCGCGAAGTATCGACCCTCTTCGTTCAGAAGTAAGCTCTGTCTCCGAAGAGAGTTTTTATCCCAGCTCGAAGGTGGTAACGCCAAAGATGGTATTTAGGGGCAAATTGGGTTCGGGGCCTTTATAGATGCGGCTGGTTTCGAAAACGGGTTTCATGTCTCGTTTAACGGCCATCGCGACTGCCGCGGCGTTGGGTTCGGGGGTGTCGAAGTACACGGTGCTGTTCGAAGCATGCGCGCAGAGGGCGGATAAGATGACGTCCGCGATGTCGGCATGGTCTGCGAAAAGCGGCCCAATCTTAAACGAGTTCAGGCAGGGGCGCAGCATGCCGTAGCCCACAATGCGGTTTCCATCCAAAGCGATGCGCACCACGGCGCCGGGTTGCCGCACCCATAGTGTAAGAAATTCAGTGCGTGGCGCTGGAACGTGACGTTGATCATAGGCATCCAAATCGGCAAAGGATACCGCGTCGAGAGGACACAAGCCGGCAGGCTCATTTCCGCCACCCGTGCCGCCGTACCGGATGTTACGGTAAAAGCAGCGGAAACCTTGGGTCTCATATCTCGCCAACATGGCGGGTACGCCGTCCGCGCCGATGGTGCGCTGCCCCATGTACTCGAGTGCAGCCGTCCACAAGCGCATTCCGTGCCCCTGCCCGCGAAGCGCGGGACGTACAATATAGAACCCCATGAAACCATACGTGTCAGTATAGGCCACCGCCGAAATACACCCTACGGCCTCGCCCTGTATCTCGCTGATAAAGAAGCCATTGGGATCCGCGGTATAAAAACTATCGGCATCATGAAGACCCGGGTTCCATCCCTCGTCCTGCGCCCATCCAACGGCGAGATCGATGTCTGAGCGGTTCATGCGGCGTATGCAAGTTTGTGCTGATTCCATGAAGTCTCCAATGCGTTATTTTTGCGGGGTATGTTCAAGGATAAAATTCACAATCGGGGTGGGGTCGTCGAGTCCGTGGGGATGATGTTTAAATCCCGGTTTGACGATCACGCTAATGTTTCCACCGAGTTTTTCGTAGCGATCTTTGAGGATGACGGTATTTTCGGGATAAGGGACGACTTCATCGGCATCGCCGCACAGATGGATGATGGGAATTTTCGCGTCCGCAAGAGGCTTAAGAGTATCGATGGGATTTTTTGTGTAGGCGAGGGCTTGTTCTTCGGAATCGAAGTGATAGCAGCGGATCAATTCCTTCCAGTCGTCCGGGCTGCCGGGGCCTTTGCCTTTGCCGCCGGGCCAGCTTTTGAAATCGCATACGGGGTTGTCGCCATAGATGCACGACACCTTATCCGGGTTTGCGGCGGCCCAGTTGTATACATACAATCCGCCGCGGCTCAGCCCTTCTAGTGCTGGCTTTTTTGAGAGGCCATGTTCCTCCGTCAGCAGTTTATACAAGACGGCCCAATGCGCCATGGCGTCCGGACAACCGAAGGTATTGCCAACGTCCATATAGACTAGATGGAACCCTTTGGAGACCAGCGCTACATCCGCCTCCGGCCGGTGATCAAAAAATTCCGCCCGCCAGATCCAGGGTTTTCCAGCGGCCGCCTGTTTTGGTACGACCACCAGGGTATTGCGGCTATCCACCACAAAATTGTAGCGGTCGAATCCGCGCCATTCTGTTTTCGCGCCGGGAAAAGGCGGTTTTGCTTCGGAATTTACCTCCTGCGCGAATATGCTCAAGTTTAGACCACAAAGGAACATCCCGAATAGGATGATTTTTAGGATGATTTTGTCATAGTGGTTGCCAAGTTGCTTTAAATTCAATCTATTTTCCTTTCATTGTGTATAAATACCATTTTAACAGAATCATCCATTCAGGTATGGATAGATAATTATTTGATTGTTAACGTAAATATCGGTATTATCCGCCACCAATTGCCCGTGGTGCCTAATAAAACAATCCGTTTGTGGGAATGGTAACAGGCTGAACACTGAGTATAAAACAAATGGAATAGAAGAAACGCCTCAAGGCGATATTCTGGCGGGAGGAAGAAATAACGTGGGAGCTATGACAATAGGAAAACTGGATGCAAACGGAACATTGCTCAGGAATTTTGTCATGCCGGAGGAAGTGCCGCATGCCACCATCTATGATATGGTTCTGATGGAGGATGGCTCTTGTGTTGCGGTGGGTTCGGGAGGTGCGGAAGGCGCCATTGTGGCCAAGATAAACCACATGTTTACGCCGGAATAAACCCTAAAAAAACTTTGTATTGATATGAGGCGGCAGTTATTCTGTAGTTCAGGAATAACTGCCGTGGTTCTTTGATGGGAATGCCTAAAGTTGCTGGAGATGATTAATGATGAAAAAGGCGTTAACCCTTATATCTCTGCTATGGGGTGCGGGGTTTATCATTGCAGGGATCGTGATGGGAATACTGGGCTATCGCCATATCTCCTATTCCATTTACTTTCTTCTGCCGTTTGTCACGTTTGGCCTTGTGGGGGTAATCCCAGCCAGTCTCCTTCTTTTGATGACCTATGCAAAGACCTGGCGGGGGCGGTTGGCATGGGTTGTCCTGTACGTAATTGCCATTACTGCAATCGTCGAAAGCGTTGCCATATGGAAAAAATATTATGAAATCCCGCGCAATGGCGGGCCGTATCTGGTGTTCTCCGGAGACCCAAAAACCACCATGACCATCTGCTGGGCCGCGGAAAAGGCCGTCCCTGGAAAAATCGACTATGTGAAGGACGGAGAAAGTGGTTGGCTCCACGCGGAATGCGCATCCGCCCACTATCCCAAGGTGCTTCTGGAAGGGCTTCAGCCAGGAACGCACTACCGGTACCGTGTGCCAGCATTGGGAAATAAAGAGCACTCCTTCCAAACCGCACCCTCTGCACCGGAAGATTTTTCCTTTGCGGTCTATGGCGATAACCGACACGCGGGGTTTATTTCCTTTCATCAGTCCGTTCTCCGCGCTATTAAGCGGGAAGAACCGAACTATAATGGATTCCGGCTTATCCTCAATTCGGGCGATATCGTGGAACGCTCCGGTACGGGGCATGGATGGCAATGGCATTCGTTTTTGCGCGACATAACGCCCCTTGCTTCCTCGCGGCCGTATGAGGTCAGCCTGGGCAACCATGAAGCGGGCGGCTCGCCGAAATATTATGAAGAATTCTTCGATTACGGCGTTCCGGATCACTGGCGGGTCCTCGATTATGCCGGTGTGAGATTTATCGCATTATCTACCCAGGATGATCTGGAACCGGGCAGTCCGCAATATGCCTGGCTCGTGAAAACGCTCGACACGCCACCGGCGGATACCCGCTTTACAGTGGTTACGTTGCACAAGCCGCTCCTGACGTATGATCCCCGCGAACGATATCATGACCCCGCATTACGCTCCCTGTTGGAACCCCTTTTTCCCGAAAAGAAGGTGGACATTGTTTTTGCGGGGCATGTCCATGCATATGAACATCATCACTTGCCGGCCTTTGAGCACGTAATCACGGGCGGTGGCGGAGTAATGTTGTGGAACAAGCCCGTGCCTGGGCCGGAAACAGTCAAAACCGAGACCTGCTGGCATTTCTGTGCTGTGGAGGTAAAGGGGAACACAATGAGTGTGCGTGCAATACGGACGGATTGCAGCCTCCTGGACGCCTTTACGATAACTTCCAAAAAGATCTGAACCCTCCCGTATTCACTTCCTGGCCTCAAGTCCCTGGAATATTACGATTTTTTAATGTTTTTACTGTCGTACGGGTAATCTTGACCAGGTACCATACGTCCAGAAGAGAACATAAGGAGACAGGTTATGAGAACGAAAATCTTCTGGGCAGCGCGCATGGCGGCGGCAGGAGTCGCTGCATATATGCTGGCGGCATGGCCGCATGGTCTTCACAAACCAGCATTGTCTCCAACCATTGGCCTGCATGCGAATCCTGCTGACTATGCCAGAATGGAATCAGATGCAAATACCTCGGAGAAACTGGAAATAACCCTTGAGGAATTCTGTACGGCCTATGCCAACATGCAGGACGAGAAATTTGCCCAAGCCGTCCGAAATAACGCCGCAACGATAAACTAAACCTGGCGTTGCTTTCTTTTCCCCTGAAAAGAAAGAAGTCCGTTATAAAGTCCTGATTTCTTCCAATGCCTTCTTCATCGCTTCGATTAATCGCGGGGTATACGTTTCCACGGTTAAAAACCCATTCTGTACTTTTTCAAACGGCGTCTGGCCTTCCCCTATATAGCTATGCGCCTTCATTGCCGAGTTCAATGACTCATTGTCGAGCTTGAGAAGGGCTTCTTCCATCCGGGGCCACGACCAGTTGTTCTTGTAGTTGTGCTGTTTTTGCCAGGTTTCTGCCGCCGCAATAAATGCGGCGAAACTCGCCGCCACTTCTGCTTTATCCATCGGCCGGGTAAACACCGCCTGATGGAACTCTTCCAGTGAAGCACGCAGTCGAAGTTGCATGACGAGGTCGTTGATAAACCGTTTCGGATCGCCCAAAAGGAGTCCTTTCAAAGGACCGGGGGTGATGGATTGGTCCGCGAGCATCTTCAATTTGGGTTCAGCCCCCGCCATTTGCGCCGCATCCGTTCCCGCAAGCGCCTTCCATGCCGCCACAATGCCTTCCCCTTGCCCCGGAATGAGATCATTGGCAAAGTGTACATAATCCGATTCGGCGCACGAAAGGCCTTGCGCCCCGCGCGCGAATGCAAAGGTATTCGGCAGTTGAATGCAATGCGTTTGCGCATTGCCCATGATGCCCCGCGGTCCGGACGATTTTCCCGTGGCATACGCGCCCTCGCCGCCGAAATTCGTCATGGGGAACGATGGTTCACCCTCAATGGCCCCATAGGGAAACGGGAACATCCGCGCACCGTGTCCCATCGCCTCCATTGCGGAGAATCGCCCACCCGTGAGCCCCCACGGTTCAGGATTCTGTTTCTCAAGCAGCCGCACCGTCTCCACGGTTTCCTCATCGGGCCCCATGGCAAATTCCGCCGTCGCATAGTACCGGCAATACGCTTCCCATCCAGCATGCATCCAATACACCAGTTCAATGCCCGGGCGGAGGCGGTCCAGTATATTGCGGTGCGCCATCAACAAATCAACGAATTCCTCATTGGTCGAGCCGGGATAGCCCCCCGGATCGCTGTCAATAATGACAAGACCGTCCATATTCGCCAGCGGACGCAACAGCTTCTCCCGCCATGCGATCATTTCCGCCATTGCTGCCGGGTCGCCGGGATTCACGCGGTAATCACAATAGAAAAACGGACGTTCCTGGAACGCATACTTCGCCGCCGCCTCATTTTTCGCCGCCACATTCGGCGCAATCGTTAGCAATGCCTTCATCCCATATTCTTGATGTAGAATATTAATGACTTGGGCAATCTTTTCGATATTCTCCTTATCGCTCTCTGTAAGCGGATTGGGCGCAATTTCCAACACTGGCCAGATCATCACCGTGTTGTACCCCAGCCTGTGCAGCCCATCGCAATACCCCCGCCAATCGTCCAGTGTCCATGTGCGCGCGGCGTAGGGGTGTTTATACGCCCAATGCTGATGCACATACATCCCGATGATCTTCTCCGGCATGGCTCCTCCTTGATGATCCGCCGCGCCTAATACTCCTGTTGCCATCAACATGCAAAATGTGAGGAATTTCATCCCAAGTGCTTTCCTTGGCTACCGCCACTGCATCAGCGCGGCATTCAACACCTGCTCAACGCGCCTGCGGGGCTGATGAAAATAGCTGATGCCATGACCTGCCAGCATAACGTCCGTATCCTCCCGCGCAAAGCGCCGCAGCGATTCCATGTAAATTTTCTTGTCAAAATCGATGGAGCCGCTCCAACCAAAGTCCCCGCAAAACAGCGTGCCGATTACATCGCCACATGCCACGATCCGTTTTCCCTCCAGCGTGAAAAAATAGGCCGTGCAGCCCTGCGTGTGGCCTGGCAGGTGCATCGCGTGAATCTTAATGCCACATTCCACGAATGTCGCGCCATCCTCGAACGCCACATCCACCGCCACCGGCGTAAATTCCTTGTGATAGGCAAAACCGCAGCATCGCTCATCACCGATGGCCATCGCCTCCGCCGTGTTGCGATGCGCATACAATCGCACCCCGCGCGCCTTCAGTAAATGCGCCGCCCCCGCATGATCCCAATGCGCATGCGTCAAAAAACACGCCCGGATCAACTCCGGATCCAATCCCCAATACCGCATATTGTCAAAAATCTGCGGAAGTGTGGCACCGTTCCCACAATCAAAGAACACAACCCCCTCCGGCGTGGAAATCGCATACGTGTTCCCGTCCTCGAAGCCCGCATCCATCCCGCACCACGTAATGCCGTTCACATCCCCGCCCACCTGATAAACATTGTGTAAGAGCTGCATATAGGCCTCCAATAAAGTGGACACATTATACACCGCCTCACCACCCCGGGAAATTATTTTGACAATTTGTCACCACGCGCCTAGCATACCTTCCATAGGAGATAAAGACCATGAAACAACGCTTTCCAGTTCTCATCCTTGGCGCACTGTTTCTTGGGTGCCTGCAATCACACGCATGGGCTCCCGCAACCCACGCTTACTTGGCGGAACGCTTCACCGGCCTTCATAACAACGATATCATATATGGCTCAATGTTGCCGGACTTTTCTTCCCTTATTCCGGATAATCCAACCGCATGCGCCAAGCTGAATCAACTCACGCATTTCGAATTCGACCGTCTTGCGCCTTCCGACTTCGCAACGGGATTCTCCACCCATAACGGAACCTGGGGCGCGGACTACTATGCCCATCTCTGCTACACCCCCGATCCCGACCCCATCTATTCCGTCCTGAAAATCCAACAGATCAGCGACGAGTTTGGCTTGAGCACGTCGAATGCTGAAGGCATCTTCGAAATGACCATCGACTATCTGGTCCGTCTCTCCGTCGGCCCCGAACTCGGTACGCGCATCAAGAACAGTGTGGAAGCCGCAAATGAAGCAAATACACAGGCGCTGGTGGATGCCTTTGCACAACCACTCGCTGATCGTGCAGGCATGACGTTGGCACAGGCCGAAGAAGCCATTCGTAATGCCATGATCATGTTTAAAACCATGACCGAGGCCTATGGGACGCAATGGGAACAGGACGTGGCCTATCTTCAATCCCTTATTCCGCCCATGCTTGCAACTTTTCTCGGTGTGGACGAAGAAACCGCCGAAACCTATTTCCTGCGCGCCACTGAAATCTGTTCGGATTTCCAAACCGAAATGGACCGCATTGTCGGCATTGTCAGCGTGCATTACCCTCAACCCGAAGGCCAGGAAGAGGGCCTGCCCTCAGAAGGTTCGCCGGAAGAGGGAGAGGAAGAAGGTGAAGTGGAAACAGACCCATGGGACATCAATTTCTGCGCACAATTTCAGGGAATTGTGGACAATCCCCTCCTGGACATGGCAGGCCCGGAATTCCAGGTCTTCATTGAAATGCTCCACCCCAACAATGCCGACATCAACGGCTCGGTTTCCGTCGATACCACCTATGGCAATGACATTCAAATCTTGGGCAATGGCATTCTCGACGCCATGAATGAATTCGGCCTCATCGCGCGGATTCTCAAAGATCCAAACTTCAATAACGGCGTACTCACCAGCGAGTCCCTGCGCACCGCCTGGGAAGCCAACCTCTTACAACTCAAAACCGATTTCGGACCGCTTGCCACCAATGTCCTGAATGTTCTTGCCCCTCAATTGTTTATGGTCTTCAACGCCTACCTCATGCTGGGCGATGGGGACTACACCATCGTCTCAAAACCAACCGAAGAAAATCCGGATCTCCCTTTCATCGCTTCCGGAAACGGCTCCTTCGGGCTGATCGCCGGGATGGTCGCTCTACTGGCGGATAAGGTAACAGACTATGTCCCAGGCGGAATCGCCAATCCCGAACTTGATAAAACTCAATATGTCGACTTTCCCGAACTGCTCCCCGATGGCGACGCCGACGGCGATGGTTTCTCAAATGCTATAGAATACGCCTACTTCACTCCCGTAATCTGCAACACCGAAGAAATAAAATCCGATCCCTCCATTAGTTACGTCGTAGCCGCTCTCAATCCCTATATCATCCCCTTGTCAGGAGAAGGCCTTGACGAAGGCGAAGCTGAAGGTCAAGCCGAAGGCGTGAATGAAGGTTCGGAGGAAGGTCCGGCAGAAGGTACAACCGAAGGCATGACTGAAGGTGAGGGTCAAAACGAAGGAGAAGAAGAAGGCTTGCCGGAAGAAGGCCAACCAGAAGGTGTCATTGAAGGTGGCGAAGAAGGCCTGCCCTCTGAAGGCTTCCAGGAGGAAGGAGAAAATGAAGGCTTTGAGGAAGGTCTGCTGGAAGGACTGAGCGAAGGCGTCACGGAAGGCAGTAGCGAGGGACAAGAAGAAGGTGTTTTAGAAGGTGAAGGTGAAGGCGAAGGCGAAGGCGAAGGAGAAACCGCCAGCCACACCGCCGACCAAAACGCCGATTACCTCATCAGCCTCTCAGAACTCCTGCGCGTTATCCAATTCTTCAACTCTGGCGGCTTCCATTGCCAATCCGGCACCGAAGACGGCTATGCCCCCGGTCCTGGCGATCAATCCTGTACGCTGTACGATAGCGATTACAATCCAACCGATTGGGAGATTAGCCTCTCCGAGTTGCTACGGGTAATCCAATTCTTCAATTCCGGCGGCTATCACCCCTGTGAAGGATCCGAAGACGGCTTCTGCCCCGGACCCGCATAATATCGGCACATTTCTTCAAATCCTGCCTTGCCGGATTCTTCAAGACCATCTCTGTTAAAACCCGGAACCCGATACCCGATACCCGATACCCGGATCTTCATCGCCACCAGGTGAGCTGGAGAGGTTCTTTGGTGAGCGATTCAAAGTCAAGCGAGAAACGGAAAGGACCAGGGATCTTAGAGCATTTTACCAAGAGCGTATTGCGCCCTTGGCGGAAGAAACCCGACGCGGTTTCTTCGCCGAATTGATCGTGTGGAACCTGATAGTTGCTCTCGTGAATAAGTGCGCTGTTGAGCCAAATCTTCATCGCATTCTGGACGCCAATGTTGAGCTTGACTTCCTGGCGTTTGTCGCAGGTGAATTCCGCATACGCATAGGCGGAGGCATGATCAAATCGGGGGTAATACTCGAAGACAGGCGAGAAAGCCGCCTGGAGATCCAACGTATGTTTGTCATCGGCTTTCGAATACCATGGCTTCCAGGAGATGGCCTTATACCAACCAGGATAGGTCGCACTAAAATCAATGGCCTCTTCAGGGGGATAGGCGGTGGCATGGCCTTGCCCGCTCCAGTTGGGGAATTCGCCGATAACCATCCAACGGCGGGTGCGCTGAAGACGTTCATTGCGGAGCCATTCAACGGCTTTCTGGTCCATCGGCAGGGCAGTGTCGCTGGGCACGGATTGCCGGGAAAAATGGTTGAGCAAATTGACAAAGAGCCGATCCGCAACCGGATCTTTCCCAAGATGCTCCATCACGCGTAAATGCGTAAACACGATACAGCCGCTCCCGTAACGGAGGACAAGAATATCACTGCCCCACCATTTGGTCTCCCCCATCATGTAATTGCCGGAGGCGATGGGAATGGTGTCAAAGGTTCCACTTATATCTTCATCGCCCACTTCGAGGAAAGTCTTGCTCGGTATGACGTTTCGATAGGGCTGGCGCATGATGCCGCGGGCGGGGAGTCCGCTGAAAATAGGATGAAGCTTGGCATAATGACACGCCATGAGAAAACAGCCGACGGCGTCTTTCGGCGTGGCCTTAAGCGAATCTGCAAGGCGTTGGGCAAGATCGTTCCAGTCATCGGGCGGCTCAAAGAAGAGGGCAACGGCGCCCCCTTCCGCCTGCGCGAGGATCTGCATGAGATCGCTTTCAGGATAGGCGCGAATGGTATTGCCAAGAGGAGGAATGACATATACGGGAGCCATAAGGGATTCAAGGGTGGCGAAAGGAGCACAGCGATCATGCCACTCGTTATTGGGATCGAGAAGGCAAATGGCGGTCTCCGCTTTTTTCGCCGGATCACAGACATAGAATTCAAGCGTGTTTTCACCCAAAATTTTCATACCCTGCATCAACCGGACAACGAGCTTGTGCATGCCCGCGGAACCGGATGCGGCGATGGAGCCGCTCCAAAGCTCTTTGCCGTGTTTGGGGATTTTTACCGCCCGTTTCTTCTTCCACAGCACCTGATTGGTAGGGCCAATCACCTGCAGGGAAAGATCGGCACGGCCTTCAAGACGATCTTCGTTCGCCAGCAGAATTGTGACGGGGATTTCCTGCCGCGGGACCAGGTTGGATTCGGCAATCTGAATAAGAGGCCGTATCGATCGCTGGACCTGCTTCATTGCCTCAAAAACGGGTTTGGGGCGGCGCCAACGATCGAGGATGCCCGCACAGAATTCATGCCCGGCGTCGCAGAGCTGGGTGTAGCAATATCCCGCAATTTTAGAGTTGCTGCGGATGGCGTCGATGTGAAAACGCGCCGCATCGCTTTGGAGTTCGCGCGCGGCCGCCAAAAACCCGGAGAAACTGCCGAAAACACGGTCCAGATCGCGTTCATGAAACCCCCGTTGACTGGCTTCAAGCATTTTGGCAACAAATCGTGCATCTTTCAGCGAAGCCGCCCCCGCACCATATTGCGCAAGCGTGCTCTCCATGTCTTCGGGACCGCCAAAACCAAATTCGGAAAGAAACACCATCTTGTCGGGATCGCCATTATATCGATAGTAGCGTTCAATATCGTGGTCAACGGGCGCCCGCTGATAAATGTGAAGATCGTCATACTCTTCAAACTCTTCCCGGTAGGAGCGAATCATGCGGGCGGGTTCGCGGGTGGCGTTGACTCCGCCGCTGTCGTCGATGATCAACCGGCTGGGATCGAGGGAACGGGCAAGTTTGCACAGATCATCCTTGATGATTTGCGCACCGCCCTTGCTGACATAGCCTGCGTTGCCGGATTCGTTCAGCATCCCCCATATGACGACGGAAGGGTGGTTGCGGTCGCGGAGAATCATTTCACGGACCTCGTTCTCGCAACGGGTTTTCATGAATTCGGAACGCTTGATCCAGCCGATGGGAGGCTCCTCGTAAAGCAACATGCCGATTTCATCCGCGAGATCAAGCGTGATGCGCGGCGCCGTTTTAATGTGGAGACGAAGCATGTTAAACCCCGCCTCTTTCGCCAGGAGGATTTCCTTGCGGGCGAGTTCCAGCGATTCGGGCGCCACAAGGGAGCGCGGGTAATCCGGCTGATGCAAGACAGCCTTGATGAATAGCGGCCGGTTGTTGAGGCAGAAACGATTGTCCTTTACGGTGAATTCGCGCATGCCGAACCGCACCGATACACTGTCGAAGGTGCCGTCCTCCTGAATCAGATCGGCGCGGAGCGTGTAAAGTTTTGGGGTTTCCGGAGCCCAAAGCTCAAAATCGGGAAAGTCCAGCGTTAGCGTTCCGGGCGCGCCCTGAAGATGATAGGGCGTGCCTTCAATCTGCAGATGCACCATGCCGCAGGCCGGCGCCGTCACTTCCACCGTGATGCGTTTGCGGCGGATATCGGGCTGGACAAAAATGTCCTCTATATACACCTTGGGCTTGGCCTCAAGCCAAACGCTGCCCCACAACCCAGCAAAAGAAAAATACCCGCCTTCCTTCGACGCCGGGAATTCCTTCGGATGGAAATCACCGTAGCCGTTCTCACCATGCGGGTCGATAATGCGCACGGAAAGAAGATTGGCGCTCTCCCGCAGATGCGGCGTGACAACAAAAGAAAAGGGGGTATAACCGCCTTCATGTTCCCCCAGGCGGATGCCGTTTAGCCAAACCTCCGCATAATAATCGGCAGCCTCGAAATGAAGCTCTACATGTTGGCTGGACCATGCGGGGTCAATGGAAAATTCCCGGAAATACCAGCCCACGCCGTCGTAATCAGGAACCCACAAGTCCCACACACTGGGTACACGGACCGGAATGGACTCCTGCCGCGCAGTTTGCGCAAACCACTGCTCCCGGAGACCGGTATCGCCCGGATCCAGGGCAAGCCGCCATTCGCCGTCTAATGAGAGATGACTCCGTACGCTGCTCATTCAACTTCCCAATTCAATCGTTTTATCCGCAAAACAGTGTACCTGTCCCATTAGGACACTTTCAAGACTGTTCCTAAATTATAATAGAAAAAATAACAAAAAAGTATTAATCACCATATCCTTTCAGCGTGGTGCTATCGGACGAATACCCTTGGGCGCATTTCTAGAAGCTTTTCATGCATTACATTCTCAGAATCAGACAATTCCCCAATCGATGGTCTGGATACTTAACCATAAAATCGGCAGCGGCGGGGAAAAGTCACCTAATATCCAGCATCAACAGCTTTATGCCGCCCTTTGCACGGGAACTTTGACAATATCTTTTTCCGGTTCGGGTAATGGGGCGCTTGCATAGGCGTGACGCCCTTTAATTGATTTTTGAGTCCGCTCATAAGCAGCAAGGTACAGAGCACGGACGGAGATTAGTTTATCGCCTTGTAGTTCGGCATGCACGCTCAGAGTGTCATATCCAAAGGATTGAATAAGCGCCATAACTTCTTTGAGTTCAAAACCTATGGGACGATTGTCAATTGCAGACCGGTAAATGGTCAAAAACTCGTCGATACGTTCGGCAACTACGGCCTCGTTCGCGGTTTGATACATAATACAATCACCATTCGGATTATACCATGGCATCGGATTAAAGGATTCCGAATCCTGACGCTTTAATCCTGCCACCGATTCACTCAAAAAGTGTGTTTCCATATAAGCGCTCCATATCGTTCTGCCCAGTCGATGGGACTTTCCGGATCATCGGGATCGGCTTTTTCCGCCCGGAATTCATATAACCGAAAGTTTGGATTAACATATACAGCAAATACAAATTCCGCTGAAAAAGGAACGATAGTATTTTCTCGAATATACCATTCAGATGGCCTTCCTACATAACACCATCCGCCTTGGTTTAACAATCGTACACCGGCAAAAATTCTTCGGGGATTCTCAAGTACCGCTTTAACGGCACGGAAGTTTTCATATTGGACAGGCACTGAAGAATAGCAATACTCAATCAAATCTCCTGGGATAACCACATCCACTGTGCCGTGTTCCGGATCGCGAGGATCCCGGCATTGTATTGAAAAACTCCCGGCAATTAAGAACCCGCCATTAACCTCTATCCATTATATCATTTTTAACCCTATCAGAATTTCAATTTGCAGTCAAGACTGTGCTCAATTTTGTATCTTACACCGCGGGTGCGAGGAGGAAGGTGCTGTTGCACGTTTCAAGGAAGCGCTGTGTGAGGCTGCCCGCCCAGAAGGCTTCGGTGCCAATCTTCCCGTGCGTGCCCAGCACCACCAGATCCGGACAGGTCTGCCGGATGTAGCGGGAGATTTCCCTGAACGGTTCACCGCGGACCACGGAAGCTGTGCCGCGAATCCCGTGTTCATGTACATGTTGCAGCTTTTCCCCAAGGTAATCCCGCGCCTGATCCTCCGCGATATTCAACACGGCCCGTGTCGCGCCGGGCATATATTTCTTCGTCAATCCCTGCATCCGGGACAACGTGGAACAGGTGGGCACCACTTCTAATAAATCCGCGGAGGCCTTGCTGAGCCGCGCCAGTTCAATTCCAGCCTCAACACCCCCCTCGTGCATGGGATCGCCATCCAGCGGAATCAACACGCGCTTAAAGGGAAATTCCGGCGAAAGGGCGTCCATCCACCGGAACAACAACACGGGCGCCGTGCTCTGTTTCACTACCTGGTGCGCCAGCGTGCCTTTGTACCACTGCCACCAGCCTTCGCGCCCGTGTGCGCACATAATGATAAGATCGGGATCAAATTCGTCGGCATGATCGGATACACTGTGCGCTACATCACGGACTTCACGCGCATGCACGTGCCACGATACCGCAGAGACGCCTCGGAAGTATTTCGCTCCCATCTCCTGCAAATAACCTTCCGCTTCCTCATGCATGGTCAGATGATGACCGCCATGGATCTCTCCGGATGTATGGGCCTCAATGACATGAAGCAAGGTCACCCGCGCCCCGGTCATTTCGGCCAAACGCCCGGCCGAAGGCGCCACGGCTTCCGCCATCGCCGACCCATCCAACGGAATAAGCAAATGCTGAAACATAGTGTGCCGCTTTCCTCAGCGCGCTTTACGCCTAGTCACGTTCCCATTAACAGTTGAAACAGCAAAAACATGTTTAATGCAATAATAAGCAATGCCACGCAGGCCGCAATGCCTGTGGTAGCTTTCCAACTCGCCAACGATCCCATTATTGATTTGCGTGCCGTGAACACCACCAGCGGCGCCACCGCAAAGGGCAATCCAAAACTCAATATCACCTGACTGATCACGAGGGTGTGCGTGGGATCGAGTCCAAGCATGATTATAATCAACGCCGGGGCCATCGTCACCAGCCGCCGCAGCCACACCGGGATATGATAATTCAAAAAGCCCTGCATGATAACCTGCCCCGACATTGTCCCTACCGCCGAGGACGACAGACCCGCCGCCAGCAGCGATATGCCAAAAGCATACTTGGCCAACGGTCCCAGGGTGTGCTGCAGCGTTACATACGCCTCTTCAAGTTTTCCTTCCTGAACCAAGCCTGGCTCATGGAAGGCCGCCGCCGCCATGATCAGCATCGCCGCATTCACAAATCCCGCCAACCCCATTGCGATCACCACGTCCGCGATCTCATAGTGGAAAAGCTTGCGTTGCTGTGCCGGACTGCTCACGCGGATGCGCCCCTGGGTCAACGCCGAATGCAAAAAAATCACATGCGGCATTACCGTAGCCCCCAGAATTCCCGCCGCCAACACAAGGCTTTCAGTTAATTGATCCCCCGGAGCGAATTGAGGCCGCACAATGCTGCCCGCAATACCTTTCCAATGAATGTTCGATAGAAACATTTCCATCACATAGCAGGCCGCCACCACCCCCACCAGGGCCGTGATGAGCGCCTCCAGTTTCCGGAAGCCCCGGCGTTCCAACGCCAGCATGGCAAAGGTCGTTACAGCGGTGAGCACCCCGGCTATCCACATGGGAATGCCAAACATTAAATTAAATCCCAGCGCCGCGCCCAGAAACTCCGCCAAATCCGTTGCCATCGCCACCAATTCCATCAGCACCCACAAGATCCATACCACGGGTTTCGGGAAACGCTCCCGGCACATCTCCGCGAGATTGCGGCCGGTTACAATCCCCAGTTTTGCCGCTAAAGACTGTAGCAGCATCGCCATGAGATTGCTGCACAGGATTACCCATATAAGGGTGTAGCCAAACCGCGCACCGCCCGCAATGTTCGTCGCAAAATTGCCCGGATCGATATACGCCACACTCGCCACAAACGCCGGCCCAAGAAAAGGCATCAAAGCGCCAAGCCCTTTCCTGCGTTTTCCGGAAAGCACCTGCACGGCCGCTTCCAGCGTTTTTGCGTCTTCTTCCTGTGCCTCCCCGGCGCGCGGAGGGCGGACTTCTTCAGAACCCTGCACGGCTTCTACTCCTGAACCTAAACATAGTGCCGCTCCCAGGTCTCACCGTGAACCACGTTCAGCTTTACGGAGCCGGGGCCTGAACCGTTTGAACCGGACGAGGCAGCAGTCCTTTCACGGTCACATCCAAAATCCGGTAGACGCCGTCCACGGCCGCGGGAACAACACTTAGCCTCGTATTACCCCAAGGAACAACTTTTTCGTCCTCTTTATTCTCCCGGTGCCAGTGCCCGAACAACAGCACGTCCAGAGGATTGTCCACAAATAAAATGATTTGGCTCCGCATTCCCATCATCGGATCATAACGGTGGGTCAGGCCAATGGTCCACCGGCACGGCTTTAATAGGCGGCGGTACCGCTCCAGCGCGCCATCTTGAGAGCCCAACTCATCCGCTGGACAATAGTCTTTCGTATCAAAAGAAAGATATCCGTCTTGCCCAAATTGGAACGCATACGTCAGCGGTCCGAAAAACCGTTCATAGTGATCCGCGGCGCGGTCATGATTCCCCGGACACACAAACGTGGGCAGGGTGCAGGTGTCAAGAATTTCCACAAACGCAGTAAATTGTTCCGGAGTCCCATTGTCCGTCAAATCGCCTGTAAGCGCCACAAACAGGGCGTCCGACTGATTCAATGCCTGCAAGATCGCGCGCAGGGCATTCGCCGCCGCCTCATTGCGGCCTATGTGCGCATCACTCACATGAGCGATGGGATATACTTCCGGATACGTTTTCCGGACAAATACAGATCGGTTGTTCTGATCCGTGATCCCGCCATTTGCCGCGGCAAGTTGATACGCCCCTTCCGGCGCATCCGGCGGCACACTGCACTTCGCCTGCACCCTCCCGCCGGGCAGATCGGTATAGGCGGCGGTTAAGGGAAATTCCTGCGTGCCATTCATAATGCGAAGATCGGCACGCCCGGTTAAAATAGCCTCAAAGGTCTGCCCCGGGGCGGCAATCGCAGGAATGCCGTTGTTAGGCGTCTGAATCAAGGCGAGGGCGCCATCGCCCCCGCGGGCATAGGCTATGCCCGTCCAAAATACCAACCCCGCCACCCCCCAAACGATGCGTCCGATAAATGCACGTTTCTTCCCGCGGCTCATGATTTCTCCCTTGGCCGCCACGCGGGCGCATATTTATTCCCCGGCTGCGTCAACAGAACACGATGCTCGCCGGATTCCACCGGATAAAGATAAAGATCCGCACTGCCCCCCTGATCCGAAACACACACGATCCATTCGCCGTCCGGCGACCAAGCAGGACTCCAGCAATCATATGCCTCACTACAGGCCACGGGAAATATGCGCGCATTGTCCGGGAAAACGCGATACACCCCCCGGCGGCTCCCGCGAAACGATTCAAACGCAATCCACTTTCCGTCCGGCGACCATACCGGATTCCAATCAGCCGCGCGATGGTTTGTCACATCCGCAATACCCCGCTTGCTAATGACATACAGTTCGCGGTCACCCCCGTCATTCGATTCAAAGGCTAGACGGTCTCCCTTGGGGGAAGATTCCATGGCCCAATCCGCATACCGCAAACTGTCTTTCGTTAATAATTGCAGCAAAGGCGCTGCCTGAGAAGGAGTCAGCAGCAGCGGTTCCGTACTGTATTTCCCCGGTTCACCGGAAAGCCCCATGGCGATAATCCCCCCATATTGCCACGCTTCCACAATAAATTTCTGGGTATCCACGCCCTCCCAGGAAAAGCCTTCATCCGGATTGAGCGCTTTCATCAGACCCAGATTGGGCAGCCAAACCGGGCGCAGCACACCCGCCTTGCCCCCATTCCAAACACTCTCGGTGTTCGATGCCAGGTCATAAACCACCGCATAATGCTCCAAAACGGAATCTGCCGCCGAGGAATAAACCAGCCGCTGGTTGTCCGCCGCCCAACGGGGATAACGATTCCATGCATATTGATGGGTTAGCGTGCGGCTCTCCGAACCGTCCGCCCGCGCCACCCGGATGCCCGTGCCTTCACCGCTCTTGCTTTCAAAAGCAAGCCATTGTCCATCCGGCGACCACGCCGGAGCGCCATCGCATGTTCCGGGCCCAATCCGCGTGACAGATCCGGAAGCAACGTCCATCACGCATACACAGTGCTCTTCCGGATTCGTACCCGAAACAAACGCAATCTGCCCCGCCGGGTCCGCTGCCATAATCAAGCCAAGTAACAGGACTACCACGTTTCCGTCCTCAATTCCCGCATCACGGAGAGCATTTGATCTACGCCTCTCCGCGAAGTATTCTCTGAATACACTAACGCCGCCGTGCTTGCGGCAACAGCGGCGTTAGACATTATATCAACGCATCGGCGCACTTCGCTAATCGGCCCGGCCCCGTTTCCGGCGCAACGCCAAAGCCAGCGCCGCCATCATCATCCCCGCCACCAGCATATCTCCAAAACGGCCCCCCGATGCCGCTGCTCCCGGACCGCATCCCATAAAGGTTATGGTTTTCACTTCATGATCCTCAGGGGGGGCTTGATATGTAAATGCCTCTGCCAGACGGCCCGTACCCAGGTTTGTGGTTACTGTGACGTCCACCGTGCCCGCCATATGCAATGGTGTGACAACCTCCAGGGTGTTCTTGTCAATCGCCGTGACGCGGCCCGATGCAACCCCCCCAAACTTCACCTTGTAAGCCCCGCTGAGCGAGGCGCCCACCACACGGATGGTTTCGCCGCCCAACTCCTGCCCGAAATTCGGCGTCACCGACAGCACTTCGGGGAGATTGATGATGGTAACAATGGGCGATACGGCCTCATCCCCGCCAATATAACTCGTGGTAATGGGTAATACTCGGAACCACCACCGGTCATTGCCGCGCGTGGCTGAAGCGGGGACGGTCAGGCTCCCCGTATATGCGGTGACAATCTGCCCGTTCTTATACCAGTAAATAATGGTCGGGCCTTCTCCGAAAAGATAGGGATCGTCTTCCGCCTGCGGATGATAATAGTCATATGACGCCATCAAGGGCCGGTCATCATCCACTACCCGGTTCAATGCGGCATTCTCACCTGGGGCGCCCGTCGACAAAAGCAGGTTGTGCGCTTCCGGCAGCAAATACACATCGCCTACAATCAACAAAATATCTTGATAGGCGTCGTCGTCTCCCAGCATCGTGCGGACGCGCAACGTATACACCCCCGCATCCGCAGGCGTTGTTTGCCAATAAAACAGGCCCGTCCCATCGCCCGCATCCGCAAATGGAGGATTACCCGTGCCATCCCACGAGGCAAAAAGTATCGGGATTTCCACCGCGCCCGCCGGCTTGGTCGTGGTTACCATAAAGGAGATCAACGCGCCCGCGTCGACGTCCTGAACCGCCACGGGATCTATGCTCAACTGCGCCGGCGCTTCAGGCAACTCGGAAAGGTTATTGTAGAAATTGACATTGCGGAGATCCTCAAACAAGTCACCAGGATTCTGGGGAACGCCCTGCCCGTCCGAAAGTCCCACCACCGCACGCTTCGCATTCAATTCCCTGTACGTGATCCGGATATGACCGCTGAAGAACAATTCCACCTGCACGCTGTTGGGCAACGGAGAACTGTAATCGCCGCTGTAAATATACTCCGGAATTTCCTCATACGTGGCCACCATGCGGTCGGGAAGCAGCCGCGCCCAGGCAGTGCCCCCAATGATCGGCGCCAGGTCCGCGAACAAAAACGATATCCGCGGCGCCTCAAAATGCGCCGCCAGACTTGGGAAATTGCTGTCACTATACGGATCTACCTCCTGGAAGGCTATATAACCGTTCGCCGCAAGAACGATGCCGGAGTAGCGCTTTCCAAAGAAGGGGAACGCTGCATTACCCAATCCATACGCAAACATGCCGTCATCGGTGAACGGCAGCATGACGGGACCACCCAGATCATCCTCCATCGGAACCGGGAAATCCACCACGCCTTTCATAATAGTCGCTTCATAATCGGAATAATCATTGCCCCCGGAAACCGCACCGCCGAGCGGCGGGGATCCCACCGGCGTAAAGGTGATCTGGGTGTACGCCAGATCCAGCTTCGTGGGAGTATACGCGCTATTAAAGGATTCGGTGAGCACTTTGGATGGCTGCGCTCCCACCGTGGCACGGGCATAGGCCATTTGCGGGAAACCCGAATTCATATTCGCGAACAGCGTGTAATAATAGGTTGTGCCGGGATTCACCGCCTCATCCAGGTACTTTTCTTCACGCCCTTCATATAACTGCGTGCCCTCCGAGAGGGAGGAGGCATACGCCCCGACCGAACGCACCAGCACCACTTGCGAATACGTATCGGAAGCAGGCGGCGTCCAATTCAACGCAATGACAGCATCGCCGTCCATGGTCGTGGCGGGAATCGCACGGAAACCGCGAAGCCCTTCTTCCAATACATACGGCGGCTCGATTTCCACCGCGCGCGTCGCCCGCACTATGTTAAGCCGCTCATCAAAACTAAATCCAAGATTCGCACTGGCCGCCCCTAATACGAAGTAATACATATAATACGTCGAATACTCCGGTAACAGATATTGACAGGCATATAATAAGTCGGCCGTGCGATCAATGCCCATCCCCGTGACAGATTGTCCGTTAAAGGTGTCGCCATCCGTCAACAAATAGGTTAGCTTATTGCCAACACCACTATTAATATGAACCCCGCCACGGTCATACCAATACCATTCAGGATCAATAAAATATGGGCTGTTATACCGATCCGGATCGCCAAATAGAGTGGGATCCTTCAAATAACGATTACCTGGGAAAGGTTGACTTGGATCAAATAAAGAAGCGGGCAGATCTTCTCCATGAACCCATCGCATTGCAGCAGAATCATTGCCCCTGCCATTGGTCAAGTCCACAAATTCGCCCCATGAATCAGAGAAAGACTCATTGATCGCCCCGGATTCGCCCAAATAAATCAGACCGGAAGTATATTCTGTAACTCCATGGGTAAGCTCATGTGCTGTTATGTCATCGGTTCCCCAGTCAGTGCCAAATTCCATATAATCTCCCATCCAATAGGCATTGTCATAAGGGAAACGGACATAGGCAACAAGCTCACTCCCCTCATCATCGTAGCTATCCCGTCCGTGATGAACAAAATAAAAATCGTACGTGTCGCCCAAATAATCATAAACATTATCAACATCCGTGATACCTGCTGCCGGATCTCCTTCCTCGCGTGCCGGATCAGTCGGTACTTGATAACTGTTGTTCATGTCATAAATCTTACGTGCTTTCGCATTCTCAAGCAGTGAATAATGAAACGTCAATTCACCCGAATGCGCGTCAATAAACACATTCTCCCGGACCTGTTCGGCGCCTTCCGATACTAGAATCATCCGCCATGCCAAATGCGGCTGCCCTTCCATTCCCAGCAGCGTCGGACTGTAAATGACCAGTTCCGGGCCTTCTTGCACCGTCAATGCATCTGCCGTCACCGTCCCCAGGGCCGCAGCCAATTTATTCTTTGCCGCGGTTATGGCATCCGCTTCGGCAAGGTCGGGGGTTAATGAAACACCGTTATAATCCAGCGGGCGCGTATCCCGCAGAATCTCGCTCGCCACATTCTTAATGCCGCCATCATCATTCACCTGCACCACCATCGATCCCGCAAACACCAGCACGCCGCCATAACTCTGCTTCAACCGAACATACGATTCGCCCAAATGCGTCTGAACATTCTTTAAGGACAGCGCCACATTGCCGCTTATCACGCCGAACGCTCCCTTGTGCGCCTCGACAAATGCGCGCGCCGATGCTTCCGCGCCCGCCCCCTTTGCCACGCCCGGATTGGCGAAATAACCTCCCGGAGGCGCGCCAAGAAAACGAAGGTAGCCTTCCTCGCTCGTGAACACTGCCGGCGGCTCCGTTGCGCCGGGCGCCTGCAAGGCCCTGAACACTTCCGCAAGATCGTTCGAATTTGCGGCAAGCGGCTGGCCAAAGGCCGCTGCGGCTACACAAAGGCTGAGAGCTGTCAACGCTGCAACCTTATTCGCGCGCATACATCCTCCTCACTTCTGTGCGGCGATTACGCCCCACCTAGTTGATACTCGTGGCACACGGCTCCTCCGTCATGTCACTATATGACACAACAGCACCAGGCAGGCTGCTGCCCTCCCGGCATATAAGCACATGTCTCCTTATTTTAAGCCTTGTACAACAACACGATAGGCGAAGTCAAGGAAAACCTTCGACGCCCCATGTTTAATGCGAGTAAACTGCGAATAGTGGTACAGCCCAAAACGCCTCAAATTAAGCCAGTTCCAAATTCTGCCGATAGACCGGATAAGCGACGGAGATGATATGACAATGGTGATGGGAATCCAACAATCAACGCCCCAAATCGCGGCTGTCCGCACGGCCAAAGAATTGCATAAACCTGATTCGCTCAACACGCCAGAAAAAGTCCACTGCGATCCCGGCGCGGTATTTGACGCCATTGACCTCGCGTTGGATCTCAGCCACAACGGCCCCCGTGACCTGGCGGGCGCCGTGAAAAAACTTTCAAGCGGCGAATGCGAAGAATTCCTGACAATGCTGGCGGAACTGTTGCAGCAGGGCGTTATCGGCACGGAAACCTTGGAAGTTAATGGCGAACCCTATACATGTTATCTGCCCACCCGTCTCGGTGATCCGCGCCTCATGCACGCCAAACCCTGGCGCAGAAATACAAGCCTTTCCCTCAATGTCACCGCCTGACATTCAGCGGGTTCATGCGGCAACTAGGGTTGCTTCTGCCCTGTTTCTTGAATACCCGCTGCCATGCCTTCCTCTTCCGCAGAAAGCGCCTTCTGTTCAAACGGTTCATCCACCAGGCTAAAAATACGCTGGGCACTGCGGCGGCAACTTTGCAGCGCCTTCCGCTGATCTTCAGTGAGTTCTCCGAGTTCCTCGTTTAACAACATCTCATGAAATCCAAGAATCGCAGACAGCGGAGACCGGACGCGTTGCGAAACCGTTTTGAAGAACGCGCTGCGCAACTGGTTCACCTGCTGCAACTCCCGGTTGATCTGTTCCAGATGCAGGTTGGCCTGCCGTGCCGCTTCCTGCAACGCCTTCTGCTTGGTAATGTCATGCAGAATCGCCACAAAGAACCGCTGATTGTCCCGGAAAAAGGCCCGCACCATGGCGGCGGCCGTCCGCTCGTCCGCATCCGCGGTGATCACCAGCACTTCGCCCCGGTACTCCCCTTGAATGCGCAAATTGGCCAGGCGGCTGCTCAGCGAACCATCGTCAAAAATAAACGTCCGGAACCGCTGTCCAACCAGGTTGGCCCGCGAAAGGCCTAAAAATTCACACGCCCGCTCGTTCACATCCGTGATGAATTCATTGTCGTCATACACCACGATCGGCTCGGCGGCGCTGTCCAGAATCGCCCGGATCGCCGCGCGCGACGACGCCAACGCCTGCGCCTGGCTCTGCGCCTCGATCCGCATCCGCCGCACCAGCTCCCCCAGGATCCGCATCAAAAAGCCCGACAGCAAAATAAAACATAACTGGAGCCCAATCGGCGGATAATCCATGTTGATGCCCGCGAAAAACCAACGCGCCAGCACCGTGAGCGAATACGCCGAACAGCAAATCAATGTCACGGATATCGTGTTCAAAAAATGCGGCTCATAAATGCAATACGCCGCAATAACCAGAATATACACCATCACAATCGGGCTTTGCTCTCCCCCTGTGCTCCCTACCGCCACACACACGTTAACAAGATGTATCACAAAGTTAAGCGGACTGACAAACAATAAGTACCGCTCGGAATAGAATACATAATGCACAAATGCGTTCTGAATAAACGCGGCGATGACCACAATCCGCGGATCCGGGGAATACTTGGGCTCGACGTCCAGCGCATACAACCCCACCACCAGGAAAATAACAAAATACCGCAACGCCAGCAACGTCCATTCAATGGACAATACCATCGACAACCGCGTGTCAAGCGTATCCCGCGGTGTTATGGGCCCCATACGGTCCAGCGCCGATTGAATGCTCCGTAACATAACACTCTTCCCGTTCGTATAGTCACAAATAATTACAACTGCTGCATAGCCTCGACATCGTACCACATCATTCAACACAATGAGCAACTTATAAGAACGGAAGCGCATTGGCGTGCATCCGGAACTCGTCCCTGCCCCCATCGGCCGGCCTATTCCATTTCCAAAAATGGAAAATCAGGAAAAATTTGCGCCTCGCTGTAAAAAACTAGTTGACAAGGAACCTCTATAGGTGTAGTCTGAATATTAGAGTGAAACTGAGGTACACTTGGTGCATATGAGGTGTAGGGTATGAAAAAGGGAAGGATGCGTGCCATGAGCCGTCAAACACAACCCCCAATCAAATCTATTCATTTCATCCTGTCCGCCGGATTTCTCCTACTGCTGAGCGGTCTCCCGGCGGCGAACGGCGCGGATAGCGCCCTCACAATGAAAACCGATCCCATCGGCATCGATTCCATCGAGGAATTGCAATTAATAGGCAATGACCCCGCCTACCCCCTTGATGGAAGCTACATCCTCACCCAGGATATCGATGCCTCCGCCACCGCCGCCTGGAATGACGGTGAGGGCTTCGACCCCATCGGGAACTATGACGAAGCCAACCTCGCCGTCTCATTCACTGGGCAATTGGACGGACAGCGCTATGTTATCCGTAACCTGAACATCAACCGGCCCAACGAGGATAATGTGGGGCTATTTTCCGCTATTCTCGAACCGAGCGCACTCACAAACCTAGGGCTGGAACAATGTAAGATTGTGGGACGAGATAATGTCGGAGGTCTATTAGGTTTTGGTAATTGTTCTATTATTACTGCAAGTTATGTGGCAGGCGCTATTACAGGGTCAGAAAATGTTGGGGGATTATTAGGTTATGCGGGAGATTGTCTTCATATTTCTCAATGTTATGCACAACCTATAATTACAGGAATACGCAATGTGGGTGGTCTTATGGGGCAAACTGCTATGTTGAGTATTCACGAGTGTTACGTTGTAGGGGTAGTCAGTGGAATAACAAATATTGGCGGTCTATTTGGTTGTTCTGATCTTATCCAAATGGAGGACTGCTATGTGGTAACCGTGTTAACTGGACGGACAAAGGGGAATTGTTGTGGTGAGGGAGATCAAAACATAATGATGTTCCTGCAATCAGTATTTTACGACATGGATGTATCCGGTCTTCCTGATGGTTCCATATATGAAATAAATCGAACTACTGCGGCCATGATGCAAGCTGCTACCTATATTAATAGCGGGTGGGATTTTACGACTGAAGATGGGGATCCAGCTATTTGGACGATATTGGAGGGACAGACTTATCCACACTTTATTTGGTCTGCCCCATCTGATGTGCGATATTTCTTGTCAGCAACTGCAGAACATGGTTCCTTCAACATTGAGCCCAACCAGAGCGATTATGCACCCTTCTCTTTAATTTGGTTGACAGCAGAAGCAGATACAGGCTATCGCCTAGCTGGATGGACGGGATCAGACTTTGGGGATATTGCGCTACAGGACAAGAACCCATTACCAGTAATTATGGGTAGCAACCGAGAAATTCGTGCCATATTTATCCCTGATAGACCAATTGCGATTTATTCTATTGAAGATTTGCAAAAAATCGGTCGGGACAGCGAGTGGCCACTAAATTGGGACTATGTAGTAGAAGAAGATCTGGATGCTTCCATCACCACGGAATGGAATGGCGGTGCAGGCTTTCAACCTATAGGAAGAGTAGGGTTTCCGTTTTCAGGTATCATTGAGGGTAACGGTCATGTAATTAGAAATTTGGTGGTTAACATGCCGCAAGAAAGTTATATCGCTCTCTTGGGGTATATTGATGAAGCGGGAGAAGTGCGTAATCTAGCATTGAAGGCGGGTTAATTTCTGGTCAAAGACATGTCGGGGCGCTCACGGCAAGTAATTATGGATCGATATCAAACTGCCATGTTGCAATATCGATTCTAACAGAAGGATCTGCAGGTGGTTTAATCGCAGAAAATGCAGGAAGCG
>ERZ795059.768-NODE-768-length-39029-cov-7.945040_pt1 | contig 39029 bp, 37 predicted proteins | sample MGYA00375143_ERZ795059 | MGnify/ENA primary metagenome ERZ795059 (study PRJEB30188, sample SAMN05720168) | activated sludge metagenome | isolation source: Anaerobic digester | place: USA | collected 2015-01-07 ... | reverse complement strand
TGTTTCTCCTCCGATCAAGCCAAAGTTATAAAGACATTAGGCTTATGTTCTGAGTTCTTTACACTGGCATTCTGAAATTAATCTCTAATTTTCCGAAACAGTTAGTTAACCAAACTAAGTCTTATGAGAAATCTTCTTGTCCTTCTTTTGCTGGTATTGACCACCACCGCCTTTGCTCAAAAAACAATTAAGCTGAAGGTAGCCTACATACCCAACCATCAATACAACATGGAAAGCAAAAGCATCACCCATATAATTATGGATGCGCAGGTTGATGAGGCTACCAAAGAACAACTTAAGAATCAGGGAATGGAGCTGCCGCTTAAAATGGATATGAATCAGGACATGCTGACGGAAGTGAAGACTCAGCAGCTCAACAGCAATAAAGAAATGCCATTGACAATTGAATACACAAAGTTTGAAATGAAGCAGACGATGGGCGATAAGGAATTACCCTCGCAAGGGAATGCTTTAAAAGGAATGAAAGCCACCGGGGTGGCAGATAGCAATGGCAAAATCAGAATTGAGAATGTTGAAGGCGAAGCGGTTAACGATGCAATCAAGAAAATGATGATCAGCATGTCAGATCAATTGGGAGTGCAGATTGCCTTTCCTGAAAAACCGATGAAGGTAGGCGATGAATTTACACAAGAAGTGCCGATGAATATGCCGATACAGGGTGGCGTTGAGTTGAAAATGATAGTGAAGACCGTTTATAAGCTGACTTCATTTAATAAGGAAAATGCTTTGTTCGACACCTCCGTAATTATGACCATGGATCTTTCTATGAGTGAAGGAAGTATGAAAGCCGAAGGTGCAGGCACAGGCAAAATGACATTTGACATTAAGAAGAATTTTATGTCTACCGCTACTACAAACCTCGATATGAAAATGAAAATGCAGATGGGCATAATGGATATGGACATTACATCTTCCTCACAATCGGATGTAACGGTAACGCATTTGTGATATTTAAATTGATGTAGGTGGTAGTTTTAGCGTAGACAATGAAGTATGCCTATTTCATCTTAGCAATCATATTTTTCTCATGTGGGGCAAGAGACCAATGAGAAACAGAATCCAAGGACACATTGCAGACGATGACTATGAGCGAGACATTGAAGCCTGTGACTTTGACGGAGCCATTGAATAAGAGTAAAACTTTTGGTGAAATTACGATTGAATCAACAATACAAGGTAAAGACACAAAGACTTTTGGGAAACAGGGCTAAAACAAATTGAGTATAAGATAATACGTAACGACAGCACACTGACGACAATCAAAATTTCACCATCTGACTTTGTTAATTTATACAACAAGGATTTCGGTGAAGGTTCCAAAATTTGGGAGAGTGAAATACTCGCTGTGGATGAAAATAAAAAACGAATTGCCATCAGCAATAATTTCGGATTACCAGAGTCGGACAATAAAACAAATGTAATTGTAACGGTCGACTTTAAAGGAAACAAGTCCTCTAGAGACAGTCCGCCAGAATGTTCATCGGGCACCAGACTCTCCTTCAATAAAATTGTTGACTGCAATGGAGTATACGACTTTGAAAATCCAGTCCTGGAATACAACAACTGCTGTACAGTCTTTTCAGATCTCGTTAACAATTCAACTATCTTGTATGTACTTGACTGGGAACAAGACAAGAAGGATACAACAAAAAGAAATGCTTTTTTAATAAACATTTATAGTAAAGACACTTTGGATAGTTTTGTATTTAAAGACTTCAATGAAGTCCTGGGTTATACGGCATTAATTGAAAAGAATGAGAAGATGGGGATTTTGGTTGCCCTACAATCAGAGACAAAAGAACTTATCGTTTGGGACACACTTTTAACAAAGAAGGTTTATGATTTATCAAAACTAAAGTCAGTTCCAGATCTCACACCCACCGGAGACTTCATTGAAATGTATAATGAAGAAATGGGACAAGTAATAATTGAGTTTGACGCGAACAAGAGACCAATACGGTGGAATATGTAAAAATGATCGCCACATCACACACATAAACGTCAGCCGCGATTGATTGAAGCCACAACAGGAGTTACTTTTCTAACCATCCACTCGGCAATAATAAGATTTGGGATCCAGCAAAGCCATGCAATGATTTTATAAAAAGAAATAAAATCAAGCGGTGTAAAAATTTGAAAGAGCGGAATCCACAATCGTAGGGTAACAGCCGCAAACGTAAGAGCATAACTGCGTATCATCCACTGCTGATGTTTTTGAATTTCAAATTGACGGATACTTCTGTACGCATGGAGTGTGCAGAATAACCACGCGATTGCCAATCCGCTAAAACCTGTTACAGCAATCAATCCTCCGGTGGCAAACCAGGCAATGTATAAACCAGCCAAGCCACTCAGCAGAACGGAAAGAACATACACTTTTCCAAGCCAGCGATGAAGTGTTAAATACTTAGATCGTAAGCGATTACTAAACTGCGACCAACCTGACAGCATGGCGATACCGCCAAATGAAATATGCGTAAAGAAGAGTGTGTTCCAAACTACGTTTTGTAATAGGTCTTTGGGTTTACTTGCGAGTAAACCAGAACTCATGTCGATTATCCAATATGAAAGAGGATAAATACCGATGCTGACAGCAAACAAAATGAAGAATGGCCAGCCTACATATTTTAGTTTCATGCAAAGTGAGGTTGTGTCGTTTCTTAAAAAATTGAAATCTAGTCTACGTTAATAAAGAAATAGAGGTACGCGATTGAGCACACCTTCATAAACTAAGCTCATATATCTTTGCATTACCATTAACCATTAACATTTCACGATTAACGAAACGCTAGTTTACCTTGCTCTGTCTCGCCTTATGCATCTCCATTACTTTTTTGATTTGCTCACCCGCAAGCGCAACTGAATCCTGATCGTGTTTGTTCTTTTCTATTTTCTGAAGAAGGGTTTCATATTCTAATGCATTTTTTTCAATGGATTTATCCAGTTGAATTTTCTCGCGCTTATTATCTTCAAGTTTGGTAGTGAGTTCTTTATTTTGATTCACCAGTTTTTGCTGTTGCTTTTCTACCGCCAATGATGCCCGCAAAGACTCATCCACCTGAAGTTGAATTTTATCTTTGTAGAATTTTACACCGAATTCGTAGAGTTGCTTCTCAAGTTCTTTATTTACCTTACCCACGTTTTCAGAAGGCCATTCGGATGTCTTAATACCAATCCATGCAGAAGTATTCTTTCCTTTTTCTTTTGTTGTTCCAAAAACAGGCATGCCATAGTTTGTATTCTCTAAGGTTGGCTCATTAACAGTAAGTTCATCACCACTTTGCTTTACCTTTCCAATACCTTTAAGGTACTTTACAAACGCAGCATTTACATCGGCATATTCACCGTCAAGTTCAATTTCAAAGCCTTCTACATTTTCTCCTTTTATTCTGGCATTTTCTTTTTTTACCTTCACGGTTTGAGCAAGCGCAAAGGATGAGATCAAAAGTATCGGCAATAGCAACGTAAACTTTTTAGTGAACTTCATGTTTATCAGGTTGTTTAAGCATGCAAAGAACGAAACTAGAATCTGTTGAATCAACTAATCTTAAGAATCTGTGAGTAATATTCTCATCACCGGTGCATCCGGATTAATCGGAACCTCTTTAACCAACATGCTTTTGCAAAGAGGACACACCGTGTCTCATCTAGGTAGAAGTAAGAAGAGTGATGGAGAAGTAAAGTCATTTGTTTGGAACATTTCCCTACAACACATGGATGAGGAATCTTTATCTGGCATTGATACCATTATTCATTTGGCCGGAGCTGGCGTTGCCGATAAACGCTGGACAAAAAAACGCAAGCAAGAGATTTTGGAGAGCCGTACGCAATCAACCAAACTGTTGTTTGATGTTTTGAAGAAAGGGAATCATCAGGTTACTTCTTTTATCTCGGCTTCTGCTATCGGGTATTATGGGTTTGAAAGCAATGACATGCTAACGGAAGCAAGTCCGGCTGGTGGGGATTATCTGGCAACTGTAACAAAGCAATGGGAAGATGAGGTGGATAAAATAGAGTCGTTAAATATTCGATTAGTAAAAGTCAGAATAGGAATTGTGTTGAGTGAAAGGGGAGGCGCATTAAAAGAAATGATGTTACCAGTTAAACTGTTTGTTGGCTCACCATTGGGTTCGGGCAATCAATACTTGAGTTGGATTCACATCCATGATTTGTGTGCTATCTTTTGCAAGTCAGTTGAAGATAGAATGATGACGGGAGTTTATAATGGAGTTGGGCCGCATCCTACAACGAATCGGGCATTCACACGTGCCATCGCAAAGGTATTGAGACGACCATTGTTTCTTCCTGCCATTCCAGGCTTTTTACTAAAATTGGTTATTGGAGAAATGGCCGACATTGTGGTTGGTGGAAGTAAAGTATCATCACACAAAATTCAGCAAGCAGGATTTTCATTTCAATTTGATAGTCTTGATAAAGCGCTTCGTGATCTGATTTCGAAAAACTAAAATCAACTCACCCACTCTTTTTTTAATAGTAAGGTAGATCATCCGCTTTTCATTAGCTTTCGTTTTATAATTTTATGCTACGTATTGATGTTAATTTAAAATGATATGAAAACGAAAATGAGAAAAGTGAATGACGATGTTATCCAGGCAGCATTAGAAGAGGAACATCGCATCCGAAAAGCTTTTAAAGACAAAGACTGGGCAGAGATCAAAAGCTCAGACAGCTGGGTGATCTTTAAAGTAATGAGCGAATTTGTTGAAGGCTTTGAAAAATTAGCGAAGATAGGTCCGTGTGTTACCATCTTTGGTTCGGCACGGGTAAAACCAACAAGTCCATATTATAAGATGGCAGATGAGATTGCATTTGAATTAGTACAACAAGGCTATGGAGTAATAACTGGTGGAGGTCCTGGAATAATGGAAGCAGGTAACCGTGGTGCGCATCGTGCGAAAGGTAAATCAGTAGGGCTTAACATTTATCTGCCACACGAACAGAAAGGAAATATTTACATCGACCCAGATAAACTCATTACGTTTGATTATTTCTTTGTGCGCAAAGTGATGTTTATGAAATACTCTCAAGGCTTTATTGTAATGCCAGGAGGTTTTGGAACATTAGATGAACTGACGGAAGCTCTCACCTTAATACAAACTAAAAAGATTGGAAGGTTTCCAATCGTACTGGTAGGAAAGAAATTCTGGAAAGGATTGATCGACTGGTTTATGAAAGTATTGGCGGCAGAGAAAATGATCGCTGAAACCGATGATGAACTTTTCACATTGGTTGATACCCCTGAAGAGGCCGTAAAAGCAATTGACGATTTTTATTCCAAGTACTTACTATCACCTAACTTCTAGGTTGGAGTGGGGTTTTCATAGAGAGGGAATTCAAAACCACGGAGAACTCAGAGGAAATACACACAGAGACACAAAGAGAAATTTTTATAATTGGTTGAGAAACGCGTAAATGCAATTACCAACTCCGTGTTTCTCCGTGCAACACTCTGTGTTTTCACTGTGGTGAAATGTATTTAGTTTTAAAGTACCGAACTCTAACAAATTGTTTATGGAAAGTATACCGTTGACTGAACGTATTATTGGATGTGCCATTCGTGTTCATATTACACTAGGCCCAGGTTTACAGGAATCTGCGTATAAAGAATGTTTGTATTTTGAATTAAGCAAGGGTTGTATGTAGAGAAAGAAAAACCACTACCACTAGTTTATGATGAAGTAAAATTGGAGTGTGGTTATCGAATTGATCTTTTGGTGGAGCGCGAAATAGTATTGAAAATAAAATCGGTAGAGGCCCTGGCGGAGATTCATCTTGCACAAGTACTAACCTATCTTAAGCTATCCCAAAATTGTTTCGGACTTTTAATGAACTTTAATGTCTTGAAACTAAAGGACGGAATAAAACGAGTAGTAAATGGATATTAACTCTGTATTTCTCTGTGGTAAAAAGGATTCAAACCACTTGGCAATCAAGAAAACATTATTTTTGAGGGAATTAAAAAATGAAGAAAACTTTTAATTTATTATTCATATCAATCATCGTGATATTGTTTGGCTACATTGCCTATACACAATGGCCGAGCAAAAGTTTGAAAGAGGATCAACTCATATCCGATCAGGCTACCGCTGGCGTTGCTGATCCTTCGTTTGTTGCCGCCATAGCATACGATCTTCCTGAAAAAGTTTCATTTGCTGGCGAAGATGTTCCGATGCATGTTGCCGATGTACGCGAACGCTTTGACAAGGAACTTCAAATCAATTGTTATCTGCATAGCAATACGTTGTTTTTAATGAAACGTGCGCATCGTTGGCTCCCTCAGATGAAACCAATCTTAGATCGATACAACATCCCCGATGATTTCAAATACCTTCCTCTAATTGAAAGCAATCTTTTGAATGCCCGATCACCAAAAGATGCTGTTGGGTATTGGCAAATATTGGCAGACTCTGGAAGAGAAATGGGTTTGGAAATTACCAATGAAGTAGATGAACGATATGATCCACTCAAGGCCACAGAAGCTGCTTGTAAATATTTAACCAAAGCATATTCAAAATTTGAAGACTGGACTTTGGTAGCGGCCTCTTATAATAGAGGCAGGAGTGGTTTGCAACGCGCCATTGACGATCAACAGGAAAACTCTTTTTATGATCTTTATTTGAATGATGAGACCTCACGGTATGTGTTTCGCCTTGCGGCCATAAAAGAAATCATGGAGCACCCTGCAACGTATGGCTTCATCATCAATGAAAGTAATCTCTATAAAGAAGAACAGCTTCGTTATGTAGAAGTTTCGGAGACCATAAAGGACTTCGTTGCTTTTGCTAAGGCAAATGGATCAAACTATAAACTATTGAAGCTTCATAATCCCTGGTTGCGTGCGGAGAAACTTACTGTAAAAAAGGGAAAGACCTATCGAATAGCATTGCCTCAATAGTTTAAGAGTAAGTGTTTATGAAAGCATTATGTGCAATTTGTAACTTGCTACTACCTTAACAATTTATAACCATGCGTCCTTACATACTTGCTGAAAATAATTGGAAGATCATTAAGGATTCATCTTTTGATGTTGCGGTTCTTCCATGGGGCGCCTGCGAAGCACACAATTACCATTTACCCTACGGCACTGATATTATTGAAGCAGACTACGTAGCAGCAGAGGCAGCACGAATTGCATGGGAGAATGGAGCAAAGGTAATTGTGTTGCCTGCTATTCCTTTTGGTGTTAACACTGGTCAATTTGATGTAAAGCTGGATATCAATATGAACCCATCAACACAATTGCTTGTGCTGCGTGATGTCGTAGAAGTTTTAAACCGCCAGGGAATATTTAAACTCATCATTTTAAACAGTCATGGAGGAAATGATTTTAAGACCATGATACGTGAATTGGGTTTACAATTTCCATCTATGTTTCTCTGTCAGTGCAATTGGTTTCAAGCGGTTGATCAAAAAGATTTTTTTGAAAACAAAGATGATCATGCAGGTGAAATGGAGACCAGTGTCATTCTGCATTTAAAACCAGAATTAGTTCGCCCCTTATCAGAAGCAGGAGATGGAGCGGCAAAGAAATTTAAGATCACAGCCATTCGCGAAGGTTGGGCATGGGCCGAGCGAAAGTGGATGAAAGTAACGAAAGACACGGGTGTTGGCGATCCAAGGAAGGCATCAGCAGAAAAAGGTGAGAAATACTTTAAGGCCGTAACAACAAAAGTGGCCAGCTTCTTTTTAGAAGTGGCCAGCACTGATAAAGATAATTTGTATGCTTGAGGGATACTGGTTGCCAGTTACCAGCCACCGGTAACCCCTAAAGAATAGCCTCAGGTTCTTCTATTTTAGCAACCCAAAAATTATTAAATCCTTCCCCAACTTGTATAGTGATAAGTTGGTACGCCAGCATCTCTAAAATGGCAAGGAAATTAAAAATAACACCAATGCGTGTTGGGTAACTTTCCAATAACTCGGTAAAAGAAAGACGTGGCTTGCGATTAAGTTCTTCCACCAGATATTTTTTCTGAGACTCAACCGTGTACGGGTATTGAATTACCTGATGCACCGGTTTGTTTTTCTCGGCATCAAAACGTTTCACCACTTTTTCAAAAATGGCCATCAGTTTATAGATCGTAACATCCTGAAGTTCGGCTTCAACGTTGGTGATTTCAGCAAGGGCTCTTAACTCTTTCATCAGGTTACCTCGCTTCTCTTTCATCAACTCTTCTTCTTCGAGTCGATGGAATCCTTCAACAACTGATTTGTATTTCTTGTATTCTAATAAGTGCTTGATCAATTCTTCGCGCGGATCAATCTCATTACCTTTTTCATCGAGCTGAGGTCTTGGCAAGAGCATTTTTGATTTGATGCGCATCAGCGTAGCTGCCACCAGAATAAATTCACTGGCCACTTCAATGTTGAGCACTTCCAAATGCTTGATATAATCCAAAAAATCGTTTGCAATTTTAGAAATCGGAATATCGTAGATGTCTAATTCATCGCGTTCGATGAAAAAAAGCAATAGATCGAATGGCCCTTCAAAAAGGGGGAGTTTTATCTCAAAATCTTCCTGTGTTGTTGTCATAAGCGAGGGGCAAATTTAATTTTTATCCGGCAAAAACCTTCTTCCCAATAGAAATACTAATTTTGTCTTTTAATCTGCTCAGAAATCCATGTTTCGCATGCTTTTCGTAGATATTCTTGTTGAACAGACAATTCAGGTATATTGAAAAATAAAGGTAAACACTTACCTTCCGAGCTTGTTTAAGGAATGTTGACACCAGACACCATGTTAATTACACCCGGAAAACTTTTAGCCCAGATCAATTCACCACAGGACATTAAAAAATTGGATCAGGCTCAACTGGTTCAACTTTGTGATGAGCTTCGCCAATTTATAATAGACAACGTGTCTGTTTATGGCGGTCATTTTGGGGCAAGTCTTGGCGTGGTTGAAATGACGGTGGCCTTACATTATGTTTTTGATACGCCATATGACCAACTGGTTTGGGATGTAGGCCATCAGGCATACGGACATAAAATTTTAACAGGCCGCAAAGAAGAATTTCATACGAACAGAATGTATGGCGGCATTTCCGGTTTCCCCAAAAGAAAGGAAAGTGAATACGATACGTTTGGAGTAGGACATTCATCGACCTCTATTTCTGCTGCGCTTGGAATGGCGGTAGGGTCAAACTATTTGAAACTTCAGGATAAACAACACATTGCCGTGATCGGTGATGGTGCTATGACCGGTGGTATGGCCTTCGAAGCCATGAATCATGCGGGTGTTGCTGATTCTAATGTGCTCATTATTCTCAATGATAATTGCATGGCGATCGACCCAAATGTTGGTGCGCTGAAAGATTACCTTACCGATATTACGACATCACGTACCTACAATAAATTAAAGGATGATGTTTGGAACCTGCTTGGCAAGCTTTCCATGTTTGGAAAAAGTGCGCAAGAGATTGTTTCGAAAGTCGAGAACGGGATTAAATCAACATTACTAAGTCAAAGTAATTTATTTGAATCGCTGAATCTTCGGTACTTCGGTCCGGTGGATGGTCATGACGTAAATCACCTGGTCACCATTTTTAATGATCTTAAAAATATCAAAGGACCAAAAATCCTTCATTGCATAACCGTAAAGGGAAAAGGCTTCGCTCCAGCCGAAGCAGGAAACGCTACAACCTGGCACGCTCCCGGAACATTCGATAAAATTACCGGAGAGATACATAAGAAGACGTACGATCAGCCTCAGGCTCCAAAGTATCAGGACGTATTCGGACATACTTTAGTAGAGCTTGCGAAAGCAAATGATAAAATCATGGGCATTACTCCGGCTATGCCTTCTGGTTCTTCTTTGAATATCATGATGAAGGAAATGCCCGATCGCGCTTTTGATGTGGGCATTGCTGAACAACATGCCGTTACCTTTTCAGCAGGATTGGCCACACAAGGATTAATTCCTTTTTGTAATATTTATAGTTCGTTTATGCAACGCGCATACGATCAGGTAATTCACGATGTGTGTATCCAGAATCTACCAGTTAATTTCTGTTTGGATCGTGCTGGTTTTGCTGGTGCCGATGGGCCAACGCACCATGGTGCATATGACTTCGCATATTTCAGATGTCTTCCGAATATGATTGTAGCATCACCCATGAACGAAGCTGAACTTCGCGATCTGATGTTTACGTCACAATTGCCTAGGAAAGAACAAGCTTTTTCAATCCGATATCCACGCGGTCAGGGTGTAATGCCCAACTGGAAAACAGAGATGAAGGAAATTAAGATTGGAACAGGCCGCAAACTTCGATCGGGTGATGAATTGGCTATCCTTACAATTGGGCATATAGGAAACTATGCGATCGAGGTCTGTGATCGTCTGGAGAAACAAAATATTAATGTAGCGCATTACGACTTGCGTTTTGTAAAGCCTCTTGATGAAGAACTACTCCATGATGTTTTCTCAAACTTTAAGAAAATAATTACAGTTGAGGATGGTTGTTTACAGGGTGGCGTAGGTAGCGCCATTCTCGAATTCATGGCCGACAATCAATATCAGGCAGAAGTAAAACGTTTGGGTATTCCAGATCGGGTCGTAGAGCACGGAGAGCAGTTTGAATTACATCGAGAATGTGGATTTGATGCCGATGGTATTGAACGAGCCGTTATTGAAATGCTAGAACCCGTGACAAAGCCTGTTTAATGTCTTCTCTTTCCTTTAAGCAATATGGGCAGGGTAAGCCCATCATTTTACTTCATGGATTTCCAATGAATCAAAATGTGTGGAACGATTTCGCTCCCTTGCTTTCAGATACCTATAAAGTAATTACGGTCGACCTTCCGGGATTTGGTAAAAGTCCATTACCGCAATTACCTTTTACAATTGATCAGGTTGCAGACTCTTTAATAACGTGGTTATCATCCGAAAATATTTTGGGCAGTACGGTTATTGGCCATTCCCTTGGAGGTTATGTAGCACTGGCTATGGTAGAGAAGCGGCCAGAATTGTTTACAGGATTGGGATTATTTCATTCTACAGCTTTGGCAGATTCGGAAGAGAAAAAAGAATCACGTTTAAAAGTGGTAGACTTCATTGCCAAGAATGGCGTACTGGCATTTACCTCTAATTTTATTCCACCCCTTTTTGCACATCAAAATCACATAGCAATTGCTAGCGTTCGCAATATGGCAGTTCAGTCCACGCATGATGCGGTTTTAGGGTATACACTTGCCATGCGGAACCGACCAGATCGAACTTCCCTTCTGAAAAAATTAAAAATACCTGTTCTATTTCTTGCCGGTGAAGTTGATCCAGGAATACCAGTTGATTCAATTTTGAGCCAGTCGAAATTATGTAAGTCAGCACAAGTACATGTGTTAAAACAAGTTGCGCATATGGGCATGTTCGAAAAGCCCGAGGCATCCATGTTAATCATTCGCGCATTTGTAGGTTAATCAGGGCGTAAAAAATACATTCTGGTTATAAAAACGCACTAAAATATTGTAGTTTTAGGCAATTCTGTACTCCTACTTGTTAGGTTAAATTGAATCAGGATTTTATATTTGCTAAGAGGATTATAATAACCAACCAACAATATGCAAGACGAAGTAATCGATCCACATCAATTTGATTCTTGGAATGGAATGGCTAAAAACATTGCTTATGCAGCATGGGCTATTTCAATCCTGATTGTTTTATATCACGTCATACGTTTAGCAATGTTAGGCGATGCCAAAGCAAAATACGACTACATCAACAAAAGTGAGATCAAAACATTGTGGATTGCTGCAATCGTTTTGATTGTCGGAGGATGCTTTTACGCCAACTCCAATATCGTAACGATCACCACATTGCTGGTTGTAGTGCGATTCTTTATCACTTTTGCTATGGGTATGATCGTTGCGCTCATCGTTCAAAACCTACTTAAGTTTTATTATCCTTTCTTTATTGAGAAAAGGTTGAAGGCTCTTCGCTACCAGCCTAGAATTTCTCCGAAGACAGGTAAGGCCATGAAATTGTTGAGTGAAGATGAAGAAGATTCGTACCTGGATGAAGGTATGCAGGCGGAAGAAAATGTTTTCTCTATTGACTATGATGTGTGGAAAGACGAGGAAACTGGCTACATAAAAATAGAACGTTACTCGGGTCACTTACATGCGCTTCAATGCCCTGAGTGTAATTACCAAACCTTTAAAGTTGTGAAGGAAGAAATTATAACCCTTCCTTCTACGGTTGAGGAAGGTGAAATACTAAAACATTTTCAATGTGGCTATTGTGGGTACAAAGCCAAGAAATCTGTTATTCTTAGAATGGCGCAAAAATTTGATGAGTCAGCGGCTGCAACAGCTTAAACTTTAAAAAAAGTATTACCAAAAATAAAGGCTCCCAATTGGGAGCCTTTATTTTTGGAGTAAATCGTAGGGAAGCGCAATCTGGTCAGAATAGAATTGCATTCGTGTGTTATGTATGCCCAGCGCAGTTATCTTTTCAATTGAAGCATGTTTGTGGTTTACAAAAACCTCCAGATAGTAATTTTCAAACAGGTAGAGATTTATTTTGTACCGGTAATATCGGATAGACATTACAAAAGTTCCTTGTTCGTATAACAAGTCAATCTTCTCATCGAGAGGTAATTTTTTATAATCAACCCATCTGATCATACATTAAACCTAATGGTAAAAAAGTTTGATTTCAATCTTGATTATGTTCAAAGTTTTCAGTTACCTTTTTTGGTTTGAGACATGGTATTAAAATAGTTTGGAGTTACTCTTCTCATCCGATTCATTTCTGACGAGCTTCGAGCATTTAAGTAAATTGGTGACATCAGGTATAATCTGCCAGAACCAGTTATTGAAAATCTTCGTTTGCAAATTCAACTGCCCTGGCTAACTTTGCAGTCCTTTTAGAAGGAACACGGTGATTGTAGTTCAGTTGGTTAGAATGCTAGATTGTGATTCTGGAGGTCGCGGGTTCGAGTCCCGTCATTCACCCAAAACCCTCAAATTTTGAGGGTTTTTTTACGCCCTGTCGAAAGTAAGGCGTTGACCAGGCGTACCTTCATTGAACTTTCCATCCTCATAAGCCAAATATCCTGAGACAATGGTGTGGGTTACGGAAGACGTAAAGGTATTCCCTTCGAATGGTGACCATCCGCATTTTGCGACAATGTTTTCTTTTTCTACAGTCCAGGGTTTGTTCGGATCGACCAAAACCAGATCAGCAAAATAGCCTTCACGGATAAAACCGCGGTTTGAAATCTGAAACAAGATGGCTGGATTGTGACACATCTTTTGTACGATTTTTTCTAAACTGATTTTTTTCTGGTGATAAAATTCCATCATCGCCACAATACTATGCTGCACCAATGGTCCACCGGAAGGTGCATTGAAATAGGTATTGTTTTTCTCCTCGCGTGTATGGGGTGCATGGTCAGTGGCGATCACATCAATGCGATCGTCTAATACAGCTTTAAAGATCGCTTCCTGATCTGTTTTTGTTTTGATGGCCGGATTCCACTTGATGTGAGTACCTAATCGTCTGTAATCGCTATCATTAAACCAAAGGTGATGGATACAGGCTTCTGCCGTTACCTTCTTCTTCTCGAGTGGAATATCATTTTGAAAGAGTTCCGTTTCTTTTGCTGTGGAAATGTGAAGAACATGAAAGCGCGTGCCATGCTTTTTTGCAAGTGAAACGGCAAAAGATGACGACTTATAGCAAGCTTCTGCACTTCTGATTAAAGGATGATTCTCCATCGGAACATCTTCCCCGAATCGCTCTTTAAAATCAATTAAGTTTTGGCGAATGGTGGGCTCGTCTTCACAATGTGATGCAATGAGTCCTGGGAAGCGTGAGAAAAATCCTTCCAATGTCTCAGGATTATCAACCAATAGATTTCCGGTTGAAGAGCCCATGAAAATTTTCAGACCACAGACCCTTTTCAAATCGGTTTTCATTACCTCATCCAGATTATCATTGGAGGCTCCAATAAAGAAAGAGTAATTTGCTAAAGATGCGCGCGCGGCAATCTGATATTTATCTTCTAAAAGTTGTTGGGTAAAGACTGGTGGACTGGTATTGGGCATCTCCATAAAACTGGTAATACCACCCGCAACGGCCGCATGAGACTCAGAGAAAATAGTCCCTTTATGTGTGAGACCCGGCTCACGAAAGTGTACCTGATCGTCAATAGCACCCGGAAGCAACAGATTTCCTTTCGCATCAATTACCTTGTTTGCCTTGCGGGATGATAGATTAGGGCCAATCGCTTCGATGTGTTGGTTGTTGATAAACACATCGGCCGTAAAGACCTTACCTTCATTGACTATATTTGCATTCGTTATCAATATTGATTCCATCCCCTAAAAATAAAGCCTTACGTGTCAGCCATCACATCTTTCGAAAACTTTAGTTTAAATAAACAGTTATTGCAGGCTGTCGCTGAACTTGGATTTACCACTCCAACAGATATTCAACAGAAATGCATTCCCATACTTTTAGGAGGACAAGAGGTAATCGGTATTGCTCAGACGGGCACCGGTAAAACGGCTGCTTATATGTTGCCGCTCTTAATGAAAATAAAGTATGCACAAGGTGTAGAACCACGAGCTGTTATTTTTGGTCCCACAAAAGAATTGGTTATTCAGCTGGCAGAACATGCGCAGCAATTGGCAAAGTACACCGACATACGAATCGGTTCTTTATACGGAGGTGTTGGCGCAAAAGTGCAGATTGAAATGATCGAAAAAGGTGTCGACATCTTAGTTGCCACCCCTGGTCGCTTCATGGAAATTTATTTGAAGGGAGCCCTGCCTACCAAGTTTATTAAAATGATGGTGCTCGATGAAGCCGATCGCATTATGGACATGGGCTTTATGCCGCAGGTGCGAAAGATTTTAGAAGTACTTCCGCGCAAGCGACAGAATATGCTTTTCTCAGCAACCTTTCCTGCAAAAGTAGAAAGGCTCTCTGCTGAGTTTTTAGAATTCCCCATTAAGATTGCCATTACACCACCAGCAACAACGGCCGTTCAGGTAGAACAAGAATTGTATGAATTGCCGAACCTGCGTACGAAAATTAATTTTCTGGAATACCTTTTAAGAGATGAGGCATTAAACCGTGTGATGATTTTTGCACGCACAAAAGATGTTGCCAATAATATCTCCGAGTATTTAAAGGGATTACGAATTGGTGAAGTTCGTGTGATTCATTCCAACAAAGGACAGAACACACGGATGAACGCGGTAAATGATTTTAAGGACGGTAAGGTGCGTGTGTTGGTTTCAACTGATGTAACAGCGCGTGGTCTGGATATAACAAAGGTATCGCACGTTATTAATTTTGATGTGCCAATTTTATATGAGGATTATGTGCATCGCATTGGCAGAACAGGTCGGGCAGCGGAAGTGGGTAAAGCCATTACCTTTGCCACCATTGCTGAAGATTATCACATTCTAAAGATTCAGGATTTAATCAGGAAGAAGATTCCACTTATGGAATTGCCTGCTGATTTGGTGATCAGTAAAACTCCATTTGATGAAGCGCAGTCTATGGCGCGTGAAATAGATGAACAGAAAAGAAAGGACAATCCAGAATTTAAAGGTGCCTTCCACGACAAGAAATTAAAGTGGAAGTAGTCTATGTTTAATTCTGTTGATTAAGATTTCATGTTAGCAGAGAAAGTCCCTGCTAAAAATTTGGCTTTCCGAAACCGTTAGCAATCGCAATTCTTCTATTAACTTGTTGCAAAATCCTACCTATGGCAAACCTCGATCTTCTCCAGTTTGTAAAACAACGCAATGCTCACGAAAGTGAATTTATTCAGGCAGTAGAAGAGGTAGCGCTTTCTGTCGGGCCAGTTTTAGATAAGCATCCTGAATTTCGCAGTCTCAAAATTTTTGATCGCATTACCGAACCTGAGCGGCTTATTTCATTTCGCGTAACGTGGCTTGATGATAAAGGAGAGGTGCAAGTCAATCGGGGTTATCGTGTACAAATGAACAGCGCCATTGGTCCATACAAAGGTGGCCTTCGTTTTCATCCTTCTGTTACGCAAAGTGTTTTGAAGTTTCTGGCATTCGAACAGGTTTTTAAAAATGCCCTTACCGGTGTGCCGATGGGTGGAGGTAAAGGAGGAAGTGATTTTGATCCGAAAGGGAAAAGCGAAAATGAAATCATGAAATTTTGCCAGGCTTTTATGAGTGAACTGGCGCGTCATATTGGTCATCGGTTGGATGTACCGGCAGGCGATATTGGTGTTGGCGGAAGAGAGATTGGCTATTTGTTTGGAGCCTATAAAAAAATCAAAAACGAATTTACCGGAGTGCTTACCGGCAAAGGTATTGGTTGGGGAGGAAGTTTGATTCGCACCGAAGCGACAGGATATGGTTTAGTTTACTTTGCTGAAAATATGCTTCAGCATAAAAAGGATTCAATAAAAAATAAAATTTGTTTAGTATCGGGTTCAGGTAACGTTGCGCAGTATGCCATTGAAAAAATAATTCAGTTGGGTGGTAAAGTGGTGAGTGCTTCTGATTCAAATGGATTTATTTATGATGAGGCAGGCTTTACAAATGAGAAGCTTCAGTTTTTAATGGACCTGAAAAATAATAGACGTGGACGCATAAAAAAGTATGCTGATAAATTCAAAAATGTTGTGTACAAGGATTTTGATGAGAAGGCGGATCACAATCCACTCTGGAACATAATGGCAGATTGTGCCTTTCCATGTGCCACCCAAAATGAGGTAAACGAAAAGGATGCGCACAATCTCGTAAAGAATGGTGTAAAACTTTTGGCAGAAGGTGCCAACATGCCAACGACACCCGAAGCGATCAACGTGCTGATCAACAACAATGTGATGTATGCACCCGGTAAAGCATCAAATGCAGGAGGCGTTGCTACGTCTGGTTTAGAGATGACACAAAACTATATGGGGGCTAACTGGACGCGTGAAGAAGTAGATGCAAAACTCCATAACATTATGAACAGCATCCATCAGACCTGTCTTGATGCAGCCAATGAATATGGCCAGCCGGGCAACTACATGGCAGGCGCAAACATTGCAGGGTTTTTAAAAGTGGCACGAGCCATGAAAGCACAAGGAGTCGTGTAGGAGCATTCGAAGCTAAAAATGAAATAGCTCTTTGCTCAGAATCCAAATGCCCATCACTAAAATAAACCACCCAAAAATTATTCTAAGTCTGTCGGACTTTATTTTTTTTGAAAGGGCATTGCCGGCTATTATCCCAGCGATTGCAAGAGCAGTAATGGATAAAAGAAAAGTCCAGTCGATGGAGTAATTAAAGACATCTCCTAAGAATCCTGAAAGTGAATTGATCGCGATAATAAAGAGCGAAGTGCCAACGGCCGTTTTGAAAGGTAGGCCTGTTAATAAGACTAAAGCCGGAATAATTAGAAATCCACCACCTGCTCCAACAATACCGGTTAGTAACCCAATAAGAATACCTTCCAAAAAGATCAAAACGGTTCGAAACCGATGGTCGTCATTTTGAATTTCCTTGCGTCCCCGAATCATGGATATTGAAGCGAGGATCATAAGCACAGCAAACAAGCCGAGTATTAAAAAACGTTTGGTGAGAATAATAGAATCGCCTTGCCATAAAATATCCGGAATCAACGGAACAATCCATTTGCGGGTAATGAAAATGGTGAGGATAGAAGGTATACCGAAGAGAATACCCGTTTTGATATTCACTAAATGTTCTTTGTATTTAGGAACAGCTCCAACAAGACTCGTTAACCCAACAATAAAAAGAGAATAGGCGGATGCCAATACAGCATCAATATGAAAAAGATAAATTAAGATCGGGATTGAGAGAATAGATCCGCCACCACCAAGAATTCCTAATACTAATCCAATGCAAATAGAGGCTATATAACCGGCAATTTCCATTAGAGTTAAAATGAACTAACGATTGAATTCAAAAATGAATGAGCCTGGAAATTTTTTGATGAGTTCCGAGCGAAATTCTTCTGCTTTCTGTCGGGAAGAAAACTGACCTAACAACAAACTGTAATACTTAACACCATTGATAATCTTAACCTGCACGGTAACTTCTTTTTGATATGAACTTTTTAGATTGTCCGATAACCTCATGAGGTTTACCAATTCCTGATAGGTACCAACCTGAACAGCAAAACCTTTTGGTTTGGCACGTTCAATCTTGAATTTGTAAAACTCCTTTTCATCTACGGTTACATTGTCGATGGTTCTTCCCGGATCGCTTGTCTTGCCATCACCAGCGTCAATTACTTCCAACTTCACTTCCGTGAGGCCTTGGTTTACAAACCCTAATTTTTCTGCAGCAGCTCTTGATAAGTCGATGATGCGATCTTCTACATAAGGACCTCTATCGTTAATGGTAACTTCGACCGATTCATTGTTTGATAGATTAGTGATGCGCACCTTTGTTCCAAATGGAAGAGTTTTGTGTGCACCCGTTAATTTAGTGTGACGATACTTCTCCCCACTTGCAGTTGGTTTGCCATCAAACTTATCAGCATAGAATGAAGCTTTTCCTGTTTGTACTTGTGCTGAAGCCGCGGTTGCTAAAAAGAGGAAAACAATTGCAAAAAATAAATTCTTCATAACTCAGTTTTAATCCGAACAAAAGTAAGGTTCAAATTTAATTATCAATGTGTCAATATGCAGATATGCCAATGTTTTTAAGTGACTGACTTGCCTATTGCTAATTTCAAGTTCAAATATGTTTTTAAAACACCAAAGTGATCAGCGACATCTCATTGGCATATTTGCACATCAACATATTTACCCATTAATCTGCACATCAGCACATTGATAATCGAACAAATAGTTCTAATTTTACCCGGCAAATAATGAATCGTAATCATATTTGCCATGCCACTAGATAATTCCAAATTCCTTTTTGAAGCCCTCACCTATGATGACGTGCTTCTTGTACCCGCTTATTCTGATGTTCTTCCTCGCGACACCAACACATCCAGTCGGTTAACGCAAAAAATCAAATTGAATATTCCTGTCTTATCCGCTGCTATGGATACCGTAACTGAAGCCGAGATGGCCATTGGTATGGCAATGGAAGGCGGACTTGGGTTTATTCACAAGAATATGAAAATCGCCCTGCAGGCTGAACAGGTACGAAAAGTAAAACGTTCACAAAGCGGTTTAATCCTAGATCCGGTAACGTTGAGCATCAATTCGACAGTAGCTGAAGCCGCGAGAATAATGCGCGAATTTAAAATTGGCGGAATCCCAGTCGTGGATGGAAATGGAAAACTGCTGGGCATTATCACAAACCGTGATTTACGCTTTCAAAAAGACATGAATGTGTCTGTGGAGAAAATCATGACAAAGGATAATTTGATTACAGCACCGGAGGGCATTACACTACAACAGGCAGAAGGCACATTAAAGAAATATAAAATAGAGAAGTTGCCAATCGTTAACAAAAAAGGCAAACTCATAGGGCTCATTACCTTTAAAGACATTCAGAAAAAAAGCAATAATCCTTCTGCATGTCAGGATAAATTCGGAAGGTTATGTGTCGGTGCAGCGGTTGGTGTAACACCTGATATTTTGGATCGCATTGATGCATTAAAAGCAGCCGGTGTTGATATCATTAGTATTGATACGGCTCACGGGCATTCAAAAGGTGTACTAGATGCGGCAAAAAATGTAAAGAAAAAATATCCGGAACTGGATTTAGTAGTGGGCAATATTGCAACTGGAGAGGCTGCGAAAGCTTTGGCTAAAGTTGGTGCTGATGCCGTAAAGGTTGGGGTTGGGCCCGGAAGTATTTGTACCACCCGAATTGTTGCTGGTGTCGGACTTCCACAATTATCAGCCGTGTATGAAGCATCGAAAGCGCTTAAGGGTTCTAATGTAACTGTTATTGCCGATGGCGGGATCCGGTTTTCGGGTGATGTTGTAAAAGCCATAGCAGCAGGTGCTGATAGTATTATGGTGGGATCGATGTTAGCGGGTACCGAAGAAGCTCCCGGAGAAATGATTATTTACGAAGGAAGAAAATTCAAATCATATCGTGGCATGGGCTCGCTCGAAGCGATGGAGGATGGCTCAAAAGATCGCTACTTTCAGGATGTTGAAGATGACGTTAAGAAGCTAGTTCCGGAAGGTATTTCTGGTCGTGTGGCATTTAAAGGTTCCGTTTCAGAAGTTCTTTATCAATTAGTGGGTGGATTAAAAGCAGGTATGGGGTACTGTGGCGCCAAGAATATTGAGAAACTAAAACAGGCAAAATTTGTAAAAATTACGGCAGCGGGGGTGAATGAAAGCCATCCCCATGATGTCACAATAACCCGTGAAGCTCCGAATTATAGCAGGAAATAATTCACTAGGTTTTCCCTATCATTGCAAAGCCAATCCTACCATAGATTGGCTTTTTTTGGTCTTAACTCAAGCATGCGCAGCAAAGCCATCATTCGTTTACTTTTTGCGGTAAGTGCCATCACCTGGCTGTCGCTCGCGCTTACCGATATTTCTATCGTTTTAAGCTCGGTGAGTAACATTAAGACTGATATCCCAGTCTGGCTTCCAGGCATTATCTTAAATCTTTTTATTGTTACCCTGTTTTATTACTACAAGCTTAAGATTGAGCGCGATGAGGTCTTGAGTTTTGTTGATTTGTTATGGAAGGTATTTGCCACAGGGTTGGTGGCCACTGTAATTTCCTTGGTGCTCAGGCTCGTTGAAAACTTGCTCGGAAATACATCATTGCCTCGAAATGCCGCATATCAGGATTTTGTTTATCTGATTAACCTAGGTTTGATGGTGAGTTTTCTCATCATGACCTTTACGGTTTGGAAACGTTTGATCCTCTATCAGAAATCAAAATGGTTATTGCGCATTTGGGCCGTTTTTGAAGTTGGTCTTTTGTTATCGCTAATCTACAACAGTTTAAAACTTCCATTAGTAGACGGGGTCTTTTGGACCTTGTTCATCGCATTCATTATTCTTGGACTTATCCTTTCCGGAAATTTAAAATGGGTTGCCTATCTCAACTTCAAACAAAAGTGGACCAGCTTGTTGTTATTGCTACTAACCATTTTTTACCTTCTCTATATTGTATGGACGAATAGCTCTTCAGTGCAAATGGTTTCCGAATTGATTCCAAATGCTTCTAAAGATTTTACAGATTATCGCATTCATGTTTTCATTTTGTCGCTCATCGTTTTTGTTGGGATTTATAGTGTTTTTTCATTTCTCGTTATCTTATTCAATTTACCCACCACTTCGGTATTCGAGCAAAAATTAGAAGAGGTGGTCAACTTTCAACGCATTAGTCAATCCATTCAAACCGAGCAAAGTGAAGAGAGTGTTTATAATATTTTGCTGGAGACTTCTGTGAGTACCGTTTTTGCAGATGCCGGATGGTTAGAAATAACAGGGGATAATCCGAATATATTTGCGTACCGCATTAGCGATAAAGAGGCGCACGATATTGTACATCATCTTAATGCGAACCATGTAAAAGGCATTTTGGATCAGGGAAGTGATAAAACAAAAAATCTTTCGAAGCACCTGGCCTCGCTGAAAGGTTCCCGCTACCGATCTATTCTTGCCTTCCCTATTTATGTAAAGGGTGTAAACATAGGTACACTGGCTTTGTTAAAGGAGTTGCCGGATAGTTTTACAAAGGAGATGACCAAGATCGTTTCTACGTTTGCTAACCAGGCCGGAATATCCATTGAAAACTTTAGGTTGATGGAGGAGGCGCTTCAAAACGAGCGCTATAAAGAAGAACTGAAAATCGCGAAGACTGTTCAGAAAAGTTTACTTCCTCAACTTCTCGAAAAAGATAATGACTTTGATATTACTGCATTTTCTGAATCTGCTGATGCAGTAGGTGGTGATTATTATGACACGCTGCGCATCAACGATCATTTGGTTTCGATCATCATTGCGGATGTGTCTGGGAAAGGAACCACGGCTGCTTTCCATATGTCGCAGATGAAAGGTATTTTTCACAGCCTTGCGCAACAGGATATTGACCCCAGCGAATTCATGAAACAAGCCAATCAGGCTTTGGTGTATTGTCTTGAACGGGGATCGTTTATTTCGGCTACTTTTTTTGTTATCAATACACAGACTAAAAAAGTAAAGTATGCACGTGCCGGACATTGCCCGGTATTGTATTACCATGCAGAAAAAAAATCAATCGACTACTTTAAAGATAAAGGTATTGCTCTGGGCATGGTGCGCAACAAAGGCTATAGTAACTTTATTCAGACCAATGAATTTGAATACAGGCGTGGCGATGTAATGGTATTGTATACCGATGGTATTACAGAGGCAAAAGATAAAAAGAATGAAGAGTTTGGTTACGAAAAACTTTTAGAAGTGATAAGGGAAGTAACGGAAGCATCTCCAAAGGAAATGCAGGATCATTTGATCAAACGACTTTATGAATTTTCTGAAACGGAAAACATTAATGACGATTACACAACCATGATTGTGAAGTTTAAATAGAACTCCAAGTTCCCTTCTCTTGCGGAGAAGGGGTGGGGGATGAGGCAAACGAACAACGGGTTAACATAAACTTTTATAAAACGTTAAAAACTATGGTCAGCATCAAGAGACTACAAGAAGACGGAATCGACTTCATCATGGTAGTTGGTGAAATAGACGCCAGCTCTTCGATCGAGCTTGATCTAACAATTGCAAAAAGTGTTGGAGAAGGTCATTTTAAAATTCTGATTGATTGCAGTGCATTAGAATACATATCATCAGCAGGCCTTGGTGTTTTCATGTCGTACATAGAAGAATGTAAAGATCGTGACATAAAAATGGTGCTCTTTGGAATGAACGAAAAAGTGGCGAATACATTTAGTATTCTGGGGCTTAATGAGCTTCTGGAAATTGCGAAAGACAAAGTTGAGGCTAAGCAAATGGTAAATGGTATATAAGTATAAAGTTGGCTGCAGCATCGAGAACCTGAAGGGAGTTCGTGATTTTATCCGTACCTCACTGAAAGAACACGGTGTTTCGGAAATTGACATTAGCGAGATCGTGCTGGCGATGGATGAAATGTGTTCAAATCTCATGATTCATGCGCATCACTGCAATCCAGATGATTTATTTGAACTTCATATTGATGTTGAAAAGAACAATCCTCTTGTATTTGAAATTATAGACGATGGCACGGTGTTCGACATCAATCAATTTAGCGAACCTACCCTGGACAATATTATTCACGAAAAAAGAAAAGGTGGATTGGGTATTCGACTTGTAAAATCCATTATGGATAAAATTGAATATCAAAAACAGACCGACAAAAGTATTTGCCGGCTCATAAAAAACGTTCACTTCACATAATCACAAATATCCGAAGCTATGTTGAAATATTTTATGTTGCTGTTTTGCAGCATCATCGTTACCTCAGGGATCGCCCAGAAGAAGAAATCAAAATCAGCCGAAAGCAAATCGCCAGTCGTTTTTACAGTTGATGCTACAGCTACCTATGCCGATGAGTTTTTTTACCTGTACAAAAAGAACCACCAAAACAAACAGGTCGATTTTACAAAAGAGAAGATAGAAGAGTATCTTAACTTGTTTATCAACTTCAAACTAAAGGTTACGGAAGCGAGGAAGCGAGGAATGGATACTACCAAAGCCTTTGTAAAGGAATACGCATCCTACAAAGAAGAACTCCGCAAGCCCTACCTACCCGACACAAAACTTACCGATAGTCTGGTGAAGCTTACCTATAGTCGTTTACAAGAAGAAATAAAAGCGTCCCATATTCTCATCAATGTAAAGCCAGATGCTTCCCCTGAAGATACATTGTCTGCCTACAGCAAAATTATTACGATTCGAAACAGGTCTATAGCTGACGAAGATTTCGGTACACTCGCATCATCGTTATCAGAAGATCCATCCGCTAAATCAAATCAAGGCAGCCTTGGATATTTTACTGCTATGCAAATGGTTTATCCTTTTGAAAACATGGCCTACGCAACAAAGGTTGGTGAAGTAAGCCTACCAGTTCGCACGCGGTTTGGGTATCATATCATTAAGGTAATGGACCGAAAGCCATCGCGGGGTGAAGTGGAAGTCTCCCATATTATGATCCGCACAGGTGAGGGCAAAGACAATGAAAAGGCAAAGAATTTGATCTTCACAGTATATGAACAATCACAAGGTGGTCGATCATGGGAAGAATTGTGCAAGCAATATTCTGAAGATCCAAGCACGAAAGATACAGGAGGAAGGCTAAAACCTTTTGGAGTTGGTGGAATGATAAGTGTGCCTGAGTTTGAGCGAGTGGCATTTTCTCTTCGTAATGCCGGAGAAATTTCAGATCCTTTTCAAACGCAGTATGGCTGGCATATTATTCGTCTGGAAAGAAAAATACCTCTCCCTACACTTGAAGAGATGTCAACTTCATTAAAGAATAGAGTGAACCGAGATGAACGCACACAACTTTCGAAGCAGGCTCTACAGATAAAACTAAGAAAGCGATATCAGTGGAAAGAAAACCCAGTGATAAAAGCAAAGGTATTTGCATTAGGCGACACCAGTTTAGTAAAAGGCAAATGGCAGATGCCAAATTATTCCGAGAAGGAAATACTGTTTACGTTAAAAGGGAAGAGCTTCTACACACGGAATTTTTTAGCGTATGTTCAAAAGAATCAAAAGGCTACCAATCAGCAGCCGGAAAAATATATGGAACAACTCTACAACAATTTTGCAGATGCAAGCATCATGCAGATGGAGGAAGAGAAAATAATGCGCGAAAATCCGGAATACAGTTTCTTGTTGAAGGAATACTATGAAGGTATTTTGCTTTTTGAAATCATGGAAAAGGAAGTTTGGAACAAAGCCTCTGATGATTCAACTGGACAAGTCACTTATTTCAATTCGCATCTGGCAAATTATCAGGCAGGTGAGCGCATTCATGCATCCATTTATTCATCAAAAGAAACGGGTTTTGAAAATCCCTTAAAGGCCCTGCTCGAGGCCGGTGATGAAAAGAAGATTCAGGAATTTATATCGGTCAATAAAATCAAGGTGGAGTCAGGATTCTATAAACCAGACGAAAAGCCAGTTTTGCAGAAAGTGACGAGCGCTAAGGGCATATATTCCGCAGAAAATAACGGAATGTATTACCTTGCGCGGCTAATTGAGATACTGCCTGCTGGTAACATGTCGTTTGAGGAGGCACGGTCTGGTGTAATCTCTGATTATCAAAGCTTTTTGGAGCAAAACTGGATCAATCAATTAAAGAAGAAGTACGAGGTTAAGGTAAATGAGAAAGGCAAACAACACGTATTGGATCAGCTTCTGCAACCTTAAGTCAGGGTTTATAAATACCTGTTTTCGCGGGTCAGTGGCCGCCAGCTTTTTCATGGGGATGAGCCTCTCAAGCTGCGACTTAATTAAAATGAAGAACGATCAATCCGGTAGTACTGAAGTTCGTCAACCGGTTGCGCGAGCTAACGATGCCTTCCTTTACAGGGATGAGCTGATTGGAATTACACCACCCGGTACATCACCTGTAGATAGTGCAGCGCGAACAGAAGCGTATGTAAATAGTTGGGTAAGAAAGCAATTGCTTATTCAAGAGGCTTCGCGCAAGATTGATATTAACGAAGCCGAGGTAGAGCGCAAAATATTAGACTATCGGTTTAGCATTATTGCTTACGAATATCAGACTTTTTATGTGAAGCAGAATTTAAATGCATCAATCGATGATGAAGAAATAGATCGCTACTATAAAGAAAACATCGACAATTTTATTTTGAAGCAGAACATTGTGAAGGCTACTTTTTTGAAGGTGCCGAAAAATGCACCGCGTACAAATAAGATTAAAGAACTGATTTTCTCGAAACGTGAAAAGGAGATTAAAGAACTGAAATCATATTGCCTTAGTTTTTCTGCTGCCTACCATATTTCAGATTCAACCTGGATGGCATTTGATGAGCTAGTACAAAATTCTCCACTCACGGAGATACCGAATAAAATTCAGTTCCTAAAAGCAAGACCCTATTATGAAACATCAGACGAAGGATTTCTATATTTCTTTAAGGTAGACGAATATCGCATTTCCGACAATACATCTCCATTGGAGTTTGTGAAGGAAGATATTCGTAATATTATTTTAAATAAGCGCAAAGTAGAATTGGCCAAACAGTTGGAAGATGAAGTGTATAATTATGCAGTGGAGAAAAATGAATTTGAGATTTTTAAATAACCTGAAAACAGTATTCCTTCTTGTTGGAATGCTGACACCTGTATTATATTCTCAGGCACAGGAGAATGAAGGATTTGTGGTAGACGAAATCATCGCGAAAGTTGACAACTACATCGTGTTGAAATCGGATTTAGAGAAAGCCTATCAGGATTATCTAACGAATGGAGGTACACCAGGCCAGGAAGTTCGCTGCCAGTATATGGCATTAATGGTTCGTAATAAATTAATGATGGCCAAAGCAGAGATCGACTCTGTTATGGTATTGGATTTTGAAGTGGATCAATACACAGATCGCAAGATGGAAATGATCATTGCTCAATCGGGCGTTACGGCTAACGAGCTGGAGGAGCGCTATGGCAAAACGTTAGAGCAAATACGTACGGAAATTCGCGATCAGGAACGGGAGCAAATGATCGTGCGTAAAATGCAAGACGAGATTACCAAAGATATTGTCATCACACCTTCAGAGGTGAGAAAGTTTTTCATTAAGATTCCAAAAGATAGTCTACCTTATTTTTCTGCGGCAGTAGAAGCAGCGCAAATTGTGAAGGTAGCCAAAGTGAGTGAGCAGCAAAAAGACATTACACGCAAACAGCTTATCGAAATACGCAACCGTATTTTGACAGGTGAAGATTTTGGGAAATTAGCAAAAGAGTTTTCAGATGATCCCAGTGTAGCCGGCAACAATGGAAACATGGGTTGGGTTGGCCGTGGAAAAATGGTGCCTGAGTTTGAAGCGATGGCCTTTAAGCTCAAGCAAAATGAGATATCAATGCCTTTTGAATCGCAGTTTGGTTTTCACATTATGCAATTGATTGAACGAAGAGGTAATGAATATAACTCTCGTCACATTCTTATTTCGGCAAAGCCGTCACCCAGTGATTTAGTAGACGCAAAAAACTATCTTGATAGTTTGCGTGGCCTCATCGGCCCAGATAAGATGCCATTTCAAAAGGCAGCAAAAGAATATTCAGATGATGTAGCTACAAAAGGCAATGGAGGTTTCTTTACCGGAGCAGACGAAAGCATGCATGTATTGGTAGAAGAATTAGATCCTGTAATCTTTTTTAAGATTGACTCAATGAAAATAGGCGATATTTCGGAGCCAATGTTCTATCGCACCGATGAGGGAAAAAGTTCGATGCGGATCATTTACTATAAATCCAGAATCAAACCTCATCAAGCTTCACTGGAAGATGACTGGACACGGATACAGGCCGCAGCATTAAATGAAAAGAAGGATAAAATTCTTCAGAAATGGTTTTCGAAGGCACGCAAAGATGTTTTTATCAGCCTTGACAAGAATTATGATTATTGTGGACTTCTAGACGATTGATACATGACTAAATTTTCTTCGGATGTAGAAGCCGCACAAGCATTGGCTTCAGCCTACAAAAACCTTTCATCAGAAATTTCAAAAGTAGTCATTGGGCAAAATGATGTTGTGCGCCAGGTGCTTACCGGAATTTTTTGTCAAGGACATTCACTCCTTGTTGGTGTTCCTGGGTTGGCTAAAACATTATTGGTTCAAACCATAGCAACATCACTTGATCTTCAGTTTAAGCGCATTCAGTTCACGCCTGATTTAATGCCTTCAGATATTCTTGGGGCAGAAACCATGGACAAAGAGCGCAACTTCAAATTTGTGAAAGGTCCCATATTTGCCAATATCATTTTAGCGGATGAGATTAATCGCACGCCACCTAAAACACAGGCCGCGTTGCTTGAGGCCATGCAGGAATATGGTGTAACCATTGCAGGTGAACATTATGATTTACCAAGACCATTTTTTGTTTTAGCTACCCAAAACCCGATTGAACAAGAAGGTACGTACCCGTTGCCCGAAGCGCAGCTTGATCGTTTTATGTTTAACATTCTACTTACCTATCCATCATTCAAAGATGAAGTAGAGGTTGTCAAACACACCACATCGGCTGAACATAACAAGATCAATAAAATTTTGACTGGTGAAGAGATATCGTATTTCCAGCAACTTGTAAGAAGAGTGCCGATAGCAGATAATGTAGTAGAGTACGCTGTAACACTGGCAAATAAAACCAGACCGGGCGTAACAGGAAGTTCATCTGTTGCAAATGATTATTTAGAATGGGGTGCTGGCCCTCGTGCATCTCAATATTTAGTGATGGGATCAAAATGTAATGCATTGCTCAATGGCAAATACTCTCCCGATATTGAAGATGTTCAGGCTATTGCTAAACCAGTTTTGCGTCATCGCATTGTTCGAAATTTTAAAGCGGAGGCTGAAGGTATTAGTGTTGATGGTTTGATTGAGAAGATGATGAAGTAATGCACTGTTGTTTGGTAGTCACTTTGATGCATGTGCATTCAAAACAATCGTTAAAGTAGAACGAATAGCAATCCTTAATTCTTTTTAAGATATACATCCACCTTTCTTCCATCAGAGGAAGGATCACTGAAGGATGGTGTTAGCTGACAATTTATTTTCATAAAAGAGACGATGGCCACACTGTAACGTATAGAACTTCTAACTTTAGCGTTCAATCCGTATTTTGGTCAAAGAATGATAAGAGGTTTATCCAAAGCAATTCAGTTTGTAGAAGCGAGTCCTACCTGGCTACTCAGAAAATTATCGAACCGTCAGTTTCTGATGATGGGTGCGGTGATAGTAGGATTATGGGCTGGTCTTACCGCTGTTCTATTAAAGGTATCCGTGCATTATTTGCAAGAGGTATTAAAATCATTTGGACAACATTACAATTGGATTTACTTTATCTCACCAACTATCGGCATTCTTTCAACTTATCTTTTCGTTCGATTTATTTTAAACGGGGATTTATTAAGAGGAACTTCCCATGTTCTTTTAGCCATTGCAAAGAAATCCTCATTTATTCCTCGTAAAGAAATTTTTAGTCATGTGGCTACCAGTGCCATGACGGTAGGTCTTGGCGGCTCAGCCGGACTGGAGTCTCCTATAGTTCAAACAGGTTCCGCAATCGGATCTACCTTTGCATCATTATTTCCCATTGGTTACCGGGACAGAACCTTGCTTCTTGCCTGTGGTGCATCTGCAGGAATAGCCGCTGCTTTTAACGCACCCATAGCCGGAGTGCTGTTTGCATTAGAAGTTTTATTAGTTGATGTAAGCATTTCAGCCTTTATACCTTTGTTGATAGCGGGTGCCACTGGTGCATTGTGCTCTAAAGTAATTTTAGAAGAAGGAATTCTTTTTTCCTTTAAGCAAGTCACCAGTTTCGATTATCACAACATTCCCTATTACATCTTGTTGGGTATAACCTGCGGTTTGCTGTCTGTATTTTACCTGAAGGGATTTATCAAAACCGAAAATCTGTTTACCAGACTTTTTAAATCGGGTCTAGCAAAATTATTTGTTGGAAGTATTTTGCTGGGAGGATTGATCCTTCTTTTCCCGGCTCTATTTGGAGAAGGCTATTCATCCATTAAAGCATTAGCGCTTTTCAAACCAGAGCAACTTTTTATTGGCAGTCCGTTGGAAAAGATTTTTACACAATCGCAGGTTGACTTGGGTTTTGCTATTCTTTTAGTAGGGTTAATTAAAGTATTTGCTGTTTCCTTTACATTGAATGCCGGAGGTAATGGAGGAAACTTTGCACCAGCCTTATTCGTGGGTGCCAACGTTGGTTTCTCATTTGCATTTTTATTGAATGCAACCGGATTTACCAACTTGCCTACATCCAATTTTTGTTTAGTAGCCATGGCAGGCTTACTCACCGGAATTTTTCATTCACCCCTAACCGGTATTTTCTTGATTGCTGAAATCACGGGAGGTTACGATTTGATTATTCCCTTAATGATCGTATCAGCATTAAGTACTGCCGTATCACGATATCTTAATCCACAATCTCTTGATGAAGCAAAGCTAAAACAGAGTGATCATTCTGTTTCATTTAATAAAGATGCTCACGTATTGTCAGAGCTTACACTTGCTGGTTTTGTTGAAAAAGATTTCGCTCCTGTTAAACTACACTCCAGTCTCCGAACTTTAGTAGATGCTGTTGCGCATTCAAAAAGAAATATTTTTCCGGTTACGGATGAGCAGGGTGGTTTAGTAGGCATTATTATTTTGGAGGATATCCGTGAAATTATGTTTAATACCTCTCAGTATGATTCGATTTCTGTAAATCAATTAATGCAAAAGCCACTGGTTAAGGCGAATATCAATGACGACATGAGTTCTATCATGGAAAAATTCGACAAGAGCGGAGCGTGGAGCATTCCTGTTTTAGAAGAAGGAAAATATGTTGGCTTCATTTCTAAATCGAGAATATTCTCGAATTACCGCGATCGGTTAAAAAATGAGTAGTAGTCGGGATTTTTTTTCAAATGGCCCAATCAATCCTCGAATTGTTTTTCAAGCGGTGATTGTCTCTCTAAGTCTTGCAGTATTTTTCGATCGAGCGGTGTTTCCTTAATCACATTGTAGTTATCCCAAAAGGTTTTGTCGTATGGATAATCCTGGTATTGCAGACCATAGTTTTTCATTTTTTCGGTTGGACCAATACGCTCTGGTGGAAAGGCATACACTTCATTAATCAGCAGATGTTGAATTAATTCAGTCTCAAACTTTAGGTCATTGGTTTTTTCATCATACCATCGTTCCGTAGAAGTTACTGTGATGTGATTCAAATACATTTTACCGAGGTATCGTTTGAAGTCAATCGTTTTTTTATAACCAATAAATTTACTTACCAATCCTTTGCGTCTTGCTAAATTCTCACCAGGTGTTTTTATCTCAAAGTCTAGTCTGATAATGGCATAGTCTTCCTTGTCTACGAAAACCTTAAGATGAAAATCCGTATCGTTAGAGATTACAAAAACTTCATGCCCGTTATAATACGAATCGGGCTCACGTTTCATCAATTCAAAGAACTCATCCTTCGCATCAATTTGTCGGTAACGAATATTGTTGTGCAATAATAAATCTTCCAGCAAGTTTTGCTGACCGAAGTATTGCGTGAATTTATTTTCATACCCAAGGCTTTTCCTCACTTCAATTAATTTTACCCGCTCGCGCAAACGCGATTTGTTTCGAGGCTCTTTGTAATCATCATCGTAAATTTTAACGGCAGCTTCCAGAAGTGATATGTAAGAACCCCCTACCTTTTTTACATCACGATAAAATCCATCCATCAAAAAGGGCTTCATTGGAAAATTAGTGGGAATACGTTCCCATGCGTTTCTAAAAATTTCACCACCCGTAAGTGAATCGAAAACTACTACTTCCGACAAAAGAGTGGAAGACTTATCCATCAAAATAATTTGATCGGGTTTATCAATGAAGCTCCATACGGGTGCTTCAAATCGTTCATAACCCAACATGCTGATCACCAGAATTTCATTGCGAAATTCAGAAGGCATGTGAAAATCAAACTCGCCTTGTAAATTTGAAACGGTACTAATGGATTTGGCTTTTAATCCAACAGAAGCAAACGGAAGTGGCTCACCCGTTAGGCGATCCTGTAATTTGGCTGACAAGGTAATTTTTTGCGCAAATGCGTTAATGCTAAGAAGTAAAAATGCAAAGATCAGAAGGCGCATAGTCTCAAAATATTGATCAATATCCCTAATTATGAGGTTGTTTCAAATGCGATGCAAGATTATCCACTAAATTGAAGTTTTAACGCCATTAACTCAAGCACATCGGTTTTCTTTATCATTGTGTAAATTTATTGTTCAATTTCCAAGCTTGAAATTTATTGAGAACATACCGCGTATCTGGAAGCGAGCCTACCTGTGGCTCTGTTTATGGTATGCTTTAAACTATGGAGTGGGAACAATTATCGAGTGGCGACTTGAAACACCTTATACCTACATTTTTTGGAATAATCTATACCTTCTCGAGGCACTCTTCCTTCTGATTGTAGTCATCTTCTTTTATGCCAACTGGCTCTTCAAATACAAGCTTTATTTTCAGGTGGCTGGACATTTCCTGGGTGCCATGGTTCATTTCCTGATCATGGGTTCCCTCTCCTATTACCTTGAAAGTTACGTGGAAGGATATGTTGGATGGGATTTTTGGAAAGCGCATTTGATGGGCTTGCTAAAATGGGAAGGTCTTCACTTTCATGACCAATACATTATCACGGTTGGCGTGTATTATGTAATCCGATACTTCCAAAGTCAACAGAAGCAAGAAAAAGAAAAGAGTGAACTCACGCTTAAGAATCGGGAGATGCAAATTTCATTATTGAAATCGCAGATTAATCCTCACTTTTTATTTAATACCTTAAACTCAATCAATATGTTAATTGGTTCGAGCAAGGAACAAGCAAGAAAAGTAATTACACAGCTTTCTGATATTTTTCGGTATGCACTTGATTCACATAGCGACCAGATGGTACGCCTTATTCACGAACTTGATTTTATAGACAGTTATATGCGCATTCAGCAAGTGCGCTTTGGTGATCGTTTGAAATTTATTAAACAGGTTGATTTCTCCTGCATGAGTGTTATGATACCGCCAATGATTTTACAGCCCTTGGTTGAAAATTCGGTGAAGTATGGAATTGCACCAAAAGAAGATGGAGGCACGATTGTACTTACCGTAAAACGGTTCAACAGCATGATCTTTTTTGAAGTGAAAGATGATGGAATGGGGTCAAACGCTAAAAAAGTAATGGACGGAAATTCAAGTGGTGTGGGTGTAAAAAACACAGATGAACGATTACGGAGTATATTTGGGCCAGGATCGGGTCTTCGCATACGTTCAAATGAATGGGGCTATTCCGTAAGTTTCTTTGTACCTGTTGATGAACCCGCAACTGAAGAAAATTATTTAACTGAAGAATTAACTAGCAAAGCTGTATGAACATAACCTGCATTATTATTGATGACGAAAAATTAGCACGCGATCTCCTGCAAGAATATGTGCAACAAATGCCAAACCTTCAGGTAATTGGTGAGTGCGGCAAAGGCAAGGAGGCCGTAGAAGCGATTGATCGTTTGAAACCCGATTTAATTTTTCTCGATGTTCAAATGCCTGGCATGAATGGTTTTGATGTGTTAGATGAAATCACACACGATCCATACGTAATCTTTTGTACAGCTTATGATCAATATGCCATTAAAGCATTTGAGAAAAATGCAGTGGATTACATTCTGAAACCATTGGATCAGGAGCGTTTTAAATTGGGTGTTGATCGTGCCATCAACCGAATGAAGGTTGAACAAAATAATGTTGGTGAATTGCTGCGCAATCTCAAAACAGAAAACAAAACGTCTTACGATACACACATCTTCGTTCAGAAATCTGAAAAATTATTAAACCTTCCGGTAGAGGAAATTGTGTATTTGGAAGCTTCGGGTGATTATACCATTCTCTCTACAAAGACCGATCAATTTGTCAGTTCATCTGGCATAGGTAAGTTGGAAGAAATACTGAACCCCGAAATTTTTATTCGCGTTCACCGCAGCACTATCATCAACATTAACAACTTAAAGGAAATAGAAAAACACTTTAATGGTGGCATGGTAGTGAAGATGCTGAATGGAAAAAGTTTTCCGGTCAGCAGAACGTATGCGAAACTTATTCGGAAAAAAGTGGTTTAGTTAATTCGCTCTCATATTGAATCACCACCGTTTTTCCGTGTGATTTTAAAATGGTGGTGATTTTTTCTTCTACACTCTTGTTCGCATCTTTTACAAAAGGTGCTTGTTCAGCATACCTTCGAGCATTTACCATAAAGGCATTCACAGCGAGTGAACGATCTTGCGCATTCACCCAATTCCAATATCCATTTTCGTCTTCAAATTTTAAATCGCCAAGCGATTCAATGGATAATATTTGCGGATCGGGCAAGATTACGCGAGCTGAGGTTTCATCAATAACGATGTTAAATTTCTTACGCAGGTCGAACCCTACCTTTGCATCGATAGTACCCGTTATGGTGATGGTCTTTTCGCTGCCAAGCCATTGATTCTTCCATTCATATTTATGTTGAAATTTTTGCGATAAGGTAGCCAGTTCTAATATTGACGCTTGTTGTTGAACAACAATTGTATTTTGAATTGAAATTTCAGGAGTGAACTGAAGGGCATCACCAATGTCTTTACCAATTTGTTTGGCGCCATCATAGGTTTGTTGGGCCAATCGTGCCGGTATCACCACGATAATTACATAACCCGCGATGCTGGCGGTGATCAGTAAGAGAATGACAAGAATAATTTTTCGGTTAGAGAACATGAAGATTGAGCAGGTCAGTAAAAGGTAATTGCAATTTACATTTCTATCGTTAATGCTTTCCTACTTTTTAGAAAATTGCCACGAATGCACGAATGTAAATTTATTCGTGCATTCGTGGCAATCTATTTTAGCATTGTACTCACTAGTTTTCTATTTTTTCGGCAGTGAAAATCGCAATTTGATTTTCACATTAGATTCTACCAACTCCGTTCCATACTTGCTCGGAGTCCAACGGGCGCCATCTTTTACTAATCGGATTACCTCTTCATCGCATCCATATCCAAGACCGCGCACTACTTTAAATTCGCTAAGCGCCCCGGTGGTTCCAACTGTAAATTCAATGGTTACCTTGCCTTCAATTTTATTTTCAAGAGCAACTACGGGGTATCGTAAATTCTTATCCAGATATTGTTTATAGGCTTTTCTTCCGCCAACTGGCGAGGCGAGTTCAAGGATTTTGTCTTCATCATTTTCGCTGGCATCTCTGTTCGTTGCATAACCCGTCACCACCACTTCACTGAGCTCAGAAATATCGTTGCTCATTTGAACATCTAATTGATCAGATGAGCCTGCATTTATTTCTGTGCTTTCAAGGCCGATAAATGAGAATACAAGCTCATCTTTTATATCCGCTAATGTAATCTCATAATTACCTTCAGCATCTGTAACCGTTCCAACCTCCGTTCCTTTCACGATTACATTTACACCAGGCAGTGCGCTTCCATCTTCAAGCGAGGATACATGTCCTTTAATGGTTCGCTTATTATTAGTAATTGATTTATCTGCTGAATTGAAATCTATAAAACCTGAAGCAGCGTCTGCTTCTTTTTTCCTTGAATCTTTCAACGCATATTCTTTCAACTCTACCTTTTTTGATGATGGTATCGATTGCTCCTCAGGTTTTGCTTTTGCAATTTGTACTTCTTCAGCTTCTGCTCCTCTTGCATTTTGTTCTGTACTTACTGCTGATGGGATTTCTGCATCGGCTAAGGTATTTTGATTTGGTGATTCAGCTACAGATGGCTGAACCTCTGCCTTTGGTTTCTCTGAAATCCTGAATGAGGACGGAGCAGGTTGAGTCGTTGCTGGTTTTGATTCCGATAATGAATATGTTGTTTGGGGTTGTTCAATAGAATCCAGAAGAGGAGCTTGTTCCTTTTCTTTCATTACGGGTGAAGCAGGCTCTGTTTTATTTTCTGCAAGTTGAACAGGCTTATTATCCTGCACCAAAATTAGTATCACGAAAGTGGAAACAGCAATCACTATCAATCCGGCAGCAATGCGCAACGTCCAATTCCATAACGGAATTACTTTCTTTGATTGATCTGTTCGCTTAGCAATCAACATCTGAAGATCTTGCACATCACTTTCAAACGTATCTGCATTTACTTCGCTTGCACCTTCAAGTGCATCAGCAAGAAAAGCATCGCTCAACGCTTTCTTTTCGAGCGCATGCATTTCCGAAGGAGTCAGTTCTCCTTTAAGGTATCGTTCAATATCGTTTTTAAGATCATTCATTTCGATCCATACACAACTTCAAATTGCGTTTTCCATTTTGAATATAACTCTTCACTTTGGTGTCGTCATAACCTGTCACCTGTATTATTTCTTTGTAGCATTTCTGCTGTAAATAAAAGAGATCAACACAGGCCTTTTGTTCCACATTTAAGGTGTTCATGCACTTCTCCAGTTTACTCAGATTGGTCTCTAAATCAATCTCCTCTTCCTGATGCATTTCACTATTGGTTTCCATAAGAAAAGGCGAAATTTCCTCGAAATTTTTGCCCTTTCGGGATCTTAACTGCATTAAACAATGGTTTCGGGCAGTAGTATAAAGCCAGCTCTTAAAATGCGTTACCTCGTGCTCTCTTAAGGTACTGACTAATTTCTCGAAAATCTGCATCACAGCATCACGGCTTTCCTCCCGGTCTTTCAGGTATTTTAAACACGCTCCATAGACCATAGACATGTATCTATTATAGAGTTCGCCCAACACAGCCAACTCTCCATTCGCTTTGTATTGCAAAAGAAGTTCCTGGTCTTCAACAGCTTTATAAGGACTCGGTGCAGGCATTTCACAGAAAAATAGAAAAAATTTCTGCAAAGCTTATGGAATCTTTCAGGTGAATGAATCTCATCACCAAACAAAAAACACTACCATGAAAAAGTTGATATGGATTTTTGCGGCCCTTCTGATATTCTCGGTGGGATTTCGCACAAAGGAAAGCCAAACGATAACCGGAAAGGTAACAGCAGCAGATGATGAGAGTGAAATGCCTGGCGTAAATGTTCTGATAAAAGGAACAAAAAATGGCGTTATAACAGACGCTTCAGGAAATTATAGTATCACCACGTCTGCAGAGAATGGAACCCTGGTCTTCACCTTTATTGGATATAAATCCAAAGAAGTGAAGATTGGTACAAGCAATGTGATCAATGTAAAATTAGAAGCAGAAACAATGGCATTGCAAGAAGTTGTTGTTACGGGCTATGCTTTGCAGGGAAGAGTTGCTGGCGTTTCTAATAGCAAACCAAGGAGAGACAAGCGAGCAGTAGGCGCTCCTGCTGAATCAAAACCAGCGGGGCAAATGGGATATTTTTCACAACCTCTTGCTGAGCGCGAAGAAGATTGGAATACAGAAGAATATGAAGGTATCTCCGAAAATATTTTTCACGATGCATTGCGCAATCCACTATCCACTTTTTCGATTGATGTAGATGCTGCTTCATATAGCAACATGCGCAGGTTTATTAACAGCGGACAGCAACCTCCGAAAGATGCCGTGCGCATCGAAGAGATGGTAAATTATTTTGATTACGACTATGCTCAACCAAAAGGAGAAGATCCCTTTGCTGTGATCACTGAAATATCAACGGCTCCATGGAATGAGAAACATAGATTAGTACACATTGGATTGCAAGGAAAAATTATTCCTACTGAAAATCTTCCGGCTTCTAACCTGGTGTTTTTATTGGACGTATCCGGCTCCATGAGCGATCAAAATAAATTACCTCTATTGAAATCTTCTCTCATCATGTTAGTAGAACAATTGCGCGAGAAGGACTATGTATCGATTGTAGTATATGCGGGTGCTGCCGGATTAGTATTAGAACCAACATCGGGTGCTAACAAAAAAGAAATTATAGAAGCGTTAGATCGTCTGGAAGCAGGTGGATCAACAGCAGGTGGTGCCGGAATAAAGTTAGCGTATGAAGTTGCAAAACAACATTTCAAGAAAAATGGAAACAACCGCGTGATCTTAGCAACGGATGGTGATTTTAACATTGGAGAATCAAGCAATGGTGGTATGGAAAGATTGATCGAAGAAAAAAGAAAAGAAGGTGTGTTCTTAACCGTGCTCGGTTTTGGAATGGGTAATTACAAAGATTCGAAAATGGAAACGCTTGCCGATAAAGGTAACGGCAACTATGCCTACATCGATGGTATTGGTGAAGCGCGCAAAGTGTTGGTGAATGAATTTGGAGGAACACTCTTCACTATTGCGAAGGATGTAAAACTTCAAATCGAATTTAATCCTGCTAAAGTAAAAGCGTATCGGTTGATTGGATATGAAAACAGAATGTTGAAGAGTGAAGATTTCAACAACGATAAAAAAGATGCAGGTGAGTTAGGGTCTGGTCACACGGTAACTGCTTTGTATGAAATCATCCCGGTAGGAGTTGACAGTGAGTTTGATAAAATTGATGAACTGAAATATCAAAGTAATAAGGTTGAGAAAGTTGCTTCAAAGACTAACGAGTTAATGACGATCAAGCTTCGCTATAAGAAACCTGATGAAGAGGTAAGCAAGTTGATTGTTCATCCATTGATTGATGACAATACAGCCTTAGCTAAAACATCTAACAATTTCCGTTGGTCTGCTTCGGTAGCGGCCTTTGGGATGTTGCTACGCGACTCAGAATACTGTAAAGCTTATTCTTACGAGAAGGTCGCTCAACTTGCGCAAGCTTCAAAAGGAGAAGACAAGGAAGGATATCGCATTGAGTTTATTAACATGGTAAAATCGATGGGACTGTTGGCGCGTAAGTAGAGAAGAGGGGTGTTGTGGGCTGTCCTGCGGATGAAAGTTCGCAGGACTTTTTTAAATACTGGACAAAAAGATTAATCTGAATAGAAGGTAAAACCGAGATGCCCCTATTTTGTTGAAATCAGAATAGTATATTTACTAAGAATAGATTTAAGTCAATAGAAATATGTTAAAAGTTATCCGCTCGCTTACCCCCGAAGCAAAGATCAAAGTTCTGGAATATTTGTCCATGGCTTGCATCATTCCCATGCTTTGCTTTATGGCATTTGGAAATTTAACCAATCTCATAATCAAAGTATCGGGTTGCGTTGGATTGATATTTCAAGTACCAATCTTCCTATTGTATAAATCATTGAATCAACAGGATGTTTATATTAAGAATAAGGCGGGTGCTCTTGCTATTGCTGGTCTCCTGATGCTTAGTCTAGTGTTTATGCACAATTCCTAGAAAGAGCGAGATCACTAATTAATCTAATCACCCAACATAAAAGGAAGGTTTTTTTAGACCTTCCTTTTCTTATTTTTGTTGCTCCATGGAAGAGCACCAAGAACAAGAC
>ERZ795059.765-NODE-765-length-39160-cov-8.781102_pt1 | contig 39160 bp, 32 predicted proteins | sample MGYA00375143_ERZ795059 | MGnify/ENA primary metagenome ERZ795059 (study PRJEB30188, sample SAMN05720168) | activated sludge metagenome | isolation source: Anaerobic digester | place: USA | collected 2015-01-07 ... | reverse complement strand
CTTCTCCGCCAAAGGACATGCTGATAACCGCTTCCACGGTGACAACCGCCGCCTTATTCTTCTCAAACACCGCACGGCCCTGGTCTGCAAGCTCATCGGCGTGCGCGGCAAAGGCAACTCCAATCACAAGAGTACTGCAAAAAACGTTTAGAAGCGATTTCATGAGTGATTTTCCTCGTATAGGTTCTTCTTCGGCAACAGGAGACAAACTATACAGAATACGATGCCTGTTTGTCCAAAAGTACGGGAATCAGGCATTTGCGAAATAGCCCTTTTTCTTAAACATTCGGCATACACAGTGCATATAACTGGGATTTCACAGCCCAATCATTGCCGTTTCATTTGTCCAAATGCGAAAAAGGGCTATTTCGCAAATGAGAGGGAATGTGCCGGCGTGTCACCAAACGGGTCTTTTACCACGTTTAAGCATAGGCAATCTTGTGTGAAACCGGGACTGCGGTTATACTAAAGACAAATGCATACCATAAAGTACACGCGAATACGCTGGGTGGCGATAATCTGTTGCATCATCTGTTGCCTTGGGACAGGGCAATTGTGGGCCGGCGCCCCGGCCCCCGACAAGACCACCGTCCAGGAGAAAGTCCAGAAAAAAGAGACCGAAACCTTAACGCCCGCCCACCGCAAGAGCAAAGAAAAACGCCCTGCGCCAACGCCAAAAAAGAAAACACATCTCCACCAGTTCATGGAAAAGGACGGGAGTATCACCTTTACGAACACGCCGGATAAATACCGCCTGAATCCCAGTTTTGTGGAAGTGGACATTCACTATCAGCCAATCGCGGTGCCGCTGCAATACCGGGGGTATGCTTCAGCCAGCCAATATCCCGCTTCGGGCATCCAGGAGCTTATTCACAGTTACGCCTCCACCTACCGCCTGGACGAGGATTTGGTGTATGCGGTCATCAAGGCCGAAAGCGATTTTAATCCAAATGCGGTCTCCAACAAGGGCGCGCGCGGGCTCATGCAGTTGATGCCGGGAACAGCCGCGGAGATGGGCGTGACCAACATTTTTGATCCGGCGCAGAATATTGCCGGGGGCACGCAATATCTGGCGAAAATGATGGACCTGTTTCATGACCGTTCGCTGGCCGTGGCCGCCTATAACGCCGGCCCCGAGGCGGTGAAGCAATATAACGGAATTCCTCCCTACGACGAGACCAAGGAATACGTGAAGAAAGTGCTCTCCTTTCAACGCTGGTTTAAGGGCAGCGGCGCCAAAGTGCGTTCGGAACAGGTCGCACGGGTGCCCGGCGCAGCATCCCCTCCCCCGCCGATAGAAATCGATACGAATCGTTATGTGGTGCATTTTACCAGCGGCCTGACGCAACCTGCCGACCGCGTCGTGGAAAAAGATGCATATTACTATATCCAATATGGACGCCGGATCTATCCCGTGAAAAAAGAGTTGGTTAAACACATCCAAGAGCCGGCCTAGGCGGTTTTGGACATTTCCGGAGCGTACAATCCTTTCCTCCAAAATTGCGCCGTGAATTCCAAGTCTCTATACTGCACGGGCTTTTGACACGGTTTAATCAGAGAGGGAGTATTGGCATGGAGTATCAGGAAATTGTCTATGAAGTAAAAGACAATACAGCGGTCATCACGCTGAACCGTCCGGAGAAAATGAATGCGTGGACGCTGCAAATGGATGCGGAATACCGCTTGGCCATGGAAGACGCGCGCACACGGGAAGAGGTCCGCGTGATCGTGGTAACCGGAACCGGACGCGGATTCTGCTCCGGCGCCGACATGGGGCTGCTGGCCACGGCGCAGGACGGTTCGCTCGGTATGACGGAGGAGGATTTTAAGGGGACGGATGCCGCTCCGGGAGTTGAGGTCCGGTCCGACTTTAAAAAGCCTTACACTTTCCCCGTATCCGTCAACAAGCCCATTATTGCGGCGATCAATGGTTATGCCATGGGCTTGGGGCTGGTTCACGCGCTCTTCTGCGATATCCGCATCGCCAGCGATCAGGCCAAACTCAGCACCCTGTTCGGACGCCGCGGTCTCATCGGCGAACACGGCATCGCCTGGATACTCCCGCGCGTGGTGGGCCTTGGTCACGCTCTGGATCTCATGCTGACCGGACGCACCATAGACGCGCAGGAAGCATTGCGATTGGGATTGGTCAGCCAGGTGGTCCCACACGATCAGTTAATGGAATCCACACTGGATTACGCCAAACAGATCGCCACCTCCGTCTCACCGCGATCCGCCGGCGTCATCAAACGGCAAGTCTGGGAAGCTACCCTGACCGATCTCTCCACCGCAGTGGATTTGGCCAATAAAGAAATGTTCCAGAGTTTCCAATGCAGCGATTTCGCCGAAGCTCTCATGGCCTTCATAGAAAGAAGACCGGCGGTGTTTTCGGGAAAATAATTGTTTCACCAGCGGTAAATACTATATTTCATAATCGGACTATTCTTTGACTTACCCCCTCTAACATTTTCTGAAATTTCTTTGTCACAATCCTTTGACATTCATATGTTGGAAAATTAGGAATTCTAACGTAATATCCATCAATCTTAAAGATATATCCGATAAATGCATGAAGACTTTATCCCGGAGTCTTCTTCATTTCACCTTCATCAAGGAAAGCAGTCTCAATTGATTCGAATGATTCACGTTCAAGAATAGGTGTGATTTCCATCATAGCTCGCAGATAAATTTCGTCATTTGTTGCCCATATATAGTGCCGTTCCCCAGAAGGTGTCAGTTCTATTCGTTGGGCCTGATTTGCTGTCATTAATGTTGGATCATAAGAACGGCATAGACATGATTTCAAAAAATAATCAATCCAACCTAATGTGTGTTTAAATTCTATCCCCATAGCTTGAATGTAATCTGTAAGTTGTGTAATAGTTGAAAAAGGGTTATCAGGTGTTTGATCTCGAAATTCTTTACGTGTAGCAAGCACTCTTACCCCTAATAATGGATTACATTCCTCCTCTTGGCTACGTGAGGAAATATTGCGTACGAATTTATTATCAAGGCATGGATATATATTAAAACGGCCTTTAATCAATGCACGCTTTATTAGATGATCTTGAATATCAACCGTTGAGTTTGCCACGAAAGCTTTGAAGAGATTGTCTAGACCTAAATGTGGTGACATGGCAATTTCTTTGACAATTTCCAAACAAGTCCTTATATCACCATTTGATAAAACTGCTATCCAACGGCTTACTTGGCCCGTTTCAATAAAAATCCGATGAAGGCAAAAAACAAATGCCTTCAAGTTTTGTATCGATAACGATATGCCTCGTCCAAGAAAGTAGCCTCTTCACGGCTCTCGTTCTGCCTCAATTACACGTTGTTCAAGAAACTCTACTCTTGTCTGAAGAACTTTATTCGCTGGCGGCACTGGCAGATAAAGCGATTCGTATTCAAAAGTTCTGAGAGCACCTTCACGGGCTATTTGCCAACTCGTACGGTCTGTTATGGGTGCAACACATTGACACCAAGACCCCCTTCAGGCACAAACAAAACAACACCCATCCCAACGACGCGACCAATCTCTACCGAAGCGCCTTCTCCCTCGCCCCCGAACTCCTCCCACAATGCCTCAACGACCCCAACCACGCCCACTTCCTCAACCACTACCCCATCGCCCAAACCCCCTACTAAAAATCTGAGATCGCAAATCTGATCTCATAGGGGCAAAGGCGCCTCTCCGTGCTTATCCTGATCGCCGTGGCTAAATTAACCCCCAACCGTCCACTCCACCCACCAGTCCCCCTGTCCCTCATGTCCACAATGTCTATAGTGTCTATAGTGTCCATAGTGTCCATGTTCGTCGGTGTCTGTCCGTGCACCCCCTCGTTTCCCAAACCGCAATCACTTCCCCCTATGTTCCGCATGTATCCGCTGAAACGCCGCCAGCGGTCCACTCACGCTCGCGAGATAAACGGGATTTTGCCGGTGGTTATTATCGTGGTGCATGCATTCCCAGGGAGAGCCGTAGTCCGGGCCTTTTCTAAAATCACCTTCACGAAGTTCGGCAAGATAGTCCTTGGCGATCGCTTGTGCAAGCGGAAAATCCACTTTCGCCACGGCATAACAAACCCAGCCGGTGGGGGTGTCCCAGTAGGCGCCGTTTTGATAGGTGTTTTTAGCGGCATAGCATTTTTCCCAAGGGGATTCGGTGCTGAAGTGTGCATTGGTGGGGACATGCCGGATTTGTCCGCGCCAGGCGATAGTGCCTTCTTTAAGTGCGCGCGCAAGCGCTTCACAAGCGCTCTTTTCGACGTCGGAGGGCAACGCACTGACATAGACGGCATAGGCGGTGCCCCAGACGTCGGGCTGTGCACTGATGCCGGTGGCGGCTTTTAAGAATCCGGACGGGCTGGAAAAAGTGGCGGGGATGACCGACTTTAGCGATTTGGCTTTTTCCCGGTATTGCCGGGCTTTCTCGGATTGGTTCGCCTTGTCCAGGAGTTCAGCAAGTTCGATGGAAGCCTGATATTTCAAGACAGAGGCAAATAGGAGATCGCCAGTGTTAATGACGGTGTCGAAGAATCCGAAATTAACCCCGCGCGACTCTTCGGTGGTGTAGACGATGCCCGTATCGGGATGCGCAGGCGGCATGGAATAGGCTTCTTCCAGGCGTTGTAGCAGAGGCTTGCCATTGACGACTTCCTTAAGAAAATCGGTGGAAGAAACTTGTCGTGCGTAAATGGCGGCCATGTGGATAAAGAAAAAGGCGTCGTCAAGGCAAGGCAATTTTCCCCAGCGGGGTCCACCCTGTTTTTCGTAGTCATCGAGGATGCCTGGGAAGAAGATGGGGACATCGCCGAATCCGATGTGATCGGGAATGGAGCCTGGAGGCAGGACACTGCCGGTGGGAAGCGCGATTTCGGTGTCCGGCTGATGTTTGGCGGTGAGAAAGAGCGCGTGGCGCTGTTCTTCCAGCGTGATCATCCCCATGTCGAGCGACATGGCATAGTCGCGGATCCAAAAGGCAGGGTAATCGTGGCGTCCTCCGGGCCGGATGAGCGTGTTGCCGGTAACGTTCGGACCGGCATCGCCGGCCTTTGCACCGGCTCTCACGCGGGATTCATCGAGAACCGCACGCGCGAGGGAAGTGAGGAATTCCATATCTGTTTTGGACAAGAACTCTTTTTCATCTGCGGCAATAATGCTCATGCCATGAAGGATGAGAATGGTGGAAAGTATCATTTGCGTCTTTCTGCAAAAGCATGTTGAAACGGTACGTTTTAGACTATAGAAAATGTGAATACAAGAGTATACCACATTGGGGATTCAACCCCTTCCGGATCGATGAAAAGATCCATCTTGATCCGTGGATTTCACTGCGAGGTTATTCAAATTGGACTCCTTCGATGTCTTGGCACAAGTGACCTGTAGTGTATAATGCGTCCCCGATGTAACCATGCGGAAGGGAATTACATGACCTGCTATCTATTCACCTTGATGTGTTGGGGGATGGTGTGGGGCTACTGGCTTTATTCGGCGCGGGGCGTTAAAAAGACAATGGTCCGCGATCAGGGGCTTTTGTTGCGGGCGTGTATCCGGCTTGCGTCCCTGGTGTATTTTCTGCTGGTATTCTTGCCGTATTTGTCCATCGGTTGGCTTGGGGTGAAGTGGCTCCCCCCCAATACCATCCTCTCGTACCTTGGTGCGGCGGCATGCGCGCTTGGACTGGGGTTTGCACTGTGGGCTCGGCGCACAATTGGGACCAATTGGAGCGGTGCGGCGACGTTGAAGGAGGACCATCAGTTGATTCAAACCGGACCGTATGCGCTTGTCCGGCATCCCATCTATTCCGGATTTCTTCTTGGTATGCTCGGTACCGCCGTAACCCTCGGTGAGGTCAGGGGATTGCTGGCCTTCGCATTGATGGCCATTACCTTCACAAAGAAGATCCATGATGAGGAACGCCTCATGTTAATTCAGTTCCCTAATGCATATCCGCCCTATCAAGCGGCGGTGGCACGGGTGATTCCATTCCTCTTCTAATAAGAGTTTTCTGACAGCCTCAGCACGGATATCTCACCAACTCTGAATCATGCTTGTCATTGTGAGTTCCCCACTTCCTTCGGCGGCGATTCATAGAAGAAAGTAAAACGCGAGGCCGGGAGGGCGAGGCTCCTGCTGAGCCGTAAAACAAGATCAACAAGGCATATTTTTTACGGCTCGGCAGGAGCCTCGCCCTCCCGTGTTTATGAAGTTCTATTTGATGGGAACTTCCTTGTTGAGCTTGGAAGAGAGGTAAATGCCATCGATGATTTTTTGGATCACAAGGGACTGTTCAGGTTGGACGCGGACCTGTTTGTTTTTCTCGACGCATTCGCAGAAGTGGCGGATTTCTCGGCGGTGCCCGTCTTCGTCGGAGAGCCAGTCCCAGGAGTTTCGGGTAAGGGAACTGTGGTCTGCGCTGTAGACCCCGAGGGGGTTGGTGTGGATTCCGGCTTTGTCGCCGAGGACCATGACCCCGCCGGTTTCTTCGGGGATGTTCAAGGCCCAGGAGACGGAAACTTGCATGGTGGCGCCGCCTTCAAGCCGCACAAGTCCGAGGGCGTAGTCTTCAACGTCGAATTCCTTAGCCGGATAATGCCGGCCCCATTCGGCGTTGAACAGGTCGTCACGGTCCCCGAACATGCGGTAGATTTTGCCGGAGACGGCGATGGGTTTTGGGAAGCCCATCAGCCACATGCACAGGTCCATCATGTGAACGCCGATGTCGGCCATGGGTCCGCCGAAGGATTCTTTAGCGATGTGAAATTTACCCCAGCCGGGAATGCCCCTGCGCCGGAGCCATTTTGCCTCGCCGGAATAGATTTTGCCGAGTGCGCCGCTTTCCACGACTTCCTTGAGTTTTTCATGGCCGGCCTCGAAGCGCATATGTTGGGCCACCATGAGTTTGCGCTTGTTTTTCTTGGACGCGGCGATCATGGCGCGGCTTTCCTCGGCGTTCATGGCCATGGGCTTTTCGACGATCACGTGTGCGCCGGAATTAAGCGCGTCGACGGAGATGGGGGCGTGGCCGCGGTTCTGCGTGCAGATGTCGATGATGTCGAATGGGTGTTTGGCAAGCATGGAACGGTACCGGAGCCAGGGTTTGGCCTGTTTGCACAGGGCGGCTTGGGTTTCGCAGCGTTCCGGGATGAGATCGCAGACGCCGAGGATTTCGACGCGCCCTTCGTCTTCGAGTTCGCGCCAATAAGGCAGGTGCCGTTGACGGGCGATGTCCCCCGATCCGATGAGACCGACTTTAAGTTTCTTGGCCATGGGTTTCTCCTTTGCGTGTTGCCGTAATTGGGATGAATTATACCATTGATGTTGAAATCATATTTCAGAGAGTTCATCCAATAAAATGATATCAAGATCCTGAACGCGTCTAAAAGTATGGTCATTAGTGAGGAATGCATCGCAACCTGTTTCAATAGCAGAGGCCAACTGAAAAGCATCTGTAAGTGTGAGATTGTATCGGGCGCGAAGGGCTGCGGCGTCGAGTGCGGTTGTACGTCCTATTGACGCAAAGGAAATATTTCTTCCACCTGTCAGAGAGTGGATAAACAGGTCGCGTAAAGATGGCTGATTTTTCCTGTATGGAATTATCAGACACTCCGCCAAAGTCACTGGAGATGTTACTCCCGTCAATTGAGCCGATTGAATAAGAGTAAATACTTGTGATGACGGATTGTAATATCGAGGGTGCTTTTCGATCAGGTATATAATAGGAGCGCTATCAATAAAGATTCTGCGAATAGATGCAAACCGTTCAACTATGGTCACTAGACGTATTCCCCCGGTTTTGACGGTGTGCATCCGCCTCTCGCCGCGAAGACGAGATCCATTCCTGGGCATCCTCCCCTGCCGCCGGATATTCGACAGTTCCGCTCAAATCCAGCAAGCTATAATGTCCCTTTTCAGATTCAACAATAGAATTGATTCGTTCTTCTAATTGCTTCATAAGAATCAGAAGTTCGTCATGAGAGAGTTCATCCATCAGGGTGGTCATCTCATTCAAGGTCTCATTCGACATTCCAATTCTCCTAAAACCGTCACTGCGGACATTGTACCTTAGTAAAAGCAAAAAAACTAATGTTGTTTTTGTGACAGGGCATGGCCGAGGAGGAGGCGGTTGTGGAGGATTTGCCGGGTGAAATCGTCGAGTTGGGAGGAGTCGGGTTGTGGATCGAGAAGGTGGTGTTGTGTGAGGGGCAGGAGCTTGCGCTTTTTGATTTTTCCCGCCTGAACGGCTTCCGCAAAGGCCTTGAGGTACTCGTAGTCTTCAAGACCGTCCCGGAGGCGCTCGAGGCGGATGGAAGGCATGAGCATGTTCCTGCCGGGATAGACGAGAAAGTTTGGGGGATGTTTTTCAGCATCCCAGCAATTGGGTGGCGCATCAAGGTGTTTCTTCCAGGGAGGGGGCCAGTCGTTTAACCAGGGGCATACGACACCGTCGAATTGGTGCGCCCAGCAAATCCAGGGGATGCTTCGTGGCTCGACGGGATGGACACCGGGACGGAGGGCAGGATACGCGATGCCGCTGATAAGGAGCCAGGGTTGGATGGGGGCGTTTAAGGTGGCGGGGGTGGTTTCCTCTGGGGGATTAACGCTGATTTCAGCGATGCCAATGGGGGCAGCGGAAATACTGCTTTTGAAGACTAACCGCAGGCTTTTAAGGGTATTGGGATAGCGGAATTCGCCATGGGTTTGGCTGAGGGCATAAGCATAGGAGGCGGTTCTAGATTCCCACCGGACAGTGTAGGAAGAGAAGTTGACTCCGTCGGTGGCGGCGAGCGTATCTATGTCGGCGCTGTCCATCCCGTTCACCCACTGGATAAGGATGGATTCAGCCGTGATGGATTCCGGGAAGTCAAGCTGAATCCATTCGGGGCGATTGACGGTGGGGACTTGTTTCGAGGTCCATGCGGTGGTGATGGCGCCATCGCAGAGATCTTCCGGGGCGGATAGAGTGGAAGACAGATTGGATATGTTTCCACAGGAAGAGGCAGATACGGCGATTGGCCGGGTGGTTTGCTCGTTGCAGAGGGAGAGACCGGTTTTCAGGCGGGTGACCCAATCGGGTGCGAAAGCGTATAAGGGAAAGGCCCATCGGTCAGCCTGACGTTCGAATTGGGGATCGGGCGGCCCGATGATGAGACGCGCAATGCGATCTTCGGCGTTTCCGATGCGGATGAATTGTTGTGCGGCGCCGGACCACAGGTCACGGTTTTCGGGAATGATCAAAGGGAGGCAGGCGCGTTTGAGCCAGCCGCGTTCATTGAGCCACTGGGTCATGTCGCGGAGATGAAGAACAAACGGTTCCAGGGAGGTATTGTCTTTGCTTTCAGGTGATACTTCCCCGGTACGTACGGCAATACATGTCATGGAGAGGGTTGGGGTGAGATAATCCAGATGGTCTTTAAGCGCATTGGCGTTCCAGGCAGCGCCAGATTTGGTATCGATAAGGGATTGGATTGGGGTAATGTCAAGTGATATGCGATACCCCGCTAGGGAGTCGTAGAAAGGTTTCCAGTCCGCGATATTGGGTCTACGGAGTCCATAGAAAGTTTCGAAAGGATTGGGTTGGATCGAAACCAGGACAGGCAGGCTGGGAAGATTGGGGAGGGTAAAATCAAAGACTTCGAATCTGACCTTGACCTTTTTGAGGCATCTTCCATCACTAAGGATGCGGAGTTTTCCTTTATGTGCGCCGGGATTGGCATTGGCCGGGATGTGATAGCGAATCCAGAAGATTTGGGTGGAGTTTGGCGGGAGATCTTCTGGAAGGGGTTCGAGAAGAACGTCGGGGACAGTGGAGGATTTTTGGGCGGTGCGTATGGCCGACTCGGAAGTATGAAGGAATCCAACGCGGTAAATGGCGGGTGCGGGGATATCGTTAAGTGGTTCACCTTCGATTTGGATTTTCGGGAAGGCATTTTTTTCTGAGGTGACGCAAAGTTGAAAGCTTTCATATTCGCCGCGGGCAGCAAAGAGCCGGGCGTTCCGTGTGGCAAAGGGAGAGCGGCGCCCTGGCTCGTCGATGGCGATCAGGGAGGGTTCGGTCCATACCTGAACGCCGGCGGTGAGCATTATGGAAATCACGGATATCAGCATAAGGAAGATTATGCTTGAACAGGACGGGGGAAGGAAAATTGTATGGAGGGGGATATGGAAATATCGATACCGATGATGAGCATTAGGAAGGATGAAACCGGGAGGTATTGCGGGGGGTCAAAGAGTATTGAAAACCCTGTGAGGGGTATATGGGAAGTCAAAACAATTCAAAGAAAAAGGAGAAGAGAATGTCATCGATGGTAAAAAGTTTGGGTTTGGTTGTGGTAATAGCCCTGGTGGTTGCGGGATGCGCGGGTCTGAAGAAAAAGAGTGATGAGGAAATGATTCGCGAGACGGTGCAGAAGGTGAAGCTGGCGCTGGAGTCGAAGAATCTGGACATGCTGATGGAAACGTTTGCGGAAGATTTCTCGCATGATGAGGCGGGGGACAAGGCGAAGGCGCGTGAAATGCTGCAAATGGGCATCGACATGGGCTATGCCGATGACGGGGAATGCAACATTGAGAATATTCAGATCAAGATCGACAAAGCCAAGGGCGAGGCATCGGTATATCCGCTGGATCTGAGCGGCGCGCCGGGCTCGGTTTCAGTGGAGTTGATCATGGGCAAGCGTGAAGCGGTCATCGGCGGGAAGAAACAAACCGCATGGCTGATCACGACGCTCAACGCGGACGGTGTTTGATTTTTTAAGAGAAAGTAAACAGTAGTGGGCCCGGTGCAGAAACACCGGGCTTTATTTTCTTTCCACTGAGAAAAAGAAAGTACCAAAAAAGGGGGTATTTATGAAGGGATGATTTTGATCCAGACTTTGCGGGTGCGGGGCCCGTCGAATTCGCAGAAGTAGAGGGATTGCCAGGTGCCGAGAGCGAGACGTCCTTCATGAATGATGACGGTGGCGGTGGCCCCCATAAGGCTGGCCTTGACGTGTGCCGCGGCGTTGCCTTCACAGTGGGCGTACCCGGCTTTCCAGGGGACCAACCGGTTAAGCACGGTTTCAATGTCGGCCACGACGTCGGGGTCGGCGTTTTCATTGATGGTAATGCCTGCGGTGGTATGGGGAATGTAGACGTGGACGATGCCTTCTTTGCATCCGGATGCGGAGACGATTTCCTGGACTTGGTTGTCGATATTGACGAATTCGGTGTGGAGGCGGGTGTGCAGGGTGAAATTATTCATGAGATCAGAACTCCATGGTGTTGAGGTTTCGCAGGCCGAGACGCATGGGGGTGAATATGCAGATTGCGCTGAGGACGGTGATAAATAGGACGGCGAGGGCAAGGGCGTACCAGAAGGTGTCGGGATTGGCGTAGCGTCCGAGCACGCGCCATTGGAGGATGAGGGTTTGTGCGCCGACGACGAGGGTGATGTACCCGACGCTGATGAGAAGGTTTAGGGTGCCCCCCATTCCCGAGACGATTCGAGCGGGATTGTCTTCAGCAAAGTTGGGATAGAGTGAGCCGAGGCCGACGGAGAGTCCGGCAAGGCCGAAATTGGTGATGATGACGCTGTAGACGGTGAGCCAGTAATAAATAGGTTCAAGTTTGAGCATGTATCCAGAGAGGATGGCAAGGCCGACAGTGAAGAGGGAGGTAGTGCAGACACTAAGCCAGAATTTTTGCCAGACGAGTTGTCGAAAGGTGAGTGGCGCAAGGCCGAGAATCCAAAATCGGCGGCCTTCGAGGCTAACAAGGGGGTATACGAAACGGCTGGTGAGGGTGGCGAGGATGAGGGTAACGGCGCCGACGTTGAGGCATGCGATGAAACTGCGCCACATTTCTTCCTCGAAGTAGCGAGACGTGTTGCGAAGGTTGGCGGTATAGATGGCCATAATACCAAAGAAAATGACGAATTGGGACCATTGGGTGGGATCCCGCCAGAAGAGTTTGATGTCTTTGACGGAGAGCGCGCGCTGAGGGTTGCGGATGGTACGGAGGAGGCGTTCCAGTTTACCGAGAATTCCTGCACCCATGGGTTTGATGCGCTGCCGTTCTTGTCCTTGAAGGGAAGACCAGCCCATGTAGAAGATGCGGTGGGCAATGGCCCCGGTGACCCAGAGACACATCATGGCGGATGAGGTGAGGGTGAGAAACCAGTAGAAGGATTCGCGGAATTCGTAGTGGGCGGCGGCCAGGACGCCTTTAGAGGCCCAGTGGCTGGGGAAGAAGGGGGATTGCACCCGTGCGGAGGCGTCGAGGAATGCGGGCAGGAGCGTGTCTTCCGCAATGCGGGTGCCGCGCAGGGTGTTTCCGAAGTAGAGGAAGAAAAGCGCAACGACCATGATGCCGAGGAGCACGACATTCCAGAGGCGTATTTTTGGGAAAATACGCACGAGGAGAAGGGTGATAAGACATCCAAGGCTCGCGGGAATGATGATGAAGGGGATGAAGAACACAATGGCGGCAAAATATAGGAATACGGAAGCATTAGCGGTGATTCCATAGGCGAGAATAAGCGGGGAGCCGAGGAAGGCGAGAGACCATGAGCTAAAGGCGACGGATTCGAGGAAACGTGCATAGAAGAAGTGTTCGAAGCGCATGGGGGCATGGAGGAGATAGACGACTTCTTTGGAACGGTAAAGGGTGGAGAAGGCAACGAGTACATTGGAGAAGATGAGCAGGAGGAAGACGGCGAGGGCGAGAATGCTGAGAAGACGGCTCATCAGGAGATCGCCGAAGTTGAATTCGGCATTGCTGCGTCCGCCGAAATCGACCAGGAAGTCGAAGCCTGCGTGCAAAAGGAAAAACGCGCCCAGCCACAATCCGAGCGCGGAGACGGACAACACCCCCACTTTCAGCCGGGATTCGTTGCGCACGCTGGCGATGAGATGCCCGGCTATGCGGAACTTGGCCACCAGGACCGCCCAGACCTGGCTCATGCGCCCTCCTCGTGATTATTCTGGGTAAGGACGAGAAAGACGTCTTCGAGGGATCCGGGATTTTCCTGGAGGGCTTTGATTTGATCAACGGTGCCCAGGTGCAGGAGGCGTCCCTGATTGATGATCCCGATTTGGTCGGCGATTTCCTCCGCGATGCTGAGGGTATGGGTGGACATGAAGACGGTGAGGCCTTCCTCGCGGGTTTTCTTTTTGAGGAAGTCTTTCACGAAACGGATGTTTTTGGGATCAAGGCCGACCCACGGTTCGTCGACGATGACGATTTTGGGTTCGTGGAGGAAGCAGGCGGCAAACGTGAGTTTCTGGCGCATGCCGTGGCTGTAATCTTCAATCAGTTGGTCGGCCACAGTGGCGATCTCGAACATTTCAAGCAATGTTGAGCAGTTGGCGCGGTAGGTGGTTTCCGGCAATTGATAGATTCCCGCGACAAACTGCATAAATTCGTTTCCGGTGAGCTTGTCGTAGAGAAAAGGCTGATCGGGGACATATCCCAGGAGGCGTTTGGCTTCGACGGGCTGTTTCTGGATGTCAAAACCGCCAATCACGGCATTTCCGGAGGTGGGATGCAGCAGGCCGGTCAGCATTTTAATCGTGGTGGTTTTTCCCGCGCCGTTCGGGCCCAAAAAGCAAAAGAAGGTCCCCGGCTGGATGTTCAGGTTCAGGGCGTCCACCGCACACTTTTGACCAAAGCGTTTTGTCAGGTTATCAGTGAGAATCATGTACTGCTAAACACTCGCAATGAAAGGTTTAATTTTGTGATTACTCTAATGGAGGTTCTCGATGGAATCAACCTGGGTCGAAAAATTCAGTCTCCCCTTTCCAACTTGATGGCGAGGAGGAGGGAAAGCCAGAGGATAAGGTTGATGGAGAGGTATTCGAGGCTGAGGGCAACGGTAAGGGCGGGATAGGGCATGGCGGCGTATTGGTGGATGATGACGGCGGCGGCGGCGAAGGGTACGCCGGTAGCGTCGGTGGCGATGGGGATGGCGCTGACGAGGGCGTGGGCGCAACGTGCGGCGCACATGAGGAGGAAGGAGACGTCGTATCCGAAGGCGAGGCAAAGGTAGACCCCGACGTAGATGTCGAGAATTTTGCCTGCGATGGTGACGAAGAGGATGTGCGGGGCTTTGGGGGCGAGTGCGCGGGTTTCTTCGTGGAGTTGGATAAGGAGGGCGATCAGGCGTCTGCGGCGTGAGTTCTCCGGGAGCCGTGTTTCGAGGGGTTTTAAGAGATCAGAGCGGTAAATCAGGTACGTGCCGATGAGTATAAGGAGCAGACCGAGGCATGCGAGGGCGGCGGCCGTTTTTCCTGAAATGAGATGGAGGAGCCAGATGCCTAGAAAACCGAAGAGGAGGGTAAAAATGATTTCGAGGATGCGATCTGCGATGATCCATGCGGCGACTTGTGGCGTGCGGTGGCGGCGGCTGAGGAGAGGGGCCAACTCCCCCACTCTGCCCGGTGAGAAATTTCCGGCAACTTTCGCCCAGAAGAAGAGGCTGGCGCTGTTTTGGCGTGGACCAAGGACGTAGCGCCATTTCCAGGTGCGCACCCAGAAACTGAGGGTGATTATGATGAGCATGGCGAGGAAGGGTATGGGGCGCACATCGAGAAGCACAGCGGCGAGATTTTTCCAGCCGAAATGCCAAATCAAGAGTCCTAGAAAAGCCAAGCCGATAAGAAAAAGATATCTGGACCATGTTTTTTCAAAGTGCTTCGCCATGGCGGTACTATAGAGTTACGCCATACAGTATGCAACAAACGGTTGGTTTTTTAGGGGATTGTCAGTTCCGCCGGGGTAACGGCGTCATTGGTCAGTTCGAGCGTAGTCACCGCATTACGTTCCTGGGTGGTCTTTCTATAGGAGCGATCCCGCGCGCGGACTGCCAGGGTGTAGGTTCCGGGCAGAAGATGATCAAAGATGAACGAACCATCGGATTCGACGGATGCGTAAGCGCAGGACTGGACGTTGAGGTGGACGAGATTCGTATCGATTTGGCTGGGGGGAATAACACCTTCGTAGATGCTTACAGAAACGTAATCAAGCGGTTTTATTCCCAGGACATGGCCCTGTACGCCCGCATTGCCGGTAAAATCGTGGTTAACCGTGACACGTTCATTTCCGGCAAGCGTGATCATAGTGGTTTTGTAAAGTGAGCAGGTCGTTTGGTGAATGCTGGCGGTCCATTGGCATTGTCCGGCGGGCAACCCATCGATTTGGTATCTTCCGCCGGGCTCTATTTCCACGGAGGTATGAAAATCGTCTGAGTCGTTTTCAAGATGAACGCTCACGCGTCCTTCCTGAACAGGCTGACCATTTTCAGTGATCAGGCCTTCGACGGAAGCCATTCCGGAAGAAAAATGGACCTGCAGGGGTTCGCTATCACCGGGAACTACGATGACAGGGATTTTTTTTGTTTGGAACGATTGCTTGCTCTCGCTTCTCAGGGAGATTTCGATGATGTGGTTGCCCAGGGCAAGATGTTTCAAGGTGCAAAGCCCCTGTGCATTGGGATCGCAATATGTCCTGGGTTGCTCAGAGGCGGGATAGACCGATGTGGAGGCGTGGTATTGGGAAGCAGGCGCCTGATCGAGAAAGACTTGCAGGGCGATGCTTCCCGCGTTGTGCAGGGTGATGGTACTGGGGGCGTTTTTCCCCACCGTGGGCGATACTTCAAACGGCTCCGGGGCATAATTGGCGTGCCATGCGCTCAGGCGGTGTACTTTTCCTGGTTCCAGAGAGGAAATCGTGAACGTACCGTCAATACCGGTTTTTGCTAATTTGTGTTCTTCCGGATAAGAGCCGCTGTCTTCCAGCGGGCCGATGCAAACGTCTTGAACAGGCTGACCGGCCTCATTGATGACACGCCCTTCGACGATTCCCGCAGGGGCGAGGGCGAAATCTAGTTCATTGGTTTTTCCGGGGATAATCTCCACGTCTTTACTTTCCCAGGTGACGTATCCCGGCGAAATGATTTTCAGAGACATATTGCCGGGGAAGACATCATCCAGCGTGAACCGTCCCTGGGTGCCGCGGCATTGGCGGGTGTGTATTCGATGGTTATATGCGATACCTTCGATGTCAAAGTTCTCGACGGGGGTATTATTGGTGGCGTCGATGACCATGCCGGCGAGCTCAACGGGATGATGGAGGGTGATCACAAAGTCTTCCGTGCCCGCCGGGACGTGCCTTTCTTCCAGGCTGGGATAGCCGTCTGCGAATACTTCGATGGTGTATTCCTCCGGCGCCAGCGTATCGAATAGGAACTGGCCATCTTTGCCTGTGGTCATGGAACGTTTCAGTTGCCTGAGGAAAACCTGGGCTTGGGATAGGGGATGATTTTCTGGATCAACGATTTTTCCGGAGATGCGGAGGGTTCCTTCTTCTCCGCACTGGAATTCGAGATTGTTGAGGATTTGACGATCTGCCAATGTAATCGTTTCCTCGGCGCACACTGCGCCGCCCAGAGGGGGAAACACACATACTTTAAATTCTCCGGCGGGCAGATGATCGAGAGTGAAACGTCCCATTTTATTGGTGTGCGTGCAACAATTAATCGTTAAAGGCCTGGGGTTGTCCCACAGATGGACAGAAGCGCCGTGGAAAGGCTTTCCGGAGGGATCCAGCACGCACCCTTCAATCTGGGCGGCCGCAGAGGTATCCAGGCACAGGGTGAGATCAAGGGCGGGATCGTTCAGACGGCCACGGAAGTCTTTCGAGCGCCAGTCATCCTTGATTGCGCAGATTTTTATGTTTTCGTCCGTTGGGAGCAAGGGCAGACGGAATTTGCCCTCACGGTCAGTAATGATTTTTGGAGTGAATCGTTTGTTTGACGGTTCTATCAGGAAGATCTCGGCGCCTTCGGCCGGGCGTTTCTCTGTATCGAGCACGCGGCCCTCCGCCTGGAGCCCTTTATAGAGGATAATCTCGAAGTTCTCAATGTTTTGTCCTGGCTGGACATCCAGTTCATAGTGTTTCCACTGTTGCATGAGGTAGTTGGCGCTTTCGCAATCCGGATTCAATCGAAGGTTCCCTTTGGGAAGCCCTGTAAAGAGGAAATTGCCGGACGCGGAAGTAATGGAGGTTCGATTCATCGTGTGCGAATTATAGAGTCCAGAGACTCTAATCCCTGCTATACCTTCCTTTGTCGATGCGTCCACCACCCTGCCAGCAATGGTGGCGCCTTCGATGGCTGGCAATTCGACATCGGTTTTGCTTTCACTCGGGGCGAGGGTGATTTCCGGATCCTGTCCCGCCGGGGCCATCACGGCATCATTGATGGAGAGCGCATAGCCGCCGGGAGCGAGCGAGTCGATGTGAAAGTTTCCGTTGGCGTCCGTCTGTGTTTCCCGGTGTATGCGTTCGGTATACTCTGATGAATTCCCCGGCAGCCGCATGGAATCTCCTGCGTGGATATTCAGCCGGACATTGGCGAGACGCGCGCCGGTGGCGGTGTTGGTGACATAGCCGCTTACAGAGCCGGCTGGCTGCAGGATGATCTTTACTTTTCCCCCCATGGTGAAGAGGAAATCCGTAAAGGCCAGGGGGCGGTTTTCCACGACAACGAAGAATTTGATGCCGCCGGGCGGGAGTGCGGGGAACTGGAATGTTCCATCGGGGTTGGAGAGTGTGCGGGCGAGTGCGCCAAAAATATGCGGAAATTCCATGGTCGGATAAAGGGCGTGGGCTACGGGATAAATGACAGCGTTGGGAATGGGCGCCCCAGTGTTATCTTCGATTGATCCGGTAAGAGGGGACGCGGGCACCATCATAAGTTCCACGTTGTCTGTTGGCCGTTCCGCGCGAAGAAACGCATCTTCCGCGCTTGCATAATTTTGCGCGAGTGCCGCAAGGGCATAGTCTCCATAGGGCAATCGGTCAAAAATGAAATTTCCCTTATCGTCCGCCGTGGTTGACCATCGATCGGTGGAAGTGGGCGGATGTTCGGCAGGTTTCCAGGTGACCCGTTCGAGAAAAACCGTGCCGGGACCCCTGGGATTCTGTTGTATGTCTACAAGCGTTCCCTCGATGCGTCCGGGACCTTCGGGCGGCGTTGAGGAAATGAGGAACTCCGGCGTGGGATTGGTTTTGGGAGGTTCTGCTTTGGAGGGTGGCGCGGGTGACTCGGGCATAGTTTCCGTGGAAACTTGCTGAGTTGGTAATGAGGCGACGGTGGTTTTTTCAGGGTTGAGGGATTGATGCGCCACCCAGAGGCCGGTTCCGGCCACAGTAGTTAAGGCAAGGCCCGCCATGCATTTTATGAGTAGTGCGCCAGTTCCGGCCACAGCGGCCTGTGCAGCGGAGGCCTGCCATGCCACAGGTGCCGCGAGGACTGCCGCGAGGATCTTTTTGGATTGGCGTTGGATATCGTTTTTGGCTGCGGGTTGTTTATTCATCGTTTCGAGGAGATTGTTGGCGAGGGTGGCGCGTGCGCGCTGGAGTCGCTTGGCGGCGGCTTCGCGCGAGATATTCAAGAGGGATGCGATTTCCCGGAGGGATTTTCCGCCGAAATAATGGAGCAAGAGGATTTCTCGGGGTTCTTGTTCCAACAGGCGGAGTCCTTGATGGAGCAGCCGTTGGAGTTCCTGTTGTTCCACGGGTTGGGCGGGCGCGGGGAGATTCGCGAGGGTATCGGGGTCCAGCAGGGTTTCATGTTTCCGGCGGCGTTGCCACATCAAAGCGGTGTTTCGCGCGATGCTGATCAGCCATGGTGCGAATGCCTGGTGAGATCGGAGGGTATCGAGCTTCTGGTATGCGGTAATGAAGGATTCCTGGGCGATATCTTCCGTATCGGCGGGATTGTCGATATGCCCCCGGACCATGGCGTGTACGGCGGCGAGGTAGCGCTGAATGAGAATGCCAAAGTTTTCATGCCGCCCAGCCAATACCTGCTGGATAACTTTTGCATCGGATCGGCTTTGCCAAGATACGAACATTTTCGTACCCTCCTTTCGCCTTATAGATGCAACGCCACGGGTATCATGGACATAAAAATTCCAAAAAGTTCATTTAGCGTTCAAAATTCCATGCGAACAGGGTGACATCCTCCGTGGAAGCTTCCTCGATGCGGGCCATGTGTTGTTCCACCCAGGCGACTTCCTGTTCGAGATCGGGGAGGTCGCGATGATGCCGCCATTTTTCGAAACGTTCCTTGTCCGCAAGGAAAAAGCCCTTGGGATGTTCGCGGAGAAACGCCTGGAGTTCATCGAGGGAGCCGAGCCCCTTAAGGCCGGATTCCTGACCTTCCCACCACGTATAGCGGTTGGGAAACCAGTTATCGACGTGGCCGGTGTAGTACAGGACCGGCAGGGCCATGGTGGTCAGGATGGTTTCATCGGTGCGGTGGTGTTTGACGTATTCACACGGTTTTTTCCATTGCTGATGCTTTACGGCGAGGGTGGTGAAGGCGCCGGAGGCAATATCCAGGGAATCGCCCACAAGTTTGGCGGCTGAGATGCCGCACCGGATACCGAAGAGAACAAAGATAACCGAGAGGACAAGGTGAAGGGTTGATTTGCGAAAATGGGATAACACACCGAGCATTTGGACGATTGCATAGGAGAATAAAGCGACATAGCAGGGAAAAGCAAAGAACATGAAGCGTTCACGGCGGTAACCAATCAGGAAGGTCAGGATGAGAACCGGCGCCCAGAAGGATAACGCGATGAATAGGCCGCGTTTCCGTTCTTTGATAAGCATCCAAACCGTACCCAGGAGGGCCAGTAGGAGGAATCCCAGACTTAGGTTGTCTTTCAGCCACCGGAGGTAGTACCAGCGAACAAGGCGCTGGGGATCCGGGAGCCGCCCCCCCAGTCCGGTCTCAAACACGGCGGATTGGTCCGTAGGGTTTGGGTTAAACCAGAGTGCCGCCAGGGTGATGCATCCAAGGACAAAGCACACCGCAACCAGACCAAAATATGCAGGCCTGTTTTTCTCAATGCAATGGAAACCGGCTAGATGTCCTATAAGAAGGAGTCCTGCAAAGCCGCCGGTTACACCTAAAAATAGGATGGAGTGAAAAGAGCTTAAGACGCCCAGGAAATATGCAAAAATCATCACAAACAAACACAAAAGCACGCTTTTCGCTGTATTTGAGGTAAGGAATCGGTAGGAAGTATAGAGGAAAAGGAGGTAGGCAGAGGTTTGCAGGGAGTACATGCGGGCTTGGCGGGCCCAGGCTAAACTCCACGGGGACAAGGCTAGGGCAAAGGCTGCAATCAGGGCTGTTGGCGTGCCCAAAAGGGGGCGGAGGAGAAGAAAGATCAGGACGATATTGAGAGCCGACAGAAGAACGGACGGAGCACGGACCGAGAAGGCATTATCACCGAAGAGTGCGATGACGCCGCCGAGGAGGTAGTTATAGGAGAGAGAACTGGGGTAGAAGACGCCGCTGGGGAGAGCAGGCCAAGCGTGGGCGGCGATGTTTTTGGCCACGAAGACATGGACGAGTTCATCATGCCAGAGATCAGGTTTGGCGAGTTGTGAAAAGCCGAGGGCAAGAGCAATGCATACGGCAAGAATAAGCAGGGCTGCCTCTCCCCCACTCGGACGTTTTAGGGATGTAGCCTGTTCATTCATTGTATGGCCTATTCCAGGATTTGGGCGCCATCGGCCGGGTTTGAATAGATGAGTTCACCTTTGATGCCGGTGCGTTGGGTGTATTGCGTCATCAGGGTTTCGCCGAAAGTTTGGGCCTGGTCACGTGCAATGAGATTAATGGTGCATCCGCCGAAGCCCGCGCCGGTCATGCGCGCACCAAAACAGCCGGGCAGGGCCCTGGCGGCTTCGGTCATGGCATCCAATTCCATGCTGGTAACTTCATAGTCTGTTCGGAGGCTGTCACCGGAGGCGTTCATCAATTGGCCGAGTTGGGCGACATCGCCGTTGCGCATGGCCTCACAGGCATTGAGGGTGCGGGCATTTTCGGAGATTACATGACGCGCCCGCCGGTATGGGACATCGGGAATCATGGATTGGCACTTTTCCAAGTCTTCGAGGGAGAAATCACGCAGATGGGTGGCGGCAGTGCGTAATTGGGTTTTAAGAATGGTGCAGGCTTCGGTGCATTCGGCCACGCGCTCGTTGTATTTGGATTTTGTGAGGCCCCGGGCGCAGCAGGTGTTTGCAATGACGAAAAGAGCGTCTGGAAACGCGATGGGAATAAGTTCGTAGTGGTAGGAGCGGCAGTCGAGGAAGAGGCCATGGCCGGCCTTTCCGCATCGGGAAATGAATTGGTCCATGATGCCGGTGCTGAGCCCAAGGAAGAGGTTTTCGACGCGTTGCCCCAGCCGAGCGGCCTCCGCGCCGTCCAGGGAGAAACCGCCGAAGGATTCAAACATGCGCACGGCGGCCATTTCGAGAGCGGCGGAACTGCTGAGCCCGCAGCCGACGGGGACGTCACCTAGAATGAACAGATCCGCGCCGCAGAGAGGCTTTCCGAGTTTGAGCAACTCATCGGCGACGCCGAGGAGGTAGTCAATCCATGGTTCATCCGAGTTGCGTTTGCGGTCTTCCAGATTGGCTTGTACACGGCGGTCAAGGTTTGCAGCGCAGGCGTTCAAGGTTTTGTCTTGGCGTTTTCGTGCGAGGATTACAGTATCATTTTCAATGGCCATGGGCAGGACAAAGCCGTGATTATAGTCGGTATGCTCGCCAATGATGTTGACGCGTCCCGGGGCGCGCACGACGGTATCGGGTGCGTGATCAAATTCCGCGATAAAGGCAGATTTCGCTTTTGTTATGTTAATGCTCATTATTTATTTCCTTTTGCACTGCTTTTAGGTGACGGGCCACGTTGGCAACCGTATCCAACCATACGCCATTGGCCGGGTTCAATGCATATTCAATCAAGTCCCGCAAGGTGTTCACCTGCACCATTTGGCGTTGATCGTCGAAGCCGATGTCGTGGCCGGCGAGGATGAGCCAGCCTTTTTCCTGGCGGGTTTGCTCGATCCAGGGGAGGATGATTTCAAAAGGCAGTTGGTCAAAGGACCGTCCGTTGAGCTGGGCGAGGTCGCACACCTCGGGGACATTATGCCATTCGCTGGGGAAGCCGCGTCCGGCGAGGAAATGGCGCGCCACGATGGGAACGTAGCTTTGGGTATTTATTCCCCGCCCGATGAAGGTATTGCCGCAGGGATAGGCGAAGGTTTCGGGAGTTACGCCACAGAGGGAATGCAGCAAGCGGTTGCATTCGGTTATTTCCTGTTCGATACGGTCCAGCGTGTAGTCTTCGAGACCGTTTTCCCGGCAAAAAGGGAAATTGATGCTGCAGGGGTGGTTTACCGTGTGGTTGCCTATTTCATGTCCCGCTTCCGCGAGGGATTGCCACTGTTTCAGGCGTTTTTTCAGATTGTTTGGCACGGCATAGAAGGTGGCGTGGACGTTGTATTCGTTGAGGAGGTCCAGACCGGTATCCACCTGGCTTGGACGTGCATCGTCGAAGGTGAGGCTGATGGCAAGGCGTTTATGTTTAGGCCAGTGGAACATGGGGGTCCAATCCACAATTTTTTTGGGAGTGATTCAGAGAAGAAGACGCGGTGTATTTTAAAGCAAAGCTTTTGGGACAAGTGCGTTCCCAAGTACAACTTGGGAACGAGAAGATTACCGGTGTGCATTCCCAAGTGCAACTTGGGAACGAGAAGATCACCGGGGTGCGTTCCCAAGTACAACTTGGGAACGAGAAGATTACCGGTGTGCATTCCCAAGTGCAACTTGGGAACGCGAAGATCTGGTTCATATGTTCCCGAGATTCCCGTGTGGGACGGGTCATACGAGGGTTTTTTCCGTCGTGACGTCGAAAAAGTGTGCGTTGGCCATATTGACGTCGAGGACATGCGGTTTGTTGACTTCGGGTTCCTGATCGGATTTGACGCGGGCGGTGATGGATTGTTTTCCGATGGTAATGTAGAGGTTGATCTCGGAACCCATGGGTTCGACGACTTCGACGGGGGCCTGGATACTGCTTCCAGGAGTCATGACCTGCGCGGGATTTTCGTGCATGTCTTCAGGCCGGATGCCGATGGTGATTTTTTTGTCGATGAATGGCTGCAATACGTCCCTTTTGGATTCGGGCACGACCAGGTCGATGACGGAAGAATCATCGCGGAAGCGCAAATCGCCGTTTTGTGCGTAGATCATTCCGTCGAGCATATTCATGGGGGGGCTTCCGATGAATCCCGCGACGAATTTATTGACGGGATTATGATAGAGGTCGAGGGGCGTGGCGACCTGTTGGATAACGCCGTCGAGCATGACGACGATGCGGTCGCCCATGGTCATGGCCTCCACTTGGTCGTGAGTGACGTAGATCATGGTGGATTGGAGGCGCTGGTGCAGCTTGGAGATTTCCGCGCGCATCTGAACGCGCAGCTTGGCGTCGAGATTGGAGAGGGGTTCATCAAAGAGGAATACTTTGGGCTGGCGGACGATGGCGCGGCCGACGGCAACGCGCTGGCGCTGACCGCCGGAGAGGGCTTTGGGACGGCGGTCGAGGAGTTCGGTAATGCCGAGGATTTCGGCGGCTTCGCGGACGCGTTTGTCGATTTCTTTTTTCTTAAATTTGCGCAGGATGAGGCCGAAGGCCATGTTTTTATAGACGGTCATATGGGGGTAGAGGGCGTAATTTTGAAAGACCATGGCGATATCGCGGTTTTTTGGAGGAACATCGTTCACGAGGGTATCGCCAATGTAAATTTCGCCGAAGGTGACTTCTTCGAGGCCGGCGATCATGCGGAGTGTGGTTGATTTACCGCATCCCGAGGGTCCCACCAGCACCACGAACTCCTTGTCCTGGATGACGAGGTTCGCTTCTTTCACCGCTTGCACGCCACCGGGATAGACTTTGCATAGATTGCGTATTTCCACGCGCGCCATACGATTCATTCCCTCCGTTTCCGGTTCTCTGTTTCATTGGCCGACGCCCATGTCATGATACCCAAGCGTATGGGCTGAGTCAATATTGCACATTAGTTCTTTTATTGTATTTCATCACGCAGGAGATTGACGGCGGGGCGCAGGATTCCTTTGAGGGTAAGGGCTTCCATCATAAGGCTGCGGGTGATGATGGATGCGAGCTTGGCCGTAGAAATGGGCTGCCCCTCCCCCACGTTGTTGAGGGTGAAGGGCTCGACATGCAGGGCGAGGGGGAGTTCGGCGGTGAGGATGCTGCTTATGTGAAAGTCGATGGTTCCGCTTCGGACCGCTTTAACGAGGAGCATGCGTCCGCCGGGCTGGGGCGGCTGTGTTTCCGCGAGTGCGGCGGCCTGTTTTCGGACGTAGCCGAGGTTGGTGCCTTCACCCACTTTGTAGCGCAGGTTGACGGCCATGCCGTTCAGGATAATCTCCTTAATGACGATGGTGCGGGAGAACAGGGTGCGCCAATCGGGGCGGACCAGGATGCGGTGGCATAGGAGCACATCGCCTTGTTTGAATTCAGGTGGATTTTTGATGGTGAGGTCCTGGAGTTCGATACCGAGACGGGCGGGAAGGATGTTGATGTTGGCGACACGGAGGTCGGTTCCGAGGATGTGGGTAATACGGTCCTGGAGGCGGCTTCGAATCATGTCTTCGATTTGGGTGGATGCGAGGAGGGTGGCAACGGCAATGGCGAGAAGAAGGAGACCGACGGGGATCATGACAGTTTTGAGGAGCGTTTTCATGGGCTTAAACTCACCTCACCATAACGTAAGGCTTTTAAAGTCCGCTTTCGCCACGCGAAGCGCGTGACTACGGTGGCCACGCAAGTGCATTCCCACATACGACTTGGGAACGAGCAATTCATTTTAGTCGAAGCGATGGAGGAATTGGTAAAGCTTTTGACAGTACTCATCATATTTCATTTTGGCGGCGTTGAGGTCTTCGCGTGTAAGGATGGGTTGGGAGGTTTGGCCGCTGGGGACGTCAGCGAACCATTCGAAGTAGAAGGTGGAATTGAATCCTTCAAGGACGAGGCGCGCAGAGGGAGGCTTTTCAGCGCTGAGAGGCGCCATGAGGTTGAGGTTTTTTTTAGGGAAAACGATGAGGTTGGTCCGCCGGAAGATTTTGAGAGCGCCCTGTGGTTTTTCTTCAAGGGCAGAACCCATGATGACTTGGGCAGGCGGAATTCGAGCGCCATCGGGCGCTTGGAGGCAGAGTTCGATGCCGCGGAATCCGACGGCGTCATAGCCGATGCTCATATCCTCGAAGACGGATTCGATATGGCATTCGAGGATGAGGAAGTTTTCGTCGATTTCAGCGGCGGCTTTGTCGGTGTCATCGGTGATTTGTTCCCCAGCTTGGACGGCTTCGTCGCGGCGTTGGCGGGTGATTTCGGGCCCCACCCAGAGGGCATAGGAACGGGCGGAAAAGAGATTTGGGTAAGCGGCTTTGTCCACGTGCAATTGCGCCAGGCACGACTGAGGCGAGAAGGGCACGAGATCTGCCGAGGTGTCTTTTCCGGTTTTACAAGCGGGCAGGATGAGCATGGCCAGGAGGAGCGTGAGAGCCGGGAACAGAACTCGCTGGATATGGACAGAGACGTTATTGTGTTTCATCGGATTTTTCCCCTTCGTTGGGTAGAGGAACAGATTTATCTTCCGCAGGCAAAGGCTTTCCGCCTTCCACATTGACTTTTACATTGGTGGTGGGAGCGGTCGGATCTTCACTTTGTTTTAGTGCGTCAATGGCGCTGGTTCCGTCGGGGCCGCCCTTTCCATAGCGTTGTAACACCAAATCTCCGGAGGGGGAGGTCATTTTGACGATTCCCATGGGGCGGACTTCGTCGTTTAGCCAGACCTCAACTTTTTGTTGGCCTGCGGCGTTATTTTCCATGGATTTAGAGATGAGGATGTGTTCGGCTTCGATTTCGCCCTGACCGGTGGTGATTTTTTCTTTTCCGACGGATTCGCGGGTTTCCTTTTTACTGGAGTCTTCGGATTCTTTCTGGCTGGAATCCAGAGGGATTTCGACCGGCGTTTTCTGGCCTTCTTTAACAATTATTTTGTGGACATTCTTGGTGTCATTGGCGGGTCCTGTGAGGAGCATTTTGTAGATGGATGGGAACCCGATTTCGGGGATAACCTGGGTTTCCACCCAATACCCTTTTTTGAGGCCGACTTTTTCCTCTCCCACTACGGCTTGGCGCAGCAGGAATTTTTGATTGGTGGCGTTGTCTTTGAGGTCGTACCAGGCATAGACGCCCACTTCCGGTTTGATGAGTTTTCCGGAAAAGACGTCACCTACGATTCCCTGGGCAGCGGCCGCACCAGAGAGCAGCAGTATGCTGGCCACGAACATTCCTAACCACTTCATTCGATGATCTCCAGAATTCGTTGTTAACAGAATTATAGTATCATAAGCACATGGATTTCGGGAAGTCACCCTGGAAAAGCACGTTATGGGGTATTCAATCTTTTTGGGTTTTTGTGCTTTTTTATGTTGCATGCGCCAATCGCGGCCATGGAGGACACAAAGAGTAGAAACATGGCCAATGATCCCAGGGGTAATTCCTCCACTACAGTGATCAAGGCTATACGTGAGAGTATAGTTGAGAAGTCGTCGCTGACTTCAACGGCATAGTATCCGCTGTCCTCGAAACCAATGGGATCAAAGACAAGCGTATCCGTGTTCACTCCACTGATCCCATTCCCGTCAATAAGAGGTATCAGGGCTTTACTTTTGGCATTTTCTTTCATCCATTGGAAATTAATGCCCCCCGAACCTCCGGCAACCGCAATTGCGCATTCGACATGGGTTTCCGTTTTGACCGTGCGGTCCCGGAGATCGCATATGATTTGCAGTCCGGCACGGACGTGCACCGGTATTGATGCCGCATTTCCGATATCATTGGACACGATTACCGTGTAGAACCCCGTGTCTGCCGCTAACGCGCTCGTAATGCTGAGGCGGGCTGCATTGCTGCCTGAAAGGTGAGCATCGTCGTTCAACGGCAGGTCATCTTTATACCATTGGTAAGTAAATGGCTGATCGCCACTAGCCATTACCACTGTGAGTGAAGCCGATCCGTTCACTGGCACAAAGCCATTTTCAGGGCTAAGTGTAACCTGGTTGATGACAGGAGGGTTGACGACAGTCAATATGGCGGAATTGGAATGAACGGTATTGATGCCCACAACCACCACCGAGTATTGTCCCTCATCAGAGTCGTCAACATTGTCAATTCGCAGTTGTGGGGTAGTGGCGCCATGGTATTTCCCGCCATCCGTTATACCGATGCTATTTTTTCTCCACTGATAGAAGATGGGCAGGGCGCCTTCCGCCACCACGGAGAAGTAGACGGTTGATCCGGCGGGCACTACCTGAGATTGCGGGTCGATGACGATTACCGGGTTGCTGGCGCGCAAGCGGGCGCTGGTGCTGATTAGCGTTCCGTCCGCTCCGGTGACTTTGACAAAATAATATCCTTCATCAGCACGGGTTGCATTGAGGATTTGCAGCGAGGCGGTATGTGTGCCGGATCTTTTTCCCTCAATGTCATTTAGCGGAATGTTGGGCGCTAGGAACCACTCGTAGTGTAAGGCGCCGCTTCCCACCGCCACTACAGTGAACTCAGCAGTCTGGAGTTCGCCTACGGAAAGGTTGTGGGGTTGTTCGATAATATACGGATCGGCCACGGTGAGGCGGGCGGTGTTTGATGTAGTGGAACCATCCATATTGGAGACGACACAGCGATAGCCGCCTTCTTCGTCGTTAGACCCATGATGGATTGTTAGAACATTCGTATCCACGCCTGTGAATGTTGTGTTGTTACTCAATGGGACGCCATCTTTCTGCCAGGCAAAAGTTATCGCCTCTGATGGGCTGACTATGACGGAAAAGGTGGTGTCCTGCCCATAATAGATGTCACGGTCCTGTGGATCTTCGGTTATTTGAGGCGGGACACTCTCGTCAATAATAGTAAGGGCGGTGCTATTGATGAAGATGCCAAGATGGCCATTGATGTCGGTGCAAGAGATCTGGATTTGTGCAGGGCCAATGGGATCCTGAATATTATCCAGTACGGTATAGTGGTAAAGGTACTCTGCCGAGTCTTTAGCGCTAATATGCTCTGCGAGGTGTTCGTTTACGGTCACTATAGGGGATTCTCGCAATGTGTCAATGACTGAGAAGCGGATCGAAACACTATCCCCTTCGCTGGCATTTTGTGGATTGCATGTTGGCTCGACAGAAACGAGAACAATGTGGTCTGAGCAACTAGAAGATGTATTTCCGGCGTTATCGCGGAAGGCGGCGAATACAGTTTTCGAACCGTATTCCGGCGAAAGGGTCCATGCCTTGGCGGGGGTATAGGATTCCCAGAAACTCCAGGTGACGTTGTCGTTGCTGAATTGCATATCGGCAACACCGGCGCCGGTTCCGTCATCACTATTCAGGGTCAGGGTTACTTCGTGAAAATGAGTGCCATTATTGCCGTTGTTTATCAACACATTACAGATTGGAGGGAGTGTATCAAGCGTGATGGTATCGGAGATGGCAGTAGAAGAGATATTGCCGACATTGTCACGGAAGTGTGCGTAAACGGTTTTCAGACCATCACCGGAAGAGAGGTTCCACTCTTTAGAGGAAACATAGGGTTCCCATTCGGACCAGATGAGGGAGTCATTACTGAACTGCATGCTTGCAACACCGGACCCTGTTCCATCATCCGCGGAAAGGGTTAAAGCAACTGTTGCCGTGTTGGTGAAGTCTTCGCCGCCGTTGATCTGGATAGTTCCGGAAGGCGCAGCGGTATCGAGGATAATTGAATCGGAAATGCTTCCTTCGGAAAGCGTTCCTTCTGTGTTGCGGAACTGGACATAGACCGTTTTTATGCCGTCGCCGGAGATCAAATTCCATGTTTTAGCGGGAGCAAAAGGTTCCCATCCGGACCAAGTGAGTGTATCATTGCTGAATTGCATGTCAGCAACGTTGGATCCACTGCCAGCAGAGGCGGCGAGCGTTAAGTTGACTGTCAGAACGTTGGTGTATTCCGCTCCGCTGTTAATCAGGATGGAACCGGTGAGAGGGGTGTCTTCGAGGGTTTGTCCATAGCCAGCGAGGCCGGTGGCGGAGTCGACTCCTTCGCCGTTTCGTGCGATGGCGAACACGCCGTAGAGTGTATCGGCGTTCAGGCCCGTTATGGTTATTGTATTCCAGGCAGGTATTGTCTGGTACACGGGTGCGGCTCCCAATGAGCCGCCGGTTTGCACCCAAACATTTCCTCCGAGGCCGGCATCCACTCGGATGGCATACTCGGTTCCGGCGGGATTTCCATCGCCGGAAGTGAGTGCCACATCAAGAGAATGCACCGTGGCATTTGTGACCAAAGGGATAAGGGGTTGTGCCGCAAGGGTCCACGCGGTGATGGTGTCCGTTTTGGCGCTGTCCATGTATGTGTTGGTGGCGGCGACCTGGAAGGCATATTGGGTATTGGGTGTCAAACCGTTATGCTGCCATAATTGAACATTCGCCGTGGTGGTGGTTTGGAGGGTGACCGGATCGCTTGCGCCGGGATCTTCATAGATTTTGAAACCGGTTTCGTTGATGGATCTATCGATCCAGGTCCAGGTAATGGTATCGGTGCCGATGTCGGTGGCTTGGGGATACTCAGGCGGCACCAAAGGGTTTAGAATTTTTGCCACGAAACCATCGCCATTTCCACCGTAAGTGGTTCGCCAACCATTAAAGACCCAGCCTGGAGAAGAAGTATTGCCAACGGCATAGATGTTCTTTTCCTCATCTAATGTGATTGCAAGGCCCAGATCGGTGTCTAGACCTCCCAAGTAGTAGGACCATAGATGGCGCCCCGCAGCATTGAGATCCACCAGGAAGGCGTCGATAGAACGAACATCTTTGGTATTCTCTTTGACGCACTTATTTCCACTGCCAATGACCCATCCGGGGGATTCAGTGGTTCCAGTAACATAGCAGTTCCCATTGGGGTCCAGGGTAAGGCCGGAACTGTAATCGTCGCCACTGCCGCCTAAGTAGGTGGACCATTGGTGGGCGCCTGTGGCATTCAGTTTTACGACGAAGCCATCCCGGTAGCCACCGCCAAAGGTTGTTTGCCAACCGCCGTGAATCCATCCTGCGGACGACGTTTTCCCAGAGGCATAAGAATTCCCCACTGCGTCCACCGTGATATAATCACCATCGTCCATATCCGCGCCCCCCAAGTAAGTGGACCATTGATGTGCCCCGGCGGCATTAAATTTCACTACGAAACCATCCCCATAGCCGCCATAGGCGGTTTTCCATCCGCCGCTGACCCACCCCTCAGAATATGTAACCCCGGTGACGTAGCAGTTGCCTTGGGCGTCCACCGCGATGTCGTCCGCATCGTCAAGTTGTATACCCCCCAGGTAAGTCGACCACTCACGTTGGCCGGCGGCATTGATCTTCACCAAAAATCCATCTCTCTCGCCGCCCAGGGTGCTTATCCATCCCCCGCTGATCCAGGTCGAAGAATGAGTGCTTCCTGCTACATAGCAATTTCCGGCAGCGTCCACTGCGATGCCGTATCCGTTTTCATTATTCTCTCCACCCAAATAGGTGGACCACTGATGCTCGCCGGCGGCATTGAGCTTTACCAGGTAGGCATCACTTTGCCCTCCCGGGATGGGTTGCCCGCCGCCGCTGATCCACCCCGAAGAGTTTGTGGCGCCGGTGACATAACAATTCCCGCTGGAATCTACTGCGATATCGTAGCCGAAGTCATTGGATGTTCCACCCAGGTAAGTTGACCAAAGATGCTGACCGGCGGGATTGAGCTTTGCCACGTAGCCATCAAAAGTACTCGCAAAGGTCGTATCCCATCCGCCGCTTACCCAACCCGAAGATCCTGTATAGCCCGTTATATAACAATTCCCGTCCGAATCCAATGCGATCCCACATGCAGAATCGTTGCCGCTGTCTCCCAAGTAAGAGGACCATTCGACTTCCGTGGAAAGCGGAGTATAGGAAGCCGTAGCCTGGACTGTTCCGTTTGGGGGAACTGTTATGATGAGAATTTCCGGGGCAATGTAGTTGGTTAGTTCTTTGAATTCAATGGACTGCTGTCCCTCGGGAACATTGGTTTCGATATCTCCGCTGTTTAGCCAGAGAGTTGTTCCCACGCGCCGCCACTGGGCTCCTGCATCCACTGCGGCAGGAGGGGTAAGGAATATTTGGATATTGCCTTCTTCTTCGCCCTTCACGATAGTGCCGTCTATTGAATTTGCAGGAATGACACTCCGTTCGTCCAAAAGTTTGTTTAAAGAATAGGGGGATAGTTTTGTTTCAACGGAGCCGGTGTCCGCTGCTTGCACGAAACATTCCAGGAAAGCAAATCCCAGAAAAAGAATGATTCGATACATGATTCTCGAAAACATATAGATGCTCCCTTCCAACGCAGAAACCTACGTTTTTCAACTGCCACAACAATAGGTTCTCACACACCATATCCTAGAATGAGTATATTTTGAATTATGCAGAAAGTCAATGAAAATATGCAGTTATAGCGGGGATTGCGGAATATATAGATTGAGAGGGCAAACGCATGTTATTTTTACTTAACATGACATGTTATTGTGTCGTAAAAAGATACAGCGTTAAGCCCGAATTATTTCATACTGAGAATGAGATCTGAGGCCCAAGTCAAGAGCTTCACTTTAACATATGATAGAATTTACATACATCGATCAGATGCTCTGGAAAAAACTGGTGTACGGAGTGTGACCGCAGCTAGAACCTGGGGAAGGTAAGATGACAATGGGTAGCTTGAGGGTTTACATACGTTTGTGCTGAGGCACAAGCCGGACGATACCGCAATCCTGAAGGAGTGCATGGGTTTCCGGCTGGGCCTATTACGCTTGTGCTGAGTATGCGGATTGACTCGCACGAGCGAGTAGCCTATTATTTGGGGTAAGAGGACAATGAAAGGCGAGGGATGCTACGCGCTTCGAGGTTATTTGTTCTGGCTGGGGTACTAGCCCAAGCGAGTTGGGCTGTTGATTCCGTGGATGTGGAGCGGGTGGTGGCGGGGAATGAGGATGCAGTGGTGGTGTTGCTGGGGGTTCGGGAGGCGAATGGGGCGCAGGTACAGAGCAGCGGGTGTTGTGTTGATCCTGGCGGTTTGATTTTAACGACGGCGCACCAGATTGTTGGGGTAAAGGAGTTGAGCGCGAAGACGCCGGATGGGAAGAGTTGCGGGGTATCGGTGGTGGAAGTGGACAAGGCGCGGGAGATTGCATTGTTGAAAGCGGACCGGACATTTCCAAAGGCGGTCCGTTTGGGGGATGCAGGGAGCCTCAAGAGTGGTTCTCCGTTGATATCGATAGCAACGCCGGTCAGTTTGGATTTTTCGGTGGTTTCAGGGATGGTGTCGAATACGAACCGGACGTACCGGGGGTATCCCGTGCTTCAGGCGGATTTGCGGGCGAGTCCGGGTTCGAGCGGGGGGCCGGTGTTTGATCGGAACGGGTTATTGGTGGGGATGATTATCGGTAAGCTGGAAACTGAGGATTGGGTGACGGTGATCAATCTGGTCAATAATGCCTATGACATGTTGAAGCGTCATGGGGTGAATATTCCCAAGGGGGCAAATGCGGGGTTTGAGGAAGAGGGAGTGCTGACGCCGGCGGCGGGGATTGGTGAGAAAGAGTTGCGGGCGTTGGAAGCGTATAATCGCGGGGTGAAATCGGGAGATCCGGCGGTGAAGCTGGAGGCGTATGGGGCGGCGGTGCAGTTGTTGCCGGATTTTTATGAGGCATGGTTTAATCAGGGAGTGGTGTCTGCGGCGCTGGGGAAAGGGGATCTGGTAAAAAGCTCGTATCAGCGTGCGGGTGAGCTGAGGCCGGAGGCGGTGGAGGTCCCGCGGAATCTTGGGCGGTATTATATGCGGCAGCAGGATTTTATCCAAGCGCAGGCGTGTTTTGAGAAGGCGCGGGCGCTGAGTCCGGATTCGGCGCAGTCGTATAATGATTTGGGAGAAGTGTACCGGGTTCAAAACCGGTTGGAGGAAGCGGTGGCCTCCTTTAAAAAGGCGTTGGAACTGAAAAGCGATTATGCGCCGGCGCATTATAATCTGGGGCTGGCGTTTGCGGGAAGCCATCGCACGAAGGAGGCGATTGCGGAGTTTGAGGCGTATTTGACGTTGAGTCCACAGGCATCGGACGCGGAAGAGGTCCGGGCGTTGATAGTGAAACTGAAGCAACAACCATAAGGGAAGCTGGTCTTGCCGGAACAGGAAATGCCGAAGAAACTGGGGCGCTATGAGATTGTCCGGGAGTTGGGCAAGGGCGCGATGGGCGTGGTGTATGAAGGCCGTGATCCGAATATCGGGCGGCGGGTGGCAATCAAGACGGCGCGGCGGGATGTGATGGAGTCGTCGACGCTTGCGGATGAGATGATGAAGCGGTTTTTGCGTGAGGCGCAGGCGGCCGGCGCATTAAATCATCCGAATATCATCACGATTTATGATGCGGACGAGGAGGAAGGGATCGCGTATATTGCGATGGAGTTTTTGGAGGGGCACGATCTTCGGAAGGCGATTGAGGAGCGGAACCGGTTTTCAGTGGAGGATATTGCGAGGATGGGGGCGACGATTTGCAGTGCGCTTGCGGTGGCGCATGATCAGGGGATTGTGCATCGGGACATTAAGCCGGCGAATATTCTGATGCTTCCGAATGGCCAGTTGAAGCTTGCGGATTTTGGGATTGCGCATGTGAGCGATTCGAATCTTACGCAGGATGGGGCGATGATCGGTACGCCGCATTACATGAGCCCGGAGCAGTTCATGGGGCAAAAGGTGGATGGCCGCGCGGATCTGTTTTCGGTGTCCGTGATGTTGTACGAGCTATTGACGGGTGAGAAACCGTTTGGGGGGGAGGCGTTAAGCACGGTGATGCACAAGGTGGTCAAAACGGATCCGGTGCCGCCGCAGGAATTGAATTATGCGATCCCCGAGCCGCTGAGCCGGGTGATTATGAAAGGACTGAGCAAACGTCCGCAGGCGCGGTATCAGGATGGGCGGGCGATGGCGGCGGCGCTGATGGAGGGCGTGAAGGCCAAACCGAATCCAGCGGTATTGATGCTGGAAGGCGAGGGAGGGGTGGATACGGAGAAGACAGTGGTTTCGGGCGGCGCTCCTGGGGGGGCCATGGGTGCGACAGTGCCTGGGGGCGCCCCAGCGAATACTATAGGCTCGACACCTACTGTGGCCGCCCAGGGACCTCCGCCGGGTGCGGCGGTTGTTACCACTGTGAAGGTTCAACCGCAAACGAAAAAAGGGTTGCCGAAGGCGGTGTTGGCGGGCGGTGTGGCGGTGTTGGTGGTGGCGGCAATAGCGCTGGGGATTTTTAAGGGGAGTGGGCGGACCACGCCGACGGAACCGGCGGAAACGCCAAAGGTGACGACGGGCAATACGGGTGTGGGGAAAGACTTGGTGGCCGTACCTCCTCGCGTCTCCCCCCAAGATACCACGGGGGTGCAAGTACAAGTCTATGTGACGGATGATGTCGAAATTGCCGCTAAGATCAATAATGCGATGTCGGTTCGGAATTCTGCAGTTCCTGGTGCTAAAGACCCCCTACTAACGTTGGTTTCGGAATGCTTTAGCAATGGACAGATAGAACCTTTGCAAGGTGCAAAAGTGAAGGTAATGGATGGGGCGAGCGGTCAAGAACTGGACACTCAAGAGACCAATGACACCGGTCAGGCTCAGCTAAGAATTCCTAAAACCACAAAGACAGTGAGTTATTCCATTGAAAGGACCTTATTAAATGGAGATGTGGACAGATGTACGTTAGCGAATGAACCAGTTCGTGGTCAAGCGGTTGTATTTCTAAAGGAAAAGCGATGATTCCGTGGTATAATACCAGTGGCAAAGTTGCAGAATTCAGCAAAACCGATAAGGGGAGAAGATTTATGCGTACCCAATTTGCAATGGCAATACTCGTAGTATTTCTGATGGTGACAGGTTTTTCGGCTGACGCTCAGCTTATTCAAGGCAAGCCAGCGCCAGCAGTTAAAGCGGTGGATATTTTTGGCAAAGCGGTGGATTTGGATGCCATCGCCCAGCAGCAGCCGTATTTAATTATTCTGTATTTTTTCTCCGTGGATACGGGAGAGGAAATTGCGGGCAAACTCAGCTATCTGGACATGAAATATGGGAAGGATAAGGTAAAGATTGTGGCGCTGGGGATGAAAGATGATGAGGCGGCGCTGAAAGATTTTGCACAACGGATGAATATTCAGTATGCGGTGGTGGATACGGCTGCGATGAAGGATGCGGCGTGGATTCAGCAGGTGAGCGCGCCGCCGCTGACGTTGTTCGTGACGGCTGACAAGACGATTGAGCGGGTGCTGGTGGGCGGTGGCTCGGGCCAGGCGCAGATATTGAAGGAGGTGGCGGAGAATTTATATCAGCAACGGAAGGCGGAAGCGCTGGAGGTGGCGAATCAGGCGGCGGCGTCCGGGGAAGATCCCAAGGCCACCGGGGAGCTGAAGGGGTTTATTTACATGGCGGATGGGAAGCTGGATGAGGCGCAGAAGGAATTCGGCCAGATTGACTCGAAGGGAGGGTTGGCGGCGGTGGCGCTGGAGCAGGGGAATTCGGCTGAGGCGATCAAGATAGCGTCGGAAGCCCCGAAAGATGGCTATGCGCAGACGGTGAAGGCGGAGGCCTTGTTGAAGGATGGGAAGGCCGATGAGGCGGCGGCCACGCTCCAGACGGCGGTGGAACAGCCCGCGGCAAATTGGCAGAAATCAGAGGCGGTGAATTTGCAGGGGCGCGTGCAACAACAACAAGGCAATGCGGACGCGGCAATCGGGACCTATCAGAAGGCGGTGGCGCTGGATCCGTACAATGTGGTGGCATTGAGCAATGAGGGATCGGCGCTTCGGGAAAAGGGCGATTTGAAAAAGGCGGAGGAAACGCTTCAAAAGGCGGCGGCGGTTCGGAGCGATGACATGACGGCGCTGATGCTGAAGCAGGTGCAGCAGGAGTTGCAGGATGCGAATGATGTGAAGCGGGGTGAGTTGATTCGTTCGCAGATTGCGGACTTGTCGAAGCGGTATCAGGAGATGAAGCAGGCTGGAACGGCTAAATCGTCGGATTCGTGGACGACGCGCCCGCTGGTGGTGGCGCTGCTGCCGTCGGCGAACACGGCATCGGTGTTTTTTGAACGCGCGGGCACAGACGTTGTGCTGCAGCGGGAGATTGAAGCGCGATTGCAGGCGAACGAAGGGATTAGCGTGGTGGAACGCCAGATGCTGGACAAACTTCTGCAGGAATTGAATCTGGGGAGTTCGGAATTGGCGAATGCGGACACGCAGCGGCGGTTGGGGCAGGTGTTGTCGGCGGGGTATCTAGGATTTATCGATTTTGGGCGGATGGGCAAGGAGTTGATGATGTATGTGCGGATGGTGGACACGGAGACGACGGAGATAGCGATGCAGACGTCGCAGGCGGTGAATGAGGGGAACCCGTCGGTGACGGTGGATGCGATGGCGGGAGAACTATTGAACAAATTGGGTACGGGCCGGGAAATGCAGGGGCTTATTGCGGATGCGAGCGATGAGAATGCTGTGTTGATTAATCTGGGCCAGAAACATGGCGTGAAGGCGGGCCAGGAATTTACAGTGTATGTGGATGGCGACCCGGTGGAGGTGGGCGGCAAGGTGATTGCGCACCGTCAAAAGGCGGTGGGGAAATTGACGGTGACGAGTGTGGAGCCGGAATATTCGGTGTGCAAAGTGACGAACAAGCGTGAAGGGGCCGCGCTGGCCAAGGAGATGAAAATCAAAGCGGGAAAATAGAAGGAGAAACAGCCATGGCGGTAAAAACCTTGAAGCGGAGTTTTTGGCAACGGTTGTTGGGGAAGCCTGTGACCTCTCCCCCACTCGACGCCTCGTGTTGGAGTTTTTCCGAAGGGAAGGTGGTGGTTGATTTATCGCGCGCGCCGGAATTGAGCAAACCGGGGAGTGCGGTCCGGCTTGAGGGCGTGGATTTGCCGAAGCGGATCCTGGTGGTTCATGGGGATGACGGGGAGTATTATGCGTTTTGCAATCAATGCGGGCATGGCGGGCGGCGTTTGGACCCGGTGCCGGAAACAAATACGATTCAATGTTGCAGCATAGGGAAATCCACTTATTCTTATGAGGGGAAAGTGTTGGCTGGTCCCGCGAAGAAGCCGGTGACGCTGTTTCCTGTCCAAAAGATGGAAAACTTGCTGGAAATAACGATTCTGTAAGAAATGGTATACGGCAGGGCGCTCATATAAGGGGGGAGAATACATTGTTGTGGCCGAATGCGTTCTTGCTGCGGAAGAGGCGATGGAAAATGCGGAATAAGAGGCTTTTAGCGATAGTGGCGGTGGTTTTTCTTGTGCCAGCGGGATTGGGGTGGTCACATAAGCCGATTGTGGTGAATGGGGGTCCGACGACGTCACGCACGGCATATTTGATTGCGGACCCGTCGGTATCGCAAGTGGCGTATCATGAGTGTACGCCGTTGCAGCCGGAACTGTGGTTTACGTTTTATCTGGAGGCCAACGCCACGCTTTACCTGCAAACAGGAGTTGCCAGGATCGACCGGTATGCAAGCGTGCGGCCGGCCATGGCGTTACTGGGTCCGGGGTTGCCTGCGGTGGAGGTTCCCTTTACCCTCCCTGCCGGGTATGGAGGGATTGTGTTCACGACAGAAGGGATTACCCCGGAAGAGTTTCATGAAGAGTTCACGGGAACGGATTCATGGTTGTTTCCTGCACAGGAACCGATGGTGCGGGAGGCGGGCCGCTATTATCTAGCGGGGTATATTCCGGGGGGACGGGAGGGGAAATTCTGGATGGCGATAGGCAAGAAAGAGGCTTTTGGCTTTAAGGACATAGTGACGCTGCCGAAGGTATTGTTTGAGGTGCGGTCATTTCACGAGACGGGTCCGTTTGGCGGGCTGCTCTTTTGGGCGATGGCGCTTGTAGCAGTGTTCGCCGCGGGTTTGTTGTGCAGTGCATTTTTTGTGGCGTCACGGGTGTATAAAAAAGTGAAAGCCGGGCGGGATCATGCTGAATATTCGCCTTATTGAGGCATTGCCGGAGAATTTTGACGCTTTTGTTCAAGAGATTGGACAGGGGCTTGTGACGATCTATGGTCTTGCGGCGGAGGAAGACTATCATCGGCGTGCGCGGGCGATCTTTCTTGGGAATATTGCGCATCCGGAGGTGGTGGGGGTGGGCGCGTATGATGGGGAGCGGATGGCGGGCATGGTTTTTGGATTGCGGCATGGCGCGATGGCGGAAGTGTCGTTTATTCATGTGCTTGGGGAGTATGCGGGGTGTGGCATAGAGCAATTGCTGGTGAAAGAAGTGGTGCGGCAATTGTGGAGGGACGGCATCAAGGGAATAGTTGCAGAGTGCATTCCTTTATGTCCGGTGGAGTTGCACGATCCTTTTTTGCAGCTTGGTTTTGAGCATATTGCGCGGCAACTTATGCGCGGGAAAACGGAGGAAATTGCAGGGGGCGTGGTTGGCAGGTCGCGGCCAATGCTTCGGAAGGATTTTGAGGCGGCGGCAGAATGTATTGTGGATGCATATGCTGTTCATGCGGGGCGGCGTCTTCATTTTGAGGTGGGCAATACGGATCGTGCGCTTGCATTTGTGGAGCGGGTGATGCAGGGGAGTCTTGGGCGGATGGAGGAAGGTTTTGCGCGGGTGGTGGATCGGGAATCGCAGTGTTTGGGGGTGATTCTAGGGTGTGAAATCGCCCCGGGAACGGGATTTGTGCTGCACGTGGCGGTGCGGCGGGAGGCTCAGGGGCAGGGTATTGGTCAAATGCTAGTGCGGGATCTGGCGCGGTCGTTTTTCGAATATTCGATGCCTTGGATAGTGTTAGGGGTGACGCTGGATAATCCTGCGCTGCGATTGTATGAGCGGCTTGGTTTTTCGATGTTGCGCCCCGTGGATGCGTATATAAAATGGCGGGAGTTGAGTGCATGCGGATAACGCGGGCAAGAATATATACGGTGCTTTTTGCGTGTTTGATGGCGATTATTGCGGGGGTGATCACATGGGTGTATTTTTTCTATGCAACCCCCGGACGGATTCGGAATGATCCATTTGTGAGGTCCGGGACGGCGGCGCGTCTGATGCTTCAGCCATATTTGATCCAACGGTATATATCATCACTGGCGCCGGCCGGCACGCGGTTTATCAAGGGGGTCCCGCAATTGAGTTCGATGCAGGGCGGG